>Ga0075364_10002018_pt1 | contig 11316 bp, 10 predicted proteins | sample EndMetdeltDD1764_FD_71517 | JGI IMG/M metagenome (GOLD analysis project Ga0075364, IMG submission 71517) | Populus endosphere microbial communities from Tennessee, USA - Endosphere MetaG P. deltoides DD176-4 | ecosystem: Host-associated > Plants > Roots > Endosphere | place: USA: Tennessee...
TCGCCTTCACCTCGCCGTCGCCAGCGCCGCCGCCATCCTCACGGCATGGAATCCGGCGAGCAGCACGATCGCCGCGGCCAGCGGAATCCAGAACAGCGGCCTGTGCGGTTGGTACGATTGGCTCTCCACCTTCGTCGGCTGGACTCGATCGATCGTTCGATACACGTCTTCGAGCGACGAGCGATCCCTGGCGAGAAACGACCGTCCGCCGGTCCGCTCCGACACGGCCTGCATCGCCGCCTCGTCCACCTTCTCGCTCGTCGTCTTTGGATCGCCGACGACGATGGTGTAGATCGTCAGGCCGCGCTCGCGCGCGATGGCTGCCGCGCGGTCCGGCGCCATGCGGCTGCCCGTGTCGTTGCCGTCGGTGACGATGATCAGGACCCTGCTCGCCGCCTTGCTGTTTTCGAAGAGCCGGATGCCGAGGCCGATGGCGTCGCCGAGCATCGTCATCGGTCCCGCCATGCCGATCGCCGCGTCGTCCAGCAGCGCGCGCACGACGTCGTGATCGAGCGTGAACGGCGCCTGGAGGTACGGCGTGGCGCCGAAGAGGACGAGGCCGACACGATCGCCGGGGCGCCGCGCGACGAAGTCGGCGACGACGGACTTGACGGCGTCGAGACGGCTTTCGACGCGGCCCTGCGCGTCGCGGACGTCGCGTGTCTCCATCGACTGCGAGACGTCGATGGCGACGAGCAGATCGCGCGACGACACGATCTTCGTGATCGGCGGCTCGACCCACTCCGGCCGTGCCAGCGCGGCGACGACGAGCAGCCACGCGACCGGCGCGAGCGCGCGCTGAAGCCAGGTGCGGCGCGGGACGATGGCGGCGCGTGACGGCGAGAGCCCGGCAGCCTTGGCGGTCTCCTCGAAGAACGGCACCTGCACGGCCGTGACGCGCTCGCGATACGCCGGCAGCGCCAGCCAGACGAGAATGGGCAGCGGGGCGATCGCCAGCAGCCACGGATACGCGAGCTCAAGCACGGTGTCCTCGAATCCACGCGCGGACGAGGGCGACGAGCGCGCGAACGTCTGATTCGGCGGCGCCCGCGTCCGTGGCCGCCTGATACGGTCGATCTCCGAGCAGACGGCCGGCGCCCGCGGAGAACCCGCCTGACCACGTCGCGTCGAGATCCTTCAGCCACGCGGCGCCCGAGAGCTGCGCCACCGCCGCGCGCGGACCGTCGCTCAATCGGACGCGCTTGACCAGCTCGTTGACGCCGGAGACGACGAGACCGCGCGTACGCGGATCCGCGATCTGTCCTTCGAGCCTCGCGAGCTCGGCGAGGGCGGCTCGCCGGTATGCGCGGGCCTGCCAGCGGCGCCAGGAGATCCACGCGACGCGGGCGATTCCCAGGACGATCAGCGCGACGAGCACGAACCATCCGGCGGTGGCGGGCTGCTTCGAGATCGGCTCGACGAGAGCGATGTCGTGCAGGCCGGTCAACTGCTTCGCCGCGGTCGCCGGATCGACTTCCGCGATCTGCTCGTTGGCGGAGAGTGGCGTCTGCGCCCGATCAGACACGGCGACGTGTCCTTGCGCCGATGAGCCGCCGGAGCTGCGCGGCGGAGTCGTCCGCCGGCGAGATCGGCAGGACCGCCATGCCGATCTCGCGCTGCCAGGCCATCAGCGTATCGAGCCGGCCGCCGCCGTACGCCTCGATGCGCTCGCGTGTCTTCTCCGCGCCGAGATCGATCTCGACCTGGAGGTCGCCGCCGGTCGCCACGAGGCGTCCGCGCGCCGGCAGCTTCGTCGCCGTCGGATCGAGGACCGGAACGGCCACGACGGTGTTGCGCTCGGACAGCAGCATCAACGACTGCCGGGTCTCCTCGTCGGCGCCGTCGAAGTCGCTGATGACGAGCAGGACGTCGTCGTGCGGCGCGCGGCGCCGGATGTCCGCGAGGACGGCGTTGAGCCGCGCGTGATTCGCTCGCGCGCGGCCGGCTTCGAGCGCGTGATTGCGCTCCAGCAGGCGGTGGAACAGCTCGAGCACGGCGCGCCGGCTGCGATGCGGCCGCACCGTCTCGGCGCGATCGTCGTCGAACACCCAGCCGCCGACGCGATCCCCCTGCTGGAGCGCGCGCCATGCCGCCAGCGCGGCGACTTCGAGCGCGGCGACCGATTTCATCGCGCGGCGCGTGCCGAAGAACATCGATTGCCGCTGATCGACCACGAGGACGAGCGGACGGTCGCGCTCCTCGGTGTAGACGCGGACGTGCGGCGAGCCGGTGCGCGCGGTCACCCGCCAGTCGATCGCGCGCACGTCGTCGCCGGGCAGGTAGTCGCGCAGTTCCTCGAAATCGAGCCCGCGGCCCCGCATGCGCGAGCCGTGGCGGCCGGCGAGCAGGCTGTGGACCGGCTGGCGCGGACGGAACGTGAAGCCGCGCGCCTTCCATTGCAGGCGCACGAGATCGTCGAGGCTCGCGTAGACGCCGGGAACGGGATCGCGCATGGACGATCCGCCGTCAGGCGACGGCGACCTGGCGGATCACCTCGTCGATCACCTGATCCGGCGTCACCCCGTCGGCGTTGGCCTCGTAGCCGAGCATGAGGCGGTGACGCAGGACGTCGTGCGCCACGGCGCGCACGTCGTCCGGGGTGACGTGATCGCGGCCGTCGAAGAACGCGTTGACGCGCGCGCACTTGTCGAGCGCGATTCCGCCGCGCGGGCTGGCGCCGATCTGCAGCCACTTCTTCAGCTTGTCGCCAAAGCCGTCGGGATGCCGCGTGGCGTTGAGGATGGCGATGATGTACTGCTCGACCGGCTCGGCGACGAACACGGCATGTACCGCGGCGCGGGCCTGAAAGATCGCGTCCTGCGGAATCGCCGTGCCGCCGCGCTTCGCCGGCGCGCCGTCCGTGGCGCGCTCGACCGGCGCCTCTTCGCTTCTGACCAGCCGCAGAACCTTGATCTCGTCAGGCGGCTCCGGGTATTCCACCTTCACGTGCATCAGGAAGCGATCCATCTGCGCCTCGGGCAGCGGATAGGTGCCTTCCTGCTCGATCGGGTTCTGCGTGGCGAGCACCGAGAAGAGCGGCGGCAGCGGATGCGTCTTGCCGGCAACCGTCACCTGCCGCTCTTCCATCGCTTCGAGCAGCGCCGCCTGCACTTTCGCCGGCGCCCGGTTGATCTCGTCGGCGAGCACGAGGTTCGCGAAGACGGGACCTGGCGAGAACTTGAATTCCCCCTTTCCCGCGTCGGTGTAGTAGATCTCGGTGCCGGTGACGTCCGACGGCAGCAGGTCGGGCGTGAACTGGATCCGGCTCAGCGTGGCGTCGAGCGCCGACGCCAGGCTCTTCACCGCCCGCGTCTTCGCGAGGCCGGGCAGGCCCTCGAGCAGCAGATTGCCGTTGGCGAGCAGCGCGAACACGAGCCGCGTGATCAAATGCTCCTGCCCGACGATCGACTGGCCGACACGCGCGACGAGGCCGTTCATCGCGTCGAGCGGCGCGTTGCCGGTCGCGTCCGTCATCGCATTTCCCACGCAAGGCGGCGACTCACCGCGAAATGCCGTGGGACGCCGGCCTCCGCCGCGTCGGATGGCTCGTGGAATTCCAGCGGGACCAACGCCATGCGCGGTGGACGAGCAAACGCGGGACCGGCCGGCGCCGCTCTCGTCCACCGCCGGCGCAGATCGATTCGCATCAGCCCGCCGTCACTTCACGATGACGGTTTCCAGGTACTCGCCGGGAATCACCAGGTTCGCCCCGCCCTCGTTCGACTGGCGCAGCAGCGCCAGCAGGTCCGCGTCGAGCGCCGCCTGGCCGCCGGCGTCGAGCGACGCGAACGCCTTGTGCACCGGACCGTAGCAGGCGCGGAACACCTCGACGAAGTGCTCGGGCGACTCGTAGCGGAAGGCGAAGTACTTCGGCCGGTAAGCGATCGACGATGCGGTGGCGAACAGCGTCTCGAGATGATCCGGCGCGCCCCACAGCATCGGCGACGCGACGCCGGGGATCGGCGGCACGTGCGTGCTCACGGTGCGCAGCAGCCGTCCCACGAACCCGGCCGGCGTCCAGTTGGCCAGTCCGATCCGTCCGCCGAGCCGGCAGACGCGCAGCAGCTCGCTCGCGGCGCGCCGATGATCGGGCGCGAACATCACGCCGAACGTCGACAGCACGACGTCGAACGCGTCCGCCGGATACGGCAGCGCCTCCGCGTCGGCGGGCTCGAACGTGACCTCGAGCCCCTCCGCGTCGGCGCGGCGCCGGCCGCGTTCGAGGAACGCGGGCACGTAGTCCGTCGACGTGACACGAGCGAAGCGCCGCGCCGCCGCGAGCGTCGCGTTGCCGTTGCCGGCCGCGACGTCGAGCACGCGCTCACCCGCGCGGACGTCCACGCCTTCGCACAGGAGCTCGCCGACGATCTGCAGCGTCGTGCCGATCACGGAGAAGTCGCCCGATGCCCACATCGCCTGCTGCCGCGTCTTCGCCGCGGAGAGGTCCGCCGATCCGCGCGCGGGATCGCACCACACGACGTTGGCCGCGGATGTCATCGTCGCACCGCCGCGCGGATGCCGGCCAGGTGGTGATAGCTGTGGCGCACGGCGTGATCCTCGAGCACGAACTGGCAGGTGAGCGGCGCGTCGTCGTTCAGCGACACGGTGACGGCGCGATCGAGCTCCTCGTCGGTGAGGACGCGGATGGCGGCCGACGCGGCGGCGCTGTTGCGGCGGAGCAGCTCGATCGCCTCCGCCTTGGTCACGCCGGCGTTCTCGGCCGCGTGCTTCGCGTTGATGGCGTGGACGTCGTTCCACGTCACGCCGGCGATCGGGCGTCCCGCGGCGGCGCTCTGCGCGATCTGGATCTCGAGCGGATACATGGTCGCGACGTGGTGCACGACGACGCCGACGGTGCGCCCGTCGTGCGGCAGCGGCGTGCGCCACTCCGCGTCGGTGAGGGTGCCCGCGAACGCCGCGAGCGCCCGCGCCCCGTCTTCCAGCCGCTCCGCCAGGACGGCGGACTTCACATTCGACACGACACTCGACATAGACTGTTTCCTTCGATGCCGGCGGTGCACCAGCGCGCCGCCGTTGTTCAACACTACGGGGGCGTCCTGCCGAGAAACGTGCGCGAGCGTCCGGTGTTCCTTGCCGTCCGTCCGCAAGACGCGTCGATCTGCTCTCCCGTCCGGCGGACCTGCCCGGGCGTCCGGACGGCTGGATGAGCGCGACCGCCGACGTCTTGTCCGACGTCCTGCGCGCCGTCCGGCTGACGGGCGCCGTGTTCTTCGACTTCGAGCTCAGCTCGCCGTGGGTGGCGGAAGCGCCGCCGTCGAGCGACATCGCGGCGTCGGTGATGCCCGGCGCGCAGCGCGTCATCGAGTACCACCTGATCGCGCGCGGCGGGTGCTGGGCGCAGATGACCGGCGGCGAACCGGTGTTCCTGCGCGAAGGCGACCTGATTCTCTTCCCGCAGGGTGATCCGCACGTGCTCTCGAGCGCGCCCGGCATGCGCGCGACGCCGGATCTCTCGATGTTCCGGCGCGGCACGACGCCGCTTCCGCTGGTCTACGAGATGGGCGGCGGCGGCGAGGACCGCGCGCGCGTCGTCTGCTGCTTCCTCGGCCTCGACGAGCGGCCGTACAACCCGCTGCTCACCGCGCTGCCGCGCGTCATTCACCTGTCGGCGCGCGGGCCGAGCGGAACGGTCGGCTGGCTCGGCACGCTGGTCAACATCGCCGTCACCGAATCGGGCGCGGGCCGGCCCGGCGGCGAGAACGTGCTCGCGCGCCTCTCGGAGCTGATGTTCGTGGAGATGATCCGTCTGCATCTCGAAGCGCTGCCGCCCGCCGGAAAGGGATGGCTGGCCGGGCTGCGCGATCCGGTCGTCGGGCAGGCGCTCGGCGCGATGCACGCACAGCCGGCGGCCGACTGGACGGTCGAGGGGCTGGCGCGGCAGACCGGCGTCTCGCGGTCCGTGTTCGCCGAGCGCTTCACGGAGATGCTGGGCCAGCCGCCGATGCAGTACCTCGCGTTGTGGCGATCGCAGCTCGCCTCGCGACTGCTGGCCGACGGCGGACAGGTCGCCGAAGTGGCCGCCGCCGTCGGCTACGAGTCGGAAGCGGCGTTCAGCCGCGCCTTCAAGAAGCTCGTCGGCCGGGCTCCCGCCGCCTGGCGCCGCGCCGCCACCTCCCGCTCGTAACCCGCCGCACCGGCGAGAGCACGAGGACAGGACACGGGTCGCGCGGGCCATCACGATGCGCGGCGGCTGTTTCGTCGCGCCCTCTCGACTCGTGATTCGACGATGAGGCCGGATATCGGCGCTATCATGCGGGCCATGCGAATCGCGGCACTCCTGGCGGCGGCCCTGGCGGCGGGTCCACTGATGGCGGCAGGACAGGCCCCGGGCGAGCACGTGCGGATCGCGCTCGTCGGCGACTCGACGGTCGCCGAAGGCGGCGGCTGGGGACCGGGATTCCGCGCGGCGTTCGGACCGGGCGTCGAAGTCCTGAACTTCGCGCAGAACGGACGCAGCTCCAAGAGCTTTCGCGCGGAGGGATTCTGGGAGCCCGCGCTCGCCGCGAAGCCGCACTACGTGCTCGTCCAGTTCGGCCACAACGACAATCCCGGCAAGGGCCCCGACCGCGAGACGGATCCCGCGACGACCTACCGCGCGAACCTGGTGCGATATCTCGACGAGGCGCGGGCGGCGGGCGCCATTCCGATCCTCGTCACCTCGATCGTGCGGCGCAACCTGGACGCCGGCGCGCACGTCGTCGCCGACGCGAACGTTCCCTACGTGGAGGAAGTGCGCCGCCTCGCCGCCGAGCGTCACGTGCCGATGATGGACATGTACGCGTTGACACTGCGCCAGTGCGAGGACGCGGGCCGTGCCGCCTGCGACGCGCTCGGCGCGCAGACCGCCGCCGGCACGCTCGACACGACCCACCTCGGGGCGGCCGGCCAGCGCGCGGTCGGCGCGATCGCCGCCGCCGAGTTCGTGCGCGTCGTGCTCCCGGCGTCGCCGTCGGTCGATCCGTCGACGATTCCCGCCGGACGGCTGCTGCCGCTGACCCGCGCGCGCTCCACGTTTCCGATGCCCGCTCCCCGCAATCCCGCCTTGCCGTCGATCGTGCTCGTCGGCGATTCGACCGTGCGCAACGGACAGGGCGACGGCGCCGGCGGCCTCTGGGGATGGGGCGACGCCTTGCCGGCTCTCTTCGACGCGTCGAAGATCAACGTCGTCAACCGCGCGATCGGCGGACTGAGCAGCCGCACCTACATCGCGTTCGGCCACTGGGATCGCGCGCTCGCGCTCTTGAAGGACGGCGACGTGCTCGTCGTCCAGTTCGGCCACAACGACGCCAGCGCGGTCAACGATCCCACGCGCGCCCGCGGATCGCTCGAGGGCACGAGCGATCGCACGGAGACGATCGACAACCAGATGACCGGTGAACGCGAGGAGATCCACACCTACGGCTGGTATCTGCGCCGCATCCTCGGCGATGCGAAGAAGAAAGGCGTGTCGGTCGTGGTCTGCTCGCCGGTGCCGCGCCAGGCGTGGAAGGGTGCGGCGGTCGTCCGCAGCACGACGTATCGTCTGTGGGCCGAAGAAACGGCCAGGACGACCGGCGCCGCGTTCATCGATCTCAACGACCTCGTCGCCACGCGATACGAGGCGCTCGGCGCCGACGCGGTGAAGCCGTTCTTCCCGACCGACGATACGCACACGTCGCGCGCCGGCGCGGAGCTGACCGCGCTGACGGTCGCCGCGGCGCTCGACGGCCTCAACCATCCCGCCGCCAGGTTCCTCGTGCCGGCGGCGAGGGCCGGGCGGTAGAGCGCCGCGCGTCTTCCGGGCGCAGACAGCCGCTCAGGCGGTGGATTATCGTCCCGGCTCGAACCAGGCGGGCGCCGGCTCCACCGCGCCGGTGATATCTGGGACGAACGTTCGCTCCAGCTCGTCGACGATCGCCGCGATGTTGGCGACGATCCGCTCCCAGTTCGCGGTGTCGCCGATCGGATACTGGCGCGACGGCGCGTCACGGGCAGTGACCGGCGACATCAGCGTCGCGTTGAACGACGGTCCGCGCACGCTGAACATGAACGTCACCGATCGGCTCCACGTGCCGACGTCGAGGTCGATGTCGACGAAGTGATTGGTGGGCGTGCGGCGGCGCAGCGTGAACAGGCCGCTGCCGCCGCGGCAGTCGTATCCGCGCGGCGCGAAGGCCTCGACGAGCGTGGGCTTGAGCGGTCCGCTGGCCCCGAGGGTCGCGCGGCGCGCCTCGCCGGCGGGCGGCAGATCGTGAGGCAGCCCGATGCGCGCGAGGATCGCCGGAAGATCCGTCTGGTACTTGCGCAGGATCGGACTCACCGCCACCGCATCCGCCGGCAGGGAGACGGGCGAAGCGCCCGCCTCCGCCGGACCGGCCGTCATCTCGGACTCGACGAACTGCGCCTTGTTCCTCGGCTTGCCTAGACCCGCGAGGATCGCGGCAATCGGCGGCGCGGGATCGGGCAGCTTCTTCGCGCCGGCCGCGCCGTCGACGGCATAGAACGCCGTCAGGCTCCGCATGCGGCCGTTGACCCACCATCCGTCGGTGATGCCGACGCCGGTCCGCGGCGACAGCCTGGCAGGGAACGCGATGGTGCCGAACGACGCGTGTCCGAAATGGACGTGCACGGCATGGAACGGCAGCGAGCGCGGGACGCCTGCCGCCAGCGCGATGACGTCGGCCAGCGCAAAGGTGTGCGTGGAGCCGGTGTTCGTCAGGCGACGTACGGCTGGCAGGCCCGCCGGCGGCAGTCCGCCGGGCAGGAGCTGCGGCGCGTCGGTCCGCTCGAGCGGCGCCAGGTGCGGATACTTCTTCAGCGCACGCTCCACCGCGGACGTGCTCCGCAGGATCGCGGGGCCGTCGCCGAAGCCCGCCTCGATCGTTGGTTCGAGCCCGCTCGACTCGAACAGCCGCGCGACGCGGCGCACCATGTCCGCCAGCGGCTCCTTGCGATCGGCCTTGAACTCGAGCTGCACGGCGACGCGCATGTCGATTCCAGCCTTTCGATGATGGTCGATCAGTCGCGAATGACGCGCAGGTTTGCCGGCGGCCGCGGCTTCTGGCTGAGCGGCAGCGTACCCGCCTGGTAGTAGGCCCAGGCGCGCCACCTGAAGAACCCGCCGTCGTTGTCCGCCGCGTACGGCGTCACCAGCGTCGGCACGCCGCCGATGGTCGTCTGCGACGGCGCCGTTCCGGCGGGCGCCAGCTGCGACGCCATCGTGTTCCCTCCGATCGGCGCCGGATTGGTGACGCCGTCGCCGTCGGCGTCACACGCGCACGTCACGCCGGCCGCGCCGCCGCCGAACAGGAAGGCGACGACGCCGGCGTCGCGATACGACGTCAGGTGCGCGCGCGTCGCGTCTTCGAGCAGCCACTCGACGCGGTTGTCCTGATAGTGGTTCCAGGTGTTGTTCTGCGCCCGCATCCGCGTGTTGCCGAGCGGCAGCTGCCACATGACCAGCCGCTTGCCGGCCGTCGTCGAGAACTTGCCGAGGAAGCGGGCGTTGCGCCGGAAGTCTTCCGCGTCCCACCACGTGATGCCGCCGTCGCCGTAGATGTACTGTTTGAACGCCGCGTCGCGATCGGCGATGTCGGTGAAGACGATGTCGAAGTTCGCGCCGAGCGACGTGTAGAAGGCCGCGGCGCGGACGCCCAGCGCGTCCACCTGGTTGTCGGGCGGATTCGAGATGCCGATGTCGAAGTTCGTACCCCAGACGCTGAGGTGATACGCGAGCGTGACGTTGGGCGCGTACGTGTCGCGCAGCTTCACCACCGCGCGCGCGAAGCCGGCGACGGTGCTCGGCAGCCCTTGAAGCGCGGCGATGCCGGTTTCCGACACCTTCGCGGAGACCGTCGACGCGTTGTCGTTCGTGCTGCGCTGCTCCATGTAGCCCCAGAAATCCGGCTCGACGTGCAGCACGACGCGCTGCGAGGGAAAGAGCGCGGCCTTCTGGAAGAACAGGATCAAATCGTTGTAGTACGACGTCATCGTCGCCGTGTTGTTCAGATTGCCGAAGTCGGCGTCCGATTCACTGCCGCCCGCGGGTGTCGACTGCAGCAGCATGTAGTAGGTGAAGACGGGGATCATCCCGTTGTCGATCGAGTTCTGGATGTAGAACTTCGGGAAGTCGCCGCCGCTGTTCCAGGTCGCCCATCCACTGTTGGTGTTCACGCCGCCGGCGAGGTACTGGTAGCGGAAGAGAAACGGCGCGGTGGCGCGCATCGCGGCGGCCCCGCCCGGAGAATCGGCGGCGCCGATCTCGAGATGCGCGGGCCAGCCCGCCGGAAGCGGCGGCAGCTGCTGCGCCGACACCGCGGAGGACATCAGCACGCCGGACGCGACGAGGAACGCAACTGTGCGGAACACGTGAGACGCTCCGTCTGACGCAGAGAGGGAGTCGCGCGGGGACCTACAGAATACGGTCCGCGAGAGACGCCTTCAAGCCCAACTTTTGCGATCACGCTTCTGGGACGATCGATACGAAAGCGTCAGCCCTGCTATTCTTCGCGCATGCCGAGGTTGTCGTCCCGCCTGATGGTCGTCCTGCTGCTCGCCGCCGCCGTCGAGCCTGCCCGCGCGCTGCGCTCCGCCGAGGCCGTCTTCGATCCTCGAAGCTTTGGCGCGAAAGGCGACGGCGTCGCCGTGGACTCGGGCGCGATCAACGCCGCGATCGAGAAGGCGGCCGAAGCGGGCGGCGGCATCGTCGATCTCTCCGCGGGACGCTATCTGAGCTTTTCGATCAGGTTGAAGAGCCACGTCACGCTGCGGTTCAGTCCCGGCGCGGTGCTGGTGGCCGGCGATCCAGCCTCGGGTCTCGGCAAGTACGACCTCCCGGAGGAGAATCCCGCCGATCGATATCAGGACTTCGGCCACAGCCACTGGCGCAACAGCTTGATCTCGGCAATCGACGTCGAGGACGTCGCGATCGTCGGTCCCGGCCTGATCGACGGACGCGGGCTGACGCGAAGCGGTCCCGGCGCGCCGTGGTCGCGCGGCAAGGCCGGCGACCGTCCGACCAGCATGGGCGCCGCGGCCGGACGCGCCTCCGATCCCGAGGCGATCGCCAGGCAGCGGATGGATGGTCAGGGCAACAAGGCCATCGCCCTGAAGCGGGCGCGCAACGTCACGCTCCGCGACTTCTCAATCCTGAACGGCGGCCACTTCGCGATCCTGGCCACGGGCGTCGATACGTTCACCATCGACAACCTGCGGGTGGACACCAACCGCGACGGGTTCGACATCGACGCCTGCCGCAACGTCAGGATTTCCAATTCCACCGTGAACTCGCCCAACGACGACGCGATCGTGCTCAAG
>Ga0075364_10002019_pt1 | contig 11315 bp, 11 predicted proteins | sample EndMetdeltDD1764_FD_71517 | JGI IMG/M metagenome (GOLD analysis project Ga0075364, IMG submission 71517) | Populus endosphere microbial communities from Tennessee, USA - Endosphere MetaG P. deltoides DD176-4 | ecosystem: Host-associated > Plants > Roots > Endosphere | place: USA: Tennessee...
GAAGCACCGGAATTGAACTTTTCGGCTTCCCAGCGGGTCATGAAGTCCTTGCGGATTTCACCCGTCGCAGCAATGTCCTTTGCCTTGCCGGCGGCTTCGATTGCGCGCCATGCACCATCAGCCATGCCGTCCTGAACCCAGACGCCGCTGATATCAGGGTAGGTTGCGAGAAGGTTCTGCATGGCCTGCTGGCCCTGCGCCTGGTCCCAGCTCGCGTTGGCTTCGTTCAGGACCTTGATGTCAGGATACTTGGCAAATACTTCGCGGTAGCCAGCAACGCGCGCTTCGTTGGCAGGGTTGCCTGCAATGCCGTTGATCGCAACAACGCTGCCCTTGCCCTGCAATGTATCTGCAAGCCACTGCGCGGACTGTGCAGCCCATGCCTTCTGGTCGATGCCGACATAGATGGCATCCTTGGAGGACACTTCCGCATCTGTTGCGATCACGAGGATGTTGCGTGCCTTGGCCTGCGCAAAGATTGGGTCAAAAGCAGTCGGACTACCCGGATTGATCAGGATCGCATCAACGCCCTGGTTCATGAAGTTCCTGATATGGCCAATCTGTCCCTGCACATCGACATTGCCGCTCTGGACAACAACCTCAACCTTGACGCCCTTATCGCCCCAAGCCTTTGCAGCAGCCTGAGCCTCTTCGATCATCTGCGTGCGCCATTCACTGCCGACGAACGAGTTGGAAAGACCGATCTTGAAGCTCTGCTCCTGGGCGTGCACGGACGTACCGGCCGCAAGCACCATCGCAGCGGCAGCCATCAAATGTCTAAACATGAAATTTTGCTCCTCCAAGCACGGATATACACTATGAAACCGTTTACATCGACGAATGTAACCGGTTTCACTATTGAGTCAATCCTATGACACCTGTTTTGTTGTCGCTGGGATAAAGGGCTAAAAGATGAAATAAAGCAGCCTGTTCAGAGAATAGGCGCGCAACATCCCGGCATTGAACCGTAGTGTCAGGGACTGACAATTCAATAAAAGCGGAGTGTCCTCTCATTGCTGATACAGCATTGAGAGGACACTCCGATAACGATCCTTCGTGACGACGGAAGGCGAGAAGCCGATTGTATTGTTTGGGGACGCCTCAGCTGTCCACTAAGGCCGCCTTCTGTTGTTCACCCAGTAACTTCAGGGCAACAATCGACGCGTTTTTCACGTGTTGCGAGGCGTACTTCCGTGCGGCCTCGGCATCGCGTGACTGTAAAGCCTTCGTGAGTGCATCGATTTCTGCAAGGCTCTGGGAAATCCGTTCGGGGTGCATAAGAGACGTTGCGCGCAGAATATTGATGCGTGAGAAAAGGCTCTGGAGGACCTCCCGCACCAGCGTGTTGCCACAGCGCCCGAGCATGATCGAATAAAGACGGCTTTTGGCTTCAAGCACCTCGGCCGTTTCGCCAGCAAGTGCGTGGCCGCGCAGAACCGCCGCTTCGCGGCCAAAGGCATTCAAGTCTTCATCCGAGCCACGCGTTGCAAATTCCTGGGCAGCAAAACCTTCCAGCAATTCACGAAGCGCGTAAATTTCGCCGGCTTCTTCAAGCGAAATGCTGGCGACAACTGGCCCCTTGTGGGGGACGATTTCCACCAGCTTTTCCGCTTCGAGCTTGCGCAGTGCCTCGCGCAGAGAAGTCCGGCTTACACCAAGCTCCTCGCACAATTCACGCTCGACGAGGCGGCTGCCCGGAGCATATCGACCCGAGGTGATGCCGTCTCGTACGGCGTTTTCTATCTGCCGGCGGAGCGTATCCGCTTGCAAGGCAACCCCACGCACAACCATCAGTAATTCCTATATTACATTATGACCATCCGACATTTACATGATCCGCAGGTCTGTAACAAGTTGTGTCCGCCGACGATAAAGACCCGTAGTCTACACGTGGAATGCCGTACCGGACGGTGATCAGGCACCTGCAGATGCGAATTGCTCGGCCGTCACTTCTTCTTCCCACACGGTCTTGCCGATAGAAACGGCAGTGTGAAGGAGGTAGCTCGTGGCCGTTGCACCGTGCCAGTGACGCTCTCCCTCTGGAATCCAGACAATATCTCCCACACGAATACGTTGAGCTTGTTCACCATCCACACAAACCCAGCCTTCGCCGGCAACAACGGTCAGCACCTGCCCGGTCTCATGGGTGTGCCAGTAGGTACGTGCACCGGGCGTGAAGAACACATTGTTGATTGTCACGCCATCGGTCGTCGGCATGATCGGGTCAGCATGAACCGTTCCCGTAAATGTCGAAGATCTAACTTCGGAAACCGCGCCAGTCTGGCGGCCATGGAAAATCTTCATCACATCAGTCCTTTTTGTTGTGCAGGCGAACGCCGCCCGAAATGTCCCCGATTGCATCAACGACGCGATTGCTGATCACATCGCCATAACCAAGCGCAGTCGCAAGACCAAAGCTGGCCATGGGCCCGGCAGAGTTGAGAGACGAAACGCCTAGTTCGTGTAACATGTCACAATAGAGCAAAACATCCTTGGTCATCAGCTTGCTGGTCAGGCCGCCTTCCAGATAATCACCGTCGACAATCTTAGGGAAGCGGTTCAGCGTTGCGAAGTTAACACCACTGCTGGCATTGAGCACATCCAGCAGCTTGTGCAGATCAAGACCGGCCTTCTTGCCCGCCACCATGACTTCCGCCGTCGCAGCAAGGCTGACGGCGTTGAGGAAATTGTTGAGAAGCTTGGCGGTGTGACCCGCGCCGCAGTCGCCCATGACGATCACTTTGCTGGCAATCAGCGAAAACACGGGCTGCAACCGTTCAATGGCGCCGGCGTCGCCGCCCACCATCAGCGTCAGGGCGCCTTTTTCGGCAGCGGCAGCGCCACCGGAAATTCCGGCATCAACCAGGAACGCACCCTTTTCCGCAAAAAGACGGGCAAGTCTTTTGGTCGAGGCGGCCGACGCCGTGCTCATATCCGCAACAACCTGTCCGGGGCGGATATGCTGGAGAACTCCATCTTCGCCCTCCACGACACGTTCGATCACGACGCTGTCAGGCAAAGAAAGCAGGATGATATCTGCGCCTTCCATCACCTCCCGAATGCTTTGGGACGGTGTCGCACCAAAACGCGCTGCTGCCTGCGCATCCTTGTCGTAACCGAGGACTTCGACGCCGCCTGCCACGATGCAGCGCGTCATGCGTCCTCCCATATTGCCAAGTCCGATAAATCCCACTTGCGGATTAGACATCCTGCTTATCCTCGATACAGCACCCAATTCCGTTGCCAGAATGCTGGCATTGCGGGCGCGTTTTCCTCACTCACGCTCATCCATCGCCAATGGCACTGGCGCGCGGACAGTTCATTTGCCGCTTCCGTTCAAGGCTTCACCAGCCTTTGCCTGCTCTGCCTGCCATTCCTTGATGGCCGTGCTGGCAGTTCTGAACGCGGCAAGAGCCGCCGGAGCGCCGCAATAGACCATGGCCTGCAACAAAACGGCCTGGATTTGGTCTGGTGTCACGCCGTTGCGCAAGGCACCGCGCACATGCACCGCCAGTTCGTGGTGCTGGTTCATGGCCGTCAGCATGGCGAGATTGAGCATGCTACGGGTTTCAAACGGTAACCGTTCGTCGCCCCAGACCTCACCCCAGCAATATTCCGTGACTAGCCTCTGGGCTGGCCGGTTGAAATCGTCAGCATTTTCCCACGACTTTTCGACGTGGGCTGCGCCCAGCACGCGTTTGCGGTTCTGGAACCCTTTGGCGAAGATTTCGCTTTCAGTTGGCATTCCGATGTGCCTCCCTCGTTATCACTGTTATTGCTATCGGGCTGACCTGGATGACCGTGCTCATTCGCCGGCTCCGTATCCAATCATCGCCTTGGTTTCGAGATACTCGCGCAGTCCCGCCTCGCCCCATTCGCGGCCATTGCCCGAGCGGCCAAAACCACCGAATGGCGCACCGAAGTCAGCAGGCGGATAATTGATATGCACCTGACCACCATTGAGCCGCCGGGCAATAGCTCGCGCCCGCTCACGGTCTGCCGACTGGACATAGGCGGCAAGGCCGTAAAATGTGCCATTGGCAATGGCGACGGCTTCATCTTCACTCCGATAGGGAATGATCGACAGAACCGGACCAAAGATTTCTTCCTGCGCAATGGCCATGTCCGGCCCAACATCGCTGAACACTGTCGGGCGCACATAATAGCCGTCTGGCAGACCTTCAGGACGTTCAGCACCGCCAGCAACAAGTGTTGCTCCTTCTGCCACACCACTGTTGATGAGGCTCAGGACACGATCAAACTGGCTGCGATTGACGACCGGGCCGAGCTGGGTATCGGCGGCATCCGTCGGTCCAAGACGATAGGCATCCGCGGCGTCCGCGGCGATTTTGGACGCGCGGTCCATCAGATGCGCGGGCACCAGCATACGGGTGGGGATCGAGCAGGATTGGCCCGAATTGGTAAAGCAGGCCGCCACGCCTCGACGCACAGCATCTTCAAGATCAACGTCATCAAGCAGAATATTGGCCGACTTGCCGCCCAGTTCCTGCGCGACCCGTTTGACCGTCGGAGCCGCTGCCCGCGCCACCTCGATGCCAGCACGGGTCGAACCGGTAAAGGACACCATGGCAATGTCGTCATGGGCTGCAATGGCAGAGCCAACCGTTGGACCATCGCCGTTGACGAGATTGAAGACACCGGGAGGCACACCCGCCTCATGCAAGACTTCGGCAAACACAACCGTGCTGATGGCGGAGAATTCGCTGGGCTTCAGAACCATCGTGCAGCCGGCAGCAAGTGCTGGCCCTACCTTCACGATGACCTGATTGACCGGCCAATTCCAAGGCGTGATCAGACCACAGACGCCAATCGGCTGGTGTCGCAGGCGCGTGCCGCTAGCCATGTCCTCTTCGAAACGAAAGTCTCTCAGGACCTTCAGCAGCGCCTCGATATGCAAAGGTCCACGCGCCGCCTGCCCCTCTGTTGCAAAGGTAATGGGCGAACCCATTTCCACACGCATCGCTTCGGCAAACTCATCATAACGACTGTTATAGGCAGCAAGGATCCGCTCAAGCAAAGCAATGCGTTCTTCGACGGTCGTGGCGGCAAAGGCCGGTGCTGCACGTTTGGCGGCCGCCACGGCTCTGTCGACATCCGCTTCACTGCCGAGCGACAGCCGACCGACAACCTTTTCGGTCGAGGGATCGATGAGATCCATGGTCCTGCCACCAACTGGCTCAACCCAGTCACCATCAATATAAAACTTGTCCAGGACTATCATGGCAAAACCTCAATCCTGTTCCTGCTCGAGCAGGCGGTACATTTCGGTGTGATCGGCAGTTGGGCCAACCTCGCTTGCCTGCTCATGCCAGAGGTCGATACCGTTGCGTCCGAAGGTCAGCGGATAATCAACCGATTGCGCCAAGGCACGGGCAATGCCCAGATCCTTGTCCATGAGATGCAGTGAAAAACCGGACCCGTAGGTGCCCGACAACATAAATTGTTTGACCTTGTTTTCAGACGTATTGCTCTTGCCGGATGAGGCGTTGAGCACATCCGTCATCGCCTCAGGCGAAATGCCAAAGCGCTGTGCAACATGCAGCGCCTCAACCGTCACCATCAGCCCGCACGCTGACACGAAGTTGTTGAGCGCCTTGGCCGCATGGCCAGACCCGGCCGGACCGATAAACAGAATGGAGCCGCCCATTGCTTCAAGCACCGGCATGGTCTCGGCTTTCACTGTTTCCTTGCCACCCACGAGAATGGCAAGTGTGCCCTCTCGGGCTCGCTTGACGCCACCGGAAACCGGAGCATCAAGATATTCCAGCCCCTGCGCTTCGAGCGTTGCCGCCAGATCACGCGACCGCACCGGCTCGGACGAGCTCATGTCGACGACCAGCGAGCCCTTGCGCAGCGCTGCTGCCCAACCATTTTCCAGAAGAACCGTTTCAACGATCTTGGAATTCGGCAGCATGGTGATCAGAACATCAACCTCACCCGCCACATCTTTCGTTAATGGCGATACGGATAGCTCATCACAGATCGCGCTGACCCGCGCCGGATCTGCGTCCGCCACCAGAATGCGAAATCCTGCCTTAACCAGGCATGCACACATCGGCGCGCCCATCATTCCCAATCCAATGAAGCCTATTGTTTTTCCGGCCATCTGATTGTCTAACCTCACCTGTTTTCATCGCGCTCCGGCCCAATGCCAGAAGTGGTTTTAAAACCTGCCGTTAACGCAGGGCGGAAAAATCCGTTGGAGCAAGGAAACTGTTTTCCACCCGTGCAACGATCGGGCGTTCGCGTTCGGTTTCCGCACGCGCAGCGATCCAGTCAGCGTCGGCCTGGAATGCGTTCCAGCGCTCTTCACGTTCGGCCATGCTTTTCCATTTGAGAATGTAACCGAGCGTGTGATTGTCACTGCCGACAAGCGTCGTCCAGAAACCCACCTGTTCGATGCCATATTTGTCGAAGAAGCCGAGCGTATGGCTACGGAAACGGTCGAGAAGAGCTGGCAGTCTGGTGGGGGCGCAGTAGTAGACACGCATTTCAAGGATCATCGGATTTTCCTCCCGGATCATCAATCAAGTTTACGTTACATTGCAGTAATACAATAAGTCAATAATACAAAATTATCGATCAGATTGTTAATTCGTCGACATCCAGTTTGGCAACCATGCCTTCGGTCTGATTGCTGTAAGCCGGATATCGTTTGAGCACCTCCGGATCGTGCCCGGGAACAATCAGGCGCTTCTCACCGGCCAGCTGCATCAGCCGTCCGTAGCCAGCGATCGTCTGTGAAACGCTGTCGCAAGTCGGGAAAACCCGGCCGGAATTCATATGAGCGTAGTGGTGGGACGCGTCAGAGGCGAGCACGACTGCGCCACGCGCCGTGTTGACACGCACGCATTGAAGGCCGCGCGAATGGCCACCGATATGATGTACGGAAACGCCGGGAAAAAGCTGGTCGTCCCCATTTGCAAAAGCGACCTTGCCTGCGTAAACGCGGCGCACCATGCCCGTCACATCCTCGGCCTCATATGGGTGGTTTAGCGTGTGGTGACACATGCAGGGACCGGTCGCGTATTGCATCTCGCTTTCCTGCATATGGAAGCAGGCATTGGGGAACATGTCGTTGTTGCCGGCATGGTCGTAATGCATATGGGTAATGATGACGTGCTGTACGCTGGCGCAATCCACACCCACGGCCGAAAGGGCCTGATTGACGGGTGTGGTCAGTTCGCGCGCTCGGCGATTGCCGCTGTCCGGATTAAAGCCGGTATCGACAATGATGGTGCGCTTGTCATTGCGGATCACCCACACAAAATAGTCGAGTGGCATCGGCCGGTCATGTTCATCACCGCCGATGAAATTCTGCGAAGATTGCCGCCCGTTATGGGCATATTTCACGGCAAGAACTTCATATGTCTCGTCAGCCATTCCATCCTCTTTACGCTTGCAGCGCGCGGCGCAGTATCCAGAGCCGGGGCGGGTTGAACCGCCCCGGTTATGACGTCCTCACCCGGACACGATGTCCGGGCTAGCATCATCATTTCGGCCAGATCGGCTTTGCAAGCGCCAGATCGTCAGGATAAACGGTAACCGGAATACCCTTCTGCCACTGGATGATCGTCAGGCTGGCGCCTTCGCGATGGCCCTTGTCGTCAAAGCTTAGCGTACCGCCGGGGAAATATTTGGCCGGACCGGCATTCAGCGTTCTCAACGCTTCACCAAGAGCGGCACGGTCACGGCTGCAGCTCTTGTCCAGTGCATCCTTGAACAACCAGATATCGCCATAGGTCGAGATGGCATTCTGCGTCATCCATGGCTCGCCATACTTTTCGTTCAGACGCTTGATCAGGTCTTCCTGACCTTTGGTGCCCCAGTTCGCCACCGCTGACATCACGCCTTCAAGCAGGTCGGCCTGCATGGTGTTGAGTACTTCCGGTTCGGCAATAGCAATACCAAAGGAAACCACAGGTGTGTTGACCCGGAACTCCTTCATCTTCTCAAGGATCAGCTTGCTGTCTGAGATAACCGTCGGCAGGAAAAACAGCAGATCCGGCTTTTGCTGCCGCACTTGCTGCACAAGCGAGGTCGCGTCCGCCAGCGGCGGCGTGAACACCTGCTCGAAGGACAGGTCAAGACCGACATCCTTCAGAAGGCCCTTCTTCATGCGATCAACAGAGGCAAGCGATGCAGCCGTGTTATCGGTGATGATCGCCACGGTTCTTGGACGCGTGCCGGTTTGCTGCTCGGCAAGGTCAAGGATGATCGGCAATGCGATTTGTGCCTGCACACCCGCGGTCGCAGAAGTCTGGAAGATGTTCTTGAAACCGCGGCTGGTGATGAGGTCGGAATAGGACAAGGTCAGAAGCGGCAGATTAGCACGTTCCGTTACTTCGCTGACCGCGAGCGTGAACGAGCTCAGATAAGCGCCAGTTGCTCCGACAAGGCCCGGAAAGTCCGCAACCATGCGCTGGGCAGAGTTGGTGGCTTTTTCAACGGAATCGCCTGAATCGATAGTGACAAGCTGTAGAGGCGCGCCGCCCAGGCAAGCGATGCCGCCGGCTTTATTGACGTCCTCGACTGCCATTTCGGCGCCCATTTTCATGACCTGACCCGGACGGGCATAAATGCCCGATGTCGGCGCGATCAAACCAATCTGGATTGGTTCTGCCGTCTGGGCCTGCGCCAAACCGGCATTCAGCACTGTTGATGCCAGTGCTGCTGTCAGAAAGAATTTTGCATTGCTTTTCATGTGTTCACTCCTCCACACATTATTGCTTTGTTACATTCCAAGATATGCCTGACGGACGCGGTCGTCGGCCTTCAGCGCCTCTCCGTCTCCCTCGAGCACAATTCGTCCCGTTTCCAGAACGTATCCGCGATCTGCAAATTGCAGGGCCTCGGCGACCCGCTGCTCCACCAGCAGGATCGAAAGACCTATGTCACGCCTGATCTCCATCATCTTGTCGAACACAAGATCGGCGGTGGATGGAGCAAGTCCCATGGATGGCTCATCAAGCATCAAAAGCTTTGGAGATGATGCCAAACCACGACCTATGGCCAGCATCTGCTGCTGACCGCCCGACAATGTGCCGGCATACTGGCCAGCACGCTCCTTCAGCACCGGAAACCAGGTGTATATGCGCTCAAGATTTTCTTTCCATTCGCGGCGGCCCTTTTCGGTCGCGGCACCCATTTCCAGATTTTCAAGCACCGTCATCGACGGAAACACCTGCCGTCCCTCTGGAACATGGGCGATGCCCAGATGTGGTCGACTGGATGGCTCAAGGTTGGAAATATCCTGTCCCTCGCAGAGAATGCGACCACCGCGTAATGGAACGATCCCAGAAATTGCCTTGAACAACGTGGTCTTGCCCGCACCATTCGGACCGACAACCGAGATGAACTGGCCCTGGCCGATCGTGAGTGACACGCCGTGCAGAACCGCGATGGATGATGAATAGCCGGCGGTGATGTCTTCGATCTCAAGCATTTGCCACCCATTTCTTTCCAAGATAGGCCTCGATAACCCGTGAATCCCGGGTAACTTCCTGCGGCAGTCCTTCGGTAATGACCTGCCCGTGATCGAGCACAAGGAAGCGATCAACCAGCTGAACCATGGCATGCATCGTGTGCTCGATAATCACGACCGTGACACCTGACGCTGACAGCCGACGGATAACGGCAACCACTTCGACCGCCTCTTCCTTGCCAAGCCCTGCCAATGTCTCATCCAGCAACAGGATGTGTGGTTTTCCGGCCAAAGCGCGGGCAAGTTCCATCAGGCGCAGGTCCTTGGTCGAGAGACCCCCAGCAAGCTGGTGCGCGATATGCAACAATCCGACCTGACGAAGTGCATCGTCAGCGATGGTCTCTGCCTCTTCCTCGCTTTTTGCGGTGACGTAAGAGCCGACCTTCACGTTGTCGCGAACACTCATGCGGGTGAACGGACGCATGATCTGGAACGTGCGGCCGACACCGGCCTGACACAGTTCATGCGGTTTACGACGCGCCATGTTGACGCCGTCAACCATAACCTCACCCTCGCTCGGCAGCTGAAAGCCGTTGAGCAGATTGAACAGCGTGGTCTTGCCAGCACCGTTCGGGCCGATAATGCCGAGGATCATGCCCTTATTGACCTGGAAGCTGACATTCTGCACGGCTTTCAGACCACCGAAGTTCTTCGACATATTGCGCACGTCGAGGACGATTTCGGGGTTGAGTGCTCGGGTTTCCCGGGCCGGAAGCGGTGTGACATTGGCAGCCACCGGCTGATCGGCGATCACAGGTGACGTTTCTTCCTTGCGGCTACGCAAACGGTCACGAATTTTCCAGAACATGCCCTCCGGTGCAGCGGTGATCAGAACCACGATGGCAACACCGTAAACCACGCCCTGAATACCGGGCAGGAAGTTGCCGAGTTCCGCGTGCAGGATTTCGGCAATCGGGATCAGGAAGGACGCACCGATAATCGGCCCCCACAAGGTACCCGCACCACCGAACATCGTCACAGTCAGCGCCTGCGCAGAGACCAGCATGCCAAACACCGACTGCGGTGTAATGACGAGAATGACGACGGCATAGAGCGACCCGGCCATCGCGGCAATGGCACCGCTCAGCGCGATAGCTTTGAGTTTCCATCGCAGGGTATCAATACCGGCAGCCTCGGCAGCTGCCTCGTTCTGCTTGATGGCGATAAGCGCCATGCCGAAACGAGAGGCTTCGATTGCGCGCGACAGCACGACAACGGCGCAGAGGAAGACCATGGCAATCAGCGTGTAGACCCGACCATCCGTGAACTGTATGTAAGCGGCAGGATTGTCGTGGACACGTGGAATGCTGACTTCAGGAAAACCAAGCCATTGGAAGACGTACATCAGTGCCAGCGGATAGGCGAGCATACTGAGCGCGAAGTAGTGGCCGCGCAGCTTGAAGGTTGGAAAACCAATCAGAACACCGGCAACCGCGCCGATCAGACCCGACACAAAGAACATCAGCCAGGGCGACAGACCCCAGTAGATTTGTGCAAGCACGGTGGCAAAGGCGCCTATGCCGAAAAAGCTGGCATGGCCGAAGGACACAAGCCCGGTATAACCGCTGAAGATGTTCCAGCTCAGGCCAAAAATGGCCCAGATCAGTACCAGCGTCAAAATGAGTTGGTAGTAGGAATTGGTCACAAAGATCGCAAGCACCATGTAACCAAGCGCCAATGCGAAGAAGATCCTGATAGATTTGAGAACAGACATATTCATCAGGTTCTCTCCACGTTGCGGCCGAACAGGCCTTGGGGTCGCAGCATGACAACCAGCAGGAAGCACACGAAGATTGTCGCATTCTGCAAC
>Ga0075364_10002020_pt1 | contig 11312 bp, 11 predicted proteins | sample EndMetdeltDD1764_FD_71517 | JGI IMG/M metagenome (GOLD analysis project Ga0075364, IMG submission 71517) | Populus endosphere microbial communities from Tennessee, USA - Endosphere MetaG P. deltoides DD176-4 | ecosystem: Host-associated > Plants > Roots > Endosphere | place: USA: Tennessee...
GTGCTGTCCTTCTACGGCAGCGACTTCACGGGCGCGACCGGCACGCCGGTGTACGCCGGCGTCTCGTTCGAGAGCGCCATCTGTCCCGACGGGACCAACGGCTACGAGCACGACAACACCTGCCAGGGCCACCCCTGGCCGTGAGGGCCACGGGCGCGGCACCACCGCAACCCCCAACGGAACAGAGGTGACAGCGATGGCACGGACACGAGCACGAGCACGGACGGCGGCCTTCGTGGTGGCGACGTCGATCGCGGCCGCGTTGGGTCTCACCAGCTGCGCCTCGCCGGCGACGGCCTTCCACCTCGCGGGGGCCACGCCGGCGACGTCGAAGGTCAACGCCGGCGAGCTCCAGCTCTTCGCCGGCACCTACACGTTCGCCGCCGACAGCAGCGGCGACGTCGGCGACCTGCGATGGACCGTCACCTACGGCAACGTGCTCTTCCCCGGTGCCAACCCGGTGGCCACCGCCGACGGCGTGGCGTCGACGACGGTCGACCTCGCGCCGCCGACGGGGAGCGAGAAGCGCTACTACCAGGTCTGCCTCTCGTCGATCGCCAACCCGCTGGCGCGCACGTGCCAGGTGTACGTCGTCGGCGCCGACGCGGCCATGGTCGGCCAATGGGTGTTCAACCCCTTCGCGCTCCAGACGACCGTGGACGCCCGGTCCCTGCACGCGCAGCTCTTCGTGCTCAACCACGTCGGCCCGGCGCTCGACGGCCCGATGGCCAGCCCGTTCCTCTTCACCCAGACCATCGAGGACCCCAACGGCGGGCCCTCGGTCGAGGTGTGGGCCGAGCTGGTGTCGCCCTGGGAGCTGTGGCTCGCCCTGCCCGGCGGCCCTCCCGAGACCGGTGGCGTCCTCAAGTTCATCCGCACCGCTTGAGGGAACCCCTCGGCGACGACGACACCGCCCTCGACCACGACCGCTCCGGAGGAGACCCGCTATGGACCGCACACGAGCCGGCGCGTTGCTCGCCATCCCCATCGTGCTCAGCGCGCTCGCGCTGGCCGGATGCAGCGCGCCGGCCCGCGCCTTCCACCTCGCCGGGTTCGACCTGCTCCCTTCGTATCAGAACGACGCTGAGCTCTTCGAAGGCGACTACACGCTCGTCGCCGACGACCCGACCGATGTCGCCGACCTGCGCTGGTCGGTCACCTACAGCTACGTCCGGCAGGCGCCGAGCGGCTGGCCCATCGCGTCGGCCGACGGCGTCGCGACCCTGCCCGTGCACCTCGAGGCCGACACCGCGTTCCCGTTCAACAAGCGGTGGTACCGGATCTGCCTGTCCTCGGTATCCCAGCCCTTCGCCGGCGGTACGTGCAAGGTGGTCGCGGTCGGCGGCCGCAACTTCTTCCCGGTCGTGTCCCCTTGGGTCAGCTGGGCGCCCGTGTACACGCTCACCATCGGCCAGCCGGACGACACCACCCTCCACCTCGAGGTGACCGACGGCCCGACCACGATCCTCGAGACCGACGCGACGCTGACCTCGCCGTTCACGGGGACCTTCACGCTCCCTGACGGCACCCCCGGCAGCGTCCACTGGCAGGCGTGGACCACGATCATCGTCACGATCCCCGATGGTCCGGGCTGGAACCCCCTCGTGGAGTTCGCCCGCAACGACGTCCCCCCGGGCCACGAACCCGGCGCCACGCCCTGACCACTCGGTCGAGGTCAGCGAGCGAGCGCGAGACCATCATGGGGCGGTGGCCAAGGACGACGTCGGCTCGACGCGCAACGACGAGGTCGCCGCGCTCCTCGATCAGGCGACCGCCTGGGCCCGTGACGAGCCCCGGATCTCGGGGCTCGCGCTCGTCGGGTCGTGGGCCCGCGGCACGCCGACGGCGGACTCGGACGTCGACCTCGTGGTGTTGACACGAGATGCCACGCCCTTCACCGAGGACCGCTCGTGGATCGAGGCGGCGGTCGACGAACCGGCACCGGTCGTCCGCACGGCGACCTTCGGCCGCCTGGCCGAGGTGCGGGTGCGACTCGCGTCGGGGCTCGAGGTCGAGCTCGGGTTCGTCGATCCCTCGTGGGCCGAGACCGACCCCGTCGACCCCGGCACGGCGGCGGTCGTGCGGGGCGGCTGCCGCGCCCTCCACGACCCCGACGGCCACCTCGCCGAGCTGATCGCCCTCGTCGGCATCGGTTCGATCCCCCCGAGGCGGGCGCACGACCGGTGAGCCGTTGACAAGGCGTTGACGGGACGTTGACAACCGTCGGCGAGCCTGGCCCGCACTGACCGGGGAGGGTCGGGGCCGCGCGATCCGACGCGAGGGCAGCGGTCGACGCCGTCGACTCGTCCCCGGGAGACCGGCGACGAGGAGACGAGATGCGCAGGATGCGGCACGAGACCCAGTCGGTGACGACGCCACCGACCATCCGGCGGCGCACGTTCGGGTTGGCGACGGCGCTGGTGCTCGCGGTTGCGGCCCTCGGTCTGACGTCGTGCGCCACGACCGGGTCCGGCAGCGTCACGCTGGTGCGCACCGCCCCGGGCTTCGTCACGGCCTACGTCGGCTACCAGAACCTCGGTGCGACGAACACGCTCCAGATGCGGTTCACCTCCGGCACCGGCAAGTCGATCGAGGTCCGTAGCATCACGCCGGGCACCGCGAAGGGCACCTACACGCTGGTCGACCAGGGCGCGTCCGCCCCGTGGACGACCGTCGGCCCGCTGAACCTCCCGGCGTACCTCGGGCCGAAGGTCAACACCGCGCCCATCGAGCTGCGCCTCACGACGTCGTCGGCCACCGACCTCGCGCTCACGTACGAGGTCCGGGCCCTGCGCGACGGCGTGGTCGGCGTGGGCGTGTCGCCCGTGTCCGTCACCGGCGCCGACTGCGCCAAGATCCCCGCCGGCGCCGACCGGACGGGGACCGACCTGTCCTGGACGAACCTGCGCAACTGCGTCGCGCCGGGCGTGAAGCTGGATCCGGGCACGCTCAACGTCGCCAACCTCAACGGCGCCGACCTCAGCGGCGCGACCTTCGTGCCCGGGACCTTCGCCAACACCCAGTTGAACGACACCCGGTTCAACGGAACGACGTTCGCCGGCGTGACCTTCACGAACGGCAGCTTCCTGGACGGCGCCGACCTCACCGACGCCGACTTCACCGGTGCCTCGTTGCAGCACATCACGCTCGCCAACGCCGTGCTGGCCGGGACGAACTTCACCGGAGCGACGTTCGTGAGGGTCGCGTCGGGCGGCATCACGGGGACGCCGACGCTGCCGGCCGGGTGGGTGCTGCGCAACGGCTACCTCCTCGGCCCGACCGCCGACCTCTCGTACGCGGACCTCCACGGCCTCGACCTCCACGGCCTCGACCTCTCGGGCACCAACCTGCTGGGGACCAACCTCGCCGGGGCCGACCTCAGCGGGACCGACCTCACCGGCGCCACGCTGAGCGACACGACCCTGACCGGCGCCGACCTCCAGGGCGCGAAGCTCGCCGGCGCCACCCTCACCAACGTGCACACCGGTGGGCTCACGGGGACGCCGGCATCGCTGCCCACCTCCTACGTCATCAAGGGGGGCTACCTGATGGGCCCGGGCGCCGACCTGACCGGCGTCGACCTCAGCGGCTTCGACCTCCACGGCCTGGACCTGCGCACCGCGCACCTCGACCACGCCAACCTCACCGGCACGAACCTCACGGGGGCGAACCTCGAGGACTCGTTCCTGTTCGCGACCACGGTCAACGGCGCCACGTTCGCCGGGGCGGGCCTCCCGGGCGTGACGGCCAACGCCGTCACGGGCACGCCGGCGAGCCTCCCGATCGGCTGGCGCCTCGTCGGCGGCTCGCTCATCGGGCCACGGGCGAAGGTCTACGGGGCGAACCTCGCCGGTGCCGACCTGCACGGCCTCGACCTGCGCGGGCTCGCGTGCGATGGCTGCACGACGACGGGCACCAACCTCACGGGCGCCGACCTGCGCGGCGGCTTCTTCTACCGGAGCCTGAACGGCGCCGACCTCACCGGCGCCGACCTTCGCGGGGCCCTCGTGACCGACCTCCTGCAGGGCGCCACGATCCAGGGCACGCTCCTGGCCGGCGCGACCTTCTCCGGCGTCGACATGACCGGCGCGACCGGGACCCCGGTCTACGCCGGCGTGATCCTCAACGGCGGCACGTGCCCCGACGGCACCGCCGTGGCCGGCAGCCCCGGCACCTGTCAGGGACACCCCTGGCCATGAGAGGATCATGATCGACGATCCGGGTCGGGGAGGGCACGGGTCGACTGCGCAGAAGTGGGGGAACCGTCATGTCCGACGTCACCACGCACCCGGCGCCGCACCAGCGCCGGCTGATCTCGCTCGGCCTCGTGGGCGTGCTGCTCGTCGGCGCCGCGCTCGGCCTCACGGCGTGCAGCACGAGCCCGCCCGTGACCGGGACCGTCACGCTCGTGCCGACCAGCGCCGGGCAGGTCGGCAACGTCATCGGGTTCGAGGCCGTCCATCCGGCGGCTCGGCTCCAGCTCCGGCTCACGTCGGGCACCGGCCTCGCCGTGGTCGTGCAGCCGTACGGCCTCACCGGGAAGCGGATGTACGTGTCCCAGCGCGAGGGGTTCCCCACGCTCGTCGACGCCGGCCCGTCGTCGCCGTGGGTCACCGTCGCCAACATCTACCAGGAGCCCCTCGCCGGTCAGCCGCCCCTGCGGGAGGTGGTGCGCCTCACCGCAGCCGCCGGCGCCGACGTGGCCCTCTCGTTCGAGGCGCGCGCCGTCGACGACCACGGCTTCCCGGCGGGGTCCGTGTCGTCGATCTCGCCGTACGGCGACGACTGTGGGCTCGTGCACGCCCACACCGACCTCACCGCGATCGACCTCACCGGTCGTGACCTCCACGCCTGCCAGCTGCCGGGCGTGACGCTCGACCCCGCCAAGCTGACCGGCGCCAACCTCACCGGTGCCGAGCTCAGCCAGGCGACGATCGTGCCCGGCCGCCTCGACCGCACCGAGCTGGCGACGGCCGTGCTCGCGGACGCCACGCTGGCCGGAGTCGACCTCACGGCCGCGGTGTTGAACGACGCCGACCTGCAGCGCGCCCACCTCGACGGGGCCGACGTGCACGGCGTCAGCCTCCAGGGCACCAACCTCGACGGCACCGACCTGCGGAGGGCGAACCTCGACCGCGTGTCGTCGGGCCTGGTCGCCGGCACGCCGTCGCTCCCGTCAGGGTGGCTGGTGCGCGGTGGCTACCTGATCCACAAGACCGCCGACCTCACGGGCGCCTTCCTCGAGCGCCTCGACCTGAGCAACCTCGACCTCGCCGGCGGCCACCTCCGCGGGGCCGACCTGCAGAGCAGCGACCTGCACGGGACGGACCTGACCGGCGCCGACCTCGCCGGCGCGGCGCTCACGACGTACCCGCAGTTCGCAGGCGTGGACCTCGAGGGGACCAAGCTCGCTGGCGCGGTGCTGACCGGCGTCCGCAGCGGGGGGATCACCGGCACGCCGGCGTCGTTGCCCACGGGCTGGTCGCTCACCAACGGCTTCCTCTTGGGCCCGGGCGCCTCCCTCATCAGCGCCGACCTCTCGGGCCTCGACCTCCACGGTCGCGACCTGTCGGGCGTGACGCTGGACTACTCGAACCTGTCGGGGACCGACCTGCGCCAGACGTCCCTGGCGAACGCGCTCGTGACGAGCAGCGACCTGCGTGGCGCGCAGCTCGACGGCACGAACCTCGCCGGCGCGCGCCTGCTCGAGGCCTTCGATCTCGGCCCGACCGACCTCACCGGCGCCACGGGCACACCGCTCTACGCAGGCGCCGACGTCTCGGGCGCACGCTGCCCCGACGGGACCCTCGCGTCCGCGCACGGCAACACCTGCCAGGGCCACCCGTGGCCGTGACCGCCGGCACGCGCACGGGCCCCGGCGTGTGACGTCGGGCGGTTCGACAGTCCGTTGACGAGCGGTTCGACGGCTGGTTGACGAGTCGTTGACAGCCATGGTCGAGGGTGGGGACCACGTTCCGATCGGTGCCCCACCTCCCGTCGGGAGCGCGTCACGGCACCGGGACCAGGAGGTGGTCGCCATGGCGATCCGTCGACCCACGCCCGACTGCAGCGGATGGCGCAGCACGCGCCCGGCTCCCGCCAGGAGGGTGCGGCGCCGGACCTCAGCGCTGCTCGCCATCGCGCTCCTCGTCGGGGCCGCCATCGGGCTCACGTCGTGCAGCCCGACGACGAGCGCCACGGTCACCCTCATCCCGACCCGACCGGGACAGGTGAGCAACGTCGTCGCCTACCAGTTCGTCGGCGGGGTCGTGCACCTGCAGATCCGCATCACGTCGGGGACGGGTCGGACCGTCGCCGTGCGCCCGTACCACGTGCAGGACCTCGTGTTCGAGGCCTGGCCGGGCCCGACGACGGTCGTGGACACCGGACCGGGCGCCGCCTGGACGTCGATCGCGGACATCTTCCAGCCCGGCAAGATCCCCGGCCCGGCCGACCGGATCATGGTGCGCCTCACGACGGCGGCGACCACCGACGTCCCGCTGACCGTCGAGGCGCGCGGCGTCGACGCGGCCGGACAGGTCGTCGGGTCGACCCTGCCGTTCTCGCCGTTCGGCCTCGACTGCTGGCGCGTGCAACCGCGCACCGACCTGCGCGCCGTCGACCTGTCGGGCCGCGACCTGCGCCGGTGCGTGATCCCCGGCGTGACCCTGGACCCCGCCAAGCTGCACGACACGGTCCTCGACGGGGCCGACCTCAGCCAGGCGACGATCCTCCCCGGTCAGCTGCTCGACACCAACCTGCACATCGCCGAGCTGGGTGATGCGACCCTCGCCGGCGTGAACGTCGAGGGCTCGAACGTGGCCGCCGCGAACCTGTCGCACGCGAACCTCGACCACGCGTCGCTCGCGGGCACCAACCTCGAGGCGACGAACCTGCGCGGGGCCACCATCTCGGGCACCGACCTGCGCGGCGCCACCGTCAACTTCACCGACTTCACGGGCGCCACGGGCACGCCCGTCTACGCGGGCGTCGACTTCGCCACCGCCACGTGCCCCGACGGCACGCTCGGCTCGGCGCACGGCAACACCTGCCAGGGCCACCCGTGGCCGTGAGTCGGCACTAGGGGAACCAGCTCGGGCGCGTCCTCGGCTCGCCACCGCAGGACGCACCGTCGGTTCGGGCACCCGGCCGAACCACCCACCGCCGGCGGGTCCCGCGACCCGCCGGCGGTGGCGCGAATCCCTTCCGTTTCCCTTTCACCGGTTCCCCCTGCGTCCGACCAACTGGCGTCGGCATGGACGCCGGCGGTGGAACAGGAATGGAAGCCATGATCCTCTTGACGCGCCTCAACGGCGACGAGACCTACCTCAACCCCGATCTGATCGAGCGCATCGAGGCGCACCCCGACACGGTGGTGACGCTGATCGACGGCAAGAAGCACGTCGCGCGGGAGACCCCGACGGAGCTGATCGACCGGATCGTCCACTTCCGGGCGGGGATCCTCGTCGTCGCCGAGCAGATGCAGGACGCCTACCTCCACGGCGGAGGCACCACCAGCGTGTCGACCCGCTCCACCTACGCGTCTCCGCGGCCACTGCGGCTCATCGACGACACCAACACCGACTGAGCCGTCGGTCCGGGATCTCAGGGAAGAAGGAGAAGGCAGGTCATGGAGAAGAGCTCCGGAATCGGGATCGTCTTGGTGCTGGTGGGCACGTTCGTGGGCGCCGTGCTCAAGGGCGTCAGCCCCGCAGCGCTGTTCACCGTCCCCGCCGCGTTCCTCATCGTGCTCGTGTCGTCGTTCGGCGCCACGTTCATGTCGTTCGGCTTCGACAACATGAAGTCGTTCGGGAAGTACATGAAGATCGCCTTCATGCCCGGACCGCCGCCCGACTCGGCCGCGGTCATCAGCCAGATCGTCGAGTTCGCCGACCGGGCCCGCCGCGAGGGCCTGCTCGCCCTCGAGGACGCCATCAACTCGGCCGACGAGCCGTTCCTGCGCAAGGGCCTCCAGATGGCCGTCGACGGGGCCGACCCCGAGGTCGTCGGCGAGGTCCTCCACAGCGAGGTCGACGCCATGAAGGCCCGCCACAAGGTCGGCTCGCAGTTCATGACGCAGCTCGGCATCTACTGCCCGACGTTCGGCATCGTCGGCGCCGTCTTCGGCCTCATCGCCACCCTGTCGCACCTCGACGACCCGTCCGAGCTCGGTCACGGCATCGCCGGTGCCTTCGTCGCCACCTTCTGGGGCGTGTTCGCCGCCAACGGCATCTTCCTGCCGATCGGCCGCAAGCTGCAGCACCTGTCCGAGGAAGAGGTCCGGTACAAGGAGCTCATCATCGAGGGCGTCCTCTCGATCCAGGCCGGGTCCAGCCCCCGTGTCGTCGACGACCTCCTCCAGTCGTTCCTCCCACCCGCCGTCCGCCTGAAGTCGGGTGGCGAAGCCGAGGAGCGCAAGAGTGCCTAAGAAGAAGAAGCACGCAGACCACGAGGAGCACGCCAACCACGAGGCCTGGGTCATCCCCTACGCCGACCTGCTCACGCTCCTCATGGCCCTGTTCCTCGTCCTCTGGGCGATGGGCCAGACCGACGTCGCCAAGGCCAAGGCCATCTCGGCCGGCTTCGCCGAGGCCCTGGGCATCGGGCCCGAGGGCGGCGCGGTCGGCGGTGGCGGTGCCGGCAACTCGACCTACGCAGGGACGGGCATCACCACGCCGCAGGGCTCCAACAGCAACACCGCCGTCACCCCCCAGGACGACGGCAAGGCCATGGCCAACGCCCAGGGCATCCTCAACCAGGCGCAGCAGCGCCAGGCCGACATCCAGGGCGAGAAGGCGCAGCTCGAGCAGACCAAGCAGCAGATCCAGCAGCAGCTCGACGCCGCCGGCTTCGGCGACAAGGTCGAGATGCGGGTCGACGACCAGGGCCTCGTCGTGGTCGCCACCGAGGGCCTGCTGTTCGGCTCGGGCTCGTCGGGGCTCGAACCGTCGGGCACCGCCGCCATCGACGCCATCGCCGCACCGCTGCTGGGGCTGACCCAGCCGATCCGCATCGAGGGCCACACCGACAACACCCCGATCGCCAGCGCCGTGTTCCCCTCCAACTGGGAGCTGTCGACGGCCCGGGCCTCCTCGGTGCTGCGCTACCTCGTCGAGCAGCACGGCTTCCCGGCCACCCGGGTCTCGGCCGCCGGCTACGGCGACACCCGCCCGGTCGGTGACAACACCACCGCCGAGGGCCGGGCCGCCAACCGCCGGGTCGAGATCGTCGTCCAGGCGGTCAAGGCCACCGAGCCCCTGCCCCAGGACACCACCAGCAGCGACGTCGGCGTGACCGGCGTGCCCGCCCCGATCGGCAAGGACGGCCCGCTGGGCCTCCCCGAGAACCTCGGTCCGACCACGACGGTCGCGACCACCGACACCCAGGCCAGCGCCTCGGCGCAACCCACGGAAGGGACCGACCATGGCTGAAGACAAGAAGGACGACGCCCCGAAGAAGAAGTCGCCTGTGAAGCTGATCGTCCTCCTGGTCGTCGGCGTCCTGGGCGGGATCGCCTTCGCCAAGTTCACGGGTTCGGGATCGGCCAGCGCCGGCCCGACCACGACCGCCAAGCCCGAACCGGGGGAGGTGGCCAAGGTCGAGGCGATCAACATCAACCTCGCCGACGGCCACTACCTGCGGATCGCCTACGGCGTGCAGCTCTCCAAGAGCGTCACGGTCAAGGCGGAGGCGTGGTCGAAGACCGAGTCGTCCAAGGTCAGCGACCTGGTCATCTCCCAGTTCTCCGGCATGAAGATGGAGGAGCTCCAGACCAAGGAAGGTCGTGAGAAGGCGATGCACGAGGTCGTCGAGACCGCCAACGAGAAGCTCGAGGGCGAGGTCATCGACATCTACCTCGACGAGTTCGTGATGCAGTGACCCCGGCGCCGGTGGCCCACACCGGCCGCCGCCCGTGACAACCGGTTCTCCACCAAACCGTTCCCGGGTCCCGGCCTCCTCCCTTCTCCGGGGGGGCCGGGGCCCAGGCGGCTCGGGCCACGAGGCACGTGGCGCGTAGGCCGTTGGGCCCGGATCCCTCGCGCAGATGGGTGAATGTGGCCGCCAGGTGTTGACCACACGCGCCCGGACGCCGATGGAACTGCTCGTGAGCGACGCCGCCGTCACGGACACCGTGCCCTCCCGCCAGCGCGAAGCCCGGATCTTCGACTTCCGGCGCCCGAACAAGCTCAACCGCGACCACGTGCGGAACCTGCAGATCGTGAACGAGACGTTCGCCCGGCAGTTCACCACGGTCCTGTCGAGCACGCTCCGCGCGATCGCGCACATGTCGCTCAAGTCGATCGAGCAGCTGACCTACGACGAGTACGTGCGGAGCACGCCGAACCCGACGTACATGGCGATGCTGTCGACGCCCCCGCTCGTGGGCGTCTCCGTCTTCCAGTGCCCCCTGCGCATCGCGCTCACCGCCATCGACTTCCTCCTCGGCGGCAAGGGCAAGGGCGTGCCCGAGCGGGTGCTCACCGAGATCGAGCTCGGCCTGATGCGCAGCCTCCTCGACCGGGCCCTCGCCGAGCTGGCCTACGCGTTCCACTCGGTCGTCGAGATCGAGCCCGGCGTCGTCCGCTACGAGTCGAACCCGCAGTTCGCCCAGATCGCCGCGCCGAGCGACATGATGATCGTCATCACGTTCTCGCTGAAGATCGAGAACGAAGAGGGCGAGGCCACCTTGTGCTTCCCCTTCTCGACGCTCCAGCCCGTGCTCGAGGACCTGACCGGCAACCTCGCCCAGGTCCTCCCCGCCGGGGTCGAGCCGGCGCACGAGACGGCCAAGCTCGAGCAGGCGGTCCTCGACGTGCCCGTCGACTTCCGCGCCGAGTTCCCCGCGATCCACCTCGCCGCCGACGACATCCTGGCCTTGCGGGCCGGCGACGTCATCCCCTTCGACCTCCCCACCGACCAGCCGATCGTCGGCGTGGTCGGCGGCGTGCCGACGTTCTCGGTCCGCCCCGCCCGCAAGGGCAAGCGCTTCGCCTGCCAGGTCCTCTCGACGCTCCCCGGCGCCGAGCGGGCCATCGCCGATCTCACGAGGGGCACGTCATGAACGAGCGACAGCGAGTGGCGGCCGCCCGGCCCGCTGCGGAGCAGCAAGAGGGCACGTCATGAGCATCACCCCCGACCAGCTCCTCCCCCACCTGCAGACCGCGGCCAACGCGGCGGCCCAGACGTTCGGCTCGCTCGCCGCCGGCTCGGTCGTGGCCATCGACGACCCGTCGGTCGCGCTGCCCGACGGTGCGGTTCGCCTCGTGCGGGGCGTCGTCATCGAGGGTGGGCTCACGCTCGTGCTCGCCCTG
>Ga0075364_10002021_pt1 | contig 11310 bp, 7 predicted proteins | sample EndMetdeltDD1764_FD_71517 | JGI IMG/M metagenome (GOLD analysis project Ga0075364, IMG submission 71517) | Populus endosphere microbial communities from Tennessee, USA - Endosphere MetaG P. deltoides DD176-4 | ecosystem: Host-associated > Plants > Roots > Endosphere | place: USA: Tennessee...
TCGGGTCGGCGCGGCGCGCCGCGCCCCCGTTCGGCGACCCGGAGGCAAGGGTGCGCCGATGGACGAGCGGGACGAGTGGGACGATCGCGACGAGGGTCGGCACCGGCCCGCGCACGACGGTCCGGGCTGGAGCGAGTCGTTCGCGTACGAGCTGTCGACCGCCGACGGCTACGGCGTCGCGGTGCACGTCGTCCTCCACCCGTTCGAGCGACGCACCTGGTACTGGGCCGTCGTCGAGCGACCGGGCCGACCCGTCGTCGCCGTCGTCGACCTCGAGGTGCCGATGCCCACCCGGTCCGGTTCGCTCGAGCTGCGCACCGACGGGCTGTGGGCCGACCACAACGTCGAGACCGCGTGGGAGCACGTCTCCGTCGGCCTCGAGGCCTTCGGACTCGCGCTCGACGATCCCCGCGCGCTGCTCAGCCACGGGCGCGGCGACCGGGTGCCCGTCGGCCTCGATCTCGAGTGGGAGAGCACGGCCGCAGCGGTGATCGCTCGGCCCCGGGGCGAGACCGAGGGCTACGAGGTCGCCACCCGCGCCCACGGCGAGCTGCTCGTCGGCCCCGACGCGTTCGAGCTCGACGGCTTCGGGTGGCGTGAGCATCGCTGGGGGGCCATCGACTGGTGGGACCCGGCACCGTCGGCGCGCCTGTGGGTGGCCGCCGCCGATCGCTCCCGCGAGGCCGCGCACCGCTTCGCCGGCGCGCCGTTCGACCACGACGCCGCGGTGCCCTTCGCCATCCCGGCCGCGCCGCCGGAGACCGCCGACCAGCCGCTCGTCGAGTTCCGGGTGCCGTCGTTCGGCGACCTGGCGGCGCGCGTGGTGCTCGGCCGCGCCCGCCGGTCCGACGACCTCGACGCCGGCGTCGGATGGTTGTTCTTCGTCGCCGGCAACGAGCCCGGCCGGTCGTGAGGGGATGACGGTGTGAGCATCGAGCGCGACCGGTTGCAGGGCTCCGACGCCGGTGCGGTCGCGGCGTGGCGCGAGTGGGGGCCGTTCGTGTCCGAGCGCGAGTGGGGCACCGTGCGCGAGGACTACTCGGCCGACGGCGAGGCGTGGCGCAGCTCCACCCACGACGACGCCCGTTCGCTCGCGTACCGCTGGGGCGAGGACGGGCTCGCCGCGATCTGCGACCGCCACCAGCACGTGTGCCTCGGGCTGGCGCTGTGGAACGGGCGCGACCCGATCCTCAAGGAGCGCCTGTTCGGCCTCGGCGGCAAGGAGGGCAACCACGGCGAGGACGTGAAGGAGTGCTACTGGTACGTCGACGCCACACCGACGCACTCGTGGCTGCGCTGGCGCTACCACTACCCCCAACAGGCGTTCCCCTACGGCGAGCTCGTGGCCGAGAACGCCCGGCGCGGGTACGACGAGGCCGAGTACGAGCTCATCGACACCGGCACGTTCGAGCGGGGGTTCTGGGCGGTCGACGTCGACTGGGCCAAGGCCGCCCCCGACGACCTGTGCCTGCGGATCACCGCGGTGAACCACGGGCCCGAGACGGCGACGCTGCACGTCCTGCCGACGGTGTGGATGCGCAACACGTGGGACTGGGTCCCCGGTCGTGAGCGGCCCGAGCTGCGGGGCCACGCCCACCAGGACGGCCACGCCATCGTGGTCGACGACCCTGCCCTCGGGCGCTGGATCGCCACGTCGTCCGCCGGCGTCGACGGCGACGGCGAGGTCCTCTTCTGCGAGAACGAGACCAACACCGCGCGCCTCTACGGCACGGCAGCGACGACGGCGTTCCCCAAGGACGGGATCAACGACCACGTCGTGGACGGCGCCGACACGGTCAACCCTGCCGGCACGGGCACCAAGGCCGCGTGGTGGTTCCGGCGGGAGGCCGAGCCGGGCGCGATGATCGAGCTGCGGGTGCGCTTCACCCGCGTGGGCGACGAACCCGCTGGCGGCGACGGCGCGCCCGCGGGTGACGCCGCGCTCGACCGCACGGCGATCGATCCCGGGCTGCGGCCGGACCTGGGCCGCGGGTTCGAGCGGGTCCACGAGGAGCGCCGCGCCGAGGCCGACGCGTTCTACGCCGAGCTGGCGCCCGCGGTCCCGCCGGCCGAGGCGCTCGTCATGCGCCAGGCGTTCGCCGGTGTGCTGTGGAGCCAGCAGTTCTACCGGTACTCGGTCGCGCGCTGGCTCGACGGCGATCCCACGCAGCCCGCACCGCCTCCGGGCCGCGGCGACATCCGCAACGGGCACTGGCGCCACCTCGACGCCAACGACGTGATCCTCATGCCCGACAAGTGGGAGTACCCGTGGTTCGCGTCCTGGGACCTCGCCTTCCACTGCGTGGTCCTCGCCCACATCGATCCCGAGCTGGCCAAGGAGCAGCTGCTCCTGCTCCTGCGGGTCTGGTACCAGCACCCCAACGGCCAGATCCCGGCGTACGAGTGGAGCTTCGACGACGCCAACCCGCCCGTGCACGCGTGGGCGGCGATGCGGGTGTTCGAGATCGACGGGTCGACCGACGTCGCGTTCCTCGAGCGGGTGTTCGCCAAGCTGCTCATCAACTTCACGTGGTGGGTGAACCGCGAGGACGCCGACGGCAACAACGCGTTCGAGGGCGGGTTCCTCGGCCTCGACAACATCGGGCCCTTCAACCGCTCGGCGCGCCTCCCCGTCGACGGCCGCCTCGAGCAGTCCGACGGCACCGCGTGGATGGCGATGTACTGCCTCGACATGCTCCACATCGCCGTGACGCTGGCGGAGCGCAACCACGTGTACGAGGACCTGGCCGTCAAGTTCTTCGAGCACTTCGTGCTCATCGCGCAGGCCATGGGCGGCACCGGGTTCTGGAGCGAGGAGGACGGCTTCTACTACGACATCGTGCGGCTCGACAGCGGCGAGGTCGTGCCGGTGCGGGTGCGCTCGATGGTCGGCGTGGTGCCGCTCGTGGCGCTGGCCGTGGCCGACGGCACGGCGACGGCGCAGCTGCCCGAGTTCCGCGAGCGGGTCCTGTGGTTCCTGGCCCACACCGAGGACCCCGAGCAGTTCGGTCGCACCAGCGACGACGCCGAGCACCGCCGGCTCGTGTCCCTGGTGACCCCCGAGCGGCTCGTCCGCATCCTCGGCAGCCTGCTCGACGAGGAGCGCTTCTTGTCGCCCCACGGCCTGCGCTCGCTGTCGCGCTACCACCTCGAGCACCCGGTCACCGTCGACCTCGGGGGCGTCAGCGCCGTCGTCGACTACGAGCCCGGGGAGTCGACGTCGGGCCTGTTCGGAGGCAACTCCAACTGGCGGGGGCCGGTCTGGTACCCGCTCAACTTCCTGGTGGTCGTCGCCCTCCGTCGGTTCCACGACTTCCTGGGCGACCGCATCACCGTCGAGCTGCCGACGGGCTCGGGCCGGTCCGCCGACCTCGGGTCGGTGGCCGACGAGCTGGCCCGCCGCCTGGTCGCCACGTTCCTGCCCAGCGCCGCCCGCGACGGCGGCCGGCCCGTGTTCGGCACCGATGCCCGCTTCCGGGACGACCCGGCCTGGCAGGACCTGATCTGGTTCTTCGAGTACTTCCACGGCGACGACGGACGGGGCCTCGGGGCGTCCCACCAGACGGGATGGACGGCCCTGGTGGCCGATCTGATCCTGTCGCTCCACCCCGATCCTGCTGGTGGGAGCTGACACCGGAGCGCCCCGGGCCGCCCACTAGGCTCGCACCCTTATGCGCGACCACTTCCTCCTGGCCGTCGGCATCGACCCCGAAGGGCTGCTCCGCAAGGTCGGCTTCATCGGCCTGCTCGCCGTCGTCTTCGCCGAGTCCGGCGTCATGCTCGGCTTCTTCCTCCCCGGCGACTCGCTCCTGTTCATCGCCGGCTTCCTCACGGCGACCACCGACCTGCTGCCCAACATCGCCGTGGTGTCGCTGGGCTGCTGGATCGCCGCCGTCGCCGGCGACCAGGTGGGCTACATGTTCGGCAAGAACACCGGGCCCCGCTTGTTCAACAAGCCCGACTCCAAGCTGTTCAAGCAGGAGTACATCACCCGGGCGGAGGAGTTCTTCGAGAAGCACGGCTCGAAGACGATCATGATCGCCCGCTTCGTCCCGATCGTGCGCACGTTCGCCCCGATCGTGGCCGGGGCGTCGGCCATGAACTACCGCAAGTTCGTCGCCTACAACGTCGCCGGCGGCTTCGTCTGGGCCGTCGGCTTCACGCAGCTGGGCTACTGGCTGGGGAACCGCTTCCCGTCGCTCGGGGACAAGATCGAGGTCATCGTCCTGGTGATCATCGTGGCGTCGGTGCTGCCTGTCGCCATCCACCTCCTGCGCGAGCGCTCGAAGGCCAAGAAGGAGCGCGCCGCGGTCTGAAGGCCCGGCCGCCGGTGACGGCCCGTGCCGTCCGGTCGCGCCTCCTCAGTTGACCTGCCGGTCGAGGCCCTCCCAGTAGGGGGCCCGCAGCTTGTACTTCTGGAGCTTGCCGGTGGCCGTGCGGGCCAGCTCGTCGCGGAACTCGATCGAGGTGGGGCACTTGTAGTGCGCCAGCATCGAGCGGCAGTGATCGATGAGGTCGCGCTCGGTCACGTCCGAGCCCGGCGTGAGCACGACGAGGGCCTTGACGGTCTCGCCCCACTTCTCGTCGGGCACGCCGATGACGCACACCTCGGCGACCGCGGGATGCGAGAACAGGCGGTCCTCGACCTCGATCGAGCTGACGTTCTCGCCGCCCGAGATGATCACGTCCTTCTTGCGATCGGCGATCGTGAGGTAGCCCTCGTCGTCGAGGAAGCCGCCGTCGCCGGTGTGGAACCAGCCGTCGACGATGGCGTCGGCCGTGGCGTCGGGGTTGTCCCAGTAGCCCTTGAGCACGTGGTTCGAGCGGGCCAGGACCTCGCCCTCCTCGTCGACGCGGATGCGCACGCCGAGCGCCGGCGCACCGGCGCGGCTGAGGCGCTTGGCCCGCTCGGCCGGCGTCAGGTCGTCCCACTCCGCACGGCCGCGGCTCATGGTGAGCAGCGGCGTGGTCTCGGTGAGGCCGTAGATCTGGATGAACTCCCACCCGAGCTCGGCCTCGACCCGCTCGATCGTGCGCGTCGGTGGCGGAGCGCCGGCCACGATGATGCGGGTCCGGCCCGCCCCGGGGACGGGCCCGTCCCAGGTGGCCGCGGCGTCCAGGGCGGCCGCGACGACGGCGGGAGCGGCGCACATGACGGTCACGCCGTGGCGCTCGACGCGACGCAGGATCTCGGCGCCGTCGACCTTGCGCAGCACGACCTGGGGGACGCCCATGGCGGTGACCGCGAACGGCATCCCCCACCCGTTGGCGTGGAACATCGGGAGCGTGTGGAGGTACACGTCGCGGTCGTTGATGCCGGCCTGCCAGCCGAACGAGGCGGCGTTGGTCCACAACATGCGGTGGGTGACCTCGACGCCCTTGGGCCGCGCCGTGGTGCCGCTCGTGTAGTTGATGGTCGCGGTGGCGTCCTCGTCGGGCTCCCACGCCTGCGGCTCGACGCCCTCGAGGTAGAGGTCGTGGTCGTCGCGCCCGAGCACGAACGTGTGCTTGGCCGAGACCGACGACAGCGTCTCCTCGAGCTCGGGGTCGATGAGCAGGACCGAGGCGCCGCAGTGGTCGACGATGTAGGAGATCTCGTCGGCCTGCAGGCGGAAGTTGATGGGCACGTACGTGCGGCCGTGCGCGGCGACGCCGAAGAAGCCGACCAGGAGCCGGGCGGCGTTGTGCGACACGATCGCCACCCGCTCGCCCCGGGCGACCCCGAGGTCGTCGAGCCGGGCGGCCTGGGCCGCGGCCAGCTCGGCCACCCGCCCGTACGTCAGCGGGCCCATCGGCGGCGCCGGCTGGTCGGGCTCGTCGATCACCCCGACGCGGTCGCCGTACACGATGCGGGCGCGGTCGAGGTGGTCCCGGACGGTCAACGGCACCTTCATCGCAGCCCCCTCGCCCGCCCTGCGACGGTCGATCCTGAGCCGGGCCCCATCCCCGGCGTGCCGACGATCGTAGCGACGGCGGCTTCGCGCCGGTGCCCCGACGGCGGGTTCAGGCGACGGCCGCATCCGGGTAGGCCGCGCAGCGCCGCCGATGACCAGCCGTGCCGGCGGAGCGGCTCCGATCCCCTGGAGGGCCCATGCAGACACACGTGCTGGCCACGTTCACCCGACGGCCCGACGCCGACGCCGCGCTCGAGGAGCTCAACCGGCGCTACCCGTGGGCGCGTGCCCGGATCGGCGATCGTGAGGACGCCCTCGACGCCCTGGCCCTGGGTCAGCGCGACGAGGTCGCCGAGGGCCTCATGACGGGACCGACGGGGCTGATGACGGGTCCCATGGCCCGAGGGGCGCTCCTGTGGGGCAGCGCCGGCCTCGTGGTCGGCGCCGTCCTCGGCGCCGTCGCCGCGCTCGGCGTGTCGAGCGAGGGCATGGCGTTCGGGGCCTACGTCCTGTTCTTCGCACTCGCCGGTGCCATCGCCGCGTCGGTCACCGCCGCCGTCGTCGGTGCCGGCCGCCAGGTGGTGAAGGAGGGCGAGACCACGCCCGAGGATCCGACCGCCGTCGTTCGGGCCGACGCCGATGCCGAGCAGGCCGACGAGCTCATCCACGCGCTCGCCGCGTCGGGGGCGCGCACGGCCCGGTTCGTCGACCACCGGGTCTCGCGCCTGGCCTCGTCCGAGGTCGAGGCGCCCCGGGCCCGCTCCGGAGGTCGGCTCGCCGCCGACGAGCGCTCGACGTCGGATGCCGGGTTCCGCCCCGGCGACGACGTCCGCTGACGGCACCAGTCGCCCCGATCGGGGACTCGACCGGACCGTCGACCGGACGGCTGATGGGGTGCTCGACCGACCGTTCGACCGGACGGTCGATGGGGTGCTCGACCGGGTGGGTCGGACGCACCGTTTCGCCAAACCGGCACGGGACCGGTTGAAGTGCTGCCCGCGCGGTCGATGGACAGGCATGCGTGGGCGAACCGATGGGCAGGCGCAGGGCCTCCCCGGACCTCGTCGCGCCCGCTGGCGGTCACGCCGTGTCCTGCTCGCGATCGCGATCGTGGGCCTCGCACTCGTGGCCCTCCCGGTGGGCGCGGGCGGCCTGGCCGACCGCCTCGTCCTGCTCTACCTCCCGCTCCTGCTCGCCGTGGGCCTCGCGCCGCGGCGGCCGCCGCTGCGCGTCGTCCTGCCGGCCACGGCCGTGTCGTTCGTCGTCGGCTTCGGCGCCAGCGGCGACCTGACGATCGCCGTCGTCGTGCACTTCGTGCTCGTGCTCGCTGTCGGGACCGCGCTGGTGGGCGCGCTGGAGGGCCGACCGGCCGCCGACGGCCGCGGCGCTGTCGGCACAGGGGACCGCGCCGGACCGGCCGTCCCGCCCGTGGCCCTCGAGCTGGCTGCGCTCGTCGACGGGACCCGTGCCCTCGAGGGGGCCCGAGGCATCGACGACGCCGTCGTGCTGTTCGAGCGCGGCCTGGTCGACCTCCTCGGCGCCGACGACGCGGTCGTCCGCGTCGCAGGTCACGGGGCGGGTGTCCCCGGCGGTCCGGCGACCCCGCGCGATCGGGCGGCCCCGGATGACCCGGCGATCCCGGCCGCGCCGGTGCGGTTCCTCGCCGAGCCCTCGGCGCGCGTCGCCGAGCCCGCTCTCGAGGCGCTGCTGCCCGGCGCCCACGCGCTGCTCGTCGTGCCGCTCGGACTCGTCGACGCGCCGGTGGGCGTGGCGGTCGTCGGGTGGACCCGACCGGTGGGCGAGCCCAACGCCGAGGTCGTGCAGGCCGTGGCCCTCCTGGCCGCCGAGGCCACCGAGGCGATCGAGCGCGGTCTCGGCCGGCAGCAGCAGGACGCCGCGCCCCTGACCGACCCCCTCACCGGTCTGCTCAGCCGGCGCATGATCCGCACCCGCTTGAGCGACCTGGAGCGGGGCGACGCCGTCGTCGTGCTCGACCTCGACAACTTCCGCGCGTACAACGAGCGCTGGGGGGTGGGCGCCGGCGATCGGACCGTGCGCACGCTTGCGGCGTGCCTCGTCGACTCGTGCCGCCGCGACGACTGGTGCGGTCGGCTGAGCGACGAGGAGTTCATCGTCGTGTTCCGGGGCGCGGGGCCGGGCGCGTCCGTCGCCGTCGCCCGCCTGCGCGAGCGGTGGGCCGACCTCGGGACCGAGGCCACCTTCTCCGCCGGGGTCGCGCTGCACCAGCGCGGCCAGGGGCCGGCGGACACGCTGGCCCACGCCGAGGGCGCCCTGGACCTGGCCAAGGACCGCGGCCGCGACCGCTTCGAGCTGTTCCCCGGCGAGTCCCTCCTCGACGAGCGCTGAGCGGCGGCCGGCGCGGCCGGGGCGGGCGCGGCGCGGCCGGCGCCCGTGCCGATGTGTCCGTGCCGATGTGTCCGTGCAGCTATGTCCCGCGCGGTGCGCCCGTCGGCCGGGTCAGGCGGGCGTCGGCGGGAGCCAGGGGTGCTCGGCGGCGAGGCGCTGGCTGAGGTCGTCGGACGACAGCGCGGGCGCGTACAGCCACCCCTGCGCGAGGCGGCACCCGAGGTCGAGCAGGACGTCCTGCTGCTCGACGGTCTCGACCCCCTCGGCGATGACCTGGAGCCCCAGCTCCTCGGCCACCGAGAGGCTCACCCGCACGAGCGCCAGCGCGTCGGGCTCGGGCAGCGCCTGCGTGAACGAGCGGTCGATCTTGATCGTGTCGATGGGCAGCTCGCGCAGCGACGACATGGCGGCGTAGCCGGTCCCGAAGTCGTCGAGCGAGAAGTGGATGCCGAGGTCGTGCAGCTCGCTGACCACGGCGCGGGTCGCCGCGATGTTCTCGAGCGCCGCCGTCTCGGTCACCTCGAGGTGCAGGCGCGCCGGCGCCACGCCCGTCTGGTCGAGTCGGGCCACGACGTGGTCGGCGAAGCGGTGGTCGACGAGCTGGCGGGCCGACACGTTGACCGCGAGCGCGAACGGTGCGTCGCGCAGCTGACGGTGCCAGCGATCCAGCTGGTCGAGCGAGTGATCGAGGACGAGGCGGCCGAGCGCGCCGATGAGACCGGTGCGCTCGGCGAGGTCGATGAACGCCTCGGGGAGCACGAGCCCCCGCGTCGGGTGGCGCCAGCGCACGAGCGCCTCGGCACCGATCATCGTGCCCAGCCCCAGGTCGATGACCGGTTGGAAGTGGAGGACGAACTCGTCGTGGTCGATGCCGCGGCGGATGCCCGAGATGGTCTCGTGGCGGTCGCGCGCCACGTCGCGCAGCGACGGGTCGTAGACGACGTGCTGGTCGCTCAGCGCGAGCCGGGCGGCCTCGGCAGCGACGAGGCTGTCGTCGATGAGCTCGGTCGCCGCCGGGTGGGCCGACGCGCCGTTGCCATCACCATCACCGTTGCCCGCTCGCCCGAACCGGACCCGCCGGACGCCCACGCGGGGGTTGAGGTAGAGCGCGCCCGTGGGTGCGGGCAGCGCCTCGTCGAGCACCGCCCGGGTCTCGCCGTCGCCGGTGCCCACCCGCCGGACCACGGCGAGGGCCGTCGGCTCGAGCCGCCCGACGAGGTCGTCGTTGCCGGTGGTCGCCACGAGGCGGGCGACGGCCTCGGCCAGCGCGCTCTCGGCGACGGCCGCGCCGTGGGTCGCCTCGATCGTCGCGAGGTCGGTGAGGCGCACGGTGAGCAGCTCGAGGTCCTCGATCGAGTCGTCGCCGTCGTCCGCGGCGCGGGTGGCGTCCTCGAGGAGGCGGGCGAGCTCCTCCTCGAAGCCGACCCGGTTGAGCAACCCGGTCGCCCGATCGTGGCGGGCCCGGGCCCGGAGCTGCTCGCGGGCGACGTGGATCGCCGTGCGATCGGTGGTGACGCCGAGGTAGGTGGCCGCCTCGCCGGGTCCGAGCGACCGCTCGCGCACGACTCGGGTGTCGAACCAGCGCGTGCCCGTCGACGTCGTCGTGTGCCACTCCCGCGACGTCGACGCGTCGAGCTCGTCGGACAGCGCGGTCACGGCCCGCTGGACCTCGTCGGCGACCTCGGCGCCCACCGCGTCGCCGCCGGGTGGCACGTGGGTGAACAGCACCTCGGTGCCCGTGAGCCTGGTGATGAAGTCGGGGGAGTGGTCGACGAGCGTGCGGTAGCGCACCTCGCGCTCGGCCAGCTCGAGCTGCTGGAGCAGGTACGTGCGCCGGATCGCTGCGCAGTACAGCGCGGCGATGGCCGCCGCCAGCATGACCAGCTGGATCTGCAGCAGGTCGGCGTCGGCCCCGAGCTTGTACCGCGCCCCGACGGCCACGACCGTGTTGGCGACGAGCAGGCCGCCGGTGGCGACCAGGAGGTTGCGACGCAACGCCATCCACGCCACCGGGATCAGGGCGAGGAAGAGGTAGGGCGCGATCGTGTCGGTCGAGTCGAGGGCGAACACCGTCAACGGCACGAGCACCACGGCCAGGGCCTGGAGCGCGAACTCGATGCGCACGGCCAGCGACGCCTGCAACGGGACCCGCAAGTGGTGGCGCAGCGCGGCGATGGCGAACACCACGAAGGGCACGATCGACGCGATGGCGACCGCGTCGCCGACCCAGAAGGTGTTGATGATGCTCGGCACGTCGTCCCACGCGCTGGTGCCGACCACCGCGGCGATCACCGCCGACGACGACGCAGCCAGCAACGGACCGAACACCACGCCGACGACGATGAACGAGCCGAACTCGCGGATGCGGGCGTGCATCAGCCCGATCCGCTCGAGGATCTCGGCCGCGAGCGCGTACGAGAGGCTCACCGCCACGGCCTGGCCGATGACGAGCCACGGGTCGCCGGTCAACTGGTCGGTGCGGACGAGGAGGTGGCCGATGATCCGGGCGGCGATGGCGACGGGCACGCCCCGCCAGCCCGTGACGAGGAGGTAGGCGAGCATGGCCGCCGCCGGCGGGTACCAGGGGGCGTAGCCGTTGGCCAGCTCGAAGCGCGCCGCGGTGCCGACCAGGACCGCGGCGACGGCCGTGTAGGCCAACGCCAGCAGACCCCAGCGGATCCAGCCCGCTCGATCACCTGGGATGAACCTGATCCCCACGGGGCCAGGGTAACGATGGTCCGGCACGCGTGCCGGAGGTCCGCCCGTCGCCCGCGGCCGGGTCACACCCTCGGGCGAGCACCCCGGCGCGATCACCCCGCGCGATCGCCCGGCGCGATCAGGTCATCAGGCGATCAGCGACCGCACCGCGATCAGGGGATCAGGGGAACGACTGCCCGACCAACTTGCGGTTCTTGATCTTGCCCTTGATGTAGTCGCGGTTGAGGTAGGCGATGAAGTCGATCGAGATCTCCTTCGGGCACGCCTCCTCGCACTCGCCGTGGTTGGTGCAGCTGCCGAAGAACTCCTCCATGCGCTCGACCATGTTGAC
>Ga0075364_10002022_pt1 | contig 11309 bp, 7 predicted proteins | sample EndMetdeltDD1764_FD_71517 | JGI IMG/M metagenome (GOLD analysis project Ga0075364, IMG submission 71517) | Populus endosphere microbial communities from Tennessee, USA - Endosphere MetaG P. deltoides DD176-4 | ecosystem: Host-associated > Plants > Roots > Endosphere | place: USA: Tennessee...
GTCCCACGCCGCCCAAAACCACCGGCCTGTTGGAAACCACACTGGGCGGAACCGGCACTGCAATCGACAACGTGATCCCCGCGAAACTTGGCGACACACTGGGCGGCATCGGCGCGGCGCTCGACCCCACCTTGGCACCCGTCGTGGATACGGCAACCGGGCTGACCCAACAAGTGGGCGCGGCAACCGGTCTGGGTGCGCCGGTCGATGGCCTGTTGACGCAAGTCGGCGGTGTGGTGGGTGATCTGGGTACGACACTGGGTGGGCAAACCCTTCCGGGCGGTCTTGGACAAGGCGTATCCGGCCTGCTGCAAGGCGTCGGCAACTCGGTGGGCAGTGTCGGCGGACTACTCCATGCCAGTGCCGATAATCAACAACCTCTGACGACCATCGTGGGACACGCCACAGGCGGACTCGGTGCGTTGACCGCGGCGCTGGGTGGCGAAGGCGGTCTGCTTCATCCGGTGACGCAAACCGTGGGCGCCTTGACGGGCACTTTACTCGACGGCGAGGCGAAACCCATTCTCAAACCGGCCTTGGGGAACACGGGCCAAGCCGTGGACAATATCGTCCCGCTGGGATTGGCGCCCGCGCTCGGTGGTGTAGGTCAAGCACTCGATCCGCTTGCCACGCCTGTCGTCGACCAGACGGTTGGCCTTGTTCATCAAGTGACGGCCACCACCAAGTTGGACGAGCCGGTTGGCGGTTTGTTGACGAGCCTGGGTACCTCACTGGTCGACGTCGGCCAAACGGTCAACGGCCAGTCGCCCATTGCAGGACCGGGCGCACTGGTGACCGGTCTGGGCCAGACCCTTCAAAACGCCGCCACGATCGTCAATCAAACGCCCGGCGCGACGAACCCCGTTGGCGCAACGCTCAATAGCCTCACCGGTACGGTTGCTGGGGTGACGGCGGGCCTGAATCTGGGCGGTGCGTTGGGTGCGGAAGGTGGCAGCATCCTTACGCCGGTGACCGGCCTGTTGAGCGGCCTGACCGGTGGGTTGGGCGGCGGCGCAGGTGCCGAAGGCGGCCTGTTGGCACCGGTTACGGGTCTGCTCGGTGGCGTGACCGGCGGCGCAAACAACGGCGCGTCAGGTGGCTTGCTGGCACCGGTAACCAACCTCGTGGGAGGCCTGACGGGCGGTGTCACGGGCGGCAATACATCCGGCGGCTTGTTGGCGCCCGTAACCGGTCTGGTTGGTGGATTGACGGGCGCCGTGGGCGCAACACAGACCGGATCTGCAACGTCTACGGAAACGGGCAGTGTATCTGTCGGTGGCGGCGGCTTGCTGGGCGGTGTGCTCGGGACGGTGACTGCCAGCGGCTCCTCGTCGAGTAGCGCACAAGGCACGCAATCGGTGGGTCTGGTCGGTGGCCTGCTCGGCGGCGTGTTGGGTGCAAGATAAGTTCTAAGACGTGAACGTCGGGAGAAATCATGCTGGAAATGACCATGGCAGAAAATAGAAGTAACACGACGTTCAGGCCTTTGGGCGTGACCACTTCGGCAGCAATCGAAAACATCGCGACCATGCTTGGTCAGCAGATCGCGGTGTATACGATCAAGTATCAAGCTGCCGCAGCGGTCAAACTGAACATTCCCCTCGGCGACGTCAAGGCGCTCGATCTGGTCATGACATTCGACGCCATGGCGACCGGTCACCTCGCTCAGTTGTTGGGCATCAGTGCAGGCGGCGCCACGGCGTTGATCAATCGACTGGAAATGGCCAATCTGGTCGTACGGGATCGTCATCCCTTGGACCGACGCGTCATCGTCATTCGGCCCGTGATGGACAGATGCAAGGTGTTATTGGCGGAACGGGAGGCCATGGCTCGAGAACTCAATGCCCTGGCGCGACATCATGATGCCGGTGAGATGGAGTCGATCCACACTTTCCTTTCAGACTTCACTCGCACCATGAAACGCGAGACCTTGGTATGGCTCGATAGCCCGTCGGCGATGGCCTTGGAAGACTAGGACGTCCTGGTGGTGCATGCACTGAGGCGCTCGGGTGATACGTCACCCCAGCGCCTCATTTTTTTTCACGTCGTACTGCGAGCCAGACGAGGCACGGCTGCCAGCAAACGACGCGTGATGTCACTACGCGGGGCGTGCAGCACCTCATCCGCCGTTCCGAATTCGACGATTTTGCCGCCATCCATCACGGCAATGTGGTCGGCAAGAAACTCGACGACACCAAAGTTGTGGGTCACGAACAGATAGGCGATACCCAGCTCGGCCTGCAGATCGCGGAGCAAGTCCAGGATTTGCGCCTGCACCGAAACATCCAATGCAGATGTGGGTTCGTCGCAGATCAGCAATTGCGGTGATACTGCCAACGCGCGCGCGATCGCGATGCGTTGGCGTTGTCCCCCTGAAAACTCGTGCGGATAGCGATCCACTGTATCCGAGGGCAAGCCGACCTGATCCAGCAGTTTGGAGACGCGACGTCGCTGATCGGCAGTGCTCAGGTCCGGCACCAGAGCCGCGATGCCTTCCTGCAAGATCGCCCCGACGCGCAAGCGTGGATTGAGGGATGCGAACGGATCCTGAAAAACGATCTGTATGTCCTTGCGCATGGCCTTGAGCGTCGTCCGGTCGGCCTGTAGTATGTCGTGGCCGTTAAGCGTGGCCTTACCGGTGATGTGCGCCCCTTCGATCAAACGGAGCAAGGATTTCGCGGTGGTGGTTTTGCCGCAGCCGGATTCACCGAGTAGCGCGACGGTTTCACCCGGATAAACATCGAACGTGACACCATCCACGGCTTTTACGAACCCTACCGTGCGCTTGAGGAATCCTTTGCGTACGGGATAATGCACTTGCAGATTTTCGACGTTGAGCAAGGCCAGCCCGCTACGCGGCGAATGGGCCAGCGGCGTTTCTACGTTTCGATCTGTCCGCGACAGACGTCGATTTCGTTTCTCGTACGAGGGAATGGCATCGAACAGCGCGAGCGCATAGGGGTGACTGGGCGAGTTGAAGAACGCGTCTGACGTTCCGGTTTCCACGATCTCGCCGTGGCGCATCAGTGCAACGTAGTGCGCGGTTTGGCGCACGACGGCCAGATCGTGCGTGATAAGCAGGACCGCCATGCCAAGGTCACGCTGGATATCGGCGAGCAGCGCCAGGATCTGTGCCTGCACCGTCACATCCAACGCCGTCGTGGGTTCATCGGCAATCAGCAGTTTGGGTTCGGCAGCCAACGCAATCGCAATCATGATCCGCTGTTTCTGGCCGCCCGAGAACTGGAAAGGATAGTCGTCGATACGACGTTCGGCATCGGGAATGCCCACCCGGTTCAACCAGTAGAGCGTACGCTCGCGTAAGGCGGAACCTTTGAGATCCGTGTGCACCTTGAGCGTTTCCTGGATTTGATCGCCGATGCGCATTACCGGGTTGAGGCTGGTGGACGGCTCCTGGAAAATGATGCCGATCTGCCCGCCCCGGATGCTTTGCATCCCCAGCTCGGGCAACAAATTGAGATCCGTCGCGCCAAGCTTGATCTGCCCACCCACGATGCGCGCGGCATCGGGCAACAGCCGCAACATGGCAAGCGCCGTCATGCTTTTGCCGCAGCCGGACTCGCCGACCAGCGCGAACGTCTGGCCTCGCTCGATCGTAATGCTGAGCGCCTTGACGACATGACTGAGTTTGGTGTCGCCCTGGATATCCACATCCAACGAACTGATTTCGATGAGATTGCTTGCGTGCGTCATGATTTCGTCCGTGCGTTGACCGATGAATGGGTGCCGATGGGGGAGACTGGCGATGCACCCGGCATCAAACGACGCAATCGCGGGACGCGAAACGTCCTGCTGCGCGGGTCGAACGCCGCGCGCACTGCATCGGCAAACAGATTGGCCGACAGTACCAGGGTCAGCATGAACACGAATGCCGTAAGCAAACTCCACCACACCATCGGATCTCGGGACATGTCCAGGCGGGAGGCGTCGATCATCGAACCAAAGGAATTCATGGTGGGATCTACACCAATGCCCAGATAAGACAGCACGGCTTCGTAGAGCACCAACGCCGAAAACTCGAGTACGACCGTAATCAGGACGATGTGCATGACATTGGGAAGAATGTGCCGCAGCATAACGGTCCAATGCGAAACACCGAACGCCTTGGCGGCCTGGATGTACTCCAGCTCACGCAACTTGAGCGTCTCGGCGCGCAGCAAGCGGCATAACGACGCCCAGCCGGTCAAGCCCAGAATCATGCAGAGCAGAAACAAACGCAGATCTGCGCGGTGCGCCGAGGTCGGGAACTGCTCTGGATGCGTATCGATATAGGTTTGCAGCAGCAGAACGCAGGCGGCCACGAGCAACACGCTCGGAATCGAGGTGAGCGTGGTGTAAATGTATTGGATGACGTCGTCGATGCGCCCTTTGAAGTAGCCCGCCGAAATACCGAGCACCAGAGCGGGCGGGAGCATGGCCACTGTGGTCAGGCTACCGATGACGATGGCCGTGCGTATGCTGCGAAGGGCCTGATACAGCACGTCGTTGCCGGTTTGATCCGTGCCCAGCACGTGATAACCGGAGGCCGCCCCCGCCATTGCGCCTGCAATGGCCAACAGGATGGCCGTGGTGATCAGCATCGGGCGTACGGGCAATGAGGTGTCGCCCCTGACGATGTCGCCAAGCGCAGCACGCGCGCCGCCCCGCCGCCGGGCCATCAGCCCGACCGCCGCAAGCAGGGGCACGATCGCCACGATCAGTCCCCCTGCCGCGCCCGCCCCTACGCGCGTCAACACATCGCCCAATCGGGGCGCATCCGGGTCGTCAAGATGCGCTCCGCCATACACCAATCGCTTGAATTCGCGCACGTTGCCAGTGTCTGTTTGAACGGTTTCCTTGTCGAACTGGCGTGTTGCCAACGGTTCGGAGAAACGCGACTCGGGTTGGGTGAGTGTGGTGTTGGCCAGCAGGCTGTCGAGCGCCGAGCGCACGATGGGCGAATAGCGAACGGGGCCGGTATCCCCCGCCTGTGTCGGCAGTTGCGGCCGATAATGAATGGAATCGAGCACGCCGATGAGCATGAAGGCACTCAGTACGACGGCTGAACACATCGCAGGCGCATCTTGCGCCACACGGCGCCAGGTACTGCGCAGCGTGGGCGTGCGCCATACATGTACGGCGTAGATGGCCACCACGAGAAGCATGGCGAAAAGCGCCACGTCAGTCCATAAGAAAACGAATTGAGGCATATCGGTTACTCGAAACGGACGCGCGGGTCGGCGAAGGTATAGGAAATATCGGCCAGCATGAGTCCGACGATATAGAGTGCCGATCCCAGAAACACCATGGCGCGCACGACGGAGAAATCCTGGGCGTTGATGGCATCGATGGTGTAGCTGCCCAGGCCCGGGATGCCAAAGAAACTCTCGGCAATGAGGCTACCCATGAACAGGAGCGGCAAGGTGGCAACGGTGCTTGTAAGGATCGGGAGCGACGCGTTTCGCAACACGTGACGCAACAAGACGATACGTTCACTCAGCCCTTTGGAGCGTGCAGTGCGGACGTAATCCTTGCTGATCTCTTCGAGAAACAATGTCCGGTAAAAACGCGCTTCTGGGCCGAGGCGCGCGACGATGGCGATAAGAATGGGCAGGGCCAGAAATTTGATGACGTCCCAGCCCCAAGAGAATCCGGAGTACGGCACCAGCATGAGCGTTTTAGCGAATAGCCACTGCCCTGCAATGATGTAGAACAACGACGAAATAGACAGCAGGATGACGCAAAGCACGACGCCCCAGAAGTCCAAGCGCGTTGCCCTGAAGAAGATGAGCATCAGCGCGAAAATCACGCTTGCGAACAGCCCGAGGAAGAACGCAGGGATGGCGAGCGCCAGACTGGGGCCTGCCCGCTGCCGGATCTCTCGATTGATGTCGTGCCCAGTATCTGCCTGTCCAAAATTCAGGGTCAGCAACGGAACCGAGCGTTGATAGAAAATCGTGTCCTTGAATTTCTGGGCACCGGAGGCCTGCGTATTCACGAACAAAGGTTTGTCGTAGCCACGCTCTGATTTCCAGCGTTCGATAGACTCCTGGCTTATGCGCTGACCGCCGATGGCCATCCGTGCCATGTCGTCGGGCGTATTGACGGCAAAGAACAAAAGGAAGGTGAACAGGTTGACGCCGATAAGGACGAAAAAACCGTAAAAAACTCTTCGAATGATATATGCGGTCATTCTGCTGCTCCATGCGTTCGAGCCGTTGTTCGAGAATCGGCACCGAATGCAGTCTGCTTTTGCGTGCGACGCAAGGTCCGCCAAGACACCAGGATGATCAAGCCCAGCACTGCCACCACCACGAGCAACGGCCACCAGACTGGCTGATTCCAGGCGCGGATACTCTCCGTGCGCAATGCGGTATCCAATTTGAAGAACTGCAAGCTGTTTCGAATCATCTTGGAAGGCGAGCTGTTGCCTACCCACTTGTGATACGCGCCGGAACCTACTGGGTGATAGGCAAAATTCCAGACCGCATCGTGCCGCAGGATTTGCACCATCTGGTCGATGAGCGCCTGCTTTTCGGGGCCATCTTCGAGTGTGACCATGCGCTTATACAGTTTGTCGTACGCTGCATTGCTATAGTTAGAGGCGTTCTCACCACCATGCAGCGCTTTGGCTGAAGGGCCATAGAGCAGGGTCAGGAAGTTTTCTGCATCGGGGTAATCGCCGTTCCAGCCCCATTGATAGATCTGGGCCGAACCTTTCATCATTTTGTCCTGGAATCGGTTGTAGTCCGTTGCCCGCAAGTCGAGCTGAATGTTCAGTCTGGCAAGCGATCGGCGCATCCAGTCGTACTGCGGGTTGGATCCTCCGCCCACCATCGAGTCGAAGTTCAGCACGAGGGGCGCCCCCGTTTCGGCGCTGCGACCGTCTGGATAACCCGCTTCGGCCAGCCATTTTTTTGCCGTTTCGATGGGTTTGAGTACCGCCTTGCCGTCGACGATATCGAACAGCTCTGTGTTCACGCCGTCCGCGCCTTCCCGAAAGCCGAACACGCCGGGAGGGATGGGACCATGACTGACGTGCCCCTGCCCCTGTTGGAATATGGCAATCTGTTCAGACCAATCCAGTGCAAGTGACACCGCCAGTCTGAGCTTGCGATTACGCTCCTGTTGTTCCGGCGTATCGCCTTTGCCTACGACCGGATCGAGCCAATTGAACCCTAGATACCAGGTGGCCTGCTCGACCTCGGTTTCGAGCAATAGTCCCCGCTCTTTATATAGCGCCGCCTTCTCGGCGTTATCGCCTGCGGCGACCAACATCGCCACGCCATACTCGCTACGGTCCAGACCGGGGCTGTCGTAGTAGCCCTGCAGGAATTTGCCCTGGCGCGGGATGGACTCCTTCTCCAGAATGAACTCGGCACGATCGATAAAGGGGGTGGGCTTGCCGCAGTCATCCAGATAGCCCCGCGCCTGATCCTCGGGCGAGCCTTCGCACGGGTACGGCAAGCCCCAATAATTCGGATTTCGCTCGAGTGTATAGCTACGATTGAGCTGGAAGTCCGCTAAAAAATAGGGACCCGCCCCTACCGGCCAACGGGCCAGGCCAAGGTTACGCTCGGCCATACCGGGCTGATTGTAGAACCGCTCTGCCTCCCAAGGCACCGGCGCGAAGAAGTTCATCGCCAGCCAATACTTGAACTGAGGATCCTTGCCGAGGACGCGTATACGCAGCGTCCGGTCGTCCAGGGCCTGAACGCCCTCCAGTGGATACTGGCGCAGATCGAGCCAACTGGGCCGCTGACCCTTTGCGTCAGGCTTGTCGATCTCCTTGAGCTGGGCCGCGTAATCCTGCATACCGACGATTCTGCGCCCTATCGTCCCGAAGATCGGCGACGGTAGCCTGGGACTCGACAAGCGTTTGATACCGTACTCGAAGTCGTAGGCGGTCAACTCGCGCGTACCCTTCTCCGGGAAATCCATCGGACTGAAAACGTCTTTCAGCGCGTCGAAATTGACGGGATAGTAGGTGGGTGCGCCATCGGGTTGGCGCGCGAAGGCCGGATGCGGGGCGAAGCGCATACCGGGTCGGATTTTGAAGTCGTAAACGCTTTCTGCGACAGCTTCAGCCGGAGCGTCGGGCGGCAGAACGCGGCCCTCGCGATCCAGAAATTGCGGAACCACCACCGCTTCGGCCGCATTGCCCTCGAGTTCGTACGGTCGCTTGAGATAGTGATACCTGTAGAGCGGCTCATAGACGTTATAGGTGATCGTGGTCTCCGGCACGGAGTATGAAAGCGCCGGATCGGATGTCTTGGGCGATCCGCCGAAGAACGCCGCGAAAAGCGTATTGCTGGATTCAGCGCCGCTGGGATAGGGGCTATTGATGGGTGAGGCGGCCTGCGACACCGTTAGGTGGGTCGTGGCGAGCAATGCCAGACAGGCAAGCGCACGACGACAATAAGGAACACGAAGCATGTCCGACCCTGTTAGGAACGATAAATAACAGGATAGCAAAGCAAGCGCTAATGGAAGAGGTGATTACGTCTTATATATAGATTCACCGGCACTGTTTATTCTGCCAGCAGTCATAACGCCACTGCCAGGGACGAATGGGATCAGCGTGCTGCCAAAGACCGAGACGGGCCTGCCGCGCAGATGTCTGCAGCGCCGGCAACGACGCATCGCGCAGGTATTTGCCACGCGCTGCGGTGTATGCCCAGGCGAAACCGGCCGACACCTGCGCCGACCCTGCCGAAGCGCCTGTCGGGTCGACCAGTGCGCAAACCGCCCGGCCGTATTGATCCGTTTCGTAGCAGTGCGCCGTAACCGTACGCCCGCTCAACCACTTCTGGAGATGCTCGCGCGATTGCTGCGCGAAAGGCTGTCCCGGGCGTTTGCCACCGTCCCCGATCTCTGGCGCATCAACGCTATCCAGGCGAATTTTGAGGGTACGACCAGCCGTCTGAAAATCGACGCTATCGCCATCGGCCACCCGAACCACGCGCCCGACGTACTCGGTAGCGTTAGACGCATTGGGTCGAGAAAGGTGTGTTGCGGTGTCCGGGGCGTTTTGCGCTTGATGGCCGTACCATCCGTAAGCCGAGGCCAGCGCCACACACACGCCCAGCACGATCTGCACGAATCGGCCCGGTCGCTGCCGCCTTGGGCCAGGTACTTTCCGGCCATATGGACGCCGGGACATTACAACCAGCCCGTGCGTTTAAAGCGCCAATACAGCGTCGAACAAATGACGGCGATTGACACCAACGTGATCGGATACCCATACGGGGACTTCAGTTCTGGCATGAACTCGAAGTTCATCCCGTAGATTCCGGCAATGGCAGTAGGTACCGCGAGAATGGCGGCCCAGGAAGCAAGCTTTCGCGTCGTGTCATTCTGCTGGGACTGACCAATCATCAAGCTCGCTTCGAATGCGAACGCGAGCGCCTCCCGCAAGCCGCTGATCAGCTCGTCGACCCGCAACACCCGGTCGGCCACCTCGACGAAGTAAGGTCGCGCCTGAGCATCAATACCGCACATCTCGATCCGTGCGATGCGGCGGCAGATTTCCGCAAGCGGCGCGATCGCGGTGTGCGTGCGCAGCAAATCTCTGCGCTGTCTGTAGATATTCCTGACATCGCTGTCTTTCTGGCCTCTGATCAGAAGCTTTTGTTCTGCCTGTTCCACAAAATGCTCGAACTTGGTCGCTGCGGCAACGTAGCGATCGACAATCAGATCGAGCACCTCGGATGCGACGAAGTCGCTTCCTCGCGCCAGCAGCTCCGGCGCCGCTTCCAGCCTTTCGCGCAGCTCGCTATGCGATGCGGTGGCTCCCCTTCTGATGGTGAGCAGAAACCCTTTGCCAATTAGAAGCTGCGTCTCGCCGAACACCGGTTTTTGATTTCCCACCTCGACAGTGATCGCCACTACCAGCACTGCCTTGCCAAAATCGATGATTTTGGGGCGTTTGTGCGGCGCCTTGAGTTCCTCGATCGCTTTCTCGCCGAGCTTGAGCGAGCGACCCACCTGCTCCAGCAATTCGGGACTGGGCGACTTCAGCCCCACCCAAAGCAAACTGTGCGCTTGCTCTACGAAATTACTGATCTCGTGCACAGGCACATCTTGCGAACGAACACCGTCGACATACGCCACCGATGCAATCACTTCACCTGCATGAGCCGTCGCGCCCGCATCCGCTTCTTTCTTTTCAATTGAATCGTCGATGACATCCTTCGTCGGATCCTTATCCACGTTGTGCTGCGACGCGAGATCGGCTGGTTTGCTTGCGTTGGATTGCGTTGTCATCTGCTCGTCCTCTGGCACGGTTCGGAAGATGATAGCACCGCTGTAACGCCCATGAACACTTGCTCCGCGCCGTCTTCGCCATTCCGGCAGAAGACGAAATCCGAAACAATATTGCCGCTCGAAATGTTGGCATCGATGGTCGATGCACGGCGCAATCAACGTTGAATGCACGGCACGCGATCCTACTATTTGTATGCCGCGCATCGGCACGAAATGTGCGTTCACGCACGCAAACATGCGGCCATCACGCGACGATTCTGGAGATAAATTTGCGTTTGACGCCGCGTACCTTCACCATACGCATAACAGTTGCGCTATAAAGCGGGTTATCGCTTAACAGCACAAACGAAGTTAGCGTTGAATTGATTGATCGCGAGAGCGGGAGAAATGCACATGGCAACGAACAAACCAGATACCCAAGAACAAACGGCAGATGGCAAACCCGTCGATTCGCAAGATAAGGTTTCGACCTATCAGCAATCTGTCGATCAGGCCGTCGACCAGACCTTTCCCGCCAGCGATCCAATCTCGCCGAGCGCCGCCGAAAAAGCCGATCAGCCTACTTCGACATCCAAAGATGACAAAGACTGGACCGTTTCTTCGGAACGCAAGAAAGCCACCAGCAACCGGGCAACGCGCAAGTCGACGTCCAAGCCCGTGGTAGAAAAAGCGCGCGACACGTCGCCCTTCGTTTTCCCCACCAAAGCATCGATGGCTGAAAAATCGAAGCAGTCTGGTGATAACGCGTCGCCGAAAGTTCACCCCGTCGTGTCCAAACCCAAACGCGTTCCGTCCAAAAAGTTGGCGGACGTCGTTGCTGTCCCGACCTTGGCACCCTTGGCCAACCCGTCAGCTGTGCTGACCGGCGCGGACAACAGCAAGCCTGTCGCCAAGAAGCAAGCGTCGTCCAAGGCGTCGACCGTCTCCTCGTCCACCACCAAAAAGGCTACCGTGAAAAAACCTACAGCTAAAAAAGCCAGCGCTGCCGCGGCTGATGCCGCCCCCTCAACCGTTTGGCCCGCAGCAACTGCAGTGGCGGACAG
>Ga0075364_10002023_pt1 | contig 11309 bp, 12 predicted proteins | sample EndMetdeltDD1764_FD_71517 | JGI IMG/M metagenome (GOLD analysis project Ga0075364, IMG submission 71517) | Populus endosphere microbial communities from Tennessee, USA - Endosphere MetaG P. deltoides DD176-4 | ecosystem: Host-associated > Plants > Roots > Endosphere | place: USA: Tennessee...
GCGCCTGCCGCACGTTCCATTGCTGCAACGGCTGGGTCGTCCACGAATCCGCACCTGCGCGTTGAACTGGCCTGGGTCCCGGCCGAATTCCCGCTCCCTCGCTTCGCTTGCGAGCGGCGCCGGGATGACGGTGCGTTTGCAGGATCGGGCGCCGAGCTCGCCCACAAGGTGTGCGGATATCAGATCAACCTGAGCGGGAAACCCTAGCTCGCGGCGGCGATGCGGTTGGCGACACGGCGCTCGGCGGCCTGCACGATGGCGGCACGCAGCTCGGGGGGCGAGGTCAGGTCGGCGCCGACGCTGAGGCGCTGCTCGCGCGCCAGCAGACGCAGGTTGTCGGCGCTGTCGATGGATTCGAGAGCGCCGAGCAGGCGCTCGCGCCCGCCCGTGCGCAGCAGGACCACGACATTGATCGAGAACGGATCGAACGGGGTGGCCACCGGCCGGGTGCGCGGCGCGGTTGGCGCGGGCTGGACATCCGCAGGGCTCGCCGGTGGTGTCTCGACGATTTGCGCCGGCTTGGCCGGGGCTGCTTCCTTTGAGACCTCGGCGTCGCCCTCTCTCTGCTGCCGGCGCAGGCGCAGCTGGGCGATCTCGCGCCGCAGCAGCTGGACGATCTTGTCGCGCTCGTCCGGCGTCAGGCTCGAATGCGAGCGAAACAGGCGCCGGAAGTAGGCATCCTGCGAGGCACCCGACAGCGCTCTGGTTCGCTTCGTCATCGACTCAGGCCGATTTGGCGAGCAGCTCCGGTACGCGGAAAATCTCGTCGTGCAGGCTGCGCAGGTGCGGCAGCGCGTCTGCGTACTTCTCCTGCATGGTCTTTCTAGTCTCGTCCCAATCGAAGGCGCGCGCAATGCTGTCCAGCATGGGCAGGCGGGTATTCAACACCGGATGATCCAGCGCCAGCTGCTCGATCAGCAGGCGCTCGTGGCCGTCGCCCTTGAGGTAGTTGGGCAGGCAGGAGTAGCGGCGCTCGCTGATGGGGATGCCGGCCAGCTGCTCGGCGGTCTCGACGCGCTCGATCAGCATGGCGGCCCGGTCCATGGCGAACTGCGACACGAAATCGGGTCGGAACGGCACCAGCACGTGATCGGCCAGCGCCAGGGCGGCGAGCGCGGCGAACGACAGGCCCGGCGGGCAGTCGAGAATCACCACGTCGAAGTCCATGCCGAAGTGCTTCAGCATGTTCTTCATGCGGGTGCGCACCTGCACAGCCACGGCGTCGGCGTGCAGGTCCTTCTTGGAATGCTTGAGCAGCAGCTCGCCCTGGATGTCCTCCAGGCGCTGGGAGCCCGGCAGCAGCGAGACGCGCCCCGGTGCGGTGCGGGCATGGGCGACATCGCCGACGTTGTTCAGAACGTAGGCCGATTCGTCCTCGGCGACCTTCTCGAAGCGGTCGTAGAAATAGTCGGCCACCGTGTGGCCGGCGCGGCTCGCCCGCTCCCAGGCCTCGCCGCCGACCAGCATGAGCGAGGCGTTGCACTGCGTGTCGAGGTCGGCGAGGAGCACCCGTTTGCCCGACCACGCGGCCGTGGCGTTGGCCAGCATGACGGCGATGGTCGATTTGCCGACCCCGCCCTTCCTGTTCGACACTGCGAGAAACCGCGCCATTCGCACCTCTCTTCGGACCACAAGATGCGAGGGCGTATGCGATTCCCGCCGCGCGCGCATCAACCAGCGGGGTCAGGTACAACTGCGAGGGGTGTGCTGTGGCTGCGCTCGCGGTAGCTGGAGGCGGTGGCGCCGACCATCCCGGAGAATGTGGTAAGCGCGCCGGGCACCAGCTCGGCGGCGAGGATGCGCGTCGGATTGACGGGGCCGGGCAGGGTGATCTGGCCGACGGGCACGCGCACGAAGCCGAGCCGCGCGTAGTAGGGCTCGTCGCCGACCAGCAACACGAGGGAGAGGCCGTCGGCGCGGGCGGCATCCATCGCCTCGCCCACCAGGCCGCGGCCGTAACCGCGATTGGCGAAGGCGGGATCGACGGCGAGCGGGCCGAGCAGCAGCGCGCCGTCCTTGCCGCCGATGGTGATCGGCGTGAAGCGTACGGCGGCGATGATGCGCCCATCGATGAGGCAGACCCGGCAGTAGCGCGAAAAGGCGCCTTTGCCCTCGCGGATGCGATAGGCGGTACGGGCGTAGCGGCCTGGACCGAAGGCGCGCGCGTGCAGGGCAGAAATCTCCGCGCTGTCCTCGGGCCGGACCTCGCGCACGACGGCGTCTACCATTTGTCGCTCCTCGGCTCGCCGCCCAGCACCTCGGCGATGCGCCGGCGTGTGCCGGGGCTGGTTTCCTCGGGCAGGTCGGAGGCGGCAAAGAAGCCCAGCTCGGCGATCTCGCGGTTGGGCGCGGGCACACGCGGCTGTCGCCAGTCGCGCACCACGAACAGGGCGATGTGATCGGCGGGGAAGGTGTCGAAGTGGGAGTAGATGCCAAACAGCTCCGGCGTGGCGTTGAGCTCGACGCCCACCTCCTCCTGCAACTCGCGGGCGAGCGCCTCGCCAATGGCCTCGTTCTTCTCGACGCCGCCGCCCGGCATGTGCCAGCCGGGCCGGTAACCGTGGCGCACGAGCAGCACCCGGTTCTGCGCGTCCAGCACCATGCCCTGGGCGCCCATGGTCAGGCTGCGCGTGAGGCGCCAGTAGTGGTGCAGCGCCTTGATCAGGAGCGGGTTTGTGACCATGGGGTGACGACGAGGCGGGTTGCGGCGGGACTGAAGTCCCGTCTTTGGGGCCGTTTCGCCGAATTGGCAAGCCGGCGGGAAGCGGCTACTGCTGGCGCCCGTCACCAACGCCCTTGCCGATCGAGCCATGCACAAGCCGCTGACCATCGCCCAGCTCACCGACGTGCACCTGGGGCCGATCCACGGCTTCACTCCACGGTATTGGAATGCCAAGCGCATGGCGGGTTACGTCAACTGGCATCGCAACCGCCGCGATGCCTACCTGCGCGAGGTGCTGGACCGCCTGGTGGCCGATATGCGCCACCAGGCGCCGGACCACGTGGCCGTCACCGGTGATCTCGCCAATGTCGGCTTGCCGGCGGAGCATATGCACGCGCTGACCTGGCTGCAGCATCTGGGCGCCGCCGACGCGGTCAGCGTCATACCCGGCAACCACGACATCTACGGCACGATAGGCTCCGATCCCGGTACGGCGCGATGGGCTGCCTACATGACGTCGGACCGTGAGGGCGCGCGCTATGCGGAGACGGCGCAGGGATTTCCGTATGCGCGCGTGCTCGGCGGCGGCGTGGCCTTGGTAGGCGTCAATTCGGCCGTCCACACGCCGCCGATGATGGCCTGGGGAGAGGTCGGCGCCGCGCAGCGCGACCGGCTCGCGCGTATCCTGGATAGGCTCGGTGCGGCGGGGCTGTTCCGGTTGGTGATGATCCATCATCCGCCACTGCCGGGCCAGGCGCCGACCGCTCGCGGATTGCGCGATGCGGCCGCCCTGGAAGAGCTTCTGGTGCGGCACGGGGCCGAACTCGTGATCCATGGCCACAACCACGTCAATTCGCTGGCTTGGCGCCAGAGTGTCAGCGGGCCGCTGCCGGTGGTCGGTGCGCCGTCCGCGTCGCTGGGGCGGCCGCACAAGCACGAGCCATTGGCTCGGTACAATTTGTATCGCATCGAGGGGCCGCCCTGGCGCATCGAGTTGATCGGGCGCGGCTTGGCGGAGCCCGGCGGCGGCATAGTCGAGCTGGAGCGGCGCATGCTCGCCGTGCATGAGCCGGCCGCATAGCTGTCCTGAGAATTACTCAGCGTGCTTTGCGAATGCGGCACCTGGGATTTGCATGCCGTTGCAGCTATGTTGCGCGCAATCGCCAAAAAGGAATCGCAGCAAATGCAAAAAGCCGTCCCGCCTGCGCCACGCGCTGCCAGGCCGCTCTGGGTGGTGGTGTTGTCCGCCGGATTGATCGTCGGCATCGCCATGGGCCTGCGCCAGGTGATGGGTCTCTACCTGCCGCCGATGACCAAGGAGCTGGGCATCGGCCGCGAGCCGTTCTCCACCGCCATGGCGGTCGCCAACCTGGTGTGGGGCCTGGGCGCGGTGTTCGCCGGCATGATCGCCGACCGCTACGGCGCCGGCCGGGTGGTCGTCACGGGCGCGCTCTGCACCATGATCGGCATGTACCAGATGTTTGCCGCCCAGACGGGTGCTGACCTGCTGATCAGCGGCGTGTTCCTGGGCTTCGGCGTGGCGGGCACCGGCATCACCTCCCTGGTCGGCGCGGTCGGCCGTGCCGCGCCGCCCGAGCGGCGCACCGCCGCCATCGCCTCGCTCGGCATGGCCGGCGGCATCGGTGGGTTCGTTGCCTTCCCCTATACGCATCTGCTGATCGAGTACCTCGGCTGGAAGACCAGCCTGCTGGTGCTGGTCGTCACCACGGCATCCATGCTGCCGCTGGCCCTGCCGCTGAGCGGCAAGCCGGTGACCAACGGCGGACTACTCGAAAAGCCGCAGACGCTGGGCGAGGCATTCAAGGAGGCGCTCACGCATCCGAGCTATCTGCTGCTGACAGCGGGCTTCTTCGTGTGCGGCTTCCACGTGGCGTTCTACTCGGTGCATTTGCCGGCGTTCGTCGCCGACATGGGGCTCGACGCGAGCGTAGCCGTCATCGCGCTCACCATGGTCGGCCTCGGCAACCTGATTGGTACGTACATCGCCGGCCAGTCGGGTCGCTTCATGGAGAAGCGGCGCGGGCTGAGCCTGATCTATTTCGGCCGCTGCTTCGTGTTCCTGGGCCTGCTGTACCTGCCGATGACGCCGTTAACGGTGATCGGCCTCAGCACGCTGCTCGGCCTGTTCTGGTTGTCGACCGTGCCGCTCACCTCCAGCCTGGTCGCCACGTTCTTCGGCACCACCTGGATGTCGATGCTGTTCGGCGTCGTCTTCCTGTCGCATCAGCTCGGCTCGTTCAGCGGCCTTTGGATGGCCGGCTATCTTTACGACCTGACCGGGTCCTATAATGCGATGTGGTGGGTGTCGATCGCGCTCGGCCTGTTCGCCGGGCTGATCCACTGGCCGATCCAGGAGCGCCCGGTGGCGCGCTTGCAGGCGCAAACGGCGTGACGCACATGAGCATGCAGGGCGAGATCAGGCAGGACACGTCGCGGGCATCGATGCCGGCCGGCGTGCGCCTTGCCGTGCTCGCCGCTGCGGCCGCGCTGTGCCTCGGCGCGCTGTACCTGATCGCGGTGCGCGGCGAGGCCCTGCTCGTCGACCTGACGGCCCTCGGCGCGCGGATCTTCTGCTTCTAAGTTGTTTCGTAGGGTGCAATAGCGCAGCGTATTGCACCCTTGCGACGTGCCAGCGGCGCAATACGGCTGTCGCCTATTGCGCCCTACGCCGCGTCGTGCTGGCGTCGCTGGATCACCTCTGCAAAGCCCTGGCGCCACGAGGGATGCGCGGGCCGCCAAGCCAGCTCGCGCTTGGCCTTGGCGTTGGAGCCGGCGCGCGCCTCGGTCATCATCGTCACCAGGTGGTCTCCCGCCAGCAGGCGGCCGAGCCAGAGCGGTGCATGCAATGGCGGTCTGGCGCCAAGCATGCGGGCCAGCGCCGGCAGCCACTCGCGCACGGGCGCAGGCTCGTCGTCGACGATGTTGTAGATTTGGCCCCCTCTGCCTCGCTCGACGGCAAGCGCGGTCGCCGCGGCGGCGTCATCGATGTGCAGGAACGACCACCAGCCGTTGCCGTCGCCGATCACCGGCGCGAAGCGGCGGCGGACCTGCTGCACGAGGGCGCCATCGAGCATGCCCGTGTCCCGGCCGTAGAAGGCGCCGTAGCGCAACACGATCCCGTCCAAATGGGTTGCGCCGGTGACCGTCGATTCCAGATATCGGATCGCATCGAGCGTGCGGCGAAGCTCCAGCGGCGGATCGGGATCGAGCGGGTCGTCTTCGGATTTGACCGGCTCGCCGCTGCGCTCATAGGGCCAGCCGCAGAAACTCTGTGCGATAAACCGCTTCACGCCGGCCTCGCGCGCGGCCGCCAGCAGGTAGTCGGTGCCCTCCATGCGCAGGCGGTTGCTGACCGCGAACGTGCGGTCGAACTTGCGCAGGTCGGATACGCCTTTCAGGTCGGTCATCTCGTGCACGATGATGTCGGGCCTGGCGGCAACAACCGCGGAGAGGATGTCGCGGGCGTCAAGGCCGTTGGCCACGACGGCCTCGGCGCCCAGCCGACGGACGATCGGCGTCTTGGACGAACTGCGGGTCAGGCCGACGACGGAATGGCCTGCGGAAACCAGACGCGGGATCAGGCTGCGTCCCACGGCGCCCGTCGCACCGGCAACAAAGATGCGCATGATAGCCTCGTCACATGAATGGACTACCCTACTGAGGCGACGTGATGCGCATCGCCGCGGAAACAAGAGGCCGGACGCCTGGCGCGGCAATCGGAAGCTTCAGCCGAACGGCCAAAGCCAGGGGCGGCCGAAACGACCGGCAGCCAGCAGGGCGTGCGCGAGGCCGCGGCTGCACGTCTGCGGCGCGCCGTCATTCCGCTTGACTCGGGCGCGCTCGGGCGTAGGGTCCCGCGGCTTTGCAATCGGGCAGGGCAGAATCAAGGATCGAAAACGAGGCAAGCCATGGGCTTTTTTGCCGACAGCGTGAACCGCATCTCTCCGTCCCAGACCATCGGTATGTCGACGAAGGCGCGTGAGCTGAAAGCCAAAGGCCGTGACGTCATCTCGCTGTCCGCGGGCGAGCCCGATTTCGACACGCCCGACAACATCAAGGAAGCGGCGATCAAGGCCCTGCGCGAGGGCAAGACCAAGTATACCGACGTCGACGGCATCCCGGAGCTGAAGGCTGCCATCGTCGCCAAGTTCAAGCGCGAGAACGGCCTCGAGTACAAGGCCTCCCAAGTGACGGTCGGCACCGGTGGCAAGCAGGTGCTCTACAACGCGCTGCTGTGCACACTCAACCCCGGCGACGAGGTGGTGATCCCGGCGCCGTGCTGGGTGTCGTACGCCGACATCGTGCTGCTGGGCGGCGGCAAGCCGGTGTTCGCCAACTGCAGCATCGGCGACGGCTACAAGCTGAAGCCCGAGACGCTCGACGCGGCGATCACGCCCAAGACCAAGTGGTTCGTGTTCAACGCGCCCTGCAACCCGACCGGGGCCGCCTATACGAAGGCCGAGCTGAAGGCGCTCACTGATGTGCTGATGCGGCCGAAGAACGCCCATGTCTGGGTGCTGACCGACGACATGTACGAGCATCTGCTGTACGACGACCAGAAGTTCTACACGGCGGTGCAGGTCGAGCCCGGTCTCTACGACCGCACGCTGACCATGAACGGCTTCTCGAAGGCCTACTGCATGACGGGCTGGCGGCTCGGCTATGCGGCCGGGCCCGAGCTGCTCGTCAAGACCATGTGCAAGCTGCAGTCGCAGTCGACCTCCAATCCGTCGTCCATCACCCAGTGGGCGGGCGTGGAAGCACTGAACGGTCCGCAGGACTTCATTCCGCTGAACAATCAGAAGTTCAAGGACCGGCGCGATCTGGTGGTGTCGATGCTCAACCAGGCCAAAGGCCTCAAATGCCCGAAGCCGGAGGGCGCGTTCTACGTCTATCCGTCCTGCGAGGGGCTGATCGGCAAGACCACGGCCAAGGGCGTCCAGCTCAAGACGGACGAGGACGTGGCGCTGGCGCTGCTCGACGAGGAGGGCGTGGCCGTCGTGCATGGGGCGGCCTTCGCCATGAGCCCGTTCTTCCGCATCTCGTATGCGACGGACACGGCTTCGCTGGAGGAAGCCTGCAAGCGCATCCAGCGCTTCTGCGGCAACGCGCGTTAGCTAGCTTCCCTCTCCCCACTACTTCGTGGGGAGAGGGTTAGGGTGAGGGGCAGACGCTTGCTCTGTCGATTCTTGCTGCCCCTCACCCCAGCCCTCTCCCCGTAAGAACGGGGAGAGGGGGCAGTTCGGAGTGCCGTCCATGACGTCTCCTACCTCCTCGCCCGAGCACCACCACCTCTTGGTCAACGGCGTGCAGATCCACGTGGCTCGCCTGAACGGCGGAGCGCGACCGCTGCTGCTGCTGCACGGCTGGCCCGAGTTCTGGCTGACGTGGCTGCCGGTGATGCAGCGGCTGGCGGCGCAGGGCTACGACGTGATCGCGCCGGACCTGCGCGGCTTCGGCGACAGCGACAAGCCCGATGCCGGTCCCTCCGACGAGGCCGGCGCCGACGTGCATGCCGCGGACATGCTGGCGCTGCTCGAGGCGCTGCGCCTGCCGCGCGTCGGGCTGGTGGCGCACGACGTCGGCGCAGGCGTCGTGCAGCCGATGGCGCGCCAGGCGCCGGAGCGCTTCTGCGGCATCTTCCTATTCGACTGCCCCTATGCCGGCATCGGCGCGGGCTGGTCGGCGCCCGAGCACCTGAAGGAGATCTGGTATTACTTCCTGAACCAGAAACCGTTCGCGGCCGAGCTGATCGGCAGCTCGCGCCGGGCCTGCGCCACCTATTTCCGCCACTTCCTCACGCACTGGGCGGCCGGCAATCCGCATGCCTTCGACGACGTGTTCGACGTCTTCATCGACAACTTCATGAAGCCTGGCAACCTGCAGGGCGGCTTCAACTGGTACGTCAGCTCGAACGCCTCGCGGCTCGCTGCCGTGCGCGGCGAGGCACCCCGGCTGCCGCCGATCGATGTGCCGACCTGCGTGCGCTGGGGTGAGAAGGACCCGGTTCTGCTCTACGCCTGGAGCGACCGGCTGGGCGAGCTGTTTTCCGACCTCGACCTGGCACCGTTCATGGGCGCCGGCCATTTCCCGCACCGCGAGGCCCCGGATCGGGCGAGCGAAGAGATCGCCCGCTTCTTCGCGACGCGCTTTGCCTGAGCCGATGCTCTTCTTCCTCCTCAAGATCGCCGTACCGCCGATTCTGGTGGCAGTGATGTCGCTGGCGGCGCGGCGCTGGGGGCCGACGGTGGGCGGCCTCCTGATGGGCCTGCCGTGGATGACCGGGCCGATCCTGTTCTTCCTCGCCCTCGACAAGGGCGGCGAGTTCGCCGTCACGGCGTGCGCCGGCATCCAACTCGGCGTGATCGGCATCTACGCCTTCATCCTCGCCTACGCGGCAACGAGCTTCGCGGCGCCCTGGCCGGTCTGCCTGATCGCCGCGACGATTGCCTTCGGCGTGGTGGCCTGGCTGGTGCAGGGGCAGCCGATCCCGCTGATGGCGGCTGCGGCTGCGGCACTGGCCGCGCTGGTTGCGACCTACCACCTGCTACCGCGGCCACGCACCGCGGCAATGCCGGGGCCGCTGCCGTGGTGGGACATCCCGGCCCGCATGGCCGTGACCTTGATGCTGGTCGCCGCAATTATATCGAGTGCGGATCGCCTCGGTCCGCAGCTGTCCGGCGTGGTGTCGACCTATCCCGTGATCCTGATCGTAATCGGCTCGTTCACGCATCATCAGTGGGGCGTCGATGCGGTGCTGCGCCTGCAGCGGGGGCTGACCGTATCGCTCGTCAACTTCATCGCCTTCTTCCTGGTGGTCGGCCTGACTTTGCCGATGGTGGGCGTGCTGCCGGCGTTCGGGTTGGCGGCCGTGACCGCATTGACCACCAGCAGCCTGCTGATCGCCTTCAACCGGCGGCGGGTTGGGTAATGTCATCCCGGCCTGGGCGCCGCTCAGAGCCGGGACCCAGGACTACAGAGCACTTCGCCTCTTGGCGCTGGGTCCCGAGTATTTCGCTGCGCGAAATTCGGGGATGACAATCATTCCTTCCAGGGCACGCCGCCGGCGTAGGTGCGGTAGCTGACGGCGGCCAGCCAGCCGGCGTCGATCGGCAGCAGGATGCCGGTGATGGAGGCCGCCTGGTCGGAGCACAGGTAGGCGATGCCGTCGGCGATGTCGTCCGGCTCCGGCAGACGGTCGAGCGCATGCACGGCCATGATCTTATTCATGTCGCGTTGGCCGGATTCGACGCGGGCGCGCAGCGGCGGCGTCATGACGTAGGTCGGTCCCACGCTGTTGACGCGGATGTTGTGGCGGCCGAGCTCGACGGCCAGCATCTGCGTGACCCGCTCGATGGCGGCCTTGCCGGGGTTGTAGGCCGCGAGCGGCAAGGGCAGGCGGCTGTTGATCGAGCCGATGGTGCAGATGGCGCCGCGCTTCTGGGCGATCATCTGGCGGCCGAACGAGCGGCACGCATAGATGGTGCCGTTGTAGTTCACCTGCCACATGCGGTCGTGCGCGGCGAGGTCCATGTCCATGATGGACTCGGTGTTGGGGATCAGCCCCGCCGCCGTGACGAGCACCGTGGCGGGTCCCATGTCTTTCTCGACCGCGGCTGCCACACGATCCATGCCCTTGTGATCGGAAACGTCGCAGGCGTAGAAGCGCGCCTCGCCGCCTGCCGCGGTGATGAACTTGGCGCCGGCCTCGCCGGCCGCCTGGCTCTGGTCGAGAATGGCAACGGCATAGCCGTCCCTCGCGAAGCGGCGGGCGGTCGCCTCACCGATGCCGCTGGCGCCTCCGGTGATGACGGCGAGCTTCCTGGATGGCATGGGGTGGCGTCTCCTGCTAGCGTTGCTTGATACAACGCTAGCCTGGATGCTGGACCGAAGGCAAAAGGTGCGGGAGCGATGAGGAGGAAATTCACCATCGCCGAGAAATGTGGGCGCGGACTTATCCCCGCCACTCCGCGTACCCGCATACTGGCCGCGCCGCTGCCCTGACGGGACGTTTGGATCCGACACCTGACGTGGCAGCGGTCGGCGCCCGGAAGGTAGGCCACGGTCGAGTGGTCGGTTCCGGGAGGCTCGGTTCGACCGCAGGCTGCAAAACACCAGCAATGGTGTGGTCCAGCCGGCCGCCGCAAGGCTGAAGCCACCGCTGCTTCCCGCAAGGGAGGACCGTGCGGAGCTATAAGCGCGAACCGGGAACAGAAATCGCCGTACGCGGGTGCCGAAAGGCAACCACCGGACCGTGAGGTCCAGCGAGCCGCCTTCATCAGCGGCTCCCGAGGAGGCCCCTCAAAAGGCTTCCTGGGCGGGTGATGCCGCCCCCGGTTGCCGAGTACGGCACCCGCGTCCCGTCGCTCTCTCGCGGGGATTTTCCCGGCGAGTGGATGGCGCGTGCGCGGTCGGGGACCGCTTTCCCGTCATCTTCGTAGAAAATTGCCCCTTACCAGCTCGGCCAGATGACTTACGGCGACGACAGATTAGATGCAGCGGAGAGGTCGAAGACCGCCGTAAGTCATGGCCTCGCGTCCTTGGACCTGATGCAAAGCCGCGAGCGGAGACGCTGCGTGGTGAAGGCGCGTGGCGTGGGTTTGTATCAACGAGTGCGGCAATGGCC
>Ga0075364_10002024_pt1 | contig 11308 bp, 8 predicted proteins | sample EndMetdeltDD1764_FD_71517 | JGI IMG/M metagenome (GOLD analysis project Ga0075364, IMG submission 71517) | Populus endosphere microbial communities from Tennessee, USA - Endosphere MetaG P. deltoides DD176-4 | ecosystem: Host-associated > Plants > Roots > Endosphere | place: USA: Tennessee...
CGGCGGCGGCGGCGAGGTGACCCTGCCGGGGCGCAGCCTGCTGTTCGTGCGCAACGTCGGACACCTGATGACCAACGATGCGATCGTCGACGCCGAGGGCAACGAGGTGCCTGAAGGCATCCAGGACGCGTTGTTCACCAGCTTGATCGCGATGCACGGCCTGAAGGCCGGCGACAGTAACGGCCCGCTGGTGAACAGCAGGACCGGCTCGGTCTACATCGTGAAGCCGAAGATGCACGGCCCCGACGAGGTGGCATTCACCTGCGAACTGTTCAGCCGGGTCGAGGACGTGCTCGGGCTGCCGCAGAACACGATCAAGGTCGGCATCATGGACGAGGAGCGGCGCACCACCCTCAACCTCAAGGCGTGTGTCAAGGCGGCCGCCGACCGGGTGGTGTTCATCAACACCGGGTTCCTTGACCGCACCGGCGATGAGATCCACACCTCGATGGAAGCCGGACCGATGATCCGCAAGGGTGCGATGAAGGGCACTCAGTGGATTGCGGCCTACGAAGACCAGAACGTCGACATCGGGCTGGCAACCGGGTTCTCCGGCCGCGCGCAGATCGGCAAGGGCATGTGGGCGATGACCGAGCTGATGGCCGACATGGTTGACCAGAAGATCGGTCAGCCGAGGGCAGGCGCGACCACGGCGTGGGTGCCGTCGCCGACGGCGGCCACCCTGCACGCCATGCACTACCACCAGGTCGACGTGTACGCGGTGCACAAGGAACTGGAAGGCAAGCGGCGCACCGACATTGGTCAGTTGCTGACCATCCCGCTCTCCAAGGAGCTGGCGTGGGCGCCCGAGGAGATCCGCGAAGAGGTCGACAACAACTGCCAGTCGATCCTGGGCTACGTGGTGCGCTGGATCGACGCCGGCGTCGGCTGCTCCAAGGTGCCCGACATCCACGACGTCGCGCTGATGGAAGACCGTGCGACTCTGCGGATTTCCAGTCAGCTGCTGGCTAACTGGTTGCGCCACGGGGTGATCACCTCCGACGACGTGAAGGCAAGCCTGCGCCGGATGGCCGCGGTCGTCGACAAGCAGAACGAGACGGATCCGGAATACCGGCCGATGGCACCGGATCCCGATGGCAGCGTCGCGTTCCAGGCTGCGCAGGAGCTGATCCTGTCCGGCGGCGCACAGCCCAACGGCTACACCGAGCCGATCCTGCACCGCAGGCGCCGCGAATTCAAAGACAAGGCAGCCGGCAACGGTGCCTGAGTCGACGATGACCGGCCGTCGAACCGAGCACAAGGGTTTTAGTGGGCAGGCATAGCATTCCGGACCCCGAGGACTCGGGTGGGAAGGACTTGCCAGAAGAACCTCCGACCCAGCGCTTCGGTCGATCCGAACCCGACGAACCCGCCTACGGCCCGGGCTACGGCGAGCAGGACTACCCCGGCCGCGGGTACCGCGAAGCGGAGTACGACCGGCCGGGCTACCGTGAGTCCGGCTACCCCGAGACAAGCTATCCCGAGGGCGACTACGACGAGTCCGGGTACGACGAAACCGATTACAGCGAAGCCGACTACAGCGAAACCGACTACGACGAGCCGGATTACCTGCGAACCGATTACCCGGAGCCCGAACGGGACTATGCGCCGTCGGAGCCTCGACCCGGGGCTGGGGCCGCACCACCGCCGCGGTCGTCTGGCCAGAGGCACACCGGTGAATGGGAAGGCGGCGAGTGGACGGGCAGCCACCGTGCGGTGGCCACCGGCAGGCGCGGTGTCAGCCTCGGCGTGATCGCGGCACTGGTCGCCGTCGTCGTGGTGGTCGGTGCGGTCATTCTGTGGCGATTTTTCGGCGACGCGCTGTCCAGTCGCAGCGACGCGGGCGCCGCCCGTTGCGTGGACGGCGAACTCGCCGTGGCCGTTGTCGCCGATCCGTCGATCGCCGATGAGATCCAGACGCTGGCCAACACCTACAACAAGAGCGCGGCACCCGTTGCTGATCGATGCGTGAAGGTGGGTGTCAAACCCGCCGACCCCGACCAGGTCGTCAACGGCTTCATCGGCAAGTGGCCGGCCGAACTTGGTGAGCGTCCCGCGCTGTGGATCCCGGCCAGCTCGGTGTCCGAGGCCCGCATCGAGGCGGCGGCAGGTGCACAGACCGTCAGCGACAGCCGATCATTGGTCACCTCACCCGTTTTGCTCGCCATCCGACCGCAGCTCAAAGATGCGCTGGCCCAACAAAACTGGGGAACACTGCCGGGCCTGCAGACCAATCCGACGGCACTGGACGGTCTGAACCTGCCCGGCTGGGGGTCGCTGCGGCTGTCGTTGCCGCTCAGCGGCGACAGCGATGCGTCGTATCTGGCGGCCGAGGCGGTAGCGGCGGCGTCGGCACCCGCGGGTGCGCCGGCCAGTGCCGGGGCGGGCGCCATCAACACGTTGGTGGGCGGTCAGCCCAAGCTGGCCGACAACAAGGCATCCACCGCAATGGATGCGCTGCTGAGCTCCACCGACCCGGCCACCGCGCCGGTGCACGCCGTGGTCACCACCGAGCAGCAGCTCTTCCAGCGCGCCGCCTCGCTGCCTGATGCCAAGAACAAGGTCGCTTCGTGGCTGCCGCCGGGCCCGACAGCCATCGCGGACTATCCGACGGTGCTGCTCAGCGGTAACTGGCTGTCGCAGGAACAGGTCAGCGCGGCCAGCGAATTCGCCCGTTTCATGCGTAGACCCGAGCAGCTCGCAGAGCTGGCCAAGGCCGGGTTCCGCACCGAGGGCGGCTCGCCGCCGAAGAGCGATGTGACGAGCTTTGGGCCCGTTTCGGCGCCACTGTCGGTTGGCGACAACGCGATGCGGGCAACACTGGCCAACACCCTGACCGCGCCGGTCGGCAATCCCGCCGTGACGATCATGCTCGACCAGTCGATGCCCACCGATGAGGGCGGCAAGTCGCGGCTGGCCAACGTGGTAGCGGCGCTCAACGCGCGGCTGCAGGCGCTGCCGCAGAACTCTGCGGTCGGGCTGTGGACGTTCGACGGAACCGAAGGCAGATCCGAGGTCGCCACCGGCCCGCTGTCCGACCCGCTGAACGGGCAGCCACGCTCGGCGGTATTGACCAGCGCCCTGAACTCGCAAACCCCGTCGGGCGGCGGTGCCGTGTCGTTCACCACCTTGCGGATGCTCTACACGGACGCGATGGCGAATTTCCGGCAGGGCCAAACCAATTCGATCCTGCTCATCACGGCGGGCCCGCACACCGACCAGTCACTTGACGGCTCCGGCTTGCAGGCCTACATCCGTGGCGCCTTCGACCCGGCCCGCCCGGTCGCCATCAACGTCATCGACTTCGGCTCCGATTCCGACCGCGCCACTTGGGAGGCCGTCACGCAGGCCACCGGCGGCAGCTACCAGAATCTGGGCGGCTCGGCGTCGCCCGATCTCACCAACGCGATCGCCACCATGCTGGGTTAGTGCGACGCCGTTGACAGCAGGCTCAGCGCCGCTCGGGTGAACACGTCCGGCACCTCCACCTGCGGATAATGCCCGACCCCCGGCAACTCGACAACGTCTGCGGCGGGCCGTAATTCACGCAGCCCGTCGAGCACGTTCGTGGTCGCCACCGGATCCTCCAGCGCCCACAGGAAGCTCAGCGGTTTCGGCCAATCCCGCACCGCGCCGTGCCAACGCTCGGCGTAGCGCTCGCGCTCGTCGAGGTACGAGATCAGCAGGTGGGCAATGCGATGACCACCGTTGTACGACATCAGCGCCCATTGCGCGTCGGCCTCTTCCGGCGTCAGCGGGTGGTTCGCACTGAACAGGCGCGCGAACTCCTTGCCGAACCTCGCGCGGTTGGAGAATCGGGCCACAATCGGCCCAAGTGGACTGCGAAGCACCTTCTGAACCGGCCGCAGGCTGGCGCGCCGCAGGATCACGCTGCCGTTGGTCAGCACCACCCGCTGCAGCTCGAATGGCAAGTGCCCCTGAAGGTCTCGGGCCAGCAGTTCGGTCGTGACCGACGTGCCCATGTCGTGTGCGATGAGCACTACTGGACCCGGTGCCGACTCGGCGACCACGGCAGCAACGATGTCGGCCTGCTCGAGCAGGCTGTAGCGGTGCGGCCGGGGTTTGTCCGACAACCCGAATCCGAGGAAATCCAGCGTCAACCACGCCCGCCCCGCCAGGTGCGGGATCGCCATCCGGTAGTCATACGAGCTCGACGGGTAGCCGTGGAGCAGAAGGATTGTGGGGCCCTCACCCTGCGCCGAGCGGACGAACACCTTGCCCGCGGGCGTCGCCAACGACCTGCCACCATCACGCCATTCGGTCACGCTTGCTGGTACCACCCGACGGACCGTATCAACACCGCGCCCGAAAAGTCGCGTAGTCAACTACTCGTGTGCAGTGACGGCCTGCCGCGGATTCTGGACTCTGCGTCCCAAGCCGGACGCGAACGAAGAAATTCACGAGGGGGTCCCTATGAGCGCGAAATACCAGGTCCAGAGCGGCGACACCCTATGGGAGTTGGCCGAGCGGTTCTACGGTGACGGACGTCTTCATCCTGTGATCGCTGTCATCAATCATCTGGCCGACCCGGACCTCGTCGTTGTCGGGCAAGAGCTGGAGATTCCGTACGTCACCTTTCGTTACCAGGTGAAGGCCGGCGATACGAAGAAGAAACTGGCGCTGAAGTTCTACAACGACATCACGATGAGCGAGGTCTACGAGATACCGAACGGCGCCGCACAACGTGACCTGATCGTCGGCGAATGGCTGTTGGTACCCGACCTCGCCAACGTCGGGCATCACACCGTGGTTGCCGGCGAGACACTCGAGGTCCTAGCGGAGCGCTGGTATGGCGAATCCGGCCTCTGGCCCATCATCTCGATCGCCAACCACCTGCCCGACGGAGATCCGGCGCCGGGCACGGTGCTGATCCAGCCGCGGCTGAACCGCAAGTACGCCGTGGTCGCCGGGGACACGCTGTGGAAGCTCACCGAGGACAACTACGGCGACGGCGGGACCGATCGAACGCTGACGCTGGTGAAGATGGTCGCCGCGGCCAACTTCATCGACGACCCCGACCACATCACCGTCGGCCAGGTGATCTACTTCCCGTCGTTCGAGCTGGGCGGCTAGGCGAACGATTCCACTGGCGGGCACGAGCAGACCAGGTTGCGGTCGCCGTAGGCACCGTCGATGCGGCGCACCGGCGGCCAAACCTTGGGCCGGAATCCCTTGCCAAGCGGATAGGCCGCCTGCTCGCGGGTGTACGGGTGATCCCAGTCGGCGACCAGCAGGCATTCCGCCGTATGCGGTGCACCGCGCAACGGGTTGTCGTCCACAGCCCACGCGCCGGAGCCGACTTGGTCGATCTCGCCGCGGATCGCGATCATCGCCTCGCAGAACGCGTCGACCTCGGTAAGGCTCTCGCTTTCCGTCGGCTCGACCATCAGCGTGCCTGCCACAGGGAAGCTCATGGTGGGCGCGTGGAAACCATAGTCCGCCAAGCGCTTTGCCACATCGTCGACGGTGACGCCGGTGTCCTTGGTGATGCCACGCAGATCCAGGATGCACTCGTGGGCCACCATGCCGTTCTCGCCCGTGTACAGCACCGGGTAGTACTCGTCGAGGCGCCGGGCGATGTAGTTGGCCGACGCGATCGCGGTCAGCGACGCCGCACGCAGGCCACCGGCGCCCATCATCCGGATGTAGGCCCAGGTGATCGGAAGGATCGAGGCCGAACCGTAGGGCGCCGAGGACACCGTGTACTTCTCCGGTAGCTCGTCGGCCAGCGGGTGGCCGGGCAGGTACTTGGCCAGATGCTCGCGCACCGCGACAGGCCCGACGCCGGGACCGCCTCCGCCGTGCGGAATGCAGAACGTCTTGTGCAGATTGAGGTGGCTGACGTCGCCGCCGAACCGGCCGGGTCGGGCCAGCCCGACCAAGGCGTTGAGGTTGGCGCCGTCGACATACACCTGGCCGCCGACGTCGTGCACTGCCGCGCAGATCTCGGCGATGTCGTGCTCGTAGACACCGTGCGTCGAGGGGTAGGTGATCATCAACGCCGACAACCGATCCGCGTGTTCGGTCACTTTCGCACGCAGGTCGTCGAGGTCGACGTCACCGTTGGCGCGGCATGCCACCACCACGACCCGCATGCCGGCCAGCGCCGCCGACGCCGCATTGGTGCCGTGTGCGCTTGACGGGATCAAACAGACGTCACGGTCGGGCTGGCCGCGCTCGGCGTGATACGCCTGGATCGCCAGCAGACCGGCGTACTCCCCCTGCGAACCCGCATTCGGCTGCAGCGACACCGCGTCATATCCGGTGATCGCGGTCAGCCAGGTCTCAAGGTCGGCGATCAGCTTGCGCAGCCCCGGCGTGTCCGACGCAGGCCCGAACGGATGCTGGCGGGCGAACTCCGGCCAGGTGATGGGCTCCATCTCGGCGGCCGCGTTGAGCTTCATCGTGCAGGATCCGAGCGGAATCATGCTGCGGTCCAACGCAATATCCTTATCGGCCAATGACCGGAGGTATCGCATCATCTCGGTTTCGGTGCGATAGCGCGTAAACGCAGGATGGGTGAGGAATTCCGAGGTACGCGTGGCGATGTCGGGGCCGTTGAATTCGCCGGCCAGAGTGGCGCCGAATGCTTCGAGCACCGTCGCGACATGGTCGTCGGTGGTGGCCTCGTCGCACGACACCGAGACATGATCGGCGTCGACGAGCCAGATGTTGATGCCGCGCTCCTTGGCGGCGGCTGCGATGGCTGCCGCCCGACCCGGCACGTGGGCAAGCACGGTGTCGAAGAACCGGTCGTGCACCACCTCGACACCGGCCACCGTCAACCCGCCTGCCAGCTTGCGTGCGCGCTGGTGCACCCGGTGTGCGATCCCGGCCAGCCCGTCCGCACCGTGATAGCTGGCGTACATGACGGCGATCACCGCCAGCAGCACCTGTGCGGTGCAGATGTTGCTGGTGGCCTTGTCGCGGCGGATGTGCTGCTCGCGGGTCTGCAACGCCAATCTGTAGGCCGGCGACCCATCCGCATCTATAGACACACCGACCAAGCGGCCGGGCAGCTGTCGGGCGTGGTTGGTGTGCACCGCAAGGTAGCCGGCATGCGGTCCGCCGAATCCCATTGGCACACCGAAACGTTGGGTGCTGCCGAACGCGACGTCGGCACCGATCTCGCCCGGTGGGGTGACCAGCGTCAGCGCCAGCAGATCGGCGCCCACCGCGACCAGTGCGCCGCGCTCGTGGGCCTGATCGACCAGTCGACTCCAGTCATTGACGCATCCGCTGGCGCCCGGCAGCTGCGTGATGACCCCGAAGAAGTCGCCATCTGGCAGGCCGGCGCGAAGGTCGGCGGTGACGATCTCGATGCCCAGCGGCTCGGCCCGGGTGGCCAGGATCGCGGCGGTCTGGCGGTACACGTCGGCATCGACTACCAGTCGGCCAGACCGATTTCCCTTGACCGCGCGGTGCATCAGCGTCATCGCTTCTGCGGCGGCGGTGCCCTCATCGAGCATCGAGGCGTTGGCCACCTCGAGCCCGGTCAGGTCGGCGACCATCGTCTGGAAGTTCAGCAGTGCCTCGAGCCGGCCCTGGCTGATCTCCGGCTGGTACGGGGTGTAGGCGGTGTACCAGGCGGGGTTCTCAAGGATGTTGCGGCGCAATACCGGTGGCGTCAGTGTGTCGAAGTAGCCCTGCCCGATCATCGACACCGCGACGGTGTTGGAGTCGGCCATGGCACGCAGTTCTGCGAGCGCCTCCTGCTCGCTGGCGGCAGGCAGCAGCCGATCGAGGCCGGGCGCGAGGCCCTCGCCGGACAGCGCGTCGAGGATGCCTGCGGGCAGCGCCTTATCGGCCAGTTCGTCGAGGGAACCCACGCCGATGGTCTTGAGCATGGTCGCGACGGCATCGCCGTCCGGTCCGATGTGGCGATCGGCGAAAGTGGGTTGACTGTGTTCGAACACTTACCTGTACTCCCGACGCGTTAGGGCAGGAACCGCTGGGTTCCTCCCCCTCTGTCGTCAACCCGTACCGGGCGCCTGAGAGATTCGGTGGCCTTGCGCGAAGGCACCTTTCCCCATCGGCGGGTAAGCAGTCTGCTTACCGCTTTCCAGAGGCATCGGGGCCGTGCGCGGTCCTGGGTGCCTGAGAGGTTGACGGAGAGGTGTTGCTCCTTCGGCGTCCGTGGCTGGCGGTCACGGAACTCTCCCGCACAAGGGCGATGCGCTAATGAGTTTACCGGGCCGGTCCCGTTCTCTCGGGAGCAGACGCAAAACGCCCCCGACGCGCCGGAAATTGGGCGCCTTGACGGTTGCTCGCGCGAGAAACTAGCCGATCTTGCGGTCGCGAGTCTTGCGCCGCGAGGCCAGCTCATCCTCGGGCGCGGCGATCGACTCTCCGCCGTCGGCGCGTTCACCGGGGAAGTCGGCGATCGCACCCGTCAACTCCCGCATGGCGCCGGACACCGCGATGCCGAACACGCCCTGTCCGCCCTGCAACAGGTCGACGACTTCCTCGGCGGATGTGCACTCGTAAACCGTGGTGCCGTCGGAGAACAGCGTGATGTTGGCGAGATCGCGCACGCCGCGCTGACGCAAATGGTCGACGGCGACGCGGATGTTGTGCAGCGAGATGCCGGTGTCCAGCAGCCGCTTGACGATCTTGAGAACCAGGATGTCCTTGAACGAGTAGAGCCGCTGGCTGCCCGAACCGGCCGCGCTGCGGATCGAGGGCACCACGAGCGAGGTCCGTGCCCAGTAATCCAGCTGGCGGTATGTGATGCCGGCGATCTGGCAGGCGCTGGGGCCGCGGTAGCCGACGAGTTCGTCGGGCACCGAGTCGTCGGGGAACAGACCGGCCTGCACGGGTTCGCTGGGCGCACTCGCGGGTGATTCAGCGGGCCCGCTGCTGGTGGACAGGTCCAGCTGCTCTTGACGTGGCGTGTCTCCCACTCTCGAATCCTCTCGCCGATCGAACTCGCGTCTGTGACCTGCAGTGCAGCACGTTTGCCAAAGCTCGAATGTGTCGAGCATACGCTTCCCGCCGAGCCATGACTGCTCGTCGCCATCAAAGTATGGCTGCCCATTTCACGGTTGGAAGAAACCCGCGCCGCGTGTCGAGCGTGACGAGACGTATCCGTGACAAAGCCCGGGCTTGCGGGCTATGTCGCCTTGAAGTCGTCGGGCGACACGCTGTCCAGGAATTCCTTGAACTTCTCGACCTCGTCCTCGCGGACCGCGCCGGTGGCTTCCTCGTCGTTCTCATCGGGAATCAGCAGGCCGGCCTCGGCGAGCACGGCTTCCTCGACGTAGATCGGCACGCCGACGCGCAGTGCGATGGCCACCGAGTCCGACGGCCGCGCCGACACCTTGATGTCGCGGTCGAAGATCAGGTCCGCATAGAAGGTGCCCTCCTGGAGGTCGACGATGCGCACCTCCTTGAGCGAATGACCAAGTGCGGCAATGAGATCTCGGATCAGGTCGTGCGTAAGGGGCCGCGCCGGCTCGTGGCCCTGCTGTTCGAGCGCGATCGCGGCGGCCTCCGGCTGGCCGATCCAGATCGGCAAGTAGCGGTCACCATTGGCTTCCCGCAGCAACAGCACCGGCTGGTTCTGGGGCTGCTCCACGCGAATGCCGACCACACGCACCTCACCCATCTGTGTCTGCCCTCCGCACGAAAGAAGCCAGCCTGTAAGCCATCAAAACGAGTCTAATCCTCAGCGGTCGAGAACGTCGCGCACCGCGGACTTGATGAGCGACGTGTGCAACGTGATCGCCAGCGCGGCCACTTCGCGGGCCAGATCGTCGGCGCGGTCGCGGGCCCCGGCCTTGTCCGCCTTGACCACCGGACCCGCGATCTGGGCGATCAGGTCGGACTGGCGGTCGGCCGCCGAGCGGAACGCCCGCAGATGCCGGGGTTCGACGCCGTACTCCGCCAGCGCCCTGGCGCATTGCGCGATCACCACCGAATGATCGTCGAAGAAGCCCGCCGTTCCCGGCTTGATCACGCCCGCCTTGATCAGCTCGTTCAGCAGGGCTTCGTCGATTCCGGACCGGGCCAGCAGATCTTCGCGCCGCAGCCGCACCTGGGTGGGCGCGACGCCGGACAGCCCTGTCGCGCCGTCGTTGGACGCCGAGTCCGATTCTGCGTCCACCGGAACCAAACGCGGTACGCCGTAAGCGGATCCGGTGTGAGGTAGCTCCCCGTCGGGCTGCGCGTCCAGCTGCGCCTTGATGACCTTCAACGGCAGATACTGGTCGCGCTGGGCGGTCAGGACGAACCGCAGGCGCGCGCAGTCGTAGGCGGTGAACCGCCGATATCCCGACGCAGTGCGCTCCGGCGTGACCAGACCTTCGGCCTCCAGGAACCGGATCTTGGAGATGGTCACGTCCGGGAAGTCGCCTCGTAGCAGATCGAGGACCGCTCCGATCGACATCCCGGCCAGAGATCCACGGACGTCGGGCTGTGTCATCGGCTCTTCGCGCGAGCGCTCATCGCTTAGCTGCCCGGGCCGCTGTCGTCGTCGCCCTTGGGCCCGGTCAGAAACACCAGGCGGAATTTGCCGATCTGCACCTCGTCGCCGTTGGCAAGCACCGCCGAATCCACCGGCTCCCGGTTGACGTATGTGCCGTTGAGGCTGCCGACGTCGACGACCTGGAACTCACCGCTTTCCAGCCGGAACTCGGCGTGACGGCGGCTTACCGTGACGTCGTCGAGGAAGATGTCGCTGTCGGGATGTCGACCGGCCGACGTGGTGGGCTGATCGAGCAAGAATCGTGAGCCCGCATTGGGGCCGCGCTTGACGACCAGCAGCGCGGACCCGACGGGCAGCCCCTCAACGCCCGAGACCGCACCTTCGGTGCCTGCCGCGGCCGGAGCGTCCAGCTCGTTGAGGAAGTCGGCGCGGAAAACCGATGTCGTCTCCACAGTGACTTCGTCAGACGTCTGGTCAGCCCCAGAGTCATGGTCCTTTTCCGTCACCCGCTGCTCCTCACTGGCTGCTGTGGCGATATCAGGCCGGGCCCCCCAGCCGTCATGCGCATGGTGTCGACCGTACCGCGCAGTGGACATGATTGTGTCCACCACCGCCGGATCCGCCTGTGTTCGACTTGGTCTTCTCAGGTCTGCAGAACCCTAACAACTCGTCACTCGGTCACCGTGGAGCGGTAGGCGTCGGCACCGAGCAGTCCGCCGAGCGCGTCCTCGAGCGACGCGGCGTCGAGCTGGAGGTCGACGAGCCACCCTCCGCCGTAGGGGTCGGAGTTGACCAATTGGGGGTCTGCTTCCAGATCACCGTTGACCGCAACAACTTTCGCGCTGACGGGCGCGTAAAGGT
>Ga0075364_10002025_pt1 | contig 11304 bp, 11 predicted proteins | sample EndMetdeltDD1764_FD_71517 | JGI IMG/M metagenome (GOLD analysis project Ga0075364, IMG submission 71517) | Populus endosphere microbial communities from Tennessee, USA - Endosphere MetaG P. deltoides DD176-4 | ecosystem: Host-associated > Plants > Roots > Endosphere | place: USA: Tennessee...
GGATCGCTGTGTGTGGAGCGCGTCGACCGCCGCCGCCTGGATCGCGATCTCGACGACGATGCCGCAGTCCGGCGACGGCCGGGTCGGCATCCGTGTCGCGGCCAATGCGGGACCCGCTTCGCGGTCCGCGGTGATCGCCGTCCGCGACAAGACCGTCACCGTCGTTCAGGCCGGAAGTTAGGCCGCGGCGGCCGCGACGATCGCCGCGGCCGCCGGCGCCCGGCGCGTCTCAGGCGAGCCGGGGAGCCGCCGCGCGGCCTGCAGGCGCGAGCCGCGGCTCCGCGCCGATCCAGTAGAGGACGTTCGCGAGGATGCAGAAGCCGGTGAACGCGAACCACACCATGGCGACGCCGACGAACGCGGTGAAGGCGAGCCACCACGGACTGTGCACGAGCGACAGGATCGATCCGATCGTGATGTTGACGCCCACCGTCGGATAGATGCGCCGCTCGAGGTACCAGGAGTCGTGCCGCATGACGTAGAGGCCCGGGCGATCGGGATCGGCCAGGCGGCCGCGCAGGCCGAGCCGGTGGAGGACGTTGCCCACGGGACAGAGTCCGGTGAGCGACACCCAGATCGAGGTCAGCCCCGTGATCGCGACGAGCCCGATGCAGCGGGGATCGACCAGCCACGCCAGTATGGTCGACGCGAGCAGCACGATCCCGGCGATCAGCCAGACCGCGCGCTCGATGTACCACTCGTCGAGTGGAGCGATGTAGATTCCGGGCCGTCCGTCCATAGGTCACCTCTCATCGACGATTGCGCGAGCGTCCGATCGCAAGCCGCAGCGAAGCGTCGTCGCGGGCAGGTGCGATCACGTGGGGCCGGCGAACTCCGGCGCGCCGGCCGCGAGAACGCCGGGCGGAATTGCGAGATCGAAGTGCAAGCCGCATGCTGACGGGATCTGCCGGTTTTCCGGCAGCGGTCCACGAAACCCCGGGTTTTTGCGCGGGCACCGCGCTTGCGACGGCAGGCGGCGGATGTCCCGCAACGCCTGCGAGCTCGAAATCGATCTGTTCTGCCAGGGACTTCAAGTGCCGGCCGACGTCCCGCTGGATGGAGCGCGCGGGATCTCGCGCACGCGCGCCGGCCTCGGATCCGGCCTCGAGATCGTGATTCCCACGCACTCCTGGATCAAGCGCGAGATCTGGATGAACGCGCCGGTTGCCGAGGCGTTCGCGCGGCGGTCGCCCTATGTGCTGCACTGGCGCGCGGAGGACGGACACGCCATTCACGACACCCGCGACGGCGTCAGCTATCCGGTGCGGCTGCCGCCCGAGCCCGCGTGGTACCGGCGCCAGACGTCGCACGACGTGCCCATGTCGCGCGTCGGCGTCCTGCAGGGCACCTATCTCGGCATCTATGTCAACCCGGTGTGCGCGTTCTGGCATTACGATCCGCCGCTCAACTGCCGCTTCTGCACGACCGGCGCGAACGTCGGGTGCAGCGAGGCCGCCGGCAAGAGGGTGGAAGACGTCGTGGAAACGTGCCATGCGGCGCGGGACGAGTCGGACGTCACCTTCGTCCACTTCAACGGCGGCTTCCAGGGCACCCGCGGGCTGCGCGCGGCGGAGCCGTTCGTCAAGGCCGTGAAGGAGAACGTCGGCCTGCTGGTCGGCGTGCAGCTCACGCCCGAACGGGACTTCGGCGCCTACGACCGCCTGATCGACCTCGGCGTCGATCACTTCTCCTTCTGCCTCGAGCTGTTCGACCCGGACTGGTTTGCCCGCGTCTGTCCGGGCAAGGCGCGGATGCTCGGCCAGGACCTGTTCCTCGAGGCGATGGACTACTGCGCCTCGAAGCTGCCGCGGGGCGCCGTGTCAGGAGAAATCATCGCGGGCCTGGAGCCGATCGAGAGCACCCTCGCGGCCATCGAGCGGATCGCGTCGGCGGGCGCCTTCCCGACGGTGTGCATCTTCCGGCCGACGGCGGGATCCGACATGGAGGACTGGCCGCCGCCCGGCTACGACGACATGCGGCGTGTGCTCGCCGCGGTCTACGATGCCTGCCGCCGGCATCGTGTGCCGATCGGGCTGGCGCCCAATATCGAGGTCAGCCTGGTGGTCAATCCGGAAGATGCGGCGATGCTCGCGCCGCTGGCCCCGGGGACCGTGGCGTTCGAGCTCTGGCGGCGGGCGCTCCGGTTCGCGGCGCGCCCGGTGTTCGCCCGGCGCCTGCGTCCGCGCCCGGCCGGCCGGACGGACCTGTCAGAAATGCCGGAGGCTATTGTGCGGCGCGGCCGATAAGATAGGCACGCATACCCTGCTGGAGGACTTGCCCATGAAACGTGTGTTGATCGGGATCGTCTCGGTGTTCGTGCTGGCGGCCTTCGCCGGCGTGGCTTCGGCGCAGGACACCGCGAAGGGCGCCAAGGTCTATGCCGACCAGAAGTGCTCGCTCTGCCATTCGATCGCGGGGAAAGGCAACGCGAAGGGTGCGCTGGACGACGTCGGGTCGAAATTGAAGCCGGAGGAAATCCGGGAGTGGATCGTCGATCCCGTCGCGATGACGGCGAAGACCAAGGCCCCGCGCAAGCCGCCGATGCAGCCGAAGTACAAGACGCTGGCGAAAGAGGATCTCGACGCGCTCGTCGGCTACCTGGCGTCGCTGAAGAAGACCTAGCCCGAGCACGCACGATTCGCCCGCGCTGCGCCCTGCGGTTCCGGCCGGAGCCCGGAACCGGAGGGCGCAGCGCGATTCCACGCTGTCTGACGCTCCGCCGTCACGGGACGGGTGTAGAACGGCCGCATTCATGAAGAAGCATCCGCTGTCGCTGATCGGCGGGGCGATCGCCACGCTCGGCGCGGTCGCCTTCGTCTTCGTCCTGTTCATGGACTGGCTCGGGCTGCACACGAACCCGTATCTCGGGATCCTGTTCTTCTTCGTGATCCCCGGCATCTTCGTGTTCGGGCTGCTGTTGATCCCGCTGGGCCTGTGGCTCGCGCGCCGGCGCCGCGACCGGGGGCTGAGTGACGCGAGCTGGCCGCGCATCGACCTCAACGATCCGATCCACCGCCGCCGCGTCGTGCTCTTCGCGACGCTGACGCTGGTCAACCTGCTGATCGTGTCGCTGGCGGCCTTCAAGGGGATCGAGTACATGGACTCGCCCAGCTTCTGCGGGCGCGTCTGCCACACCGTGATGGAGCCGGAGTACGTCGCGCACCAGGCGGGCGCGCATTCGCGCGTGCCCTGCACGGACTGCCACGTCGGCGAGGGCGCGGGCTACTTCATCAAGGCCAAGCTGAATGGCCTCCGGCAGGTCGTGTCGCTGACGCGCGGGACCTATCCGCGCCCGGTGCCCTCCCCGGTGCACAACCTGCGGCCGGCGCGCGACACCTGCGAGCACTGCCACTGGCCGGAGAAGTTCCACGGCGACAAGGTGGACACGATCTTCGAGTACGCCAGCGACGAGAAGAACACCGAGACGGTCACCCGGATGATCGTGCACGTCGGCGGCGGCAGCGAGCGGCTGGGCGTCAAGAGCGGCATCCACTGGCACATGAACGTCGCCAACGAGATCGAGTACGTGGCGACCGACGAGAAGCGCGAGACGATTCCCTACGTGCGCACGAAGGACGCGAAGGGGAACGTCCGCGAGTTCCGTGTCGAGGGGGTCACCGAGGAGCAGCTCGCCAAAGGGGAGCGGCGGCAGATGGACTGTCTCGACTGCCACAACCGCCCGACCCACATGTTCTCGGCGACGCCCGAGCGCGCCGTCGACGCGGCGATCGCGCGCGGCGAGATCGCGCGCGACCTGCCGTTCGCGCGGCGGGAGGCCGTGGCCGTGCTCAAGGGGGAGTACGCGGATCGCGCCGCGGCGCAGGCGCAGATCGACCAGCGCCTCAAGACGTTCTACGGCCAGAACTACGCGTCGCTGGTGCCGGCGCACGCGTCCGACATCGACAACCTCGTGCGCGCCACGCAGCGGCTCTACGAGCGCAACGTGTTCCCCTACATGAAGGTGACGTGGGGAACGCACCCCAACCACCTGGGCCACATGGATTCACCCGGCTGCTTCCGCTGCCACGACGATCAGCACAAGACGGCGGACGGCCGGGTCATCAAGCAGGACTGCGATCTCTGCCACGACATGCCGCAGTAGGGGCGCGCCGGACCTGGAGGTCCGGCCTGCGTGTGCCTCGGATTCGTGCTGCCGGACGTCAAGGTCCGGCCTGACGGTGCGTCGTGCGTGAGGCGGTCGGGCTCCGGCGGCGATCAGCCCTCGTGGATCAGGATGGCGTTGGTGACGCCCTTCACGCCGGAGAGATAGCGGACCGCGTTTTCCGCGGCGGCGCGCTGGTGCGGCCAGCTCACGAGGCCTTCGAGCGTGATGTACCCGAAACGCACGACCGCCTGCACGGTGAGCGGGATCGCCACGTTGTTGCGCAGGCGGTGCAGCGCCTCGCGCGCGATGTCGGTGTCGGTCCGCTCGTCGCGCGACTTGACGTGCAGGTCGTTGGCGATGCTGCGCACGCCGTCGACGCGCCGCACCGCGCGCTCCGCGGCCACCGCGTCGCGCAGCGACTCGACGTTGCCCGTGAGTGTCACGACGCCGTCCTCGACGGCAATGCCGATGTCCTCGCCGTCCAGGACGGCATCGAACGCGAGCGCGGCGCGGACGTCGTGCGCCAGTGCGTCCGCGGAGCGTGCGGCTAACCCGATCTCCATGACCAGCTCCTTCCGTGTCAGTTGTACGGGTCCTCTGAGCAAACGCGTTGCCAATAGAATGAGGCGATGTCTCAGAGACTCGTGCTCGCGTCCGCGTCTCCGCGACGGGCGGAGCTGCTGGCCGCCGCGGGTTACGCCTTCACGATCGACCCCGCGGACGTGGACGAATCGGAGCATCCCGGCGAGCGTCCTGAGAACTACGTTCTCAGAGTCGCGCGCGACAAGGCGAGAACGGTCGCCGCGCGCCGCCGGGACCCCGGCGAAATCGTGCTCGGCGCCGACACCACGGTGGTGATCCGTGGGGAAATTCTCGCGAAGCCCGCGGACGAATCCGACGCCGTCCGCATGCTCGAGGCGCTCTCGGGCGCCGTTCACCACGTTTTTACAGGCGTTGTGATGATGTCCGGCGATCACGAGTGCGCCGAAACCGTCGTCACCCGGGTACGGCTCTTGCGCCTCGAGCCGGACGATATCCGCTGGTATGTCGGGACGGGCGAGCCCATGGGGAAGGCTGGCGCCTATGGGATTCAGGGACGGGCGGCCCGGTTCGTGGACTGGATCGAGGGATCCTGGTCGAACGTGGTCGGACTGCCGGTCGCGACCGTGAACGAGATGATCAAGCGCCTGGAGAAGGTAGTATCCTCTTGAGGGTTGAAGGCGGATTTCTCCCGCGAGTTCCCTATGTCCACAAAAGCGATCAAGATCGGCACGACCTGTCTGGTGCTCGTGGCGGCGCTCGGCGGCTTGATGTACACGACGCTCGCTGAAGGCACCGAGTACTACAAGCACGTCGACGAAGTCATGCAGGACCCGGCTGCGTGGGAAGGCAAGCGGCTGCAGGTCCACGGCTTCGTCAACGACCTGCGGCAGCGGCCCAACACGCTCGACTACCGCTTCCAGGTGCACAACAACGGCAAGGTGATCACGGCGAGCTACACCGGCGTGGTCCCCGACAACTTCAAGAACGGCGCCGAGGTCGTGCTCAAGGGCAAGCTCCACGGCGACGCCTTCGCGGTCGAGCCCAACGGGGTGATGGCGAAGTGCCCCTCGAAGTACAACCCGCAGTCGCCCGCAACGGCGGGCAGCTAGCATGGCCTCGCTCGGCTCGTTCACGCTGCTCGCCACGTTCATCGTCGCGAGTTATGCGCTGGCGGCCTCGGTCGCCGGCGCGCGCCGCCGGTCCCGGGCGCTCGTCGAGAGCGGCGTCGGCGCCTTCTACTTCACCGCCGCCCTGATGACGGTCGCCTCGGCGATCATCGTGCACGCCTTCGTCACGGGCAATTACGCCATCAAGTACATCCAGCGCTATTCGGATTCGGCGCAGCCGCTCGCCTACAAGATCACGTCGTACTGGGGCGGCCTCGACGGATCGATCCTGTTCTGGGTGTTCCTGCTGTCGGTGTTCGGCTCGGTCGCCGTCGCCACCAACCGCGAGCGCCACCGCGAGCTGATCCCCTGGGTGGTCGCCGTCATCGCCGCGACGGAGATGTTCTTCATCTTCATCATGGTGGTGCACAACAATCCCTTCGAGACGTTCCTCGCCTCGGCGCCGGTGGAGGGCAAGGGGCTCAATCCGCTCCTGCAGAACTTCTACATGGCGATCCATCCGCCGTCGCTCTACACGGGCTTCGTGGCGATGACGATCCCCTACGCGTTCGGCATGGCGGCGCTCGTCACCGGCCATCTCGACGACTCCTGGCTGCGCGCGGTGCGGCGCTGGACGATGATCGGCTGGCTCTTCCTGACCTTCGGCCTCACGCTCGGGATGCTCTGGGCCTATGAGGAGCTCGGGTGGGGCGGCTTCTGGGGCTGGGACCCGGTCGAGAACGCCGGCCTGCTCCCGTGGTTCACCGCCACCGCGTTCCTGCACTCGGTGATGGTGCAGGAGCGGCGCGGCATGCTGCGCGTGTGGAACGTGACGCTGGTCATCCTCACGTTCTTCCTCACCATCTTCGGCACGTTCATGACGCGCTCGGGCGTCGTCCAGTCGGTCCACGCGTTCGGCGAGGACCGCTGGCTCGCCGGCGTCTTCGCCGCCTTCATGGTGGCGATCGTCACGTTCAGCTTCGGGATGGTGATCTACCGTCTCCCCCTCCTGCGGTCGCGCCACGAGCTCGACTCGTGGGCCTCGCGCGAAGCGGCGTTCCTCGCCAACAACTGGATCCTGCTGTTCTCGGCGTTCTTCGTGCTGTTCGCGACGATGTTCCCGACGATCGCCGAGGCGGTCAGCGGCCAGCGGCTCACCGTGGGCCCGCCGTTCTTCAACAAGTGGATGCTGCCGATCGGGCTGGTCCTGCTGCTGCTGACCGGCATCGCGCCGCTGCTCGCGTGGCGCAAGACGACGTTCTCGAACCTGCTGACGCAGTTCACGTGGCCCGCCGCGGCGGCGATCGTCACCGGCGCCGGCGTCTACGCGCTCGGCATCCGGGTGTGGGCGTCGGGCATCTGCTTCGCCTTCTGCGCGTTCGTCACCGTGACGATCCTGCAGGAGTTCATCCGTGGCGCCGTCGTCCGCAAGGGGGCGACCGGATCCGACATCGCCACCGCGCTCGTCGGGCTGGTCGGCCGCTCGCACCGCCGCTACGGCGGCTACATCGTCCACGCGGGCATCGTGCTGATGTTCCTCGGATTCGCGGGGCAGGGCTACAAGCAGGACGAGCAGCTGCTGCTCAAGCCCGGCCAGCAGGCGACCGTCGGCGGCTTCACGATCCGCCACGACGCGCTGACCGTCACGAGCGACGAGCAGAAGCAGATGATCACCGGCCACGTCAGCGTCTGGCGCGAGGGCAAGCAGATCGCGCAGATGGTTCCGGCGAGGTGGTTCTTCGCGCGGCACGAGGAGAACCCCACCACCGAGGTGGCGATCCGCCGCGCGCCGGGCGAGGACCTCTACATCGTGCTCGCCGGCTACGAGGTCGAGACGCAGACGGCGACCTATTCGGTCACGATCAACCCGCTGGTGAACTGGATCTGGTTCGGCTTCGGCGTGCTCGCGATCGGCACGGGCATCGCGCTGCTGCCGGAGCGTGCGTTCGCCTTCGCGGCCGCGAAGCTGCCGGCCGGCGCGGTGACGACCAGCCTGATGCTGCTTCTTGTTCTGCTGCCGGTGCCGTCGCGGGCGCAGGGCAACAACGTGGCGCCGGTGGAGCGCAGCGAAGCCAAGCGCAAGCTCGAGGCGGGGCTGATGTGCATGTGCGGCGGCTGCCGCGCGCCGATGAACAACTGTCCGATGGCGCCGGGCTGCCACGGCCTGCGCGATCAGGAGCCGAAGATCGACGCGATGCTGACGCAGGGCAAGAGTCCGGAAGCGGTGCGGGCGGCGTTCGTCGCCGACTACGGCGACGCCGTGCTGCTCGAGCCGCCCGACAGCGGATTCAACCGGCTCGCCTGGCTGCTGCCGTATGTCGCCGGCGCCGCCGGCGCGGCGGGCATCGGCCTGGTCGCCTTGAAGTGGTCGCGCAGGCCCGCCCCGCTGCCCACCGCCGCGACGGCCAACGGCGCTCCGGTCGAAGATGCCGCGCTCAGGGAGCGGTTGGACGATGAGCTCCGCGACCTCGACTAGGGCCGTCCAGCAAGAGGTCCTCCCGCCTGAAGGCGAGAGCCAGCGGCGGACGTCTGACGAGGGTTTTCGGATCCCGCACTTCTTCGTCCTCCTGTCCCTGATCGCGGCGACTGTCGCGGTGATGATGGCGCGTCCGAGTGCGCCCGAGAACCTGATCCTCATCAGCCTCGCGATTGGCGCGGCCGGTCTCGCGGCGATCGCCTGCTACCGGACGATCGCCCCGCTGCTCGACACGCGGGCCGAGGACGAGCGCGAGCCGCTGAGCGCGCGTCTCCGTGCCGACCTCGAGCGCGAGAAGGCGCTCACGCTGCGGTCGATCAAGGAGCTCGAGTTCGATCGGGCGATGGGGAAGCTGTCGGAGCAGGATTTCGACCAGATGTCCGGACGCCTCCGTTCGCGTGCGATCGGCATCATGAAGCAGCTCGAGGCCGGCGCCAGCGTCTACCGCCAGGAAATCGAGCGCGAGCTGGCGGCACGGATCGGCAAGCCGCCCGCCCCCGCGCCAGCCCCGAAGGTCCGGTCCGCACCCGCCGCGACCGAGAGCGACCGCCGGCCCGACCTTCAGGTCCGTGAATGCGCCTGCGGCACGGCGAACGACGTCGACGCGAAGTTCTGCAAGAACTGCGGCGCCAAGCTGACGGAGGCGCGCGCGTGAAACGCCCCTTCGGCTCCTTCGTGTCCTTCGCCTCCTTCGTGTTCTTCTTTTCCTTCGTGTCCTTCGCTTCCTTCGTGTCCTTAGCCTCTGCGCAGATGCCGGATCCACGGCAGATGTCCGGTCAGCCGCTTCCGGTCGGCGATCTCGCCGTCGGCACCGTCACCGCGCGCGTGATTCGCGGGCAGCTTTCCAATCCGCTCGAGGGGCAGACGGTCGAGCTCGCGATCGGGGGCGCGACGCGGACGGCGAAAACGGATGGCAGCGGCCGCGCGACGTTCACCGGGCTGGCGCCCGGATCGCGCGTCAAGCTGGGTGTGACGGTGGACGGCGAGCGCGTCGAATCGCGCGACTTCGCCATTCCCGACGCCGGCGGGATCCGCGTGATGCTCGTCGCGACCGATCCGGCCGCCGCGAAGGAGGAGACCCGTCTCGCGCAACAGCCGCCTGTGGCCGGCACCGTCGTCCTTGGCGGCGAGAGCCGTTTCGTCGTCGAGCTCGGCGACGACGCGCTGAACGTGTTCAACATCATGCAGATCGTGAACAGCGGCAGGCAGCCGGTGCAGGCTGGCCCGCTCGTGTTCGAGCTGCCCTCCGGCGCGGTGGGTGTCGGGTTGATGGAAGGATCGCCCGCGGGTGCCGTGGCCGCGGGCACCAAGGTCACCGTGCCCGGTCCCTTCCCGCCTGGCGCGACGCTCCTGCAGTTCGCCTACGCGATGCCGATGGGCCGCGAGAGCATCGTGATCGAGCAGAAGCTGCCGGCGGCGCTGCCACAGCTGTCGGTGGTCGTGCAGAAGGTTGGCGCGATGCAGCTCGTGTCGGCGCAGGTCGCGCAGCGCCGCGAAATGCCCGCCGAGGGCCACACCTACATCGTCGGGCAGGGCGGCGCGCTGAAGGCGGGGGACACCGTGTCGCTCACGCTGAGCGGACTGCCGTCGCGGCCGATGTGGCCGCGCGCGTTCGCGGTCACGATCGCCGCGGCCATCGTGATTGCCGGCGCGTGGGCCGCGTCGAGGCGTTCGCCGAGCGGGACGGCGCCGTCGAGCCGCAGCCTCCAGAGCCGGCGCGAGAAGCTGTTCGCGGAGCTCGCGTCGCTGGAGGCGCAGCGCCGCAAGGGGACCGTCGATCCGGATACGTATGCCGCCCGCCGCGAGTCGCTCGTGACCGCGCTCGAGGACCTCTACCGGGGCCTCGACCGCGAGGTTGCGTAGGCCGTGGATTTCACGCGGCTCGAGCTCGTCGAAGTCACGCGGAACTTCGGCCGGCGCCGCGCGCTGAATCGCGTCTCGCTCACGGTCGAGGCCGGCACGATCACCGCGCTGCTGGGGCACAACGGCGCCGGCAAGTCCACGCTGCTGGCCATCGCGGCCACTCTCATGCAGCCGTCGAGCGGCGCCGTCCGCTACGGCGAGCACGCGTCGACCGAGGGCGGATCGCTGCGCGCGCGCATCGGCATGCTCGGGCACGACCTCTACCTCTATCCCGAGCTGTCGGCGGCCGAGAACCTGCGGTTCTTCGCGCGCCTCTACACGCTGCCGGACGTCGAAGGCGCGGTGGCGCGCGGAGTCGAGCGAGCGGGGCTGAACGAGCGCGCCGACGAGCCGGTCGCCGGTTTTTCTCGGGGCATGCGGCAGCGGCTCGCGCTCGAGCGTGCGCTGATCCACGAGCCGCGGCTGCTGCTGCTCGACGAGCCGTTCACCGGGCTGGACGGGGCCGCACGCGAGGCGCTGCGCGACCGGCTGCGCGCCGCGCGTGCCGCCGGCACCATCGTGATGCTGACGACGCACGATCTGGCGGCGATCGAGAGCCTGGCCGACCGCAGCGTGACGCTGGTGGACGGGCGGCTCGCCGCATGACGGGATTCGTGCGGGCGGCGTGGGTGATCACGCGCAAGGACCTGCTGGTCGAGGTGCGGACGCGGGAGATTTTCTTCACGACGGCGTTCTTCGCCGTCGCCTGCGTGATGGTGTTCGCCTTCAGCTTCATTCGCGAGGGACAGGCGATCAGCGAGGCGGCGGCCGGAATCCTCTGGATCGCGATCGCGTTTTCGGGCACGCTCGCGCTGGGGCGCGCGTTCGAGCGCGAGCGCCACGGCGAGACGCTGAAAGCGCTGCTGATCGCGCCGATCGATCGGCCCGCGCTCTACGTCGGCAAGCTGGTCGGTATCGTGATCCTGATGGCGGCGGTCGAGGCGATCGTGGTGCCGCTGGTAGCCCTGCTGTTTCAGGCGTCGTTCTTCGATCACCTGCTGCTGATGCTGGCGCTGCTGGCGTCCGGCACGCTCGGGTTCGCTGCCGTCGGGACGCTGTTTGCGGCTATGCTCGTGCGCGCGCGCAGCCGCGACGTGATGCTGCCCGTGCTGCTGTATCCGATCACGGTTCCGGTGATCATCGCCGGCGTCCGCGGCACCGCGGCGCTGCTG
>Ga0075364_10002027_pt1 | contig 11301 bp, 9 predicted proteins | sample EndMetdeltDD1764_FD_71517 | JGI IMG/M metagenome (GOLD analysis project Ga0075364, IMG submission 71517) | Populus endosphere microbial communities from Tennessee, USA - Endosphere MetaG P. deltoides DD176-4 | ecosystem: Host-associated > Plants > Roots > Endosphere | place: USA: Tennessee...
TCGCCGACAGCGTGACCCTCAACCCGCCGTATTCGGTTCTGGCGATTGGTGATCCGCCCACCCTGGCCGCGGCCATGAACATCCCCGGCGGCGCGATGGACAGCGTCGAACGGGTCGGCGGCACGATGACGGTGCAGCAGGCCGACCGTGTGGACGTCACCGCCTTGCGGCAACCGAAACCTCGCCAATACGCTCAGCCAGTCAAGTGAGACGAGACCACCGCGGTGAACCGCGAGAAGACCACCGCGGTGAACCGCGAGAAGACCGAGGAGCGCCGTGAGCGAAATCCCAGCCGACCTGTACTACACCGAGGAACACGAGTGGGTTCAGCGCACTGGCGATGACACCGTCCGCGTCGGCATCACCGACTACGCGCAGTCCGCGCTGGGGGACGTGGTTTTCGTGCAGTTGCCCGACGTCGGCGCCGAGGTGGCTGCGGGCGAGTCGTTCGGCGAGGTGGAGTCGACGAAGTCGGTGTCTGACCTTTACGCGCCCGTCAGCGCGAAAGTCGTTGCGGTCAACGGTGATCTGGAGGGGAACCCGCAGCTGGTCAACTCCGATCCCTACGGCGGCGGTTGGCTGCTCGACCTCCAGGTCGAGGCCGGTGCGCTGGCTGAGGGTCTCGGCAAGCTTCTGGACGCCGATGGCTACCGCACCACCGTGTCCGAATGACGGGTTGTTAGGGTTCTGCAGACCGGATATCAACCACAGGCGGATCCGGCGGTGGTGGACACAATGACGTCCACCTCACGGTACGGTCGACACCAGACGAACTTCGGTTGAGGGTTTGGCCTGATTTGGACTGATACGCCACAGCGGCCAGTGAGGAGCAGCGGGTGACGGACAAGGACCAGAATTCTGCGGCGGACCAGGCGTCGGATGATCTCACCGTGGAAACGACTTCGGTTTTCCGCGCGGACTTCCTCAACGAGCTGGACGCCCCGGCGGCGTCGGGCGCAGAAGGAGCTGTCACGGGGGTCGAAGGCCTGCCCGTGGGTTCTGCACTGCTCGTCGTCAAGCGCGGGCCGAACGCCGGCTCGCGGTTCCTCCTGGACCAGCCCACCACATCGGCGGGTCGGCACCCCGACAGCGACATCTTCCTCGATGATGTGACGGTGAGCCGTCGTCACGCCGAGTTCCGACTCGAAGGCAGCGAGTTCCAGGTCGTCGACGTCGGCAGTCTCAACGGCACCTATGTCAACCGCGAACCCGTGGATTCCGCGGTGCTCGCCAACGGTGACGAGGTGCAGATCGGCAAGTTCCGCCTGGTCTTCCTCACCGGGCCCCGCAGCGACGACAACGGCGGCGGCTAGGCGCCGATGAGCGCACTCCCGACGAGTAAATGAGCCAGCCCGACACCCCCGCTCTGACTGGGATGTCGATCGGGGCTGTGCTCGATCTGCTGCGACCGGACTTCCCGGACGTGACGATTTCCAAAATTCGGTTTCTGGAGGCCGAAGGACTGGTCACCCCGGAGCGCACGGCGTCGGGTTATCGGCGGTTCACCGCCTACGACTGTGCTCGCCTGCGCTTCATCCTGACCGCCCAGCGTGACCAGTACCTGCCGCTGAAGGTCATCAAGGCCCAACTGGACGCCCAGTCCGACGGAGAGCTGCCCCGGAGCGGATCCGCTTACGGCGTACCACGTTTGGTTCCGGTGTCCGGCGACTTCACCGAAGCGGCGGGCGGAGTGTCAGCGGTGGCGCCCACCCAGGTGCGTCTGTCACGTGAGGATCTGCAGCGCCGCTCCGGCGTCGACGACGAACTGCTCACGGCACTGGTCAAGGCCGGGGTGATCACCACCGGTCCGGCCGGATTCTTCGACGAACATTCCGTGCTGATCGCTCAATGCGCCCGCGCGCTGGCCGAGTACGGCGTCGAGCCGCGGCATCTGCGGGCGTTTCGCTCGGCGGCTGACCGCCAGTCCGATCTGATCGCGCAGATCGCCGGACCCGTGGTCAAGGCGGGCAAGGCGGGGGCACGGGATCGCGCCGATGATCTGGCGCGTGAGGTCGCTGCGCTGGCGATCACCTTGCACACGTCGCTCATCAAGTCGGCGGTGCGCGACGTACTCGACCGCTGAGGATTAGACTCAAATTTTGCAGGCTTAGTGGCGCGAAGGGCGGACACAGATGGGCGAGGTTCGTGTGGTCGGCATCCGCGTGGAGCAGCCCCAGAATCAGCCCGTTTTGTTGCTTCGCGAATCCAATGGTGACCGCTACCTGCCGATCTGGATCGGTCAGTCGGAGGCCGCGGCCATCGCGCTCGAGCAGCAGGGTGTGGAGCCCGCACGGCCGCTGACCCATGATCTGATCAGAGATGTCATTGGCGCGCTTGGTCATTCGCTGAAAGAAGTGCGCATCGTCGACCTCCAGGAGGGCACCTTCTACGCGGATCTGATCTTCGACCGCGATATCAAGGTGTCGGCGCGCCCGTCGGATTCGGTGGCGATCGCGCTGCGCGTCGGGGTGCCGATCTATGTCGAGGAGGCGGTTCTTGCCGAGGCGGGCCTGCTGATTCCCGACGAGAACGACGACGAAGCCACCGGTGCGGTGCGCGAGGACGAGGTCGAGAAGTTCAAGGAGTTTCTCGACAGCGTGTCGCCCGACGATTTCAAGGCCACCTAGGCCGTTTGAAGCGTCCGCCGTTCGTGCGATTTGTCACGGATGCGTCTCGTCGGCCTCGACACGCGGGGCGCGTTTCTCCAAACCGTGAATTGGGCAGCCATACTTTGGGAGTCGGACCTGCTGATGGGCAGTCGCAGGACCGGCAGGAGCGTATGCTCGACACATTGCGAGCTTGGGCAATCGTGCTGCCATGCAGGTCACAGACGCGAGATCGACCGGCGAGAGGATTCGATAGTGGGAGACACGCCACGTCAAGGGGAGTTCGATCTGTCCTCCTCTGAGAGCGGTCCCGCCGAATCGGGAGTCACGGTGACCAGCGCCCCCGTTCAGGGGGGTCTGTTCCCGGATGACTCGGTTCCTGACGAACTCGTCGGCTACCGCGGGCCCAGCGCGTGTCAGATCGCCGGGATCACGTACCGACAGCTGGACTACTGGGCGCGGACGTCGCTGGTGGTGCCGTCCATCCGTGGCGCGGCGGGTTCGGGTAGCCAGCGGCTGTACTCGTTCAAGGACATCCTCGTCCTCAAGATCGTCAAGCGACTGCTGGACACCGGCATCTCGCTGCACAACATCCGGGTCGCCGTGGATCACCTGCGCCAACGCGGGGTTCGCGATCTGGCCAACATCACGCTCTTCTCCGATGGCACCACGGTGTACGAGTGCACCTCGGCCGAAGAGGTGGTCGATCTGTTGCAAGGTGGCCAGGGTGTTTTCGGCATCGCGGTTTCCGGTGCCATGCGCGAACTTACCGGTGCGATCGCTGACTTCCCAGGTGAGCGCGCTGACGGCGGCGAATCGATCGCCACGCCCGAGGACGAGTTGGCGTCCAGGCGCAAGCACCGCGACCGCAAGATCGGCTAGTACTCACTCCCCAGCTGACGCGTGGGCCCAGCTCGGCGCTATGACGCCACCTCCCGGTAAACTGGGGAACGCATCGCCCTTGTGCGGGAGAGTTCCGTGGCCGCCAGCCACGGACGCCGAAGGAGCAACACCTCTCCGTCAACCTCTCAGGCACCCAGGACCGCGCATGGCCCCGATGCCTCTGGAAAGTGGTAGGTCCACGCTTACCCGCCCATGGGGAAAGGCGATCGTCGCCGAATCTCTCAGGCACCGACGACAGAGGGAGAGGAACCCAACGGTTCGTCGCCCTTCACGTGTCTGGAGCAACCCCCGGTGTCCGACTCCGAGAAATTCACCTTCGCCGCGCGTCACATCGGTCCCGACGACGATGCGATCGCGACGATGCTCGCGACCATCGGCGTCGGCTCGCTCGAGGAGCTCGCCAAGAAGGCGCTGCCGGCAGGCATCCTCGATTCGCTGACCGATGATCAGGTGGCGCCGGGTCTGGATCAGCTGCCGCCCGCGGCCACCGAGGACGAGGCACTGACGGAACTGCGCGCGCTGGCCGATGCGAACACCGTCGCGGTGTCGATGATCGGGCAGGGCTACTTCGACACCCTCACACCACCGGTGTTGCGCCGCAACATACTTGAGAACCCGGCGTGGTACACCGCGTACACGCCGTATCAGCCGGAGATCAGCCAAGGCCGGCTGGAAGCTCTGCTGAACTTCCAGACCATGGTCTGCGATCTCACCGGGCTCGAGGTCGCCAACGCCTCGATGCTCGACGAGGGGACCGCGGCCGCCGAGGCGATGACCCTGATGCACCGCGCGGTGCGCGGTTCGTCGAACCGGCTCATCGTCGACGCCGACGTGTACCGGCAGACCGCCGCCGTGCTGGCGACCCGCGCGCAGCCGCTGGGCATCGAGATCGTCACCACCGAGCTGCGGCACGGCCTGCCCGAAGGCGATTTCTTCGGGGTCATCGCCCAGCTGCCCGGTGCCGGCGGCGCCATCGTCGACTGGAGCGAGTTGGTGACGCAGGCGCATGACCGCGGCGCACTGGTCGCCATCGGTGCCGATCTGCTCGCCATGACTCTGATCACTCCGCCCGGGGAGATCGGCGCCGACGTCGCATTCGGCAGCACCCAGAGATTCGGCGTGCCAATGGGATTCGGGGGACCGCATGCCGGCTATCTCGCCGTGCACGCCAAGCACGCGAGGCAACTGCCCGGACGTCTGGTCGGCGTCTCACTCGATGCGGACGGCGCGCCGGCGTACCGGTTGGCGCTGCAGACCCGCGAACAGCACATCCGGCGGGACAAAGCGACCAGCAACATCTGCACCGCGCAGGTGCTGCTCGCGGTGATGGCCGCGATGTACGCGAGCTATCACGGCGCGGACGGCTTGGCCGCGATCGCGCGGCGAGTCCACGGGCATGCGCGCGCGCTGGCGGGGGGACTGACCGGCGGCGGTGCCGAGGTCGTCCACGGTGCGTTCTTCGACACCGTCCTGGTCCGGGTGCCTGGCAGGGCGGGTCAGATCCGCGACGCCGCCAAGGCCAACGGGGTCAACGTCTGGCTGGTCGACGACGATCACGTGTCGGTGTCCTGCGACGAGGCCACCACCGCGCAGCATGTCGATGCGGTGCTGTCCGCGTTCGGCGCCGAGGCCGGAGACGGGTTCGACGGACCCGACATCGCCACGCGTACGTCGGAGTTCCTGACCCATCCCGCGTTCACGCGATACCGCACCGAGACCGAGATGATGCGGTATCTACGATCCCTGGCGGACAAGGACATCGCGCTGGACCGCAGCATGATTCCCCTGGGATCGTGCACGATGAAGCTGAACGCGGCCGCCGAGATGGAGCCGATCACATGGCCCGAGTTCGCCCGCCAGCATCCGTTCGGTCCTGCGTCGGACACGCCCGGTCTGCGCAAGCTGATCGCCGACCTCGAGACGTGGTTGACCGGAATCACGGGTTATGACGCGGTGTCACTTCAACCCAATGCCGGCTCGCAGGGGGAGTACGCCGGTCTGCTGGCGATCCAGGCCTACCACGTCGAACGCGGTCAGCCGGACCGGGACGTGTGCCTCATCCCATCCAGCGCGCACGGCACCAACGCCGCGTCGGCGGCGCTGGTCGGCATGCGGGTCGTGGTGGTGGCGTGCCGCGCGAACGGTGACGTCGACCTCGACGACCTCCGCGCGAAGGTCGCCGAGCACGCGGATCGGTTGTCGGCGTTGATGATCACCTACCCGTCGACGCACGGTGTGTACGAACACGACATCGCCGACATCTGCGCCGCGGTCCACGACGTCGGCGGCCAGGTCTACGTCGACGGCGCGAACCTCAACGCCCTCGTCGGTCTGGCCCGCCCGGGCCGGTTCGGCGGTGACGTCAGCCACCTCAATCTGCACAAGACGTTCTGCATTCCGCACGGTGGCGGCGGACCCGGCGTCGGACCTGTCGCAGTGCGGGAGCATCTGGCGAAGTTCCTGCCCGGGCATCCGCTGGCCGACGAATTGGCCGACGAGTACGCGGTCTCGGCGGCGCCGTACGGGTCGGCGTCGATCCTCCCGATCAGCTGGGCCTACATCCGCATGATGGGCGCCGACGGCCTGCGCGCGGCGTCGCTGACCGCGATCGCGTCGGCCAACTACATCGCCCGACGGCTGGGCGAGCACTATCCCGTGCTCTACACCGGCGAGAACGGCATGGTCGCTCACGAGTGCATCCTCGACCTGCGCGCCATCACGAAGGAGACCGGCGTCACGGTCGACGATGTGGCAAAACGTCTGGCGGACTATGGATTCCACGCTCCGACAATGAGCTTCCCGGTCGCCGGCACGCTGATGGTCGAGCCGACGGAAAGCGAGAGCCTGGCCGAGGTCGACGCCTTTTGCGAGGCGATGATCTCGATCCGCGGCGAGATCGACGCGGTCGCCGCGGGCACCTGGCCGGCCGACGACAACCCGATGCGCGGCGCGCCGCACACCGCGGAATGCCTGCTGGTATCGGATTGGGATCATCCGTACACCCGCGAGCAGGCTGCCTATCCGCTCGGCACGGCCTTCCGGCCGAAGGTATGGCCGCCGGTGCGGCGTATCGACGGTGCGTACGGCGACCGCAATCTCATGTGCTCGTGCCCACCGGTGGAGGCGTTCGCCTGACGGGTCAGCCGAAGCGGTCGATGATCGCCTCGGTGATCTGCCCGGGAGCGTCTTCTTGGATGAAGTGGCCGGCGTTCGACAGCTCGACGACCACGTGATCGCCGAATGCGGAGCGCATCCGCGGTAGGTTCGGCCCCGGACGGAAAGCGAAGTCCTTCATGCCCCACACCAGCAGGGCCGGTTTCGATCCGAGCTTGGCCGGTACATCGTGGGCGAGCCGCTCGAGGAGTGGCCGGGCCGCCAGAATCTCCTTCGGCATGCGGGCCACGCCGGCACGGTCCTGCGGAGTCGGCTGCGCCCCGCGATAGTGCTCCATCACGGCGTCGTCCAGCCGTGTGGCGGTTCCGGCCGGGATCAGTCTGTCCACGAAGAAGTTTCGCTGGGTGATCGCCCACTGCATCGGTGGGCTGCCCATCACCGCGCTGAACATCTTCGTCGGCAGGTCCGCCGCCGGCCAGAACCAGGTGTTGCCGAGCACGATCCCGCGAACTCGCTCGGCACGGTCGGTGCCGACGGCCATGCTGATCGGGCCGCCCCAGTCCTGACCCATGCTCACATACGCGTCGAGTTCGAGGTGATCGACGAACTCACCCATGACGGCGGCGTGCTCGTCGATCCGGTATCCGAAACCCGCAGGGCGCTCTGAAAGCCCGAAGCCGAGGTAGTCGGGAGCGATGCACCGAAAGCGATCGCGCAGGCCGGCGATGATGTTGCGGTAGAGGAAACTCCAGGTCGGATTGCCGTGGAAGAACACGATCACCGGGCCCGTGCCCTCGTCGAGGTAATGCACACGTCCGCGCGAACTGTCGAACCACCGGGATGTGAACGGGTACAACTCTGGGTCGGGCGTGAACTCCCTGGGCAATTTCGACCCCTCCGCCAACGGTGTTGATTACGGTTCGTCACGTGTTACCCCTCAGCGTGGCAGAGTGGCGCGACGGCGGCATCTTCTTTCCCACGCCCGCCGGCCGGGTGTTCGTCCGCTCGGCGCCCGGCGACGGGCCCACGATCCTGCTGCTGCACGGATACCCGTCGAGCTCCTACGACTACCGCAGTGTGGTGCCGCACCTCGGCGACCGCGCATGGGTGACGTTGGACTTCCTCGGCTTCGGGCTGTCGGACAAGCCGCGTCCGCACCGCTACAGCCTGCTCGAGCAGGCCGACATCGTGCAGAGCGTCGTAGCGGAGGCGACCTCGGGGCCGCTGGAGTTGATCGCACACGACATGGGCACCTCGGTCGCCACCGAATTACTGGCGCGAGATATCGAGGGGCAGTTGCCATTTGACCTGCGGCGTGCGGTCATCGGCAATGGCAGCGTGATCTTGAGCCGCGCCAGTCTGCGGCCTGCGCAGAAGCTGCTGCGCAGTCCACTCGGGCCGATCTTGTCGCGCATGTCGAACGGTTCGTCGTTCGTCCGGGAGTTCGGAAAGCTCTTCAGTGCCGATCATCCGCTGACCGACGAGGAGGGGCGGGCGCAGTGGGCGCTGTGGTCGAACAACGACGGTCACCGCATCGCCCACCTGCTCATCCGCTACCTCAACGAACGGGTCGACTACGCCTCGCGATGGCACGGCGCCGTGCGGGACTGGCCGAAGCCGTTGAGCTTTCTGTGGGCGCTCTCCGACCCCGTCGCGACTCCGAACGTGCTTGACGGACTGCGCGAACTGCGGCCCGCCGCAACGGTTGTCGAGCTCCCCGGCATCGGCCACTATCCGCAGCTAGAGGTGCCCGACGAGTTCACCCGCTGCGCGCTGAGCCTGCTGTCGGCGGACTAGCCGAGCAACCCTGCGATCGCCGACGTCAGCTCCGGACCCTGCGAACCGGCCAGATTCTGATACTTGCCGCGGCTGGCCTCCGTCACGGCCTCCCAGGTGGCGCGGTCGGCGTCCTGACCGAAGTCGATCACGTTCACCGCGACCGGACGCGCAGGGTCGAAGGCGCCGCGGATGTAATCTTCGAGCCCCTGGCCGTTCAGCGACTGGTCGGTGTGCGGTCCGGTGGTGATGAGCAGGATCGAATTGTTCTGACCCTGGCGATAACTCGCCTTCGCCTGTTCATAGGCCAGGCGCAGCGTCGTGAACGAGACGGCGCCGCCGCCCGACGCGGACTGTCCGTTCAACTCGGAGGTCAGCGCGGCCGACCTGGGCGTGCCGTTGATCTGATCCGACAGCGGGCCCATCGGTACCTCGGACCGGCCCTGGACACCGTCGAACGTCCACAGTCCGACAGCGGAGTTTTCAGGGAGCGCTTGCAGGCGGGCGTCGAGCGCGGCCGACACGTTGGCCAGCCGCGATCCCGCGCCCTCGACCTCAGGCATCGACTGGTCCAGCATGATGGTGACCGCGGGGCTCTCCGCGGGAGCGGTCAGCGAATCGGCGAGTGATACCCGCACGCCGTTGTCGCCGATGGACAGCGGCTCCGCCAGTGGTGCGAAGTCGGTGACGTCGCTCGGCGGCGGTGTCCCGCCCTCGGTGCGGAAACCTGCCTTGGTCAATTCGGCGAGCTGTTCCGGCTTGCGCATGAAGCGCGCGAACTCGCTGGCGGCGGCCACCTGCTCCTGGGACAGCCAGTCGCCGGCCAGCAGCGCCGTCGGGTAGTCCGCCACCGCCGTCGGGCCCGGCGGCAGCCAGGAGGCCAGCACGTTCTTTGCATTCGGCAGCGTCGCGCCGCGCTGGAAGAGTTGCTGTTCGGTGGTGACGACCGCGTGCACGGGTGCATCCGCGGGGTCGGCGGCGTTGAGCAGCGCATCCATGGCCGTCGAGGCCTTCTTGTCGGCGAGCTTGGGCTGGCCGGACACCAACGAGTTGACCGCGCCGATACCGGCGCTGGCCGGTTCGCCTTCCGGCGCGGATCCCGCCGCCACCGCCTCGGCGGCAAGATAGGACGCATCGCTGTCACCGGACATCGGCAGCGCCAGGCGCAGCGGGCCCCATCCCGGCAGACCTAGGCCGTCCAATGCGGTCGGGTTGGTCTGCAGCGACGGTAGTGCGGCCCAGTTCTGCTGTGCCAGTGCGGCTTCGAGTTGTGGTCGGATCGCCAGCAGTACGGGCGAGGTGACCAACGACCGGCTGTCGCTGATCGTCTTCCCGCCGGCACTGGCCTCGAGTCGGGCGGCCGAGACGGAGCTCGCGGGGATCCACAGCGCGGGCCGCTCTCCGAGATCGCCGGGCCACTGGCCGATGAAGCCGTTGACCACCTGATCGGAGTCGGCGGCGGTGACCCCGACCTTGACGCAGCGATCGCCTACCGGGTCGGCCTCCTGGTTGTAGTGCTCCGCCAGCGTCTTGATCTGATCGGCGATGGAGGGGTCGGCGACGACGGGAACGGAGAGTTCACCGTTGACGCACCTGGCGGCGGCGACGTCACTGCGACTGGACAGGGCATCGCCGAAGAAGCGCCACAGGATGACGGCGCCGACGGCGACGATGACCGCCACCAGGGCGGCGATCACGCCGATACTGACGCCGCGTCGTCCGGGGGTCACCGCACGGTGGCTGCCCGTCCATTCGCCGCCGTCCCAGTCACCGCCGTGTTGCGGACCCGATCGCGGGCGATCGGGCGGTGGGGGCGTCGATGACGACCCCACACGCTGGAGGTCGAAGCCCCCGGGATCGCGGCTCTCGTACTCCGACGAGCCGTAGCCGGCATCGTCGAAGTCCTCGGCGTCATAGTCGGGTTCACGGTCATCGGCATGACCGAATCGCGTGGTCTCGGGCTCGTCGTGCTGCTTGTCGCCGGCCGATTCGTCCGGATCGGGGATGCTATGCCTGCCCACGGAAGCCCTTGTGCTCGCTACGTCGACGGGTCATCGGATCAACCACCGTTGTTAGCAGCCTTGAACTCGCGACGCTTGCGGTGCAGGATCGGCTCGGTGTAGCCGCTCGGTTGCGCAGCACCGGCCAGGATCAGTTCCTGCGCGGCGTTGAACGCCACGCTCGCGTCCGGGTCCGGTGCCATCGGCCGGAACTCCGGATCCTGTTCGTTCTGCTTGTCGACCACTGCGGCCATGCGGCGCAGGCTGGCCTTCACGTCGTCCTCGGTGATCACTCCGTGGCGCAGCCAGTTGGCCAGCAACTGACTCGAGATACGAAGGGTGGCACGGTCTTCCATCAACGCGACGTTGTGGATGTCGGGCACCTTCGAGCAGCCCACACCGGCGTCGATCCAGCGCACCACATAGCCCAGGATCGACTGGCAGTTGTTGTCGACCTCTTCGCGGATCTCCTCCGGCGCCCAGGCGAGCTCCTTGCCCAGCGGGATGGTGAGCAGCTCCTCGACCGTGGTCCGGGTCTTGCCTGCCAGTTCCTTCTGCACCGCGTACACGTCGACCTCGTGATAGTGCATGGCGTGCAGCGTCGCCGCCGTCGGCGAGGGCACCCACGCCGTCGTGGCGCCGGCCTTCGGCTGACCGATCTTCTGCTCGACCATGTCGGCCATCAGGTCGGTCATGGCCCACATGCCCTTGCCGATCTGTGCGCGCCCGGAGAATCCGGCCGCCAGACCGACGTCGACGTTCTGATCCTCGTAGGCCAGGATCCACGGCTGCTTCTTCATGGCGCCCTTGCGGATCATCGGACCCGCCTCCATCGAGGTGTGGATCTCGTCGCCGGTGCGGTCCAGGAAGCCGGTGTTGATGAACACCACCCGGTCGGCCGC
>Ga0075364_10002028_pt1 | contig 11299 bp, 8 predicted proteins | sample EndMetdeltDD1764_FD_71517 | JGI IMG/M metagenome (GOLD analysis project Ga0075364, IMG submission 71517) | Populus endosphere microbial communities from Tennessee, USA - Endosphere MetaG P. deltoides DD176-4 | ecosystem: Host-associated > Plants > Roots > Endosphere | place: USA: Tennessee...
CACGGAGTCGAGTGCACCTTAGATCTCGATGCCATTCGCAATGGTAGTGATACACAGTTGTTTTTGGCCACGGTGGATACCAAGGGGCATGTCGTGGGAGGTGCTCGCATTATCGGGCCGCTGCGATCAGCCGATGATTCTCATGCGGTGGTCGAGTGGGCGGGAAACCCCGGCGTGCACGCGGTCCGAAAGATGATCAATGACCGGGTGCCGTTCGGGGTCGTGGAAGTGAAGGCCGCGTGGACCGACAGCAACTCTCATCGCGGCGGTTCGATCACCACGGCTTTGGCGCGCTGCGCATTGCCGATCCTGGCCCTGATGGAGGTCCAGTTCGTCATGGCAACCGCGGCGGCCCATGTGGTGGACCGTTGGCGTTCTTCGGGAGGAGTGGTCGCATCCAGAATCCCCGCGGCGGCATACCCGGATGACCGCTACCGCACCAAGATGATCTGGTGGGACCGCAGTACCTTCGCCAAACACGCTGAGCCGGAACAACTGTCGAGAATGCTTGTGGAGACGCGTAAGCTGATGCACGATGCGGAAACGCTGAGCGGAATCGCCACAGCGGCCGCAGGGGCGGTCCCATGACCAAAGGCCCAACAGCGTGACTTCCAGCGTGCAGGTTCTTCGCGACGATGACCGCGACGACCGTCTCGTGCTTGATCGACTCCGAGCGGATCCGCACATCGAGTTCGTCGACCGATTCGACGAACAGCTGGCCGGCGTGCGGCGCCTGCTGCCACGGCCCGATCCGGAACTCCTGGGCGAGACGAGACGGTGGGCCTACTATCCCTGGCGGCGCATGGTGGTCGCCGTCTTGGGCCCTCGAGGATTTCGCGCCGTGCGCTTGGACCGCAACAGGCACCTGATCACCAGCGAGGAGCAACGCACGCTCAGCGCGCTTCGGGTCGGTGTCGTCGGGGTCAGCGCCGGCCACGCGATCGCATACACACTTGCCGCCGAAGGCGCCTGCGGCACACTGCGATTGGCCGATTTCGATGATCTCGAACTGTCGAACCTCAACCGTGTGCCGGCCAGCGTGTTCGACGTTGGCCTCAACAAGGCGACCGTAGCGGCACGAAGGATCGCCGAGCTGGATCCCTACCTTGCCGTCGACGTCATTGCGTCCGGCGTGTCGCCGCAATCGGTCGACGAGTTCCTGGATCGCCTCGACATTGTCATCGAGGAATGCGACTCGCTCGACATCAAAGTGCTACTGCGCCAGGCCGCACGTGCCCGCGGCGTCCCCGTTCTGATGGCAACCAGTGACCGCGGCTTGGTAGATGTCGAACGCTACGACATCGAACCACAGCGACCAATATTTCATGGCCTGCTCGGCGACATTGACGCCGGTCAACTGAGCGGACTGAGCACCCGAGACAAAGCCCCCTACATCCTCAACATTCTTGATGGCAAAGCGCTTTCGGCCCGCGGTGCGGCATCGCTGGTGGAAGTCGGGCACACACTGTGGGGATGGCCTCAGCTGGCCAGCGACATCTGGGTAGGCGCGGCGACGGTGGCCAACGCGGTGCGCAGAATCGGCCTCGGTGAACCACTCGATTCGGGCCGGGCACGGGTGGATGTCACCACAGCGCTAGATCGCCTCGATCAGCCCCGCGTGCCACCCGGCGTGGATGCGCTATTGCTTGATCCGGCGCAACCGGCCGCGCCGAACGAAGGACGCCCCGCAAGCGTAGTCGTGGCGGAGGCAGCGATTCGCGCGCCTTCGGGGGGCAACGCGCAGCCATGGCATCTCGTGCAAGAACAGCATTCGCTGACGATCCGGCTGGCACCCGAGCACACCTCCACAATGGACGTTCGGTTTCGCGGCAGCGCAGTGGCCGTCGGCGCGGCACTATTCAACGCCCGCGTCGCCGCGGCGACGCAAAAGGTCCTGGGACCAATAGAGTTCGACGAGACCCACCCCGACTCACCGCTTCAAGTGACCCTGCATTTTGGCAGTGGCGATGACCCGACCCTTGCCGCCCTTTACCAGCCGATGCTGCTCCGAGGAACGAATCGGCGCCGCGGCGCGCCCGGTGCCGTTGACCACGCCACCCTTGAGTTGCTGAGGGATGCCGCAGCTGCCGAAGGCGGGCGACTGCACCTATTGCTGCTACCGGACGAGATCGACCGGGCCGCAAAAGTTTTGGCCATTGCAGACCGCATCCGCTATCTCACTCCACGGCTGCATGCAGAGATGATTTCCGAACTCCGATGGCCGGGCGATCACTCACCCGAATCGGGCATCGACGTCCGCAGCCTGGAACTGGATCCCACCGAGTTAGGTGTTCTCGACGTTCTGCGGCGCTCCGACGTCATGGCGCAGCTCGGCCAATGGGACGGCGGAGCTGCCCTCGGGGCAAGCACCAGCGAGCGTGTGTCGGCGAGTTCGGCGCTTGCAGTGGTGTACGTTAACGGCGCCACGCTCACCGATTTTGCGCGCGGCGGATCAGCAATGCAGGCGGTGTGGATCACGGCCCAACAACACGGACTGGCCGTGCAACCGGTGTCGCCGATCTTCCTGTACGGATGCAGCCAGCACGACCTCGACGACGTGTCACCCCACTTTGCCGCCGAGCTGCACGGGCTGCAGCGGGAGTTGCGGGACCTGGTCAAGCCGGGGAAGGATGAACACGAAGTATTGGTATTCAGACTGTTTCGCGCTGCACCGCCGACGGTGCGTAGCCGTCGGCGCGGGCTGCACGCCACACGAGAGCCGTAGGCCTAACACCCCAGATGCACAACGACCCCGCTACGCGTCGACTTGATGAGCTAGTCACAGTCGTCGCCAATCAACTAATGGCAGTCGATGCCGCGACGTCGCTCGAAGTGAGCCAGCGGGTGCTGGCCTATCTGGTGGACCAGCTGGGTGTCGATGTCAGCTTCTTACGCCACAATGACCACGACATTCGCGCGACAACGCTTGTTGCCGAATGGCCTCCTCGCATCGACATACCGGACCCCGACCCGCTCGGCGTGATCTACTTCGCCGATGCCGACCCGGTGTTCGCGCTCTGCGAGCACGGCAAAGCGCCGCACGTGTTCCGTCCCGAGCCGACCCCCGAGGAACCCCACCACATCAGCGCGGAAGCCCACCAGGTTCCGGGGACGTCGCCGGACGCCGTCAAAGAGCCGCACGAATTTCGCTCCGGACCGCCCACCGACACCGATGACTACCAACACCTCATCGAGGAAGCCCGCGGGGTTCCCGTAACGTCGATGGCCGCCGTCCCTCTGGTCTCCGGCGAAATCACCACGGGAATGCTGGGGTTCATCAAATACGGGGACCGGGAATGGAACGAGGCAGAGCTCACCGCCCTAATGACCATCGCCACCCTCTTTGCCCAGGTCCAAGCCCGCGTCGCCGCCGAAGAGCAGCTTCGCTATCTCGCCGACCATGATGATCTGACCGGACTACACAACCGTCGAGCGTTGCTACAGCATCTCGACCAGAGACTGTCCCCTGGAGAACCCGGCCCGGTCGCGGCGCTGTTTCTCGACCTCGACCGCCTCAAGACCATCAACGACTACCTGGGCCACGCCGCCGGTGACCAGTTCATCCGCCTGTTCGCTCAGCGCATCCGTGACACCTTGGGCGACAGGAGCCTGATCACCCGACTCGGCGGTGACGAGTTCGTGATAATTCCCGAGTCGCCAATGAGTGCCGACGCGGCCCAACCACTCGCGGAACGACTGCGCGACCAATTCAGGGAGCACGTCGCGATCGGCGGCGAGGTGCTCACCCGCACCGTCAGCATTGGTGTGGCCTCGGGGACTCCCGGACAGGACACACCATCGGACCTGCTGCGCTGGGCGGACCAAGCCGTCCTGGCGGCTAAGCACGCCGGCGGGGATAGTTCCGCGGTGTTCACCGCGGACATGTCCATCGAAAACGAGCTGCGCAACGACATTGAACTTCACCTTCGAAGTGGCATCGAATCCGATGCTCTCCGTGTGGTTTACCTACCCGAGGTCGACCTGCGGACCGGCGACATTGTCGGGTTCGAGGCGTTGGTTCGGTGGCAGCACCCCACCCGCGGACTGCTGCCCCCGGACGCCTTCATCCCCGTCGCCGAATCCATCAATCTCGCCGGCGAATTGGATAGATGGGTGCTGCGGACGGCCTGCAACGAATTCGCCGCATGGCGGTCAACTGGTTTGGGCCACGACGCGCTGCTTCGCATCAACGTCTCGCCAGGACAGCTGGTCACCGGCGGGTTTGTCGACTTTGTCGCGGACACGATCAGCAGACACGGACTCGACGCCTCGTCCGTATGTTTGGAAATCACCGAAAATGTCGTGGTACAAGACCTATACGCCGCGCGCGCTACCCTCGCCCGACTCAACGACGTCGGCGTTCGGATCGCCATCGACGACTTTGGCACCGGCTACAGCGCCATGTCGCTCCTGCAGACGCTGCCTGTTGACACGCTCAAGATCGACAAGGCATTCGTACGTCAACTCGGAAGCAAGCCAAGCGATCTGGTCATCGTGCGCGGCATTATGGTGCTCGCGCAAGGCTTCATGCTTGACGTAGTGGCCGAAGGCATCGAGACCGAAGCCGCGGCAAAGGTTTTGCTGGATCAGGGATGCTACCGTGGGCAGGGTTTCTTGTTCTCCCGGCCAGTCACGGGAGAAGTCATGCGGCGCATGCTGGCCGCGAAACGAATACCGTTGACATACACACCAACAACCGGGCAATGAACTGCATGCGGCGCCTATGACCGCCTCAGACATACAGCCTGCAGCGCTCGACGAGAATCTCGGCCAGCCGTTCCGGTTCGCTGACCATCAGACAATGACACGTGTCAAGGGCAATGATTGTCTGCACACCGCCGATGGCGTCGATCCCCTTGTGCTGCAACTTGACCGAGAGCGCTCTGTCACGCATGGTGAGTAACCAGGTGCGGGGGACGTTCGGCATGCCTTGACGGGACACCTTCTCCGCGAGCATTCGCGCGGGTTCTGAGTAGACCTTGCCGCCGATGAACTTGCGCTGAGCCCGGGACGCTCCGTTGAGGTAGGTGAGCCTGATGCCGATGGCAGGTGTCTTGCTCAGCCCGCCCTTCCTTGCATTGCGTCGAGCGGTCAATGCCCACGGTCCCGTCAGGGTGTCCACGAGCGACTTGCCCTCGGGAGGAACGAATGCCGCCGCTAGGACCAACTCGCGTACCCGCGACGATCCGAGCTTGGTGATCACGCCGGGAACTGTCAGCCCAGCCATTGAATGGCCGACTAAGACGATGTCGCCGAGTCCGGCGCCCTCAATGTCGTCGATCACCGATTCCACGAAGTCGGAGATGGTCAGCATGGGGAGGTTTCCTGGCTTGCCGCGTCGACCGGGCAGGTCGACCGCGAGCACGGTCAATTCTGGTTCTCGGCGGTGGATTTCGTTGACCGTGAGCTCCCAGGAGTCGGCCGCGAGGCCGCCGCCGTGCACCAGCACCAGGGCGGGCAGCGTCATGGCGGGCCTCCTTCGGCGCCGTGGACCCGGGGCCGCATCCGCAAAGTAGTGTGACATGCGACGTGCAGTGAGCGACAGCAAACCCACACCGCGGAGGTGCCGGATGGCCCAGACCGACCTCGTGCTGTTCAACATCGCCGATCACGTCGCGCTGATCACGGTCAACGACCCGGATCGGCGCAACGCGGTCACCGACGAAATGTCGGCCCAACTACGCGCCGCGGTGGAACGCGCCGAGGCCGACCCGAACGTGCATGCCGTGGTGATCACCGGCGCGGGCAAGGCGTTCTGCGCCGGAGCCGACCTGAGTGCCCTGGGCGCCGCGGGCGGCGGAGGGGCAGAGTCGGGACTGCAGCGCCTGTACGACGGCTTCATGGCGGTTGGTAGTTGTAAGTTGCCCATTATCGCCGCCGTCAACGGCGCAGCCGTCGGCGCCGGCCTAAACCTGGCGCTAGCCGCCGACGTCCGAATCGCCGGGCCGGCCGCATTGTTCGATGCCCGCTTCCAGAAGCTGGGACTCCATCCCGGCGGGGGTGCGACGTGGATGCTGCAGCGGGCGGTGGGACCGCAGGTCGCTCGGGCGGCTCTATTGTTCGGCATGCGCTTCGATGCGGAATCCGCTGTGCGACATGGGTTGGCGCTGCGCATTGCCGACGACCCCGTCGCGGCGGCGTTGGAGCTGGCGGCGGGTCCCGCGGCCGCCCCGCGCGAGGTCGTGTTGACGACCAAGGCCACCATGCGCGCCACGACCAGCCCTGGGTCGCTCGATATCGAGCATCACGAATTGGCGAAGAACTTAGAGCTTGGGCCGCAAGCGAAGTCGATTCGATCACCGGAGTTCGCTGCCCGGCTGGCGGCGGCCAAAGGCAGGTAACACCTGGCCGTCGATTAGGTTGCCGAAGTCTCGCACTGGCTGATGTCTCGGCGCAGCACCGTTGATCGCGAAGGCTAGGACAGCTCTTCGCCAGCGTCCGAAGCCACCGGCGACGGGGTGAACACGACCGGGTAGAGCTCGTGGGTACCACCGAAGCCTTTCAGTTCGACCTCGCGCGGTGTGCCGAGCGTAATACCGGCCGCGCCGTCGATGGCGTCGCGAACCGCCTCACTGACAAGGATTTCGCCTCCGCTGGCCTGTCCGGCCACTCGTGCGGCCATCGCCACGTTGCGCCCGAATAGGTCGTCCCCGCGCCGCACCGAACTGCCCGCGTGAAGGCCGATGCGCACTCGGATCTGGTTCCAACGCTCGGGGTTTGCTTGCAACGCACGTTGTACGGCGGTACTGCAGAGCACGGCCTGCGTGGGATCCGGGAAGGCAATCATGAAGCCGTCGCCCTGAGTTTTCACCACGTGACCGCCGTGGTCTTCGACGTGCTTGTAGATCAGTTTGTTGTGCCGCTCAAGCAGCTTGACCCAGCCTCGGTCGCCCAACTCCTCGTTGAGCTCGGTGGAACCCTCGATGTCTGAAAACGCGATTGCCACATCGCCGTCGGCCGTCATCCTGGCGAGATCGGGGCGTTCTACCCGGGCCCAGCTGGCGAGATCCTCGACAGAGTTACGTACGGTCGCGCCGATCCCCTTGGTGATGATGGAGTCCGCGGTCTGCCATACGGTCTTGACCGCAAGTGGGGCGACGCCCGGCCGACGTCGACGAGGGCGCGGACTGTCCTCTCGAACGCGCGCCAGGGCGCGTCGCGCTCCGCTCAGCTGTCGCCGCGACACAATGAGCACGATTCCCGCCGCGATCAGGCCGGCGAATTCGGTGACGGCGATGATCGCCCACAGGACTGTCGCGCTCACAGTTCGGTCGCTGCCGCCCGTCGCAGCATCGCTTCGGCGTGCCTGAGCACCGGGGAGTCCACCATCTGGCCCTCGAACGCGAACACCCCGCGCTCGTTGCGCGACGCGGCCAAAACCCGCCGCGCCCAGTCCAGCTTCTCGTCGCTGGGCCGATAGGCCTGCCGCACCACCGGGATCTGGCTCGGATGGATGCATACGGTCGCATCGAAGCCCACCGCGACGCCGTCAACCGCCTCCGCCCGCAGGCCGTCGAGATCCCGGATGTCCAGGTGCACGGCGTCCAGCGCGAGGCGGCCGAACGCGGACGCGGCCAGCAGCGTCGTCGACCGCACGTGGCGGGCCACATCCCGATACGCGCCGTCCGGCCGCCGGCTGGAACTGCCACCCAGGGTGGCGACCAGGTCCTCGGCGCCCCACATCATCCCCACGGTGCGTTCGGCGGCCGCGATTTCGGCGGCGAACAAGGCCCCGCGCGGGGTCTCCACCAGAGCGATGACGTCGCGCGGCGCGAGCGCGGTCACGTGCGCCGCCGATTCGGTCTTCGCCAGCATCACCGTCGTGTAGGCGGTCTCGGCGAGGGCTTCCAGGTCGCGGGCGTGCTCATCGGTTTCGGCGGCGTTGATCCGCACGACGGTGCGCTCGGGGTCCAGCGGGGTGTCTTGCAACGCCTTGCGCGCGGCGGCCTTTTCGGGCTCGGCGACGCCGTCCTCGAGGTCGAGGATCACCACGTCGGCGGCGGCGGCGGCCTTCGCGAAACGCTCAGGGCGGTCGGCCGGGCAGAACAACCACCCCGGACCGGCGTCACGCAGGCTCATTGCTCCTCCTGGCTGGGCCGCTTCTGTACCAGCGTCGTGCGCACCGCGCGCGCCACCACGTCGCCGTGCTGATTGCGCCCGGTGTGCTCGAGGGTGACGATTCCTTCGCGGGGCCTGCTTTTCGACTCGCGCTTGTCCGTACACACGGTCTCCGCGTACAGCGTGTCGCCGTGAAAGACCGGCTTGGGGAACGCCACCTCGGAGAAGCCGAGGTTGGCCACGATGGTACCCAACGTCAGCTGCGCCACCGACAGCCCGACCAGCGTCGAAAGCGTGAACATCGAATTCACCAGCCGCTCGCCGTTAAAGCCGGGTTGCTCGGCGGCCCAGGCCGCGTCGAGGTGCAGCGACTGGGTGTTCATCGTCAGCGTCGTGAACAACACGTTGTCGGCCTCGGTGACCGTGCGGCCGGGCCGGTGCAAGTACGTCGTGCCGATCTCGAATTCCTCGAACCACAAGCCGCGCTGGACAACCGATTTGCCCGTCATGAAAGTCCCAGCGATCGCGCGATGAGCATCAGCTGCACCTCGGTGGTGCCCTCACCGATCTCGAGCACCTTGCTGTCGCGGTAATGCCGCGCCACCGGATACTCGTTCATGAAGCCGTAGCCGCCGTGGATCTGGGTCGCGTCGCGGGCGTTGTCCATCGCCGCCTCCGACGAGATCATCTTCGCGATCGCCGCCTCCTTCTTAAATGGCTTGCCCACCACCATCTTTGCGGCTGCCTCGTAGTATGCCGTGCGCGCGACGTGGGCGCGGGCTTCCATGCGCGCGATCTTGAAGCTGATCGCCTGGTAGGAACCGATCGGCTGGCCGAAGGACTGGCGCTCCTTTGCGTACTTGACGCTTTCGTCCACGCACCCCTGCGCCACTCCGGTCGCCAGCGCGGCGATGGCGATTCGGCCTTCGTCCAGGGTGGACAAGAAGTTCGCGTAGCCGGTACCTCGGACGCCGAGCAGATTTTCCTGCGGGACGCGTGCGTCGTCGAAGCTCAGCGGATGGGTGTCCGACGCGTTCCAGCCGACCTTGTTGTAAGCCGGTTCGACGATGAAGCCCGATGTGCCGCTGGGCACAATGATCGTTGAGATCTCCCTTTTGCCGTCGGCACGGTCTCCGGTGACCGCGGTGACGGTGACCAGGGAGGTGATGTCGGTGCCCGAGTTGGTGATGAATTGCTTGCTGCCGTTGATGATCCACTCGTCGCCCTCGAGGCGGGCCGTCGTGCGGGTGCCGCCCGCGTCGGATCCCGCGCCCGGCTCGGTGAGCCCGAAACCGGCCAGCGCTCGGCCGGCCGTCAAGTCCGGCAACCATTTTTGCTTCTGCTCTTCGTTGCCGAACCGATAAATGGGCATTGCGCCCAGACCTACTGCGGCCTCGAGCGTGATTGCCACCGACTGGTCGACCTTGCCGAGCTCCTCGAGCGCCAGGGCGAGCGCGAAGTAGTCGCCGCCCATGCCGCCGTACTCTTCCGGGAACGGCAGGCCGAACAGGCCCATCTCGCCCATCTTGGCGATGACCTCGTACGGGAAGCTGTGCTCCTCATCGTGTTTGGCCGATACCGGCGCGACAACGGTGCGCGCGAAGTCGGCCACCGTGTCGCGAAGATCCTCGTATTCCTTGGGTATTTCGCCCGCGGTAATGCTTGTTGTCATGATTCCTGATCCTTGATCCTTGCGAGTACCTGTTCGACCTTCACCTGATCGCCCACGGACACCAATACCTCCACTTGTCCCGAGACCGGTGCGGCCAGTGCGTGTTCCATCTTCATCGCCTCGACGACTACCACCACGTCGCCCTCGGAAACCTCTGCGCCCGAACTGACCTGCACGGCAATCACATTGCCGGGCATGGGGCTGATGACTTCGGCCTGACGCTCCCCTACCGCGCGGTGAATCTTGTGCTCCTCGGCCTCGCGCAGGTGCCAGGTTCCCCGTTCGTCGGCGATCCACAGATGCCTGTCGGCCTCGGCCCACCAATATTCCCGGCGTACCCCGTCGATCGTCACGCACAGCTCATCCTGCGTGACTTGCGCACTCGCAGAATCGATCTCGCCGTCCCCAACCTGCACCGTGGCGGCCTCGGGTGGCCCCCACACGGATACCGTCTCGCTGCGCAGCGGGGTTTGCATATCGGTGCGGACCGGAGCGGGCGTGCCGCCGATGCGCCATCCGGTCGGCCTGGCCCATGGGTTGCCGTTCGCCCGGCGCTCGATCGCCCACTGACGGAAGAGGCCGCCCGCGCCGAGGACGTCGTCGGGCGCCGGCAGCGGCGCGAAGTCGGCGAGTCGCTCGTCCAGCAGTGCGGTGTCCAAATCTCCGGCCCGCACCCGCTCGTCGGCGAGCAGAAAGCGGAGGAACTCGACGTTGGTCTGCACGCCCAAAACCGCAGTCTGCGACAGCGCCCGGTCAAGTCGGGCCAGCGCCTCCTCACGGTCGGTGCCGTGTGCGATCACCTTGCTCAGCATCGGGTCGTAGTCGCTGCCGACTGCCGAGCCGGCCAGCAGCGACGAGTCCACCCGCACACCGTCGCCGGAGGGTTCGAGTACCTGCAGCACCCGCCCGCCGGTGGGCAGGAATCCGCGTGCGGGATCCTCCGCGTACACACGGGCCTCGATCGCGTGTCCGCGCAACTCGATGTCGTCCTGCGCGAAGGAAAGTTTCTCGCCGGCGCCCACCCGCAGCTGCCACTCGACCAGGTCCAGCCCGGTGACCGCCTCGGTGACCGGATGCTCCACCTGCAGCCGGGTGTTCATCTCCATGAAGAAGAACTCGTCGGGCCGCTGGGCGGAGACGATGAATTCCACTGTGCCGGCGCCGACATAGTCGACGCTGCGGGCGGTGTTGCAGGCCGCGGTCCCGATCCGCGCGCGGGTCTCGGGATCAAGCAGCGCCGAAGGCGCCTCCTCGATGACCTTCTGGTGTCGCCGCTGCAGGCTGCACTCGCGCTCACCCAGGTGCACCACGTTGCCGTGCGTGTCGGCCAGCACCTGCACCTCGATGTGCCTGGGCCGCAACACAAATCGCTCCAGGAACAGCGTGTCGTCGCCGAACGACGACGCGGCCTCGCGCCGGGCGCTCACCAACGCGTCGCGCAGCCGCGCCGGGTCGTCGACCAGCCGCATGCCCTTGCCGCCGCCGCCGGCGGACGGCTTGATCAGCACCGGATATCCGACCTCCTCGGCCGCCGCGACGAGCTCGTCGTCGGTCAGTCCGGGGCGGGCC
>Ga0075364_10002029_pt1 | contig 11298 bp, 15 predicted proteins | sample EndMetdeltDD1764_FD_71517 | JGI IMG/M metagenome (GOLD analysis project Ga0075364, IMG submission 71517) | Populus endosphere microbial communities from Tennessee, USA - Endosphere MetaG P. deltoides DD176-4 | ecosystem: Host-associated > Plants > Roots > Endosphere | place: USA: Tennessee...
GGTCTTACTCCTCCGGGAGCGAATGCTCGAGGAAAAAACGAAGCATTTCCCTTGTTGCGTCCGGCCCTCGCGGATCAGTATAGGAGCCCGCGGGGCTGCCTCCGGACCATGCGTGTCCGGATCCGTGGATATTCCAGTGCTCCAACATTCCGCGCCCACTCGCATCGCTCAGGATCGTTGTTGTATAGGCGTGCCCTCCGGGTACTTGCCCGCGATGCACCTTCTTTTGTGTGCTCACCGTTCTCACGGACTGCTCGAGAATCTGATCGCCGTTGTCTGGATGCACGGTCGTGTCGCGATCGCCGTGAAAAACAATGGTCGGGACAGGTGGCCGGCCATCTGAAATGACCTTGCGACCGGACCCGCCTTGTCGCATCGCGACAAGCGCAGAGGGAAGGTCCGTGGCAACCCCGCACGCGAGGCCGGAATGGATGCCGATTGCCGCGTACAGATCGTTGTATGTTGCCCCCATGACAGCCGCGGCGGCGGCTCCGGCCGACAGCCCGCCAACGTAGACGCGCTTTCGATCAACCAAATAGTCATTCATGATTTGGCGAGTGATGCCCGCGATAAGCGAGGGTTCGCCTCTGCCTCGCTGCTGGTCGGCTGTGCGAAACCAATTCCAGCATTTTGCGTGATTTGCCTGGCTGGGTTGAGCAGGATAGGCCACGAAGCAATTTTGCTCCTCGGCGATAAAATTCATCCTCGTGCCGGCGGCGAAATCATCCGGCGACTGGGTACAGCCGTGAAGCATGACGACCAATGGAAGCGGTCGCTCCCGATAACGGCTCGGGATGAAGAGCCTGTAGCCACGGCTTCCCGCGGGACTGCTGTACGTCCTTTCAATGAACCGGGCGCCCTCCGGCACGATGTCCGGTGTGGACAGCGGCGCGCGCTTCATCACACCTCGCAGTCCGATCCCGGAGCGCCCCTCTTTGCGATCCAGCAACGCGCGGCGCATGCGTGGTTGTGCGGGGGTGGGTGGCTCTGATTGTGGAGGACTATCTGTCTCCTCAACAGCATTGGCCTTCGCGTCGATGATGAGCGGTCCAGCGAGAGCGATGCGACCGCCGGTACGCGGTGGCGCATCTGGCGCGCGCTCACCGCGAAGCATGCGCTGAAGGAGCGCGGTGGCCTCAACGAGTTGGCCCGCGCGCGTGAGGCGTGTCGCCTCCCGAATGATGTCCTGGTTCAGCATCGCCTTTACCGTGTCCTGTCGGCGAGAGCGGCCTTGACCGCCGGACTGGCATGCAATGCGCCCAGCACGGAGACGGAGGCAATAGTGGCGCGAGCAAGCTCGGGCGTGACGCCTTGGGAGATGCTGGCAAGGCCCAGAACATTAATGTGCAGCATCTCGCCGGCTCGCCGCACCGCTTCGAGATCCTCGCGGCTGTAGTTTCGCAGTCCGAGGTCCAGACTTTTTCGGGCCATCGACTGCTTCACGACCTCGGTGTGACGTTCGAGCTGGTTCCGGATCGCCGTCCGGATGAAATCGGTACGGTTCGAGTAGAACCCTTCCTGAACCATGAGATCGACACGACCTAGGTCGACATAACCAAGATTAATCGTGATTTTTTCTGCTTCGGACGGCCTGGGTCGAAGTTCCCGGACATTATTTGCCATCGTTATCACCATCCATGGACCATCTGTATGGATGGTATATGGATGGCTACAACGCCGTTTCAAGGGTATGTTTTGGGAAGTGGTTTTATTCGCTATTGGCGAAAAGAGACGGCCCGCCGGAGCGGGCCGTCTCAATATTCCCTTAGCGAAGCGCCCCGCCGTGAAGCTGGCGCTCCTTGAGGACTCCTCCGCGCCGTTTGCTGGCAGGATCGAACGGTTTCCACCGGCCGCAGGAATGCGGCCCTTTTGCTATCGAAGCGGGCCGCCCACTCGTTTGGTGGCGGGCCGGTATGGCACTAGCAATCACGGAAGCGCGCATCAGCGGGTCTCTGTGGCCTTTCCGATGCGAACTGAATTTCCCCTTGTCCGGAAACAAGGCCCTTCTGCCAAAGACTCGCCAGCGCCCGCCTGGTTGCAACATGTTGCGCCTCGCTCAACCGGTCCGGCCTGACCCGATAAACTTCGGAAGCAATGTTTAACATGGTCGGCCTTTTGCCCGCAGCCTCGCACTCCACGAGTACCCGCAGGCATCCACGCTGTATCCGACCGAGCCCCTTAGACATCAGGTCCTCCGTAAGTGTTCCTCAAATGAAGGTGGTACGCATTGGGTAAGACTTATCAATCGGGCCCGTCGATGGCACCATCGCGGCATATTCGTAACTTTCCCATATTCAGGCCGGCGTCTCATGGGGGAGGCTCTAAAGCCGGTCATGCAATTTCCTTTGGTGATGAATAGGGAACGCGGTACGCAACTAAACGCTGTCTGTATGGGCGCCGACTTCGGTCACGCCATCGTGTTGAGCGGTGTGACCTGCTTCACCCGTGTCACTGCCTTGCAGTCCACAATGCGCCGGGGCTCAAGGCGCAAACGATGGACAAGCACCTACGGCGTATTCCTATGTGGCTCACGATGGACCTAACGATCATCGCAGTGTCGGCGATCCTCATCGCGGTAGGAGTCTGGATCGGTTTCGAGGGTCCTTCACTCCCTTGAGCATTGCAATAGCCGCGCCATGACTCAGCGCGGGCGCTGGACTCGTTTTGTAGACCCGGGCGCCACCACACCGGCCCTCTTACGAACGCGCATCAGCGAGTCTCTGCGCCGCCCTCCACAGTTGGGCACGGCCTCGTGTTTAATCATGCGAACGCGGTCGGTCATGCTGGCGCGGCTATTGCTTGGCGATCTTCGCGACGGTGGCGCGGCTGCAGCCCGTCATGTCCTGAATAAAGCTCCAGGATTGCCCGGCAGTGAGCATGCTGGCGATACCGGCATTGCGCTCTGTATCCTCTGGACGGCCCTTGTAGACGCCAGCTGCCTTGGCCTTGGCCTGACCTTGCGCCTGCCGGCGTCGACGGTCGTCGTAATCCTTGCGAGCGACCGCGGCGAGCATGTCGAGCAGACCCTCATTTCGAACCTTGTCCGATTTCTTCACCCGAGTTTATCGCTTCCTCGGAGTCGTCGAACCGTTCAGCCCACCGATCTCTGCGCTTCTTCTTTGCCGTCCGATTGTAAACCTCCACTTGGTCCAAGTCGGCTTCCGGCTCGGGCGTCTCCTGTTCACCCGCGATGGCGTCTGGTTCAGCCTCAGGGCCTCCTAGGCGCAATGCGAGCCCGATAAAGCCCAAGATTAGCAAAAGGGCGCCAGCTATCATCAGCCAGTGGGGATATTCGATCGACGACAGGGCGGTCATTTTCTCAGCCTCACGCGAAACGGGGAGAAAGAACCTTCCAAATCTTCCCGTGTTCCTAGCCGCCCCAGACGCGCCCGTCCGCTGGCGCCAATCGACCGGCAGTGAAAGCTCCCGCAGCTCCTTATCCAAATCTCGGATCAGTTGCTGGATCGTGTGCGGTATCCGGATCCGTCGCGATCTGCCCGCACGAGCGGGGAGGAAGGCTGTTCTACGCCAGCCCGGCCTACCCCCTAGCGGCTTGCGACCAGTTGGAGCGCTGCGCGGAGGGGCTTGTCTGGACAATCTAGAGAGTAATGAAAGCGATATTGATGCCCCGTGAGGGACACCGTTCAAAAATGCAGCCCGCTATCATGCTGCAACCTTTCCCAGCTTTTGGACTGTCAGAGCCGCGACGTGCTGTGCCCAGCGCTGAAGTGCCTCGCGCATCTCGGTCGCATACCGAGCGCGGTTATACACTCCTGCAACGCCAGCACGGTGACCGCTGACGTGATTTAAGATCGCCTCCACGATGTGTGGCAAGACGCCAAGCTGGTCAGCCATCATTGTTGACGCGGATCGGCGAAGATCGTGAACTGTCCAATGGGGCAGGGGTTCGCCCAGGGCCACCTCGATCCGCGCATCAAGCGCCATTTTCGACTTTGACCAGCCGGAGAACCCACGATGTGGGTCACCGCCGCATCGGGGGCCGGCACCAAAGAGGAAGTCTCGGCCGTTTCGGCGGGGTGGGAGTAGAGCCACGGCGGCAGGCACCAACGGCAGCATGTGCTCTCGCTGGTTCTTGGTTCGGGCACCCGGTAGGGTCCAAAGCCCCGAAACGGTATCAAGTTCGGCCCATTGCATACTGCCTACTTCATCACGGCGTTGGGCTGTGAGCAGCAACAAGCGCACGATGCGTCCGTAATCATCATGACCACAGGCCCGCCAGATCGCTGATAACTCTGTGTCGGTGAGGACCCGTTCGCGGCTTTTCGGCAGGGCGGGTCGATTGGTGCCGAGAACCGGGTTGGCGGGAATGTCGAGGCCCTCGCGAATAGCCCAGTTGAACATTGAGGACAGGGCCGTACGGGCGCGGGCGGCTGACACCGTCCCATGAGCCGATGCGATGTCGGCAACACGAGCCGAGATATGACGGCGGGTGATCTGGAAAACAGAGACCGGATGCAGCGGTTTCCAAATGACCATCAAGTAGCGTTCTATTTCCGAATAGCTCCGGGGCTTCAGCTTTTGTTTTGCGTTCCGAAGATACTGATCCGCGATTGCCCGGAGTGTGTCAGCCGCCTGCAGACGGGCCTTGGCTTTCTCGTCCGCCGGGTCTTTGCCGCTGGCGACCAGGCCCAACAGCCGCTTGGCCTCCCTGCGTGCCAGTTCGGGCGTCCAAGGGGCGCCATGAGGGCCGATGGTGACGAAGCGCTGCCGACCGAACACCCGGTACTTGAGGACGTAGGTCGCTTGGTCGCGTTGGCGCCGAACGCCAAAGCCCCGCACTGCTTCGCGGTGGTCAGCGTCCCAAATGGTTTCGCCGGGCTTGAGTGCTTGCACTGCGCGGATCGTCACACTCGAAACGGCCATTTATCGCCTCTGTAGCTACCAAGTAGCTACCACAATAGCGCCAATTGCAGCGCAGATAAGGCGGAATGCGGCGGGACTAATCATTGATAATACTATCATTTTCGTAGCATCGGCGGGGATGGCGTAGCCTCGTCGGAGCGAATATTCTTCCTGTGGAACAGGAGGTCGGTGGTTCGAGCCCACCCAACTGTACCAACGCACACCTAAGTGCTTCTGCTGCAGCAAGTAATTGAACAGCACCGGCATTGTCCATGCTTCGACCATCGCCGGCGAGGTGCGGCGATTACGGGTGGACATTTATCTCCTCTCTTATTGTCCAGGTTTGTTCTTGACCGCCGCTTCGATCTGCTGCTTCACCGCCTCAAGATTGAAGGACGCCGGGTCCTGCATCGGCGGGTAGTCGATGGCCGTCTTGGCGAGCTCTGCTACGGTCTGCTGGACGAGCACGAACCGCCAGAACTCCCGGGCATAGAAATCGTTCATGTAGCCCCCGCCGAGATTGTTCAGGCTCTCAGAATTGATGGACGGCGTTCGCTCAAAGGGATCCTGCCGGATATTCACCATGCCAGGCATGTCCGTCGTGATCTTCCCGCCGGGCCAGCCTTGCGGCTGTTGGAAGAACTGGAACTTGAAATCATCGATCCGAAGGGCGCCCAGGCGAGGCCCCGCGAAGTAGAAAAACTCATGGCGTTGGGACGGCCCCTTGTCCTGCAGGAGGTCCGTCTGGTCGTAGCCATCGAGGTGGTTCTTGTAGGACCTGTCGCCGAGCCTCGCGCCCTTGAGCAACTGGTCTGTGATGTTCGGATTGCCGGCAGCGGCGAGCAGGGTCGGGAACCAGTCCAGGGCGGAAAAGATGCCGTTCTGGACCGTGCCTGGTTTGATCTTGCCCGGCCAACGGGCAATGCACGGAGCGCGGAAGCCGCCTTCATAGGCGGTGCCCTTGGTGCCTTTGAACGGCGTCATGCCGCCGTCCGGCCAAGTGAACACCTCGGCGCCGTTGTCGGTGCTGAAGATGAGGATGGTGTTGTCGGCCTCGCCGATATCTTCCAAATGCTTCATGATGGCGCCGACAGCATCGTCCATCTGTTTCATGCCGGCCTCCTCCAGGCCGAAATTGGTCTCGCTGTTCATCATCGATGCGTATTTCTGGGAGAGGAAAGTCCAGACGTGCATGCGCGTCGTGTTGTGCCAGAGGAAGAACGGCTTGCCGTCGCTCTTGGCTTTGTCCATGAAGCGCTTCGAGTTCTCGACCAGCACCTCGTCGAAGGTCGTCATGTCGTATTTGGCGCTCTGCAGACCCTCTTGCATGTTGGGGACGTTGGACATGTTCGGATACGGCGCCAGCGGACCCTCGTCGATAATGCGCTGCTTGCCGATCTTGCCCCAACGCGGCATGACGGTCTGGTCGTCATTGTCGGTCGCCCAGCAGCGGACCAGGTTGCGCGGCCCATACTTCGCATGAAAGGCAGGATCCCTGGGGAAAGAGTACCAGTAAGGGTCCGACATCGCGTCGAGGTGATACAGATAGCCAAAGAACTCGTCGAAGCCGTGCAGCGTCGGCAGGTACTTGTTTAGGTCGCCGAGATGGTTCTTGCCGAATTGTCCGGTAGCATAGCCTTGCGCCTTGAGGGCGGTCGCAATCGTGCAAGCCTGGGCTGGCATCCCGACGTCCGCGCCGGCTTGGCCGACCGTCGTCAGGCCCGTGCGCAGGGGGATTTCGCCAGTGATGAAGGCGGCCCGGCCCGCGGTGCAACTAGCTTCGGCGTAGTAGTCCGTGAACAGCATGCCCTGCGAGGCCAGCTTGTCGAGGTTTGGCGTCTTGCCCGACATCATCCCTCGGTGATAGGCGCCAATGTTGAACCAGCCGATGTCGTCGCCCATGATGAACACGATGTTCGGCCGTTGCCCAGGCCGCAGCGCCGGTGCCGGCGTTTGTTGCTGGGCCTGCGCCGAACTCGTGAGCCCGGTCATCGACAAGGCGGAAGCCGCCAGTAGTGAACTCCCGCTCAGCAACAGGTCCCGCCGCTTTAGGCCGCTGTCGTTCTGAGACGGTCCGCAGTGAGTTTTTTCCTGCGAGTGATCGCTGCTCATAATGCTCTCCTCTCTGGAAAATACGAGGCACCTAAATTCAACCTTGCCCCATTGGCGCATCTACGGTCCGAGCGGACACGGCCGGGCGCGAGCTGGCAGGAAACGATCGGTTTTATGCGAGCGGTAGCTGTCCCACGTCGCCTCGGTCGGTGATCGTCTTCAGCACGAATCGTCAACGTTCAGATTGCGATGAGCAATCGGCAGTAACCCTGAAAAAGCTCTGATGTATCCCTGATGCCTCGGCACGGAAAAGTGCGTCAGGCCAGGACACTCAGTCGGGTCGGGGCAAATCCTTCGGCGCCCGACAACTCGGGATTTAATTCGACCTCTTGAAGTCGATTGGCGGAAAGCCTGCCAGAACCGATGACGGCTGAGGTGGGTGCCCTAATGCAACCGGCAAAAGTCCGTTCACTGCCGATTGGGATTAGCGAGAAACGATCACCCCTTTTGGTCAATACAACAGGCTGCTACAAACGCAAATCAGTCGCGAGCAAATAAGCCAGTTTCTTCAATGATTTGGGTCGGCTTCTAGTTCCCACCCAACTGTACCATATCGTCCAATTGCCCCCGCACTCGCAGCATCGTACTGATACAACGCCCCCGCAAATCAACGCTCGCTTTGGAATCCCAGCGATTCATGAGGAGGCAGTGCGTCGCTGCGGACAGTCGGCGCTCAAATCAAACAAGCTTTTCAGCAAACCGGAGCGTCGTTGATCTAGATCAACAACGTTTGCGCTCTGTTGCCGCAAGCGCATAGGAGCGAACGATGCGGTGACGCATTCCTTCCCTCATCACAGGTGATCATCATGCCATTCCTCCCGCGTAATGATCCAAGTCGTCGCCTTGTACTCGGCGCCCTCGCAATCCTGCCAGCACTCTCCGTGCCGCTCACTCCCAACGCGCTGGCGCAAACAACGACCGCGCAGGCACCGTCTAATGAGGGGGCCGGGTTTTCGTTCGCTGCGGTCGGCGACACCCGACCAATGATGTACCTCCCGTTGAAGGAAGGGCAGCCGAACCTCAACAAGTTCTTCGTTGAGATGTTCGGACTGGTCATGCCGGAAAAGGTTGCCGAGGCCGTGGTGGCGAGGGATGTGAAGATGATCTTCGATCCGGTCACAAAGGACCTGATCAAAGTAGTCATGCCGTTCGCGTCCAAGACGGAAGTTATGACCTTAACGGTGGATAACGGTTGGGTCACCGAGGCATCCGTTGAAGATGTAAAACTGCTTCCCGGAGTGCATCGGACGATGTTCCGGCTTCAGGGCGGTGAATGGGTGACCCGTGAAATCGTGAAGGACGTTCAATCCGGTCGCGCCAAATTCGTGGTCAATAGCGGTGACGCCGTGTGGTGGGGCAATCAGGGCTTGACCGTCAGTGACAGCCCATACTGGAAGCGCGTGAACGATACGATGTTGAAGAAGCTACCAGCACCAGATGATGAGATGCGCGCAGCCGGGTTGGATGGGCGATTTTTCATGAGTGTGGGCAATCATGAGGTATGGGCCGATCCGAAAATCGAGGGCGTTCTTTCGGCGGTGCCCTATCTGAAGAAGTTCGGTGTCACGCCGGAAAACCTCATCTACAAATTCGACTTCAAGGGCACCCGCTTCATCTATCTGTGGAGCGGCAAATATGATTACCGATCGCCCTCACAATGGGATGCTGATCGGCCGAAGTATGCCGAGCAGATGACGCAACTTCAGAAGTGGATGGACGAGGCGAAGGCGAATGGAATTCGGAAGGCCTTCATCGTTTTCCATTATCCGGTTTTTGCGCGCTCGGGCCTGGGTCCTATCCCGGCTCCCGACAACCCGCACAAGGTGATTGCGTCATATGCCAAGGACATGGAGGTGGTCGTGTTAAACGGGCACGTCCATACCACGGAAATCTACGAAGTAGATGGGGTGAAGTATCTGATGCTGGGCGGTGGGGGCGCGGAACAAGACCCAATCCTTCCCGGTCGCACGAGCATCAAGGTGCCTGCTGACTATCCGCCGGATCTCTACTGGAAGGGACAGGCTCCGAAAGAGGAGTACAATTACGTGCTTGTCGATGTCCAACCCGGCCAGAAGACCAAATTCACCCTCAATCGGTTCCGGCCGTGGTCGGCAGAGCCATTCGGGGTAGAGGAACTCTTCAACTGAGCCGAAAGCAGGCGTTTAGGGGAGTGAGGTTTTGGCGACGGCTCTCCTGATCGTTCACGGCTTGGTCGCGGTCGCATTGCTTGGCGCGATAACACATCAGACTTTAGCGGCGTGGGGAGCGGCTGGCGCGCGGCCCGCCTCGTTCTTAGGCCGCTTTCGTTCGGTGCCCTCGGCCTCGTTCGCCAACGCCATTGTCTTTCTGTATGCGGTTTCAACCTTGCTGGGTGGAATCATCTATCTTTATTTTCGCGTGGATGTGCGGCCCGAGTTAGAGCGCGCTAGCCACTGGCACGTCCTCGGTTTCTTCGAGCTCAAGGAACATTTCGCCGCCATCGGGTTGGCGTTGCTGCCCGCCTACTGGGTTTGCTGGCGACGGCCGCTTGCGAATGAGCCCACGCAAATCCGCACCGCACTCACTTCCATGCTTGCCTTTATCGTGTGGTGGGGCTTTCTTACCGGTCACGTTGCTAACAACATCATGGGCTTTGGCTCATGACGTCATCAGCCCCATTTCGTCGCTTTTCATTCGCGTTCGGGACAACATTCGCGGTCCTCTACGTGGTCGCCCTTGCCAAGGACCTTGCTCTCATCACCGTGTTCCCCTCGCTTGGCATCATTCTCGCGGGCACTCATCGTTCACGAGACGTCGCCGACCCTGCGATGGGGTTTCTTGCTCCGGCGATTTATTGGTACGGGTGGACCACGACGGCCGCACTTGGGGCATTGATGGTTGGGCTTGTCGTTGCGTCTTTTCCCAAAGGCTCGACACGATACAATTGGGAAGGGATGGTGTGGATAGTTCCTGCCCTCTCGATGATAGCTTGCGTCTACCTCACTCTGCCTTGGTTTCGGCTTTAGCTGCTCAGTGTCCAAGCTTCACTTGCGGTTCCCACCCAGCTTTACCACCCTCACTCAGCAGAATTGCCAGTCAAACCTGAACTGCCACCTTCGGCCTGCCGCGACACTTGTGCTGTGGCGTGTTGTCCACCCGTGCTTGCGATTCCTGATCCGTTCGCCCACAATTCCGCCAGACTTTGGGCTGGGGGGATGGATGACGATTTTTCGCGCAGGGAATTTTCGGTTTGGATGGTTGCTGGCTACCGCACTCGCGCTTTCGATCTCGCCCGTCGCGGGTCAAACCTACACCCCCGAACAGGAGCAGGCCTGCACCGGCGACGCGTTCCGGCTGTGCAGCGCCGAGATTCCCGATGTCGGCCGCGTGACGGCTTGCATGATCGCCAAAAAGTCTGAGCTCTCGCCGGCCTGCCGGGCGCAGTTCAGGCCGGATCCCGAGCCCACCGAGGCTGCGATCAGGCCGGCCGGCCGACCGACCGTGATCCGACCGGCGGCACCGCGCAAGGCCGTGAGTGCCAAGGCGCGCAAAACCAAAAAACCGGCGAAACGCGCGACCTGACGGCGCCACGGCCATTTCAAGGTCCCCTCGCGCGGCAGACTGTCGTCTTGTTTGCGGCGTCTGCAATGAACATCTCCCTAGGCCAAGAGGAGAGGGTTCATTGAGTCAGCACCAAAAAGAACTGGACCGGCATTTTGCCTGGTTCCAGAAAAAGCTGCCGCCCGGGCCGGCGAGGTTCGTCGGCTGGCTGCGCAAGCCGTCGTCGATCTACGCCCGGATTCCGCTCGCGATACTGCTGATCGTTGGTGGCTTTCTCAGCTTCCTGCCGGTGCTGGGGCTCTGGATGCTGCCGCTCGGACTCCTTTTGTTCGCGCAGGACGTGCCATGGCTGCAGAAGCCGATGGCGCAGGGGCTCGGATGGATCGAGCGCAAATGGCTCGAGCGTCAGCGCGTAAAACTCGAACGCGAGCGCGCCAAAAGCGCGCAATGAGTCGATCGAGGCGCTCTGCAAGGCATTCAACCGATTCCGTTTTCGGTTGTGACCGTAATCACACGTGTGACTCAAAAACCAGCCTTGTTGGCAATTACGTGGCTTCATCGCGGCATCCAATAAATTTTTCTTTCGCGAATCAGCCTGCTGATTCATTTTCAGCTTCTGGGGTCAACTGGAGGCCAAGTTATGAACGTCATAGTTTTCGCTTCGCGTAAGGGGGGCTCGGGAAAGAGTACCCTGGCTGCTCACCTCGCTGCCCATGTTCACAAGGCAACGAAGCCCATCCTTCTGGTCGATGCCGACCCGCAGGGATCGCTTACGCTCTGGCA
>Ga0075364_10002030_pt1 | contig 11295 bp, 9 predicted proteins | sample EndMetdeltDD1764_FD_71517 | JGI IMG/M metagenome (GOLD analysis project Ga0075364, IMG submission 71517) | Populus endosphere microbial communities from Tennessee, USA - Endosphere MetaG P. deltoides DD176-4 | ecosystem: Host-associated > Plants > Roots > Endosphere | place: USA: Tennessee...
GTCCGGACTGCCCGTCACGCGCCGCGGGCCGCGTGAGGAGCACACCCGCATCGTCGCGGCCGCGGCATTCACCGCTGATGAAGCCGGAGCGATGCAGATTGAACCGCTGAACACCATCGCGCCGATCTCGATCGCGCCGGTTGCGCAAGACGCGATTGCGCCCGCCGGGCTGGCGGTGCGCCCGTTGAACACTATTGCTGACATCCAGATTTCACCACTGACGCCGCCGCCGGATCGGCGGTAACGAGGAGCGTATGTTGAAGAGAATTGGAGCTGTCCTGATGGCCGCGGTCTTCATGGCGGCGGCCGCCGCCGCGCAGGAGAAGAAGCCGGTCGAAAAAAGGGACGTCAAGGAGACGGCGCCGAAGCCCGCGCCGGAACCGGAACCGCTGCCGGTCAACATCAAGATCGAAGTGTCCATCACCGATCAGAGCGGCACCGGCACGCCCGCGAAGAAGCTCGTGTCCATGATTGCGAGCGATCGCCAGAGCACGAACATCCGCAGCAGCGCGAGCGTCCCCGTGCCGAGCACCGTGATGACCAGACCGCCCGGCGCGACGGACACGGCGCCGGCCACGGTGCAGATGCAGTCTTTCACTTACCGGAGCGTCACGATCAACGTCGATGCGCGCCCCGCCATCGTCCGCAAGGACCCGAACCGGATCTCGCTGTCGCTCGGGCTCGAGTACATCCCGCGAGCCGAAGGACGCCAGGAGGAAATGGCCCCTGGCATGGCGTCGTGGAAAGAGAGCTTGTGGCTGATCCTCGAGTCCGGAAAGCCGATGATCGTCTCTCAGGCCGCGGACCCGACATCCGATCGCAAGATCACCGTCGAGGTCACCGCGACGATTCTGCGGTAGCGAGCAGCACCTGCAGATCGCCGACGTTCGTGCCGGTCGGTCCCGTGACGACGAGATCGCCCAGCGCGTGAAAGAACGGATGCGAGTCGTGGCGTGCGAGCGCCGCGCTCGCATCGAGCCCCATCGCCTGCGCGCGGGCAATCGTCATGGCGTCGACGATCGCGCCGGCGGCGCGCGTCGGTCCGTCGATGCCGTCCGTGCCGACGCTCGCCAGCGCCACCTCGCCGCTCTTCGCCATCGCCAGCGCGGCCGCCAGCGCGAATTCCTGGTTCCGTCCGCCCACGCCCGGCGTCCCCGTCAGCGCCACCGTCGTCTCACCCGACGCGATGACGCACGCCGGACGTCCCGCGCGCGCGGCGCGCGCCCGTGCGAGCTCGACGAACGCCCGTCCGGCGGCGGCAGCGTCCCCCAGCGTCGGCGGTCCGATGCGCTCGACGTGATAGCCAAGTCGCGCCGCTTCAGCCGCCGCGCCGTCCATCGCGTCCTGGCGCGAGCCCGCAAGCACGAACCCGGCGTCCGCGATCCGTGGGTCGCCGGGCTTGGGAGTTTCCGCGATCTCGCCGCGCACCCCGCGTTGCAGAATCTCCAACACGCCGTCGAGTGATCCACCGTGCGCAGGCGAAGATCCCGCAAAGGAGGTCTGACCCCGGTCTGACCCCAGTCTGACCCTGGTCTGACCCGGGTTTGACGCGGCGGTCAGGGCGCGGAGGGCGTCGGCGAAGGTGGAAGGATCGGCGACGGTCGGACCCGAGCCGATCACGGCGGGGTCGTCTTCGATTGGCGCGTGCACGTCGGAGATCGCGTAGGTGATCGACGTCCCGGCCGCGGCGGCGAGCCGGCCGCCCTTGATCGCCGACACGTGCTTGCGGATCGCGTTCATCTCGGCGATCGGCAGGCCGCTCCGCAGGAGGAACTGCGTCAGCGCGATCTTGTCGGCGAGCGCGAGCCCCGCCGCCGGAGCCGCCATCATCGCGGACGCGCCGCCGGACAGCAGCAGGACGAACACGTCCCCCCGCTCGCGCGCCTCCGCCGCCAGCGCCAGTGCGCGGCGCCCCGCTTCGATGCTCGCCGCGTCCGGCAGCGGATGCGAACCGCGCGACACGAACGTGACGCGGACGCGCCCCTCGTGCAGCTTCGCGAACGCCTCGGTCATGGCCACTGCAGCCTTGCCGGCCGCCACGACGGTCAGCGCACGCGACGCGGGAACGGCGTGACGCGAGACCGCGCGCTCCACGAGCGAGACGGGATCGCACGCGCGCAGCGCGGCGGACACGATGGCGTTGAGGTCGCCGCGGAGACGGCTAGTGATAATTTTTGGGATCGGTCCAGGCCGAGCGGGCCGAAAGGCCCGTGACCACGTCGAACTTACGGAGGAGGCTGCTGATGACGGCGTCGGCGTCGTCCCTGACGCAGAGGTGGTCGAGCTCTTTCAGGATGCGATCGATGGCGCCGTCGGCGTCGGTGATGGCCCGCTCGGAGTAATATTCGCGTTGTTGCTTGAGACAGGCACGATGCTTGAGGAATTCCTGGCGGTAGAAGTCGGTAAGACCCGAAGCGAGCATTGTCTGATCCGCGAACCCTGACGGCCTGACAAAGCGTGCCATGCGACTCCTCGCGTGGAACAATTCCGAACGGATGAATCGAGTCTAAGTCGGGTCCGGAGAGCTTGTCAAACAAATGTCACAAGCTCAACGGACGCCCCGGGCCACGGCGAAACCGCCGAGGCAGCCGAGCGCCATTCCGCCCACCACGATGAGCAGAACGACCTGCGTCGGCACGAACGCGAACCCGGTGAGCCCGACCGCATCCGCCATGAACGCGCCATAGCGCACGCGGATGGCCGCGAACGTGCCCAGGAGCGCCGCCACGGCGAGGATCGCCCCGAGTCCGCCCTGCATCAGCCCTTCGGCGATGAACGGTCCGCGGATGTACGCGAACGGCGCGCCGACGAGCTCCATGATCGCCACCTCGTCACGACGGGCCATCGCGGCCAGCCGCACGACGTTGGCCACCGTCATCGCGCAGGCCACGGCGAGCAGGACGATGATGGCGAGGCCGGCGCCGCGGATGACGCGGACCGTCGCGGTGAGGCGCGTGAGCCAGGTGCGGTCGTAGCGCACGTCGGCCACCCCGGGCGAGACGCCGACCGCCGCGATCAGCGTGTCGACCGCGGCCGGGGCCTGCTGCGCGCGCGCGTTGAGCCGCACGGAGAACGACGCGGGGAACGGATTGCGGTCGAGGCCGGCCGCGGCCGGCGCCAGGTCGGGAAAGTCGCGCACGAACTCGCGGCGCGCCTCCTCCTTCGACGAATATTGCACGGACGACGCCAGACCGCTCCTGGTCAGCGCGTCCTGCAGCGCCGCCACCTGCTCCGAGCGGGCGTCGTCGCGGAGGTAGACGGCGAGCTCGGCTGAATCCGTCCAGCCGCCGATGATGCGCTGCAGGTTCGCGTTCACCATCAGGAAGAACCCGAGCACGAAGAGCCCCGCCGCGATGGTGAGCACCGACAGCAGCGCCGCCTGGCGGCTGCGCCAGAGGCTCTCGGCCGCCTCGCCGAAGAAATAGGAGAGCGCGCGCATCACGTCATCTCCACGACGCTGCCGTGGTTGAGCGTCAGCGTCCGCCGGCCGACGCGCCGGATGAGCTCGCGATCGTGCGTCGCCACCAGCACCGTGGTGCCGCGCGCGTTGATCTCGCGGAAGAGGTTCATGATCTCGAGCGACAGATCGGGATCGAGATTCCCGGTCGGCTCGTCCGCGATGATGATCACCGGATCGTTCACCAGCGCGCGCGCGATCGCGATGCGCTGCTGCTCGCCGCCCGACAGCTCCAGCGGGAGCGACCCCATCCGGTGCTGCAGACCGACCCACTTCAGCACCTGGAAGGTGCGGCGCTGCTGCTGCGACGAGGCCATGCCGAGCACGCGCGGCACGAACGCGACGTTCTCGAGCACGGTCTTGTTCTGGAGCAGCTTGAAATCCTGGAAGACGAACCCGAGCGAACGCCGGTAGGCCTGCACCTGGCGGGGCGACAGCTTCGCCAGCTCGCGTCCGCCGACCACGAGCCGTCCGTCGGTCGGGATTTCCTGCCTGAGGAGGAGCCGCAGCAGCGTGGACTTGCCGGCGCCGCTCGGTCCGGTGAGAAAGACGAACTCGCCCTTGTCGATCCGCAGCGACAGCTCGCGCAACGCGTAGACGCCGCGGCCGTACACCTTGGAGACGCGCTGGGCCTCGATCACGCCGGCTCCTCGAGGAAGCGCTTCACCGCGGCGTTGACGCCCGCCGGATCGGCCTTGCCGGCGCTCGCCTTCATCACCTGGCCGACGAGGAATCCGAAGGTCTTGGTCTTGCCGGCGCGGTACTCCGCCACGGTCGCGGCGTGCCCGGCCAGCGTCTCGCGGACGATGCGATCGATCGCCGCGCCGTCGCCGATCTTGGCGAGCCCTTCGACGTCGACGATCTCCTGCGCGCGGCGGCCGGTCCCGTAGATCTTCTCGAACACGTCCTTGGCGACCGGACCGGTGATCGTGCCGCCGTCGATCAGCGCGATCAGCTCGCCGAGCGCGTCGGCGGGCAGCGGCGCGGACTCGATCTCGTCGCCGGTCTCCTTGAGCTTGCGCGTCAGCTCCCCCATCACCCAGTTGCTCGCGGCCTTCGCGTTGCCGCTGGCGGCGGCGACGCGCTCGAAATAGCCGGCGAGCGCCATCGACTGGGTGAGGACGCCGGCGTCGTACTCCGGAATCCCGTACTGCGCCACGAACCGCTCCCGCCGCGCCTCGGGCAGCTCCGGGAGCGTGCGGCGAACCTCCTCGACCCATGCCGGATCGAGCACGAGCGGCGGCAGATCGGGCTCGGGGAAGTAGCGGTAGTCGTCCGCTTCCTCCTTGGTCCGCATCACCGTCGTCCGGCCGGTCGCCGGGTCGAACAGCCGCGTCTCCTGCACGAGCGGCGTGCCGTCGTGGTGCGCCTGCACGTGGCGCTCGATCTCGAACTCGATCGCGCGCTGGACGTGGCGGAACGAGTTCAGGTTCTTGAGCTCGGTCTTCACGCCGAAGCGCGTCTCGCCCACCGGCCGGACCGAGACGTTGGCGTCACAGCGGAGGCTGCCCTCCTCCATGTTGCCGTCGTTGACGCCGATCGCGACGAGGACCTCGCGCACGCGGCTGAAGGCCTCGGCGGCGTCGGCCGCCGATCGCAGATCGGGATGCGTGACGATCTCGATGAGCGGCACGCCGCTGCGGTTGAAATCGAGATGCGTGGAGCGCGCGGAATCGGCGAAGCCGTCGTGCAGCGACTTGCCCGCGTCCTCTTCCATGTGGACGCGGATGATCCCGACCGAGACCCGCCGTCCGTTCGAGGCGAAGGCGATCGCGCCGTCGGTCGCCAGCGGGCGGTCGTACTGCGAGATCTGGTAACCCTTGGGCAGGTCCGGGTAGAAGTAGTTCTTGCGGGCGAAGACGGAGACCGCGTGCACGTCGCAGCCGAGCGCGAGGGAGGCGCGGGCGGCCAGTTCCACCGCGCGGCGGTTCAGCACCGGGAGCGCCCCCGGCAGCCCCACGCAGACCGGGCACAGCGCCGTGTTCGGCTCCGCGCCGAACCGGGTGGAGCACCCGCAGAAGATCTTCGTCGCGGTCAGCAGCTGCGCATGGATCTCGAGTCCAATGACCGGCTCAAATGGGGGCACGAGGAGACGATTCTATTTGGAAATCTGGGAATTGGGAAATCTCACATTTCCGAATTTCCAGATTTCCAAATTCCCAGATTCCCCAATTTCCCAATCTACGTCTGCGTCACGCGCTTGAACACGTCGACGACGCCGGGGTCGAACTGCGTGCCGGCGCAGCGTTCGAGCTCCAGCAGGGCCTCGGCCGGCGAGATCGCGTCGCGGAACACGCGCGGGCGGGTCATCGCGTCGAACGCGTCGGCGACGGCGATGATGCGGGCGCCGAGCGCCACGTCCGACGCGCGCGTGCCGTTGGGATACCCGAGACCGTCCACCCGCTCGTAGGCGTCGCGCACGAGCTCCGCGGCGCCGGCGAGGTAGGGCACGGTGGCCATGAGGTCGGACGCGATCTGCGGGTGCTGGCGGATGACGGCCTGCTCCTCCACCGTGAGCGGCGCCGGCTTGCGCAGCAGCGCTTCCGGCATCGCGAGCTTGCCGACGTCGTGGAAGAGCGCCGCCCGCTCGAGCGACGACATGTCCTCGGGCGGCAGCGACAGCGCGCACCCGACGCTCGCCGCCAGCGCGGCCACGCGGTAGGCGTGCGCGTAGGCCTCGCGATCGGCCAGCGTCAGCGCGTTGAGGAGCCCGTCGAGCGCGGCGTCGGTCTCGATCGCGAGCGAGGCCAGCGCGTCGCTCAGCCGCATGCGCCGCTGCTCCACCTCGGCGTCGAGCGACTCGCGCCACCGCCGCGAATCGGTCGCCGCCTTGTGCCACTCGATCCCGCGCAGCACCGATTCGCGCAGGCGATCGCGGCCGAACGGCTTGGTCAGATAGTCGATGACACCCTGGCGCAGGCTGGTGACCGCGGAGTTGACGTCCTGGACGCCGGTCGCCATGATGACGGCCGTTTCCGGCGCGTCGCGGCGGATGTGCTGCGCCAGCCAGAGCCCGTCGCGCCCCGGCATCCGGATGTCGCACAGCGCGACGGCGGGCGGGCGATCGTGCACGCGGCGCAGCGCCTCGTCGGCGCTCGCGGCGGTCTGCACGTCGTAGCCGACGCCGGCGAGCCAGCGCACCAGGATCTCGCGGATGCCCGGCTCGTCGTCCACCACCAGGACGGACGGATTCAGGGCCGCCGCGTTGGTGTCGATCGGGTACATCGTCATCGTCACGCGCTCACGGCGTCGATCCCCGCGTCGCGGCGGCGCATGATCGTGTCGCTGAGATCGAGCCGCTCGAGGCGGCGGTAGAGCGCGCGGCGGCTGAGGCCCAGCATGCGCGCGGCGGCCTTCTTGTTGCCGTTGGCGCGCACCAGCGCGCGCTGGATGTGCTCGCGCTCGACGTTGACCAGCAGTTCCTCGGCGGCCCCGGACGCGCCGGCCGCCACGGGCCGCGGCACGGCGTAGGGCGCCGGCGGCATGCTGATCGCGAGCTCGCGCTCGGTGATGAAGTCGGCGTCGGCGAGGATGCACGCGCGCTCGATCACGTTGCGCAGCTCGCGGACGTTGCCGTCCCACGCCGCGCTGGACAGCACGCGCTCGGCTCCCGGCGTCAGGCCCGCCAGCGTTTTCTGCAGCCGCTCCGACGTGTCGCGCACGAACGCCGCGGTCAGGTAGGGAATGTCCTCGCGCCGATCGCGCAGCGGCGGCAGCCGCACTTCGACGATGTTCAGGCGGTAATAGAGATCGCTGCGGAAGCGTCCGGCGGCCACCTCGGCGCGCAGGTCGCGGTTGGTCGCGGCCAGCACGTGGACGTTGACCTTGCGCGGATCGAGCGAGCCGACGCGGTGGACTTCGCCGAGCTCGAGCACGCGCAGCAGCTTGGCCTGCACCGCCAGCGGCAGCTCGCCGATTTCGTCGAGGAACAGCGTGCCGTTGTCGGCGAGCTCGAAGAGCCCCGGCTTGTTGTCGGTGGCGCCGGTGAAGGCGCCGCGCACGTGGCCGAACAGCTCGCTCTCGAAGAGCGTCTCGACGACGGCCGAGCAGTTCACGGTGACGAACCGGCGCTCGTGGCGCGGACCCGTCCGGTGGAGCGCGCGCGCCACCAGCTCCTTGCCCGTCCCCGTCTCGCCGGTGATGAGCGCGGTCCGCACGTGCGGCGCGAGACGCCGGATCATCCCGAACAGCTCCTGCATCGCCGGGCCGCGGCCGATCATCCCGCAGAACTCCAGCCGCTTGGCGAGGTCGCTCTCGATCGCGAGGAGGTTGCGCCGCCGCTCGAGATCGTCGCGGACGCTCGCCAGCAGGTGCTCGAGCCGCTGGAAGTCGATCGGCTTGCTGAGATAGTCCATCGCGCCGAGCTTGATCGCGTCCACCGCGGTCTCGACCGACGCGTAGCCGGTCATCAGCACGGCCTGGCAGCGCGAGTCGATGTCGCGGATGGCGCGGAGCACGTCCAGCCCGCCGACGTCGGGCATGCGCAGATCGACCAGGACCAGGTCGGCCCGCCGCGTCTGCAGCAGCGCGATCGCGTCGCGCCCGCTCGAACACGTCTCCACGTCGTAGCCCGCACGCCGGGCGAACCGGCCCACCAGGTCCAGAATGCCCTGCTCGTCGTCGATGACGACCAGCAGTGGTTTTGGCCCGCTCATACGCACTCCTTTGTCAGCCCGCGCAGCGCCGCCCTCAGCGCCGCCAGCTCGAATGGCGGCGCCACGCCGCCGTTGTCCGCCGATTCGCTCATCTCGATGATCGGCGTTGGATCGCCGCCCGGCGCGCACCCGCGCTGCCAGCCGGAACGATCCCCCATCAGCGACACGTCCACGAACGCGGCGTCGAACCCGCCGCCCGCCAGCCGCGTCCGCGCGTCTTCCGCACTCTCGGCGCTGGTCGCCGTATGTCCCCAGCCCATGAGGGCCGCCGCGACGTAGTCCCGCTCGGTCGAGTCGTGGTGCGCGACCAGCACGCGCAGAGCGTCGCCCCGCGTCGCGGTGCGCGCCGGCAGCAGCAGGTGGAACGTCGTCCCCTGCTCGACGCGGCTCTCGACGGTGATGGCGCCGCCGTGATCGCGCACGATGCCGTAGCAGATGCTCAACCCGAGCCCCGTCCCCTCGCCCACGTCCCGCGTGGTGAAGAAGGGATCGAAGATGCGCCGGACGTTCTCGTCGGCGATGCCGTGCCCGGTGTCGGCGATGAAGAGCTCGATGGCGCCCGCGGCCGGCACGCTTCGCGCGCCCACCTCGATGCGGCGCACCGGACGCGACCGCATCGCCTGCTCGGCGTTCAGCACGAGGTTGAGCAGCGCCTGCTGGAGCTGGCCGCCGTCGCCGAGCACCGGCGGCAGGCCGGGCTCGAACGCGGTGTGCAGCTCGATGGCGTTGAGCCGGAACTCGTAGGCGCGCAGCGCCAGCACGCGGTTCATCACGTCGGCGATGTCCTGCTCGGCGCGCGCGGCCGACTGGCGGCGCGCGAAGGCGAGGAGATTGCGGACGATGCGGGCCGCGCGCTCCGATTCCTCCGCGATGCGGCGCAGGTCGTGCGTGAGCTGCTGGCTCCCGCCCAGCGCGTCGGCGCCGCTCTCGCGCAGCTCCTCCTGCACGAGCTGCGCGTAGCCGATGACGCTGGTCAGCGGATTGTTCAATTCATGGGCGACGCCGGCCACCAGCTGGCCGATCGCCGAGAGCTTCTCGGCCTGGAGCAGCTGCGCCTGCGTCGTCTTCAGGCGCTCCACGGTGGCGACCAGGCGGCCGTTGGTCGCGGCGAGCTCGTCGCTCATCCGCCGCATCTGGCGGGCGCTCTGGATCTCGGGGGTGACGTTCTTGGCGATCTGGACGATGCCCGCGCCGTCCGAGACGTCGAGGATGGGACACGTCGTCACGCTGAAAATCTGATCGCCGCGGGTGATCTCCTCGCGCGCGCTGGCGTGCGTGCCCGCCTGCCCCACCGCGCACGCGGGGAACGGCTTTCCGCACAAGCCGATCTCGTCGCACGAGAGTCCGCGCAGCGCGGTCAGCGGCCGCTCCAGCAGCGCGGCGAGGCCGGCGTTGCCGCGGAGCATCCGGCCGCGCCGGTCGTAGACGGCAATCGGATCGCCGATGGCGTCGAAGGTCGCTTCCCACTCCTGTTTGCCGGCGCGGATGTAGGCGTGCAGCCGCGCGTTCTGCACCGCGACGGCGACCTGGTTCGCCACGGTGCCGAGCAGCCGCTGGTCGTCGGCGGTGAAGCGCCCCGGCTCCGGGCTGCCGACGCTGAGCACGCCGATCAGGTCCTCGCCGACCAGCATCGGCACGCTGAGCGCCGACCGCAGCGGCACGCGCGCGCGCATGTCGGGGTCCAGCTCCTCGTGCAGATCGGCGATGCGCACCGCCGCGCGCGTGGCCAGCACACGGTCGGTCGGACGCCCCGGGGTCGCGGGCGCGGCCGCCCAGGCCATCTGCAGCTCGGGCGGCGCGCTCACCACCGACATGTCGAAGGTGCGCGTCTCGGGGTTCATGAGCCGCGCCGCGCTCAGATCCACGCGCATGCCGCGCGTCAGCCGGCGCAGGACGCGCTCGACGAGCTGCTCGGGCGCGAGCAGGTTGCGCAGCTCCTCGCCGATGTCGTTCTGCAGCGCCTGTTCCCAGGCGAGCCGCTCGTTGGCGCGCAGGACCTGGCGATGCGCCACCGCGCGCCGCACGGTGGAGAGCAGGTGATCGATGTCGAACGGCTTGGCGACGAACGCGAACGCCTTGAGCTCGTAGGAGGCAATCGCCGCCTCCAGCGACGACGTGCCCGACATCACGACGATTTCCGTCTCCGGGGCGCGCACCTTGATCGCGCGCATCACGTCGAGCCCGGACTCCGCGCCGACGCCGAGATCGATCAGCGCCACGTCGAACGCCTCGCGCGACACCGCGATCAGCGCGTCGGCGTGCGTACGCACGCCGACCACGCGGTAGTCGCACACCGCGGGATCGCGCGACAGCAGCGCGAGCAGATCGGGATCGTCTTCGACGATGAGCAGGCTGGTGACGTGCACCGGAATCTCGACCGCTCACCGCAGAGCAAGAGGCGGGCCGCATCCGCACACACCGGATCGCGCGAAAAACAGCCGGAATTCGCGCGCGCGATCCGCCGCGCGCCGGCGACTGTTTCAGGGCTGCAACGGCACGCGTTTCAGATCTGGTGTTTTTTCATGAGGCGCCACAGCGTGGTGCGGCTCACCTGCAGCTCGCGCGCGGTGGCCGACACTTCGCCGTGGTTGCGCGCCAGCGTGGCGACGATCATCTCGCGCTCGGCGCGCTCGCGCGCCGCGGCCACCGACCCGTCCGACGCCGAGGAGTGCGGATCGGCCTGGCGCGACGCGAACAGCTCCTCGGGCAGATCGGCGGGCTCGATCGCCGGCGTCCGCGCCACCGCGACGGCGCGCTGGATGATGTGCTCGAGCTGCCGGACGTTGCCGGGATACTCGTAGGCGAGGAGCGCCTGGCGGGCGGCGTCGGTCAGGCCGCTGACCCCCGCCGGCCCGCCCGCCTGCTGGAGGAAGAACGCGATCAGCCGCTCGACGTCGCCGGGACGCTCGCGCAGCGGCGGCAGGTGGATGCGATGCACGTTGAGCCGGTAGAAGAGATCGCTCCTGAACGCGCCCGCGTCCACCGCCCCCTGCAGATCGACGTTGGTCGCCGCGACGAAGCGCACGTCCACGCGCCGCGCTTCGTTCTCCCCGATCCGCCGGACCTCGCCGGCTTCGAGCGCGCGCAGCAGCTTCGCCTGCACGCCCGCCGGCATCGTCCCGATCTCGTCGAGGAACAGCGTGCCGCCGTTGGCGTGCTCGATGAGACCGGCGCGCGCGCCGG
>Ga0075364_10002031_pt1 | contig 11294 bp, 8 predicted proteins | sample EndMetdeltDD1764_FD_71517 | JGI IMG/M metagenome (GOLD analysis project Ga0075364, IMG submission 71517) | Populus endosphere microbial communities from Tennessee, USA - Endosphere MetaG P. deltoides DD176-4 | ecosystem: Host-associated > Plants > Roots > Endosphere | place: USA: Tennessee...
GACTTCAGCGAACCGGACCCGCCGTGGAAGACGAAGTCGAAAGGCTTTGCATCGCTGGGTAATCCGAGTTTGGCAGCCGCTACTTTCTGGCCCTCGTCCAGCACTTCGGGCCGAAGCTTGACGTTGCCCGGCTTGTAGACGCCGTGCACGTTGCCGAACGTCGCGGCGAGGAGGTATTTCCCGTGCTCACCCGCCCCGAGCGCGTCTATCGTCTTCTCGAAGTCCTCGGGCGTCGTGTAGAGCTTGTCGTTGATCTCGTGGGCCACACCGTCTTCCTCGCCGCCGACCACACCGATCTCGATCTCGAGGATGATCTTGGCGGCGGCCGCCTCCTTGAGCAGGTCGCGGGCGATCTCGAGATTCTCGTCGATCGGCACCGCAGAGCCGTCCCACATGTGCGAATGGAACAGCGGGTTGCCTCCGCCCGCCACCCGCTGCGCAGAGATCGCGAGCAGCGGTTTCACATAGGTGTCCAGCTTGTCCTTGGGACAATGATCGGTGTGCAGCGCCACGGTGACCGGGTACTTCTCGGCGATGATGTGGGTGAACTCGGCGAGCGCAACCGCGCCGGTCACCATGTCCTTGACACCGAGTCCGGAGGCGAATTCGGCGCCGCCCGTGGAGAATTGAATGATGCCGTCGCTACCCGCGTCGGCGAAACCTTTGATGGCGGCGTTGACGGATTCCGAACCCACGCAGTTGATGGCGGGGAACGCGAACGAATGTTCCTTGGCCCGGCCCAGCATTTCGGCGTAGACCTCGGGCGTTGCGATGGGCATATGCGTTCCTCTCTGCGGTGCGTACTGCTGCGATTCTCGCAGGGACGCCGCGGAAGTTCGAGGCATACAGGCTCGACCGGTATCTTGGGGCCTTGTGACGACCTCCGCTCTGGCGGCTGCCAACCAGCTGGCGCTCATGCCGGACTTCCTCGACCCCATGACAATGCTCGGGTATTTCGGCACCTGGGCCCTGGTGGGCCTGCTCGTGGTGATCTTCGTCGAGTCCGGCGTGCTGTTCCCGGTCCTGCCCGGTGACTCGCTGCTGTTCGTCGCTGGCATGCTCGCCGCGGGCACGCAACGGTTGGCGGACGACGGCGGCGAGACGATCAACTTCCAGCTCTGGCAGCTACTGGTGTTCATCCCGATCGCGGCGATCCTCGGCGGACAGGTCGGCTACTGGATCGGCCGCAACCTCGGGACCGCGATGTTCAAGCCCAACGCCAGGATTCTCAAGCAGAAGTACCTCGACGAGGCCCATGCGTTCTTCGAGCAGCGTGGCCCGTTCGCCATCGTGGTCGCGCGATTCGTGCCGATCGTGCGGACGCTGGCGCCGCTCACCGCGGGCGCCGCGAAGATGAATTACGGGGCCTTCACGTTCTTCAACGTGCTCGGCGCGGTGGTGTGGGGCGTCGGGTTGACGCTGCTGGGGTACTGGCTCGGCCGGTTCCAGGTCATCCAGGACCTCCTCGAGCCGATCGTCATCGCGATCGTGATCGTGTCCGTGCTGCCGATGTTCATCGAGTGGTACCGACGGCGCAAGGCGGCCAAGCGCGAGGCGGGCGAAACCGCCTAGATCTCAGCGGCGGCCTTCCTCCAGCGCCCGGATCAGGCTGGCCGAATCCCACGGACCCTTGTGCCGCTTCCCGTTGACGAAGAACGTCGGCGTCGAGTTCAGATCCATCGCCTCGGCGTCCTGCGCATCGTCCTGCACGCGGTGCAACACCTTCGACGGGTGCACGCGCACATCCTGATCGAACTGTTCGAGATCCAGTCCGACGGTGTTGGCGTAGCGGTAGATGTCGGACCATTCCAGATCGTCCTGGTGGGCGAACAACTCGATACCCATCTCGAAGTACTTGCCCTGAAGCCCGGCGGCCTCGGCGGCGCGTGCCGCGTCGAAGGCGCGAGGGTGTACCCGTTCCAACGGCAGGTGCCGCCACACGTAGCACAGGTCATCGCCGAAATGCGCTCGCACCTCGTCGATTCCGCCCGTGGCGCGGCTGCAGAACGGGCATTCGTAGTCTCCGTACTCGACCAGCGTCAGCGGTGCATCGGGATTGCCCCTGATGTGATCACGTTCGCGGTCGATACGCCGGATGAGTTTGAGGCCGATCGGTTCGGGTGGACTCACCAGGTCGGTGATGCGGAAGATCGCCCAGCCGGCGACGAACGCGATGAGTGACGCGGCGATGACGCCGATGCGCGCCTGGTCCTGTCGCGCGGGGTCGTCGATCGCGATGTCGACGATGAAAAGTGAGATGGTGAAGCCGATTCCGGACAGCGCAGCGCCACCGGCGACCCGGCGCAGCCGAAGACCGGGCGCCAGCTGCCCGAGCCCTGTGCGGCTCATGAACCATGTCGCACCGGTGATTCCGATGAACTTGCCGAGGACGAGCCCGGCGATGATGCCCCACGTCAACGGCGACCGCGCCGCCGCGGCCAGGCTCGCCGAGTCGAGCCGGACTCCTGCGTTGACCAAGGCGAACAACGGCAACACGAGAAACGACACGTACGGTCCGACATCGGTCTGGAGCCGCTCGTTGATGGAGATCGACTGACGCAGACGGCGAGTGGCCGCGCGGGCGTACTGCGAGTTCGGTGACTGACGGAACGCCCTGATCACTTCGACGGCATCCTCGACCTGCCTGCGCTCGGGCGCGAACACCGGAATGAGCAGCGCGAGCGCGACACCCGCCAGCGTCGGGTGGATGCCCGCCAGGTAGAGCGCGATCCACAGTGCGAAGCCGAGCACCGCGTACGACGGCCCGCGGGCGACGGGCAGGAAACGCACCGACGCGATCGCGATCAGCAGCAGGACCGACACCACCAGCGGCACCACCTGGATCGTGTCGGAATAGAACGCCGCGATGACGATCAACGCACCGACGTCGTCCACGACGGCCAGAGTCAGTAGGAAGATACGAAGGCGGCCGGGGAATTTCGGCTTGATGATGGCGAGCGCACCGACCAGGAAGGCGGTGTCGGTGGAGATCACCACACCCCACGCTGCGACATTCTCACCGGAGGGATTGAGCACCAGGAAGATGATTGCGGGCACGGCGAGACCCGCGATCGCGGCGACGACGGGTACGGCTGCCCTGGACCGGTCGGTCAGCTCACCGATCTTGAACTCCCGCGTCACCTCGAGCCCGACGATGAAGAAGAAGAACGTCATCAAGCCGTCGTTGATCAGATGTTTGACCGACATCTCGAAGTGGCTGTGCCCGACAGCCACACCCACGTGAGTGTCGAGCAAACTCCAATACGTCTCTGCCCAGGGCGAATTCGCCCACAGGACGGCGATGAGGGTAAAGACCAGCAGCAGGCCCGCCGCGGCGTTCTCCCCAGGGGAGAAGCGTTTGGGGGACGTCACGCGTCGGATACCGCGTGAGCCGCTTCCAGCAGCATCCAGCCCGACAGCTGCACAGACAAGTCCCGTTCGGGAATCTCGGAGGCGTTGACCGCTCCCTCGACGAACTCGGCCTGTTTGCCCGCCGCCGTAGGGATTTCGGCGGTGCGGTCCCAGAAGGCGGCGAACAGCGGCAGGTCCTCCACTGTCTGCCGGTTCTCCCACACCGCCTCCGCGGACGTCAGCACCAAATTCTTGGCGGTGTCCCGCGCCTCCTCGTCGTCGGCGTCATTCTGTGGCAACGACGTGGCCACCAGCGCCAGGTACCGCGCAAGTATGCCGTGAAACAGGCCGCCGTCGCCGCCGCCGGCGCCCTTGATGATGCCCTCGGGGGCCATGTGGTCGCGCACCGCGGTGACGAGGCGGTGGACGCGCTTGGCGTGGTCGCCGTCCTCGGTACGCGCTGCGAGCTCGGTCTCGAGACCGAGCACGACGCCCTGACAGTAGGTGTATTGCGCACGGACCATCGAACCGGACTTGATCCCGTCGAACACCAGATGAGTCTCGGGATCGATCAGCGTTTCGTCGAGCCAGTCCGACATCTGCTGGGCCCTGCGCAACCGGTCGTGGCGAGCCAGGAAGATCGCCGCCGGACCGTTGGCGGGGGCGTTGAAGAACTGATCTTCCTTGCGCCACGGGATTCCGCCGCCGTCCTCGGGCACCCATGCGTTGAGGAATTGTTCCGCCAGCTTGTCGAGAGCCTTCGGCCGCTCGACGCCCGCCAGCCGCCTCGCGCGCTCCAGGGAGATGGCCAGCCAGGCCATGTCGTCGTAGTAGTTGTTGGTCCACCGGAGGTTGTTGCGCAGCCGGTGCCCGCGAATCTGCCGGGCGATCTTGATTTTCCGCTCGGGCTGAGGATCCCGCAGCTGGGCGTCGACCAGGCAGTCCAGCAGGTGGGCCTGCCACCAGTAGTGCCACGTGCCGAACATCCGGTACTTGCGTGCGGCGGGCCAGGCGACGACGCCCAGCTGCGTTCCCGGCACGGCCCAGAGCTTTTTCAGATGCCGCTTGGTGATCGCCGCCTCAGCGCTGCCCGCGCGGTTGGCCCATAGCTGATCCATGGCATTGATCCTGCCCTACCACGCCTGCGATATGTCTCCATGTCGAGCTATCCAGGCGTGCATCGCGATGCCGGCGGCGACACCGGCATTGATGCTGCGGGTCGAGCCGAACTGCGCGATCGACACCGTGACCGCGGCGCCGGCCCGTGCCTCGTCGGTGATGCCCGGTCCCTCCTGACCGAAGATCAGCAGACACTCCCGCGGCAGGGGCGTCGACTCCAATCGCGCGGCACCCGGCACGTTGTCGACGGCGACGACGGTCAGCCCCGCCTCGGCGGAGAACGCGAGGAGTTCGGCGGTGGTGTCGTGATGGCGCAGCCGTTGGTAGCGGTCGGTCACCATCGCCCCGCGCCGGTTCCAGCGGCGCCTGCCGACGATGTGGACCGTGTCCACCGCGAAGGCGTTGGCCGTCCGGACGACCGCGCCGATGTTGGCGTCGTTGCCGAAGTTCTCGATCGCGATGTGCAGGGGATGCCTGCGCACGTCGATGTCGGCGACGATGGCTTCGCGTGTCCAATAGCGGTATGCGTCAACCACATTGCGGGTGTCACCGTCACGCAGCAACGCTGGGTCGTAGCGGGGATCGTCGGGGACCGCGCCCTGCCAGGGGCCGACGCCTGGGCTCTCCCCCCATTCGGTGGGACCCGGGTCAGTCATTCCTCGTCCACACCGCGGCGTGCGTCCCGATCAGGGACAGAGTCGGATAGAGCAGCGCGTCGTTCATGTCGCCCTGGACGCACAGCGTCACGCTCATCTGGACGGTGTCGCGGGAGCGTTCGGGAAGCACCAGAACCGACGGGCCGTAGACGTCGCACGCGTGGCTGAGTCCGGGCACCGGCAGAGTCGGGGACATCACCACCATCGTCGGTCCGCCACGGCTCTCGGATACATCACGATACTTCGTTGCCACACTGTCGATCTCGAGTCCGAGCAGCATGTAGCCCGCTCCGGTGAACGCATCGGGGTCGCCCAGTGCGGTGGGGTCGATCACCGAACCGTCCGCGCGGAAAGCGTCCACGCTTGTGGTCCGTAAGGACAGTCCGCTGTCTTCGTCCTTGGTCACCGGCAACCCGACGGGGAACGCCGCGGGGTACGCGGCGGTGGTGCCAGGCATCCGGTCTCCGGTCGAATACACGTAGACCCCGCGCACCTGTGACTGATCACGTTGCGGCCCAAGGCACACCGTGCCCGTCAGCCGGTTCGGCTCAGGCGCCGACAGCGGCTGCACCTTCAGATCGGTGACGTCGCGGCATCCGCCGATCGCTGGCGATTCCAGCGGATGGGCCAACGCGCCGTAAAGCCCGAACCGCAGATCCTTCGGGTCGGCGTGGGGACCATCACCCGACGGCGAAGCGTCGACATCGATGAGCACGTTGTCGCCGTCGAACCGGAGGTTCGCCACCGACATGTTCCAGCCGAGCACGGCCTGCGATTCACCGACCCCGACGGTCGGCACCGCGTACGGGTCGACGGCGTCGTCGCTCGAGCACGCCGAGGCCACCAGGACGACCGCGGACAGGGCCGCGAGGAGGGAACGCACGGACACGTCTGCTGCGACTCAGGTTCTATCGCGGCCGCGGCCGACCACTTTCGTGATGGCCCGCACCACATTTCGCGGGACCATCCGCCCGCCGGTAGTGAGCGCCTTGTACTGCAGCCCGGGCACGATCACCACCTTGCCCCGGGCGACGTCGGCCATCGTCTCGCGAACCACGTCGTCGACCTCCAGCCACAGGAACGACGGGGTGTTCGCCATGTCGATGCCGGCCCGCTCGTGGAATTCGGTGTGTACGAAGCCCGGACAGAGTGCATGGACGCCGACGGCGGTGTCGTCCAGACCGTTGGACAGCCCCTCGGAGAAGGCGACCACCCACGCTTTGGACGCGGAGTAGGTGGACCCGCGTCCCGGCAGCAGGCCGGCGACGCTGGCGACGTTGATCACGGTGCCCTCGCCCGAGGCGAGCATCGCCGGCAGCGCCGCATGTGTCAGCTGCATGACGGCCGTGACGTTGACGTCCAGCTGCGACTGCAGCATCGAAAAGTCCGCCGTCCAGAATTCACCGGAGGTTCCGAACCCGGCGTTGTTGACCAGCACCCGCACCCCGGCTGCGAGCCGGTCGGCCACCTTCGAACGGTCGGAGGCCTGGGCCAGGTCGGCGACAAGCACCTCGACGTCAGCACCTGCCTCGTCGTGCAGTTCGGCGGCCAGTGCCTCCAGCCGCTGGGCATCGCGCGCCACGAGCACGAGGTCGTAACCGTCAATGGCGTACCTGCGCGCGAACCCCGCGCCCAGGCCGGACGTGGGTCCGGTGATCAGTGCGACAGGGCGAGACATGCCGTAGAGACTACTTACCGCTGATAGTGCGGGGACTGCCGTCCGTTGCGCGACTGCGGTGGCGGGGGCGTCGCGGGACGACGCCCCTGTTCGGGACGAGCGGGCGCCTGCGCATACTCGGAACGCTCGGCGCGCGGCGGACCCGGCTTGAGCGGACGACTCGGCGATCCGCTGCGGCGGGTGACCGGTTGAACTTCGGCGGTCTGCGGCGTCGGTGGCAGCACCCGCAGCAGGTCATTGAACTGACGCACCGTCCGCAGACCTTCGTCCCACTGCGCCCGGGTGCTGGTGACCGGCATCGACACCAGCGTCCAGTGCTGCTCGTTCCACATGATCTCGGCGCAGTCGGGCGCGGTGTGGGCGAACGTCACCATCCGCCGGTCGCAGGCGCGGCGCGCCGCGTCGAGGTTGGTGGAGTACACCATCCGCGGACCGATCGCGCCCAGCAGCCAGATGTCGTTCTCGCGCGGCTCTTTGATTCCCTTGAGCCGCAGATCGACGACGACATTGGTGCCGACCTTGCGATGCAGCGCGATGACGGTGGCCACATCCTCGAGATCGAAGATGAACACCGCCTCGCCGCGGATCTGCCCCAGCACGACGTTCTTGGCGTTGATGTCGCCGACTGTCGACATCACGCCGCGCTTCCAGCGCGACACGATGTCGCCGGACTCGTGCTCGTAGTCGAAGCCGTGCGACTTCGCCCACGACTTACGGCGACGTCCCAGCCCACGTCGACGGTCGATGTCGACGTACAGGAGAACCGCCGCACCCACGAAACAGAGTGCGGACAGCGTGAACCAAAGCGGGACCATTGACTTAAGAGTATCCGCTAGAGGCGATGTTTCCCGAACTAGATCGGATCACAGCCCGATCACAGGCCGACAGCCTGCGCGAGGCTGTTACTGTGCACCGCAAATGACCAGCATTCGGCAGAAGCTGCAGCACTTGTCCGAGTCCGGACGCGCGGTCGGGCGGCTCTTCGCCAGCGGCATCGTCGACGTTAAGGATCTGAATTCGACGGTTCAGGGGGCGAAGCTGTCGCGCGCCTACGGGCCGCAGGCCACGATGGCGATCCTGGGTGGCCGTAGGTATGCGGCGCTGCCCGCGATCGTCGACGAGCGCGGAACCCTGACGTACAAGCAGGTCGACGACAACTCGTGGGCGTTGGCGCACGGCCTGAAGGGGCTCGGCGTCGGGGCGGGTGACGTCGTCGGCGTGCTGTGCCGCGATCATCGCGGACTCGTGACCACGATGGCGGCCTGCGGCAAGCTCGGCGCCCGGATGGTGCTGATGAACACCGGATTCGCCAAACCGCAGTTCGCGGAGGTCTGCGAACGCGAGAAGGTAGGCGTCGTTCTGCACGACAGCGAGTTCCTCGGGCTGCTGGATGCGCTGCCGCCCGACCTGCCGCGCGTGCTGACGTGGGTCGACGACGGCGTCGATGTGCCCGCGGGCGCGCAGACCCTCGACGACATCGTCGCGGCGAACTCGACCGAGCCGTTGCCGCCGCCGACGAAGGCCGGTGGGTCCGTGATTCTCACCAGCGGCACGACCGGCCTACCCAAGGGTGCGCCGCGTGACACGGTGAACCCGCTCGCAACCGCGCAGATCGTCGATCGGGTTCCGTTCCCGCGTAGGGGGACGATGGTCATCGTCTCGCCGATCTTCCACAGCACCGGGTGGGCGACGTACACGGTCGGCGCCGCACTGGGCAACAAGATCGTGACCAGCAGGCGGTTCAAGGCCGAGGCGACGCTCGAGCTCATCGCCAAGCACCGCGCCGACATGCTGGTCGCGGTCCCGACGATGCTGCACCGGATCGTCGAGCTCGCGCCGGAGGTGATCGCCACATACGACACCTCATCGTTGAAGGTGATCCTGATCGCCGGTTCCGCGCTGAGCCCGGACCTGTCGAACCGGGTGCAGGACACCTTCGGTGACGTCCTCTACAACATGTACGGCTCCACCGAATGTGCGATTGCGACCATCGCCACCCCGGCCGAACTCCGCGCCGCGCCCGGCACCGCCGGACGTGCTCCGGTGACCTGCGAGGTGGTGTTGTACGACGAACACGATAAACGGATCGACGGGCGCAACCGTCGCGGCCGGATCTTCGTCCGTAACGGCGCACCGTTCTCCGGCTACACCGACGGCCGCAACAAGCAGATCCTGGACGGCTACATGTCGACAGGCGACATGGGGCACTTCAACGAGAACGGGCTGTTGTTCGTCGACGGCCGGGACGACGACATGATCGTCTCCGGGGGTGAGAACGTCTTCCCGCAGGAAGTGGAGAACCTGCTCGAGGAACGTCCTGACGTCGCCGAGGTGGCGGTCGTCGGCGTCGACGACGTCGAGTTCGGAAAACGCTTGCGCGCCTTCATCGTTTCCGAACCCGGCGCGGCGCAGGACCCGGCGGAGATCAAGCAGCACGTCAAGGACAACCTGGCACGCCACAAGGTCCCTCGCGACGTGGTGTTCGTCGACGAATTACCCCGTAACGCCACCGGGAAGCTGCTCCGCCGGGTCCTGGTCGAGATGGACCCCTAGCCCAGCACCAGCGAGTCGCCGTCGGCGCTGACGTTGACCGGCACGATGTCGCCGTCGTGCACCTCACCGGCAAGCAGCATCTTGGCGAGTTGGTCGCCGATGGCCTGCTGGATCAGTCGCCGCAGTGGCCGCGCGCCGTAGAGCGGGTCGAACCCGCGCTGCGCCAACCACTGCTTGGCGGGCAGGGACACCTCGAGGGTGAGCCTGCGTTGTGCCAGGCGCTTGGCCAGCTGCTGCAGCTGGATGTCGACGATCGCCACCAGCTCACCGGGCTCGAGCCCGTCGAAGACGATGACGTCGTCGAGGCGGTTGATGAACTCCGGCTTGAACGCCGAGCGCACCGCGACCATCACCTGCTCCTCGGTGCCACCGGCGCCGAGGTTGGACGTCAGGATCAGGATCGTGTTGCGGAAGTCGACGGTTCGGCCCTGGCCGTCGGTCAACCTGCCCTCGTCGAGTACCGCGAGCAGGACGTCGAAGACGTCCGGGTGGGCCTTCTCGATCTCGTCGAACAGGATCACCGTGTACGGACGACGCCGCACCGCCTCGGTCAGCTGACCGCCCTGGTCGTAACCGATGTAGCCGGGAGGCGCACCGACGAGACGGGCCACCGAGTGCTTCTCGCCGTACTCGCTCATGTCGATACGGACCATGGCGCGTTCGTCGTCGAAAAGGAACTCCGCCAACGCTTTTGCCAGCTCCGTCTTACCGACACCGGTCGGGCCGAGGAACATGAACGAACCTGTCGGACGGTTGGGGTCGGCGACACCGGCACGGCTGCGCCGCACCGCATCGGAAACCGCCTGCACGGCCTTGCGCTGACCGACGACGCGCTTGCCCAGCTCGTCCTCCATGCGCAGCAGCTTGGCCGTCTCGCCCTCGAGCATCCGGCCCGCGGGGATACCGGTCCACGCCGACACCACGTCGGCGATGTCGTCGGGTCCGACCTCCTCCTTGAGCATGACGTCCTCACGAGCCTCGGCTTGCGGCAATGCCGCGTCGAGCTTCTTCTCGATCTCGGGGATCCGCCCGTACCGAAGCTCGGAGGCCTTGGCCAGATCGCCGTCGCGCTCGGCCCGGTCGGCCTCCCCGCGCAGCGTCTCGAGCTGTTCCTTGAGCTCACGCACGACGTCGATGGCGTTCTTCTCGTTCTGCCAGCGCGTCGTCAGCTCGGCGAGCTTCTCCTTGTAGTCGGCGAGTTCGGCACGCAGCTTCACCAGGCGATCCTTCGAAGCGTCGTCGGATTCCTTGGCGAGCGCCATCTCCTCGATCTCCAGCCGGCGCACCAGGCGCTCGACCTCATCGATCTCGACCGGCCTGGAGTCGATCTCCATCCGCAGCCGCGACGCCGCCTCGTCGACGAGGTCGATCGCCTTGTCCGGCAGGAAGCGGCTGGTGATGTAGCGGTCCGACAGTGTCGCCGCCGAAACCAGTGCGGAGTCGGTGATCCGCACACCGTGGTGCACCTCGTAGCGATCCTTCAGACCGCGCAGGATGCCGACGGTGTCGTCGACGGACGGTTCGCCGACGAGCACCTGCTGGAAGCGGCGTTCGAGTGCAGCGTCCTTCTCGATGTACTTGCGGTACTCGTCGAGCGTGGTGGCGCCGACCAGCCTCAGCTCGCCGCGCGCCAGCATCGGCTTGATCATGTTGCCCGCGTCCATCGCCGATTCGCCGGTCGCGCCTGCGCCGACGATGGTGTGCAGCTCGTCGATGAACGTGATGATCTGACCCGCCGAGTTCTTGATGTCGTCGAGCACGGCCTTGAGCCGCTCCTCGAACTCGCCGCGGTACTTCGCGCCGGCGACCATCGAACCGAGGTCCAGTGAGACAACAGTCTTGTCGCGCAGGCTTTCCGGCACGTCGCCGGCCACGATGCGCTGGGCCAGGCCCTCGACGATCGCGGTCTTGCCGACGCCCGGCTCGCCGATCAGCAC
>Ga0075364_10002032_pt1 | contig 11288 bp, 10 predicted proteins | sample EndMetdeltDD1764_FD_71517 | JGI IMG/M metagenome (GOLD analysis project Ga0075364, IMG submission 71517) | Populus endosphere microbial communities from Tennessee, USA - Endosphere MetaG P. deltoides DD176-4 | ecosystem: Host-associated > Plants > Roots > Endosphere | place: USA: Tennessee...
TGGTGGAGGTCGTGGTCGGGGAGAACTTCACGTTCGGCAAGAAGGCGACCGGCAACGTCAACACCCTGCGCAAGGCCGGTGAGCGGTTCGGCTTCGCGGTGGAGTCGATGTCGCTGCTCTCCGAGCACCACAGCAACGAGACCGTGACCTTCTCGTCCACCTACATCCGGTCCTGCGTGGACGCCGGGGACATGGTCGCGGCCACCGAGGCGCTGGGCCGCCCGCATCGCGTCGAGGGTGTGGTGGTCCGCGGCGAGGGGCGGGGCGCCGAGCTGGGCTTTCCCACCGCGAATGTGGCGCCGCCGATGTACTCGGCGATCCCGGCCGACGGCGTGTACGCCGCCTGGTTCACCGTGCTCGGGCACGGCCCGGTGACCGGCACCGTCACCCCGGGCGAGCGCTACGAGGCCGCGGTGTCCGTCGGCACCAACCCGACCTTTTCCGGACGCACCCGTACCGTCGAGGCGTTCGTGCTCGACACCGCCGCCGACCTATACGGCCAGCATGTGGCGCTGGACTTCGTCGCGCGCATCCGGGGCCAGAAGAGGTTCGAATCGGTGCGCGACCTGATCGTGGCGATGGGCAAGGACACCGATCGGGCGCGGGCGCTGCTGGGCGCCGGTTGACGCTGCTTGGGTTCGGACGTCGCCGAGCGTGACACCAGGGCGAGTTTCGGCGCGATTTTTCGCCGTGACGTCACGCTCGCGATGTGACCCTCGACCGAATCCGCTGATAGACTGCCCGACGACATCGGCGCGTGCTGCGGTTCGCGGTGGCCGCGCCTTGAATTTCCTGATCGCGGACCGATTGATGGAGATATTTTCGTGGCGCTGACAGCCGAGCAGAAAAAGGAGATTCTGAGCTCCTACGGCCTGCATGACACCGACACCGGTTCCCCCGAGGCGCAGATCGCGCTGCTGACGAAGCGGATCGCGGACCTCACCGAGCACCTGAAGGTGCACAAGCATGACCACCACTCCCGGCGCGGGCTGTTGCTGCTGGTGGGGCGCCGTAAGCGGCTGGTCAAGTACCTCACGCAGGTGGACGTGGAGCGGTACCGCTCGCTGATCGACCGGCTGGGACTGCGTCGCTGACCCTGGCGCGATGCGCGCCCTGGTCCTGGCTTCCTATACAGCTCTAGTCATAGCGGCGGCCGCGGCAGTGACCGGATGCTCGTCGGATACGACGAATATCTCCGAGCTCAAGGCCGGCGACTGCCTCAAGCTCGGCGGCACACCGGACCGGCCGCAGGCCAGCAAGGCGGCGTGCGGCAGCCCGGCGTCCAACTTCAGGGTCGTCTCGGTGGTCGGCGACCGTGCGCAATGCCCGTCCGACGTCGACTCCTCCTATTCGACGAACAACCACACCGCCTGCCTGGACATCGACTGGGTGATCGGCGGCTGCATGAGCGTCGATCCGCGACACCTCACCGACCCGTTCCGGGTGGACTGCAACGATGCCTCGGCGCCGCACCGCCAGCGGGCCACCCAGATCCTGAAGGACCTCGACCCGCCCGTCGGCGTCGACCAGTGCGCCAGCGGGGTGGGCTACGCCTACGCGCAGCGGCGGTTCGCTGTGTGCGTGGAGGACGTCGGCAAGCCTGGCTAACGGAGTCTGGGCCGAATCGGGAGGCAGCCCGTGTAGAGTGAGGACGTCTTGGGCCGGGTTCGGCCCAGCAAACGGTGCGGTTCGCGCAGATCCGCGTGCGCCGTTCCAGCGAGTCACTGCGCATGCTCAAGCGAGCAGCCCAGCCTGCATCGCGCGGTCTTCGGTAGTGGCTGCCGGGCTCCCCAAATCCGGGGAAGGTCGGCCGCTTCGATCGATGGCCGTAGCCGCATTCAGGCCCCTCGGGTGAGCGCGTGTCGACGCGAAACAGCTGAATAACCCAGAGAGGCCGCACGGACACCCATGTCTGTAGCTGAAATTGAAGAGGGCGTGTTTGAAGCAACCGCCACCATCGACAACGGGAGCCTTGGCACCCGCACCATCCGTTTCGAGACCGGCCGGTTGGCCCAGCAGGCCGCCGGCGCTGTTGTCGCCTACCTCGACGAAGAGAACATGCTGCTGTCGGCGACCACCGCCAGCAAGAGCCCCAAGGAACACTTCGACTTCTTCCCGCTGACGGTCGACGTCGAGGAGCGGATGTATGCCGCCGGGCGCATCCCCGGTTCGTTCTTCCGGCGCGAGGGCCGGCCGTCCACCGACGCGATCCTGACCTGCCGGCTCATCGACCGCCCGCTGCGCCCGTCGTTCGTCGACGGCCTGCGCAACGAGATCCAGGTCGTCGTGACGATCCTGAGCCTGGATCCCAACGATCTGTATGACGTGCTGGCGATCAACGCAGCGTCGGCGTCCACCCAGCTGAGCGGCCTGCCGTTCTCCGGCCCGATCGGGGGCGTGCGAGTGGCACTGATCGACGGCACCTGGGTCGCGTTCCCGACCGTCGAGCAACTCGAGCGCGCCGTGTTCGACATGGTGGTGGCGGGCCGGATCGTGGACGGTGACGTCGCGATCATGATGGTCGAGGCCGAGGCCACCGAAAAGGTCATCGAACTCGTCGAGGGTGGCGCCCAGGCGCCGACCGAAAGCGTGGTGGCCGAGGGCCTGGAGGCGGCCAAGCCGTTCATCTCCGCGCTGTGCACCGCCCAGCAGGAGCTCGCCGATGCGGCCGCCAAGCCGACCGGTGAGTTCCCGACGTTCCCCGACTACGGCGACGACGTCTATTACTCGGTGTCCTCGGTGGCCACCGAGGAGCTGGCCAAGGCGCTGACCATCGGCGGCAAGGCCGAGCGCGACGAGCGCACCGACGAGCTCAAGGCCGAGGTGCTCGAGCGGCTCGCCGACACCTACGAGGGCCGCGAAAAAGAGGTCAGCGCCGCGTTCCGCTCGCTGACCAAGAAGCTGGTGCGCCAGCGCATCCTGACCGACCACTTCCGCATCGACGGCCGGGGCATCACCGACATCCGCGCGTTGTCGGCCGAGGTCGCGGTGGTTCCGCGGGCGCACGGCAGCGCGCTGTTCGAGCGGGGCGAAACCCAGATCCTGGGTGTGACCACGCTCGACATGGTCAAGATGGCCCAGCAGATCGACTCGCTGGGACCGGAGACGTCCAAGCGCTACATGCACCACTACAACTTCCCGCCGTTCTCCACCGGCGAGACCGGCCGGGTCGGCTCGCCCAAGCGGCGCGAGATCGGGCACGGCGCGCTGGCCGAGCGGGCCCTGATTCCGGTGCTGCCCCCCGTCGACGAATTCCCGTACGCCATCCGCCAGGTGTCGGAAGCCCTGAGCTCCAACGGCTCGACGTCGATGGGGTCGGTGTGCGCGTCCACGCTGGCGCTGCTCAACGCAGGCGTGCCGCTCAAGGCGCCGGTGGCCGGCATCGCGATGGGCCTGGTCTCCGACGACGTCGAGGTCGACGGGGGCGGCACCGAGCGCCGGTTCGTCACGCTGACCGACATCCTGGGCGCCGAAGATGCGTTCGGCGACATGGACTTCAAGTGCGCCGGCACCAAGGACATCGTCACCGCGCTGCAGCTGGACACCAAGCTCGACGGTATTCCGTCGCAGGTACTGGCGGGTGCGCTCGCGCAGGCCAAGGACGCCCGGCTCACCATCTTGGAGGTGATGGCCGAGGCCATCGACGCCCCCGACGAGATGAGCCCGTACGCCCCGCGGGTGACCACCATCAAGGTTCCGGTGGACAAGATCGGCGAGGTGATCGGGCCCAAGGGCAAGGTCATCAACGCGATCACCGAGGAGACCGGCGCGCAGATCTCCATCGAGGACGACGGCACCGTGTTCGTCGGCGCCACCGACGGGCCCTCGGCGCAGGCCGCGATCGACAAGATCAACGCCATCGCCAACCCGCAGCTGCCGACCGTCGGCGAACGATTCCTCGGAACCGTGGTCAAGACAACGGATTTCGGTGCGTTTGTGTCGCTGCTACCCGGGCGTGACGGCCTGGTGCACATCTCGAAGCTCGGCAGGGGCAAGCGCATCGCGAAGGTCGAGGACGTCGTCAACGTCGGCGACAAGCTGCGCGTGGAGATCGCCGATATCGACAAACGCGGCAAGATCTCCCTGGTCCTGGTGGCCGAAGAAGACTCTGCGGACGCGAGTTCTGAGGCCCCTGTCGCGCCAGCCGATGCCGCGAGCGTCAGCAGCTGACCCTGTGACCGCCCGGGCGCTGCGGCGTACCACGCTGCCGGGCGGTCTAAGGGTGGTCACCGAATACCTGCCCGCGGTGCGCTCCGCGTCGGTCGGGGTGTGGGTCGGGGTGGGATCGCGCGACGAAGGCGCCACGGTGGCCGGGGCCGCGCACTTCCTAGAGCATCTGCTGTTCAAGTCGACCCCGACGCGCACGGCCGTGGACATCGCGCGGGCGATGGACGCCGTCGGCGGCGAACTGAACGCGTTCACCGCCAAGGAGCACACCTGCTATTACGCGCACGTGCTCGACAGCGATCTCGAGCTGGCCGTCGACCTGGTGGCGGATGTGGTGCTCAACGGCCGCTGCGCCCCCGACGACGTCGAGCTGGAACGCGACGTCGTCCTCGAGGAGATGGCGATGCGCGACGACGATCCCGAGGACGCGCTGGCGGACATGTTCCTGACGGCGATGTTCGGCGACCACCCGGTGGGCCGGCCGGTGATCGGCAGCGCGCAGACCGTGTCGGCGATGACGCGGGCCCAGCTGCACTCGTTTCACGTGCGGCGCTACACACCCGAGCGGATGGTCGTCGCGGTGGCCGGCAATGTTGATCACGACGAGGTGGTCACGCTGGTGCGCGAGCACTTCGGGTCGCGCCTCGTTCGCGGGCAACGGCCCATCGAACCGCGCAAGGGCACCGGACGGGTCAACGGCAGCCCCGGACTGCGACTGGGCAATCGGGACGCCGAGCAGACCCACGTGTCGTTGGGCGTGCGCACGCCCGGGCGCGGCTGGGAGCATCGCTGGGCGCTGTCGGTGCTGCACACCGCGCTGGGCGGCGGGCTGAGTTCCCGGCTGTTTCAGGAGGTCCGCGAGGCGCGCGGACTGGCCTACTCGGTCTACTCCGCGCTGGACATCTTCGCCGACAGCGGCGCGCTGTCGGTGTACGCCGCCTGCCTGCCCGAGCGGTTCGCCGACGTCATGAAGGTGACCACCGAGGTGCTGGAAACCGTGGCCCGCGACGGCATCACCGAGGAGGAATGCCGCATCGCCAAGGGCTCGCTGCGCGGCGGGTTGGTGCTCGGCCTGGAGGACTCCAGCTCACGGATGAGCCGCATCGGCCGCAGCGAACTGAACTACGGCACGCACCGCAGCATCGAGCACACCCTGCAGCAGATCGAGCGGGTCACCGTCGAGGAGGTCAACGCCGTGGCCCGCCGCCTGCTGAGCAAAAGCTACGGCGCCGCCGTTCTCGGACCCCATAGTTCGAAACGGTCGCTGCCACAACAACTTCGGGCGATGGTAAGTTAACCCGATGGTACTGGGGTTTTGGGACATCGCCGTGCCCATCGTCGGTGCGCCGATGGCCGGCGGCCCGGGCACACCGGCGCTGGCGGCGGCGGTGTCGAACGCGGGTGGGCTGGGTTTCGTCGCCGGCGGCTACATCAGCGCCGAACAGTTCGCCGACGATATCGCTGCCGCACGCGCGGCGACCACGGGACCGATCGGCGCGAACCTCTTTGTGCCCCAACCCAGTGTTGCCGACTGGGTGCAGCTGGAGTACTACGCGGAAGACCTCGAAGAGGTTGCCGAGTTTTACCACACCGAGGTGGGCCACCCCGTCCATGGCGACGACGACGAATGGGAACGCAAGCTCGAGGTGGTGGCCGACGTTCGGCCCGAGGTGGTGTCGTTCACCTTCGGTGCGCCGCCGCCGGACATCATTCGCCGCCTCAGCGCGCTGGGACTGTTGGTCTCGATCACGGTGACGTCGGCCTACGAGGCCGGGGTGGCCATCGCGGCGGGCGCGGACAGCCTGGTGGTCCAGGGCCCGGATGCCGGCGGGCACCGCGGCACCTTCGCGCCGGACATGGAACCCGGCACCGAGTCGCTGTCCCAGCTCATCGCCCGAATCCGCAGCGCGCATGACCTCCCGCTCATCGCGGCCGGTGGCCTGGGTACCGCGGGGCACATCGCGGAAGTGCTGCGCAGGGGAGCGGTGGCCGCGCAGGTAGGCACCGCGCTGCTGCTCAGCGAGGAGGCCGGCACCAACTCCGCCTACCGCGTCGCGCTGAAAAACCCGGCTTTCGACTCCACGTTGGTCACCCGGGCGTTCTCCGGCCGGTACGCACGTGGCCTGGCGAACAACTTCACCCGCCTGCTCGACCACCTGGCGCCGCTGGGCTATCCCGAGGTCAACCAGATGACGAGGCCGATTCGTGCGGCGGCGGTCGAGGCCGACGACCCGCACGGCACCAACCTGTGGGCGGGAACGGCCTACCGGGAAGCTCGCTCCGGGTCGGTGGCCGACATCATCGATTCGCTCAGCCCCAATATGCGCTCGGCGTAAGGGTCGACGAACGGCAAATCCAGGTCGGTCGCGACCTGTTCGGACAACAGTGCGCCGTCGTGCGTCGAAAGGCCCTTTCGCAGCGCCGGATCCGAGCGGCAGGCCGCCCGCCAGCCCTGGTCGGCGAGCTTGAGCACATAGGGGATCGTCGCGTTGGTCAGCGCATGGGTCGACGTCTTGGGCACCGCGCTGGGCATGTTCGCCACGCAGTAGAACAGCGTGTCGTGCACGGCGAACGTCGGGTCATCGTGGGTGGTCGGGCGCGAATCCTCGAAGCAACCGCCCTGATCGATCGCGATGTCCACCAGTACCGCTCCCGGCTTCATCTGTGCGACAAGCGAATTGGAGACCAGCCTGGGCGCCCTGGCACCCGGAACCAGCACCGCGCCGATCACCAGGTCGGCGCGTTTGACCGCGTCCTCGAGGTCGTAGGCCGACGAGTAGCGGGTGCGGATGGCCACGCCGAACTCCGCGTCGAGCGCCCGAAGCCGGTTGATGTTGATGTCGAAAACCGTGACGGCCGCACCCATGCCGGTGGCGACGCGCGCGGCGTTATAGCCCGCGCTGCCGCCGCCGATGACCACCACGTCGGCGGGCTCGACGCCGGGCACCCCACCCATCAGCACGCCCCGACCGCCGTGGGTGCGCATCAGGTGGTAGGCCCCGACCTGCGCGGAGAGCCGCCCGGCGACCTCGCTCATCGGCGCCAGCAGCGGCAGGGCGCCGTCGCCGGTCTGGACGGTCTCGTAGGCGATTGACGTTGCGCCGGAAGCCAATAGCGCGTTGGTGCAGGTGGGCGACGCGGCCAGATGGAGATAGGTGAAGAGGGTCTGGCCGCGTCGCTGGTACTCATATTCGGCCGGCATCGGTTCCTTGACCTTGAGCAACAGGTCAGCGTCGGCCCAGACTTGTTCGGCGGAGCTGATCAGTTGGGCGCCCGCCGCCTTGAAATCCACGTCGGCGATCGCCGAGCCTTCCCCGGCGCCCGCCTGCACCAGCACCTCATGGCCGCGCCGGGTCAGTTCCGCGACGCCGGCCGGGGTGATGGCCACCCGGAATTCGTTGTTCTTGGTCTCGGTTGGGATGCCAACACGCATGTGTCCAGTGTGAAGAAAGTTCGAAACAGCTGCAAACATGCTGAGGATAATTCGCTAGAGTGTGGTCATGCCCGATGAACCAACGAAGGTGAGTGGTCACCCCGATGACTTGCCGAAGAATGTTCGGCCCGCCGACCTTGACGGCGTGGACCGCAGGATCCTGGGCCTGCTGCATGACGACGCCCGGATCACCAACAACGCGCTCGCGGAGGCGGTCGGGATCGCTCCGTCGACGTGTCACGGCCGCGTTCGGCGGTTGGTGGAGCTCGGTGTCATCCGCGGGTTCTACACCGACGTCGACCCGGTCGCGGTGGGATTGCCGCTGCAGGCGATGATCTCGGTCAGCCTGCAGTCCAGTGCCCGCGGGAAGATCCGCAGCTTCATCCAGCAGATCCGCCGCCGGCGGCAGGTGATGGACGTGTATTTCCTGGCCGGCGCGGACGATTTCATCCTGCATGTCGCCGCCCGCGACACCGAGGACCTGCGTTCGTTCGTGGTCGAGAATCTCAACGCCGACAAGGACGTCGCGGGCACCCAGACGTCGCTGATATTCGAGCATCTCCGCGGGGCCGCACCGATATGATCAGCGGATGACAGAGCCCTGCGCGACGGCCACGGTCCACATCGACGCGAGTCCCGAGCGGGTGTACGGGCTCATCACCGATTTGCCGACGCTGACGTCGCTGGCCGAGGAGGCGGTGGCGATGGAATGGCGCAAGGGCGATGCCGTTCGTCAGGGGGCGGTGTTCGTCGGCCGCAACGAAAACGGCAGCAAAAGCTGGACCACGACGTGCACCGTCACCGACGCGGAACGTGGCCGCATGTTCGCATTCGATGTGCGCTACACCGTGATTCCGATCGCGCGCTGGCAATACGACATCGTCGCGGCCGACGGCGGCTGCCAAGTGAAGGAGAGCACCTGGGACCGGCGGCCCGGCTGGTTCCGCAAGATCGCTCGCAGGTCCACCGGTGTCCCGGATCGGGCCGCCGCCAACGCCGAGCACATCCAACTCACCCTGCAACGCCTCAAGCAACGCGCCGAAGTGCCATGACAAAGCGCGATCCCGCCGTTGCCGTCGTCGGGGCGGGCATGTCCGGGCTCTGCGTCGCAATCGCGTTGCTGCGCAGCGGAATTACCGATGTCACCGTCTACGAGAAGGCCGACGAGGTGGGCGGGACATGGCGGGAGAACACCTATCCGGGGCTGTCGTGTGACGTGCCCTCACGCGTCTACCAATACACCTTCGCCACCAACCCGAACTGGTCGCACTTCTTCTCGCCCGGCGACGAGATACAGGCGTACTTCCGCGGCATCGCCGATCGGTTCGGGGTACGGGACCGGATTCGGTTTGGCGCCGAAATCGTCAGCGCCCGATTCGACGGTCGCCGGTGGGTACTGCGCACCGATACCGGAGACGAGTCGACCGTCGACTTTCTGATCTCGGCAACCGGTGTGCTGCATCATCCCCGGATGCCGTCGATTTCGGGTTTGGACGACTTCGGCGGGGATGCTTTTCACTCGGCGCGCTGGGATCACCGGGTCGCGGTGCGGGGCCGGCGCGTCGCGGTGATCGGCACCGGATCGACCGGCGTCCAGCTGGTCTGTGGCCTGGCCGGCGTGGCGGACAAGGTCATGCTGTTCCAGCGCACCCCGCAATGGGTGGTCCCGTTGCCCAATCCTCGGTACTCGCGGTTGACCAGCTTCACGCATCAAGCCGTCCCGTGGCTGGATCGGTTGGCCTACTTCATCTATAGCGTCATGTTCGATTTCTTCGCGGTCGCGCTGACCAAGCCGGGTTTGCGGCGGACGTGGATGGGCGCGCTGTGTCGCGCCAACCTGCGGACGGTGCGTGACCCCGAGCTGCGTCGGGCCCTGACCCCGGACTATCAGCCGATGTGCAAGCGGCTGGTGATGTCGGCCGGCTTCTACGGCGCCATGCAGCGCGACGACGTGGAACTGGTCACCGCCGGTATCGACCACGTGGAACGGCGGGGCATCGTGACCGACGACGGCGTCCTGCACGAGGCGGACGTCATCGTGCTGTGCACCGGGTTCGACACCCACGCGTTCTTCCGGCCGATGCGGCTGACCGGCCGCGACGGAGTGCTCGCCGAGGACGTGTGGCGCGATGGTCCGCGGGCATACCAAACCGTGGCAATGCCGGGCTTTCCCAACTTCTTCATGATGCTGGGGCCGCACAGCCCGGTGGGCAATCTCGCGCTGACGACCGTGGCGGAATCGCAGGCCAACCACATCTTGCGGTGGATACAGCGTTGGCGCCGTGGCGAATTCGACACGATAGAGCCGACCTCCTCGGCGACCGATACCTACAACGCGGCGCTGCGTGCCGCGATGCCGAAGACAGTGTGGACCACCGGGTGCCGTAGTTGGTACCTGAATAAGGATGGCGTGCCGGAGGTTTGGCCGTATACGCCGCAAGCGCACCGGTCCATGCTGGCCAACCCGGACGTGGCGCAGTACGAATTCAACGCTGGCGCGGTCTAGCCTGGGCGAAGGTCCAGCGGTGGCCCTCCAGGTCCTCGGCCTGATACGCCCGGAAGCCGGTCTGCTCGATGTCGCGGACGATCTTCGCGCCGCCGGCGCGGGCGTGGCGCAGATGTGCGTCGAGATCGTCGACGAACACCCATGTTTCGTGAGCGCCGGGGGGCGTCTGGCCGTCGTTCGGGAACAGCATCAGCGAGCTGTTGCCGACCCTGAATTCGATCCAGGGATGGCCGTATTCGCCGGACGGTAACGGGTCCGCGCCCTCGGGCAGCGGATCCGGGGAGGACAGCCCGAACACCTCGCTGAGCCAGCGGGCGGCCGCCGCGGGCCTTGTGTAGTGCAGGCCGACGGCCAAACGGGCGAGCTCGGGCTGGGAGCCGGTGAACTCTTCGCGGCGAACGCACCACGGCCCGAACCACTTTGGCACCACCCGCAGCCACGCCGTGCCGCCGCGGTCCTGGCCGCCCTCGGGAATCGTTGCCTGCACGGTAACCTCGGTTCCTGCCGGGACCGCGTCGAAGCGGACGTCGATCTCGACGTCGTCGACGCCGCTGGTCCACGCCAGCCGGGAACCCGGTTCCCACACCGTGATTCGGCCCAGCTCAAGCCCTTCACCGGTGGCCTCGTCGTACACCTCGATGAGCCGTCCACCGACGCCCGCCTCGCACCGCATGCCGATCGCGCGCCCGGAATCGAAATAGTTGATCGGCCCGCGCACCCACCACTGGTCGAGCTCTTCGGTGAATGCCTTGAACGCCGTCCGCGGGTCCACCGCCACCGACACCGAAACGCTGGTGCTCGCCATCACTGCCTGCCTTCTCGGTCTATTTCTAGGTGGCGCTTGAACGACTGCAGCTGCTCGCTCCAGTGCGCCTGCAGCTGATCGAGCCATGCCTGGACCGCGACGATCGAGTCCGGGCGCAGGCGGAACACCCGCACCCGCGCGTCGTCGGGTGGGCGTTCGTCGGTGACCACGCCGGCCTCGAGCAGCACGCGCAGGTGCCGGCTCATCCGCGGACCGGATACACCCGCCGAGTCGGAAATTTCACCCGCCCGTTTGGGGCCTTGGCTCAGCAGTTGCACCACCCGGCGTCGGGTCGGGTCGGCGAGGGCCTCGAACATCGGACCGACGTCGTTAACCATAGAGTCCAATATCTCACGATTTCGTGAATAGTTCACTAC
>Ga0075364_10002033_pt1 | contig 11286 bp, 9 predicted proteins | sample EndMetdeltDD1764_FD_71517 | JGI IMG/M metagenome (GOLD analysis project Ga0075364, IMG submission 71517) | Populus endosphere microbial communities from Tennessee, USA - Endosphere MetaG P. deltoides DD176-4 | ecosystem: Host-associated > Plants > Roots > Endosphere | place: USA: Tennessee...
GCGTCAATGCGAAGCTCGTGGCGGCAGCCATCATCCGCATTGGCGCCGTCGTCGTTCTCGGGATCCGGCTTATTGGACGCAAACGGATCTATGGACGTCAGGTTGGCGAGATAGCCGGCGTATTTGCCCTTATCTCGCATGCAAGCTTTATCGCCGCTGGTTTTGATGATGTCGGGATCGAAGCAAACTTTGCAATCGCCCGACTTGCAGCTGTAACAAACTTGGCTCCGTCCCGCCGCGCGCGGCGAGGCGGTAATCGGGAAGTTGTAGGTTGGGGCGCGCGCCGGCAACGGGAACTCGGGCTCGTCGAGATCGAGGCCAAAATCGCCCCCGAGCTTGTAGTCCGCATCCTGCTTAGGGTCATAGCCCGTGCTTGGAAGGCCAAAGCCGTTCTGCTCGCGAACCAATCGGGCAACGATGTCATAATATCGGCGGCCGCACGATACCTGCGAACCATTATCATAAGCCTTCACCACCGCATTGCATAGATTATTCAGGGCGTAACGCTCGCCCTTAGGGTCGGATAGATGGTAGGATCTGGGCGATCCATCGGTATTTACGGCGAGTTTGTTGGCTACGACGAATATTGCTGCGCTTGCGGCGGGCTCCTCCACAAGGATATCAATCTTGCTGTGGTTGGAGGAGCTCGTTGAGAATGTGCCTCGGCCCATGCCGCAACCGCGGGCATCGGTGGTCTGCGCGAGGACCATGGATGGCGCAACGACAATCGCCGAAATGAACACTGTGGCGATCAGCGCTCGGGGCTTCATCGGCATGCAAAACATTTACCAATCCTATTCGAATGACAACTCGAATTCCGCTATTGGCTTCTGCTCGCGCGGGCCGGCAGGCACGGGCAGGCACGGGCTGCTATTCCAAAGGTCTTCGGCGATCGACGAGTTGACCGCTGCAAACATAGAGAGCAGGGTCAATTTGTCCGTTTCCACTTTCTTCATTTCCATCATCGTTTTCATGACCTCCGCGAGTACCGTGGCCGCTTTCTCGTGGTCGTAACGCGCATAGCCTTCGATGCGGCACTGCTTCATTGCGAACAGCCAGTCATGGATTATGAAGGCCGGGGCATAACCCCACGGGGAGTAGCTGCGAAGTATCCAGAGCGGACGAGGGATCGACCCTCCATCGGTGATCATGCGGCCGGGTACGATCTTGTCCCCATTGCTTCGCACAAACGTCAGCGGCACGTCCTTGTCGGGCAGGAAGATAAACTTGTCGGGTTCGATCCATTGGACCACCAGCTTTCCCGAAAGCTTTCCCACGGAAAATGAGTCATAGGTCTCCGCGCTCGCAGGTCGACACGCGAGCATCGCGAAGAGAAGAACGAGACTGAGGCGGAGCCACTTCGTCGAGCGCATCTCTTTCCCACCGCTTCGCTTTTGCGTATTGCGTCTTCCAGTCACTGGGGCCCACGCCTCGTCCAGCTATTTTGATGGCGAGAGAGCCACCAGAAACTGATCCACGGTGCCCTTGAAAACATTCACGTCGACGTTCGTGGAAAAGCCGTCTTGGACGCGCCCGCGCTCCGAGAACTGCCAGAGCGGTGCTTCCTGACCCGCGGGCAAACGAGGCGTTTCGTTGAGTTGGCTCGTTCTGGAATAATCGGCAATCCAGATCTTGTATCGCTTCAATTTGTCGGTTTTGCCTATGCGTTCGTTCCACCATGAGGCGGCCGTGTAGATGATCGGCGTCTTGCCGGTGGACTGCTCAACGGTTTCGAGCCAGGTCAGTGCCTTTTCGATGATTTCGGCGGAAGACAATGCCTTCCATCGGTCAGCCTGGCCCGGGTCCGATCCGGCAGGCGCGTCCCACTCAAGATCCAAGGTCGGAGGCAGATCGGAAGGGAGGTGCGGGCCTACGATGGAGAGGAAATTTTGTGCCTGAGCCTTGGGGTCACCCTGCGCGGACATGAAATGATAGGCGCCGCGGTGCACGCGCGTTGCCTCGTCTCCCCACATCTTGGCGAGATCCGTCCAGTTCTTGGCAAACATGCGATCCTTGAAATCGATGCCTTGCGTCGCCTTGACCCAAACATAACGGATGTGGTGTGGACGAGCCTTGGACCAATCTATGGTACCGTCATGGTGGGATACGTCGGTTCCGAATGACCATTCGGTTCGAGCCTGCGCATCGTTTGGGAAAACAAAGCGGTCGGGAACCGCCGCCGCCGCGGGCCCCAGGGTCATCGCGTAGCGCATGAGATCACCGCGTGAAAAATCGTCAACCAGATCACGGGGTTCAGCAGATGCTTGCTGGGACAGGGCTAGAACTAGGATGCCGATACCTAGGGGGCGGATGAGCGAGAAACGGAACATGGAAATCTCCGTGAAATCGCAACCGTAGAGTCTAACCCACCGCAATGAGTTCTTTGGAGTTCGACGGAACAAGATCGTCGTCGAGAGCCGGGCAGCGAGCGTGAAAATCATACCCTTGTGGTCCGAGTGTGGCGAACTGCGCAAAACGGCCCCTGCGCATACGGAGGTTGGTGCAGTCGTTTGTTTGATTGGGCTGGCCATACGAGTGTTGAGATCGGTGCTCGCGGCTAAAGTCGCACGCATCCGCTTTGAGTTCCGTGCGCTACTCATGCACAACCTCACGCTGTAGTCCGGTCAGACTCGGCATCGGTGCGACCTGGCCACTCTGACACGGGCGCGGTGCACGGACACAATGGACAGGTAGCTGTTTGCGGGTGTTACTGCCTCATCTATTCGGAGGAGATTCCGCGAGCGCCACGATGAGTTTACCTGGAGTGCACCGCGATCTTCGTAGCGCAACTGAAGGTTTGGGTGGTCGTAGGCATGGGAAGGCACGACGTCTCCCGTCGTGCTTCGTCAGCGCTGCCTCGAGCATCCGACTTGATCCGGAAGGTCTTGCAGGCGTAAAGGCCGTTGCAGCGGATCTGCACCCTCCAGAAGCCGGAAGATAGCTGTTCGACACTCGCCCTCGTCCCACACTAGAAATGCCCTTATGACGCAACACCAACAGCATAGATTCTGCGTTGCGCCCATGATGGATTGGACGGATCGGCATTGCCGGTTCTTCCATCGGCTGCTGACGCGCCATGCGCTGCTGTACACCGAGATGGTGACGGCGGAGGCGGTGCTGCGGGGGAATCGCGAGCGGCTGCTCGGCTTGTCGCCGGAGGAGCATCCGGTGGCGCTGCAGCTCGGCGGCTCCGATCCGGCCAAGCTCGCCGAGGCGGCGGCGATCGGCGAGGGCTTCGGGTATCGCGAGATCAACCTCAACGTCGGCTGCCCCTCGGATCGCGTGCAGGAGGGTCGCTTCGGCGCATGCCTGATGGCCGAGCCCGAGCTGGTGGCCGACTGCGTTGCGGCCATGCGCCGGCGCGTGGCTATGCCGGTGACTGTGAAGTGCCGTATCGGCATCGACGACCAGGACAGCGAGGCGACCCTGCAGCGGTTCGTCGACGTGGTGGCTGATGCGGGCTGCGGGACGTTCGTCGTGCACGCGCGCAAGGCCTGGCTGCAGGGGCTGTCTCCCAAGGAGAACCGCGAGGTGCCTCCGCTGGACTACGACCGCGTGTTCCGGCTCAAGACGGATCGCCCACAACTCGAGATCGTGCTCAACGGCGGCATCCCGTCGATCGAGGAAGCGGCGATGCATCTGGGCAAAGTCGACGGTGTGGCGCTGGGCCGGGCCGCGTACCAGAACCCCTATCTGCTGGCCGAAGTCGATGGCGCGCTGTTCGGTAGCGCCGATGCCGTGCCGAGCCGGCGGCAGGTCCTGGAGCAACTCGTGCCCTACATCGAGCGGCATCTGCGGGCCGGCGGCCGGCTGAACAACATCGTCCGGCATATCCTCGGGCTCTATCACGGCCGGCCGCGTGCGCGCGCCTTCCGCCGGCATCTGTCGGAGCAAGCGCCGCGCGAGGGCGCCGGCGTCGACGTGCTGCTGGAGGCGATCGCGATCGCCGAGGGCGAGCAGCGGGTGATGGCGGCGGCCGAATAGCATGCTTAATGCGCGGCGGGTCGGATGCGTTTGGACGCCCGATCCGCGCTTCAACAGGCTTTGATCGTCGGGCGGCGGGTTCTGCGGTAGACTTCGCCGAACCACTCTTGGAGAGCGACATGCGGCCTGCCGTGCTGGGCGGCTTTCTTCTGGCTTTGCTGCTGGCTTCGCCGGTGCAAGCGGCCGATCCTGGGCCGCTGCCGTCGCCGGTCGGTTCCGAGACGCCGCGCGCGGAGCCCGACAAGGAGGAGAACGGGCTCTATCACCAGAAGTGGTTCCACCTGTCGTTTCTCGACCTGCGCGAGGACTTCGAGGACGCCAAGAGGGCCGGCTTGCGCTTCGCCGTGATCTTCGAGCAGCGCGGCTGTCCCTACTGCACCAAGATGCACACTGAGATTCTTTCGCAGCGCTACATCAACGACTACGTGCGGCAGAACTTCCGCATCGTGCAGCTCGACATGTTTGGCTCGCGCGAGGTGACCGATTTCGACGGCACGAAGATGTCGGAAAAGGCCCTGGCCGAGCGCTGGGGAGTGATCTTCACGCCCACCATCGTGTTCTACAAGGACGACCTCGCTGGCCTCGACGGCAAGTGGGGGCGCGATCTGGAAGCGATCGAACGCTTGCCGCTCAGCTACGGCCGCGACACGTTCTATGACCTGTTCGTGTGGGTACGCCACAAGCTCTATGTGCAGGACAAGAGCTTCCAGCGCTTTCATCACGCGCGCATCGCCGAGCGCGAGGCACTGAAGGCCGCGGCGGAGCCGAAGGCGGGGCGGACAAATTGAGGCATCTGTCGTCCTCGGGCCTGTCCCGAGGACCCAGCCATCTTCAGGCTCCGGCGCGAGTTGATAGATGGATGGTCGGGACAAGCGCGACCATGACAAGGGCACCCTAGATCTTCTGATTGTACTCGCCCACCTCCGGGCACTGCGCGAGGCGGCCGTCGATGTCGGCGAAGATGGCGCGCATGTTGGCCTCCGAGGTGGGGCTCTCCACGACGATCACCAGCTCGGGCTTGTTGGAGGAGGCACGCAGCAGGCCCCAGGTGCCGTCAGCGAGCACGACGCGCACGCCGTTGACGGTGATCAGCTCGCGAATCTTCTGGCCGGCGATCTGCGCGCCGGTGGAGGATGCGTCCTTGTACTGGGCGACGATCTTGTCGACGATGCCGTACTTGGCTTCGTCCGCGCAGTGCGGCGACATGGTGGGCGAGCCCCAGGTCTTGGGCAGCGCGTTCTTGAGGTCGGCCAGCGTCTTGCCGGGACTGCGCTCGAGCATGTCGCACACGGCAATGGCGGCGACCAGGCCGTCGTCGTAGCCCCTGCCGAGCGGCGGCTGGAAGAAGAAATGGCCGGACTTCTCGAAGCCGACCAGCGCCTTCTGCTCGTGCGTGTAGCGTTTCATGTAGGAGTGGCCGGTCTTCCAATAGAGGGCCCGCGCACCGTTCTGCCGCAGCACGGGATCAGTCATGAACAGGCCGGTCGATTTAACGTCGGCAACGAACACGGCGTTGGCATGCTGCGCGGAGAGATCGCGCGCCAGCATGACGCCGACCTTGTCGGCGAAGATCTCGTGGCCCTCGTTGTCGACCACGCCGCAGCGGTCGCCGTCGCCGTCGAAGCCGAAGCCGACGTCGGCCTTGTGCGCCAGCACCGCTTCGCTCATGGCGTGCAACATCTTCATGTCTTCAGGATTGGGGTTGTAGCGCGGGAAGGAATAGTCGAGGTCGCAGTCGAGCGGCACGACCTCGCAGCCGAGCGCTTCCAGCACTTGCGGCGCATAGGCGCCCGCCGTGCCGTTGCCGCAGGCGCACACCACCTTGAGGCGGCGTTTGAGCTTGGGCCGGTCGGTGAGGGCGGCGATGTAGCGTTCAGCGATGTCGGGCACGAAGATGTAGCGGCCGCCGGCTGCCTGCTCGCCAGCGCCGGCGAGTACGATGTCCTTGAGCGCGGTCATCTCCTCCGGACCGAACGTCAGCGGGCGATTCATGCCCATCTTGATGCCGGTCCAGCCGTTGTCGTTGTGGCTGGCGGTCACCATCGCCACGCCTTCGACCTCGAGCGCGAACTGGGCGAAGTAGGCCATTGGCGAGAGCGCCAGGCCGATGTCGTGCACCTCGGCGCCGCCGGCGAGCAGGCCGTTGATCACGGCCTGCTTCACGGATGCGGAATAGGAGCGGTAGTCGTGGCCGACCACGAAGCGCTTGGGGCGCCCCCGCTTGGCCGCCAGCGTGGCGATGCCGAGGCCGATGGCGTTGAGGCCCATCAGATTGATCTCGGTTGGGAACAGCCAGCGTGCGTCGTACTCGCGAAAGCCGGTCGGCTTGACCAGCGGCAGCCGCTCGAAGTCGGCAGTGTTCGGCTTCAAGTCGGCGCGCGGTTTGGGAAGCATGCGGAATCACCTCGAGAACATAGGAGTCGCCACACCCGGCCACAGACAACGGTCACAGGCCAGCGCCCGATGTGTGACAAAAGGACCGCGGCGGATCAAGGACCGATCGACGGGAGGGTCAATAGCGCCCAGGCGTCATTCCTGCAGGACCAGCGTGCCGCCGCTCATGTCCACGCGGCGGAGCCGCTTGAGGAACGACATGCCGAGCAGGGTGGTGCCGAGCATGCCGCGCTCGCTCACCGAGGCCGGCACATCGCGCACGGTGATGTCGCCGATGCTGACGCGGTCGAGGGTGACCGGTGCAACTCGGGCGATGCCGTTGGCGGTGCGCACCTGTTGCGTGAAGTCGCGATCGCGCACGTAGATGCCGGCGCGGCCGGCGTCCTCGTAGGTCAAGGCGACCTGGGAGGCACCGGTGTCGACCAATGCTTCGACGCGGCGGCCGTTGATCTCGGCTGCAACGTGGTAGTGGCCGTAGGCGCCGGCGCGAAGCTCGACCGTCCGGCCCGACAGAGAGCGGGCAGCCGGTTCCGAGCGGCTCGGAGCTTGGCTGATGGTTTGACGCGATGTCGCAAATTTGGGCAGGCCGAGCATGCCCCGGGCGGCGTCTTTGATCTCGGCGAAGTAGAGTAAGCTGAAAGCCGCACAGCAACCGGCCACGGTCCATCCCGCCGCCTGGTTGACCGCTCGCCTCGCACCCACCGGCATGGCCATGACGCCTGCACCGCTCGCTGGACGCTGGCGCGAGGGGCGCCGTCGTCGGGCGGCGGCCGCTAGCTCCGCAGCGTCAGATAGTCTCCGGAAAATTCATATGAGCGCAGCCTGCTTAAGAAACTCATACCGAGCAGGTTCTCCTTCAGCGCGCCGGGCTTGGCCACCAGAGCGTCGACGTCGGTGAGATTGATGGGGCCGAGCGTCAGGGTGCGCAGCCGCACGTGGGCCGCGTACGTGGTGCCGTTGGCCGTCTGCACGGGCACCGAGTATCTGAGGCGCTCGGGGTCGATGCCGAGCTTCTGGGCGTCCGCCGGCTTCAGCACGACGGTCGACGCGCCCGTGTCCACCAGCATCGACAGGGCCACGCCGTTGGCCTGCGTCTTGACGATGAAGTGGCCGTCGGAGCGTTTGCGGATGCGCACGGACTGCTCGCCGTCCACCTGCGCGTCGCTGCGCAGGATGGCGCCCGGCGGCAACAGCTCGCCGATCACGCGATGGCCGAGAGTGAGAATCTCCTCGCGATAGCTGTAGCCCGCCACAAGCAGGAAGGCGACGGCCGTCCAGGCGACCAGGTCACGCGCCGCCTGGCCCAGACGCCCGCGGTAGCTGCCGGCGATGGACGAGGCCAGAAAGATCAGCATGGCCAGACCGGCAACGCCGATGGCGAAGTCGGAGGGGTCGAAGCCTGCGATGGAGCCGGCGTCGGCACGCAGCAGCAATGCCAAGCCGGCGATCATCAGCAGAGTGAGGGCAATCCATGCTCCCATCGGTCACCTCTGCGCGGCCGGCTGAATTGGGCCGCGTCTGGCGGGCAGCTCGTTCATAATACGCCGCCGCTCGGTATCCGTCATCGCCGTCCAGCCGGCAATTTCACCCCTTGAGCGGAAGCATCCGGCACACAAGCCCGTGGCCAGATCGATCGTACAGATCTTGATGCAGGGGGATTCCATATACCTCTGGTTCCGCAGCGCGGCCGGCACCGCGCGGCGCAGCCCAGCGAATGTAGGAAGCGGGCTTGGTTCTGACAATCCGCCTCAGCGGACTGCTGTGGATGGAACGGTACGTGAACCAATTTCCGTTCCTGCGTCCCTCGGGTGCTTCCGCCGCTCGGGCGCGGGTGGCTGACGGTGGCGTTCCATGCCCAGTGGTTGCAGGGGCGGCATGGCCCGCAGTACGCGGCTTTTCGGCAGAATGACAATGGCTTCCGTGCCTTTGCGCAGCTCGGACTGCAACTCGAACGTGCCGCCATGCAGGGTGACGAGGTTCTGTACGATCGGCAGGCCGAGCCCGGTGCCGCCTTCGGCGGTCTGGTGGGCCAGGGAGCCCTGCCCGAAGGCCTGCATGACGCGCGGGATCTCCTCCTTGGGTATGCCAGGGCCCGTATCGCGCACGCTCAGTTTCTGGCCGCCCGTATCGGCGTGCGCGACGCTGAGCGTGATGCGACCACCGCGCGGCGTGAACTTCAGCGCGTTCGACATGAGGTTGAGGCAGATCTGGCGGATGGCGCGCTCGTCGGCCCAGATCTGATCCAGGTCCTTGTCGAACTCGAGCACCATCTGCAGGCCCTTGCTCTCCGAGCGCAGAGCCAGCAGGCGTCGGCATTCCTCGACGATGTCGGCCAGGCGGACCGGCTCCTCGTGCAACTCGTAGCGGCCGGCCTCGATGCGCGAAAGGTCGAGGATCTCGTTGATCAGCTGGAGCAAGTGCCGGCCGCTGTCGTGAATATTGCCGGCGTACTCCTGGTAGTTCTCGTTCTGCATCGGTCCGAGCAGCTCGCACTTCATCACCTCGGAGAAGCCGAGAATGGCATTGAGCGGCGTGCGCAGCTCGTGACTCATGGTGGCGAGGAAGCGCGACTTGGCGACGTTGGCGGCTTCGGCACGCCGCCGCGCCTCGTCGGAGATGGATTTCTCCTCCTCGATCTCGGCGATCAACGCGTCCTTCTCGGCGCGGAACTCGAGCATGGCGAGCGCCGTGGAGTTGAGGCCCTTAGCGAGGAAGATGAAGTAGACGTGCAGGCCGACCGCCATGGCCGCCATCGCCACATAGAAGGGGTGGCCCTGCATCAGCAGACGCACAACGACGGCAAGGGTCATGGGAATGGTGGAGACATAGAGGAGGTCCATCACCGCCGACGCGAAGGTCATGCGGATGGCGAGCAGGACGATGAGCGACGCCAGCATGAAGACGTGCGAGGCGGCGTCCGCCACGCCCAGCCCGACGACCGCCATGCCCCCCCAGGTCACGCCGCTGGCCAGCTCGAGCCAGATGAATTTGGTGCGCCACTTGTCGACGTTCACCTCGGTGCGCGGCAGCGCCATGAATTGGCGGCAGGCCGCGATCATGAAGAACTTGGCCGAGATGACGGTGGCGAGCCAGGCGGACGCCTGGATGACGGGTGCCCAGAACATCGACGCCAGCGAGAAGAGGACGGCCAGCAGGGGTAGGGTGACGCGCGCGGAGAGCTCGTTGCGCACGAACATGGCCAGCAGCTCGTACTCGAACTCCGGCTTCAGGACGGTGTTGTGCGAGAGCTTGGCGCGAATCTCGCGCAGATGGGCCTGCATCGCCGCCCGCGGATCTTTCGCGCGCGGTCGGCTCTGGGGGGCCGCAATGTCGTCGGCGCCTTGCATAGTCTCCCTCGTCGTGCCTGGCAGGCACGTGCAGTCCCGCTTCCTGCACGCCCGCGGCGTCGACCGATCGTCACATCGAGCCCTGCGGTGGCAATCTCGGCTCAAATTACTAAATTCGCGTTTATCAATGGGTTGCGATTGCGCGTTGTGGGCGGCGCTGAGCCCGCCGGAGAGGCACGGAACGATGTGCCGCAGGGCCTGCGGGGCGCGGCTTGCACGGCCAACATGCCTCCAGTACGACTTTGGCACCCCAACGGCCTGCTCGGAGCGCCAAAGCATGAAAATTCTGCAGACGCGAGGCGCTCCCAACCCACGGCGGGTGCGCATCTTCTTGGCCGAGAAGGGCATCGAGGTGCCTTATGAGGAAATCGACCTCATGAAGGGCGAGCTGAAAACGGCCGACTTCACCAAGCTCAACCGCTTCCAGCGCGTCCCGGTGCTGGTGCTGGATGATGGTACGTCGCTGCCCGAGACGATGGCCATCTGCCGCTATTTCGATGAGACGAAGCCGGAGCCGGCGCTGTTCGGCACGGGTGCTCTGGAACGGGCCATGGTGGAGATGTGGAACCGGCGCATGGAGCTTGGCCTGCTGTTCTGCGTGGCGCAGGTGTTCCGCCACCTGCATCCGGCCATGGCTCAGCTCGAGGTGCCCCAGGTTGCCGCCTGGGGCGAGGCCAACCGGCCGAGGGTGCTGGAGATCCTGCAGTACCTGGACGAGGAACTGGGCACGCGGCGCTATATCGCCGGGGACCACTATACGGTAGCCGATATCACAGCCCTGGTTGCCATCGAATTCATGAAACCGGCGCGCATACAACGCCCCGAGGGCCTGCAGCATATCGCGCGCTGGCATGAAGAGGTGTCGGCACGGCCAAGCGCGAAGGCCTAAAATTGTACGCCGGCTGGATCTCCGCGTCTGTTACCTGCGTAACAGACAGGCGGGGCGGGGTGGCGTAGATGTGGCGAAAGATCGTCATTTCGAGACGAGCACCATGAGACTGACCGTTGTGGGATGCGGAGATGCCTTCGGCTCGGGCGGGCGGCTGCAGACCTGTTATCTCGTCGACGACGGGCCCAAGCGCTTCCTGATCGACTGCGGGGCGACGGCACTGATCGGCCTCAACCGGCTGCGGATCGACCCCAATTCCATCGAGACCATCTTCATCTCGCACCTGCATGGGGATCACTACGCGGGGCTGGTGTGGTGGATGATCCATGCCAAGCATGTAGCCAAACGCATGGCGCCGCTGACCATTGTCGGGCCAGCGGGCGTCGAGGCGCGCTTCACGGCGGCGGCGGAAGCCTTGTTCCCGGGCTCCACGGGCGTGCAACGCAGCTTCGATCTGCGCTTCCAGGAATGGGTGACCGGGCAGCCCACCGATATCGCAGGGGTGCGGGGGACGCCGTTCGAGGTCAGCCATCCGTCCGGCGCGCCATCCTATGCGCTGCGCTTCGAGGTAGGCGGCAAGGTGCTGGCCTTCTCCGGCGATACGGAATGGGTCGATAGCCTGGTCGAGGCCGGCAGGCGTGCCGACCTTTTCATTATGGAATGCTACCAGTT
>Ga0075364_10002034_pt1 | contig 11283 bp, 12 predicted proteins | sample EndMetdeltDD1764_FD_71517 | JGI IMG/M metagenome (GOLD analysis project Ga0075364, IMG submission 71517) | Populus endosphere microbial communities from Tennessee, USA - Endosphere MetaG P. deltoides DD176-4 | ecosystem: Host-associated > Plants > Roots > Endosphere | place: USA: Tennessee...
CTGACCACCTTCGTGATACAAAAAAACCGGCCGCAAAAGCAGACCGGTTTTCAACCCGGTCTTTTTAGCCACTTGTTTAACGTGGCTGCAAGCCGACCGGCCAAATCACCACGGGATAAAACCGGCTTACGCCTCGCTCCGGCTTGCGTCAATGGCTTTGATTTGGTTTTGTCGCCCATCGATACAGGGACTTTTAAGATGATCAGGACGACGGGAATTCTGGCTGACCGCGCAATCGCGGCGCTGTTCGAGACAAAACGTCTGATCTCCGAGCGTGCGCTCGATAGCGACCAGATCCAGCCGGCAAGCCTCGATCTGCGTCTCGGCGCAAAAGCGTTTCGCGTGCGTGCTTCCTTCATGCCGGGTCCGAACAGTCTCGTCTCCGACAAGCTCGACCGGCTGAAGCTGCATGTTGTCGATCTGACCGAAGGCGCGGTTCTTGAGACCGGTTGCGTCTACATCGTGCCGTTGATGGAGCGTGTCGATCTGCCGGCAGAGATGTCGGCATCGGCCAATCCGAAAAGCTCCACCGGCCGCCTCGATATTTTTACGCGCGTCATCACCGATTACGCGCAGGAATTCGACAAGATCCCGGCCGGTTATTCCGGCCCGCTTTATCTGGAAATCTCGCCACGCACTTTTCCGATCGTGGTGCGTCAGGGTTCGCGCCTGTCGCAGATCCGTTTCCGCATCGGCAATGCATTGCTGGGTGAACCGGAACTGTTGAAGCTGCACAATGACGAAACGCTGGTTGCCTCGCAGCAGCCCAACGTTTCGGGTGGCGGCATCGCGCTGTCGATCGATCTGCGTGGCGACAAGGATGGCCTGATCGGTTATCGCGGCAAACACCACACGGCTGTTGTCGATGTCGATAAAAAGGCCCAGCACGACATTTTCGATTTCTGGGAACCTCTCTATAGCCGTGGCCGCAACGAGCTGATCCTCGATCCGGACGAGTTCTACATTCTCGTGTCGCGTGAAGCCGTGCATGTGCCGCCGCTCTACGCCGCAGAGATGACACCGTTCGATCCGCTGGTCGGCGAATTCCGCGTTCATTACGCCGGTTTCTTCGATCCGGGTTTTGGCCACGAGGCAGCCGGTGGCCGTGGCAGCCGCGCGGTTCTGGAAGTGCGCAGCCATGAAGTGCCGTTCATTCTGGAAGATAGCCAGATCGTCGGCCGCCTCGTGTATGAACATATGCTGGAAACACCGGAAGGCCTTTATGGCTCCGGCCTCGGCTCCAATTATCAGGCGCAGGGCCTGAAACTGTCGAAGCATTTTCGCGCCTGATTGTCGCGGCCCTTGTAGACCTTCAGCAGGTCAAGGGCGCTTGACAGCCGCAGTCTTATATTGGAAGGCTGCAGGCATAAGCGGGTGTAGCTCAATGGTAGAGCAGCAGCTTCCCAAGCTGAATACGAGGGTTCGATTCCCTTCACCCGCTCCAGCGCTCTCCGCCATTTCCAAAGCAAAATAAGCCCTGTCCGTGAAGCGGTAACGCATCTGCATGGCAAAGTGCATGCGCCATCATGTTCACAAAAACCGGAAACGGCCTGCGCACAAAAAAACACGCGATCGTCGTCACAAAGGTGTTGCATTTGAAAATGGTTTGAGCGATACACCGCTTCGTCGCAGCGATGCGGCCCACGGTTCAGCATAACTACCCCGGACCGATGGATGATGAGCGGGTGTAGCTCAGGGGTAGAGCATAACCTTGCCAAGGTTAGGGTCGAGCGTTCGAATCGCTTCACCCGCTCCATTTTTTCTTCTTTGTCGTGTTGTTGACACAATCCCCAATTAGAAGACATGTCATCGGCATTGCTGATGAGCGCGAAGCAATCGCCTCTCGCAAAAGCCGCGTTGCAGACAAGATTTTGACCACGGATGTACTGGCAGGGTTAGGTAAGCAATGATGAGGAAGGTCGGTGCGGTTTCGCCCCGGCCTTTTTTGTTGCCGAAAATAGGCCCGCCTCCAGCCGTTCGGCGGGCCATATATCGCCTGGTTCCGGCTCAGAACACCGCCAGATAGCGCAGCAGCGAGATGATGCCGATCAGGATGACGATGATCTGCACGATCTGGCGTGCGCGACCGTCAATCGGCAGACGCTGGATCAGATAAAGAACCAGAACGATGACGAGGAAGGTGATCAGAATACTGATGAGAACCGACATGAATTTTCTCTCTCCGAAACAAGGCCGCCTGTCCCAAGCGGTGTGATGCGGGAGATCGAAATGTTTGGATGGCCACCGGATTTCTCCTCGCAATGCATGGAGGTTAGCCGGCTGCCTGTTTCTCTTTCCCGCTGGCCGCGTCAACGGGGCGATGTGGCGTTTTGTTCCAGAAAAAAGGATTAGTCCTCAATTCGTTGAAGGCTTTCCATGCCGCGAGCGATGTCATCATCCAGTAAAACGGAGCAGCAACCCAGCGGCGGCCGACAAGCTGCCGTTCATGCGCGGTCATCGAGCGCAACCCCAACCGGACCAGCAGAACATAACTGCCGATAATGTTGACGGCATCGATGGCAATCAGCGGATTTTGCAGAAACGCGGTGGTCGCCGACGGTTCGTTCAGAAAAACGAACATTGCCCAGGCGACCAGCACCAGCAGCAGCGGATGTAACAGCGCCGAGGTCAGCATGCCGCCGATCATCAGGTGAAAGATAAGCGCGCCCCAAAGACCCATGTCGCGTAAGTGCTTTGCCGGGTGGCGTATGGTCACCAGCCAGGTCTGCATCCAGCCCTTGTACCAGCGCGTTCGCTGCCCGAACCATATGCCAAGCGAGGTCGGTGCATCCTCCAGTGTTGGTCGCTGCAATGTCTCGGCGTGGTAGCCGTGGCGATAGAGACGCACGCCAAGGTCTGCATCCTCGGTGACGTTGAACGGATCCCAGCCGCCGATTTCCCTGAGAGCCGATGTGCGAAAGTGGTTGGATGTGCCACCGAGCGGCAGTGGCAGGCGATAGGCTGCCAGCATTGGCAAAATGCCGCGAAACAGGGCGGAATATTCGAGCGCGAACAGCGCGCTGAAAAAACTCGCACGTGCATTGGTGATGACAAGAGGCGCCTGCAGGCAGGCAACCTCGTCAGGAGATTTACGAAAACGCCCGAATGCTTCCCGCAATTGCTGTGAATGCGGCCGGTCTTCGGCATCGTAAATCGCCAGAAATTCTCCACGGGCGGCGCAAAGCGCATAGGTCAGCGCCTTGGGTTTGGTGCGCGGCTGGCAGGGTGGCACGCGTACGACTTCGAAATGCGGCTTGAGGCGTAGGGCTTCCAGCGCCCGCAGCGTTCCGAAATCATCGGCCTCGCAAACCAGCTTGATATCCAGCAGGGCGGGTGGCCAGTCCAGCCTTTCGAGGCTTTGCACGAGTTGGTGGGCGACATCGGCTTCCCGGTAGAGTGCCACCAGAACCGTGTATGTCGGCAAAGCCGTATCGTCGACATTTGCCGCTTCGGTCGGAGCAGGCTTGCGCTGTTTGCCATGGGTGAGCGCCACAAGGCGCAGCAGCAGGGAGCAGAGATAAATAAGCGACAATGTGACATGCAGGATCGGCAACGAGATCTGCGGCACCAGAAACAGGCTCGCGGCCAGCATGAAAAGGCAGGCACCGGCAGCAAACCCCTGTGCGCCGGATAGCACGATGCGTGCGGAGGCGTGCGGTTGGGTCTCGAAAAGCTCGGTGACGGCAACTCGTGTCCGCCGTTCCGCACCCGCAGCCCAGACGGCGGACCGGATTTGACTGGGAGTGGTGACGACAAGTCCCTGCCTTGCAGTCGGCAAGCGGTCCAGCAGGGCGGCAAGTTCAAAGAGCTTCGCCGCTTCCGGCACGATCGCCACCTGCGGCTCTTTCTGGGCATGCGTCAGCCGGATCTGGCTTGGGCGTTGTAATTGAATGTCGAGATGATCGATGTCGATAATGCTGGCGGGATCGATTTCCGCAACAAACGGCAGGCGCAGAAAGCGTGCCATGGCGGCAAAATAGGCGTCTTCGCGGATCGAGCCTTCTGCCAGAAGTTCCGCTTCGATCCGGGTGCCATGGGTTTCGGTGCGCTTTGCAAAAAGCCGGATCATCGGTTTCCCTATGCCGAGGGCAATCAGCGCGGCGATTTCGCCGGCATAAGGATCGAAGCGGGAAGGGGTGGGAAAGAGAAGATCGTTGGATACAGATGCTGCGCGCCGCACCAGCGGCCTTTCCAAATATTCCCCGACACGCATGCTTCTGCTAAACCCCACATAACAATAAGCCCCGGCATGTCTCGTTTCGGATCATACAGATGCACGCATTGGTTACATCCCTCAAAAGTCGGGGGCAGTTTCGCGGATTGCTGCCGCGCATGACGGCAACGCTGTTGATGCTTGGCATTGCCATGCCAGCCACCGCTCAACAGGCCGAAAATGCTGATCTTCCGGTGATGTTCGATGCACGCGAGCGCCTGCCGCGGCCCGATCTTTCCAATGTGCCGCGTATTCGTGTGCTCACAACCGTGGATTTTCCGCCTTTCAGTTTTCTCGATCAGACGGGCCGTCTCACCGGCTTTCATGTGGATTTCATTCGTGAAGTCTGCGCCGAACTGAAGGCCGAGGCAAAATGCCAGATCCAGGCCGTGCCTTATGCCGATCTCGAACCGACACTGGAAAAGGCCGGTGCCGAAGTGGTGTTGGCAGGCATCGCTGTCACGCCGGACTTGCGGAGGAAATTTGCGTTTTCGCGGCCCTATCTGCTGTTGCCGGCGCGTTTTGCCGTGAACAGCAAGATCGGCTTGACCGGGCACGCTGCGGCGGCACTTTCAGGCCGTCCGGTCGGTGTGGTCGCCGGTACGGTACATGAAGCCATGTTGAAGGGCTTTTTCCCGAAAGCGCAGGTGCGTCCGTTCGAAACGCCCGAGGCCATGCTCGATGCGTTGAAGGCAGGCAGTGTCGATGCGGTGTTCGCCGATGGCCTACGCCTGCCGTTCTGGGTCGCGAGCGAAGCATCGTCGGGCTGCTGTACCCTGTTCGATGGACCCTACATGTCGCAGCGTTATCTAGGCGAAGGCCTGTCGGCGATGTTCCGTCACAACGATACCGTCCTGCCGGTAGCATTCGATAGTGCGGTCGCGGCCCTTTCACGCAATGGCCGCCTGCAGGAAATCTATCAGCGTTATTTTCCGAACGGGCTGTATTGATCGTCTGGGCGGTTACTGGCTGGCCCAGATGATGCGGGCGATCCATTCGATTTCGGTCATCTCGAATGTGCGGTTCGGATGCGCCGGGTTGAGCGAATTGAGTTCGATGGATTTGGCGCTCTGGCGCAAAAGCACCTTTGCCATCACTTCGCCCTCACGGGTTTTCACCACCACGCGGTCGCCGCGCCGCACCTGTGCGCCGGGTTCCACGATCAGCCGGTCACCGTCGCGGTAAAGCGGCAGCATGGAATCGCCCTGCACCTCAAGCGCATAAACGGCACCGCTGGTGGGGGCGGCCGGAAAATCCACCACATCCCAGCCCTGGCCCGCCGGAAAACCGCCATCGTCGAAAAAGCAGCCGGCGCCCGCCTGCGCAAACCCCAGAAGCGGAATACCGCTCGAGCGGGGCGGATAGGTGACTTCAGAGGTTGTTGCCGGTTGCGGGGCGTGAACCTGTTCAGGGCCGAGAAAAGCCAGAAACTGGTCGATGCTGGAGCCGGTCGCTTCCAGCACTTTGGCAATGGATTCCGTCGAGGGCCAGCGCATGCGGCCATCCGGTCCCTGCCGTTTGGATTTGTTGAAGGATGTCGGGTCGAGGCCGGCCCGGCGGGCAAGGCCCGAAGGGGTCAGTTGGTGGCGCTCGGCCAGCGCGTCGAGCGCGTTCCAGATCGTCTCGTGTGACAACATCGTCTTCAAATCCTGCCGCGCCGGGATCCACACTGCCATCCGCATCGGCGGTCATGACAAGGCGGCACGGCTTCTTTTGCTTGCGCACTTCCGGCAGGCCCGGAAAAGCGGCGAATGCCTGGGCCACGCAAGTACAGCCAGACGACTTCGAAATTAAACAAAGCCGGCAGCGGAGTAAAGATGAAAAGGAATAAAATCCTGTTTCAACGGCGAACAACCGCCGTTGTCAGGCGACCATGGCAAGGTTTACCTGGCCGAGCTTGATCACCGCCTGCGTGCGGCTGTCGACATTGAGCTTCAACAGGATTGCCGAGACATGCGCCTTGATCGTCGCTTCCGACACGCCAAGCGCATAGGCGATCTGCTTGTTCAAGAGCCCTTTGCCGAGCATGGTGAGAACCTTGCTCTGCTGCGGCGTCAGCGTTTTCATCCGCTCCATCAGTTCGGTCATGGCCGGGTCGGCGCTCGAACAGTTCTTCTGTTCGCCGGTCCAGATGCCGCCGTCGAGCACGGTATCGACCGCCCGGCGAATATCCTCCAGAGACGCAGATTTGGAAATGAAGCCGGATGCACCAAGTTCCAGCGCCCGGTTTATGGTCGGGCCGTCATCGCTTGCCGAAACCACGATGACAGGCAGGCCCGGAAATTCCGAACGCAGCGCCGTCAGCCCGGAAAAACCGGAAACGCCCGGCATGTTGAGGTCGAGAAGCATCAGGTCTATCTCGGCGTGATCGCCTGCCGCCTTTCGGGCAGCATTAAAATCGCCTGCTTCGATAATGGTCTGCTGCGCGCCGATATCATCCATCGCCTGCCGCAGCGCGCCGCGAAACAGAGGGTGGTCATCCGCAATGATAATGGTGAGTGTCTGCATTCCCACGCCGCCTCCCAACAGCATAGTCTGCCCGTCTCCTCGTCATATTTCTAATACTTGCAGCGTTTTTGCACAAGTGCTTGTGCCCTTGTACTTCACAACTGTCAGTTCATATCCGTCTCAAGCCTGATAAATATCAGGTCCTGTTCGGCACCGTCGGTTGCTGTTCTTCTTTTCGGAATTCCTCGACGAGGCCGAAGAAACGGCGCATGAAACGCTCCATGATCGACAGCGAGGTCTCGATTTCAGCTTCCGAGGGAAGGCCCGGTTTGGCGACGGTGGAGCCAGCCTGTTTTTCCAGCGCGCTCACACGTTTTTCCAGAAGGTCGAGTTCCTTTTCGTAGGCTGCACGCTCGTCTGCCGCCATACGGCAGGTTAGTTGGCCGCCTTCGTCGCGGCACAGTGTCAGCGCGCCGCTCTGCGTGTCCAGCCGCACGAAACCGCTCTCGGTTTTCTCCAGCCGAAACCGGTTCTGGTTACCGTCCTGTGCCAGCGTGGCAACGGGAGCAGCGGTGGTCGCCATCATGCCCGTCAACACAGCCGCTGCGGTAAAATGTCTGGACATGTCTGTCTCCTGTTTTTCTGAAGCCTGTTTTACCGAAGCATTGACCTTCGCCATGGACAAACCGCGATCTTTGCGGCAAAGCCTCGACAAACAATCATGGCCGGGAACGAGAATGAGCGACGTTATCTACAAGATCGTGACGGAAGACCTGTGGCTTGATGCCAAGGGAAAAGGCGTTTTTGATGGCGCGACGATCGATCTTGCCGACGGCTACATTCATTTGTCCACCGCAACCCAGGCGCAGGGCACGGCCGACAAATACTTCGCGGGTCAGGCGGGCCTGTTGCTGATCGCCATCGATGTCGACCGGTTGGGCGACAAACTGCGCTGGGAGCCTTCGCGCGGCGGTGAGCTTTTCCCGCATCTTTATGCCCCTCTGACGTTCGATGCCGTCATATGGGAAAAACCATTGCCGATCGGCCCCGATGGCCGTCACCAGTTTCCGGAGATCTGATTTCATGATGGGCTTTTTGAAAAGTGTCACCCGCCGGGGTCTTTTCCTTCTCGACCCGGAAGCCGCGCACGGCATGTCGATCACGGCGCTGAAGACCGGGCTCGTGCCGTCCTGCGCAGCAAGGCCCGATCCGCGTCTGCGCGTCAGCCTTGCAGGTCTCGATTTCCCCAATCCCATCGGCCTCGCTGCCGGTTACGACAAGAATGCCGAAGTGCCGGAAGCGTTGCTGAAAATCGGCTTCGGCCATGTCGAGGTCGGCACGCTCACGCCCAAGGCACAACCGGGAAATCCCAAACCGCGCCTGTTCCGCCTGGTCGAGGATGAAGCCGTCATCAACCGGTTCGGTTTCAACAATGAAGGCCATGAACCGGCCTTCCGGCGCCTGCAGAAGAGCGGCGGCAAAGGCATTATCGGCGTCAATATCGGTGCCAACAAGGATAGCGCTGACCGTATCGCCGATTACGTGGCCGGCATTCGCCGCTTCAATTCGGTCGCCACCTATTTCACCGCCAACATTTCTTCGCCCAACACGCCCGGTCTGCGCGACCTGCAGGCACGCGAAAGTCTCGCGGCGCTGCTCTCGGCCGTCATTGCCGCGCGCAACGAAGAAGCCCAGAAGTCAGGCCGCAAGGTTCCTGTTTTCCTGAAGATCGCGCCCGATCTCACCGAGGAGGGTATGGACGATATCGCCGCCGAAGTGCTGGCGCATCAACTGGATGGCCTGATCGTTTCCAACACCACGCTGTCTCGCGATGACCTGATCGACCAGCGGCAGGCTGGCGAGGCGGGTGGCCTGTCCGGCAAGCCGCTGTTCGCACGCTCCACCGCGGTTCTCGCAAAGATGCGCCAGAAAGTGGGCAAGGACCTTCCGATCATCGGTGTCGGCGGCGTGTCCTCTGCCGATACGGCACTGGAAAAGATCAGGGCAGGGGCCGATCTCGTGCAGCTTTATTCTTGCATGGTCTATGAAGGTCCGGCGCTTGCCGGTCGTGTCGTCACCGGCCTGTCAAAGCTGCTGGACCGTGAGCAGGTCAATTCGGTGCGTGATCTGCGCGATAGCCGCGTCGATCACTGGGCAGCGGCAAAACTCTGACGCGCCTTTGACGGCAGCATGGCGAGAAGGAAAAGACCGCGAAGCCCAAGGAAAAGGTTGAGCGCGATCCACAGGCCATGATTGCCGAAGGCCGGTACGAGAATGGCGACGGCGGCGCAAAAGCCGGCAAGCGATGCCAGCATCATGTTGCGCATCGCCCGCGACCATGTGGCGCCAATGAATACGCCATCGAGCTGGAAGGCGAGTGCGCCGGTGAGGCCGGTCAATGCCGCCCAGCCGAGATGGCGCATGGCTTCTGCGCGCACCTCCGGCGAGGTGGTCAGAAGGTCGATCATGTTTGATCCGAACACCATGAAGAACAGCGCCAGCAGGCCTGCCATGGCAAACGACCACAAAGCCGTGAGTTTCAGTGCGCGGTCGAAGGCTGGGCGGTAATGCGCGCCGATGGAGCGGCCCGATAGCTGTTCCGCCGCACCCGCCAGTCCGTCGAGGAAAAACGAGCAAAGCATGAACACGTTCATCAAAACGGCATTGGCGGCCAGCGTCACGGCACCAAAGCTGGAGCCGACGCGGGTCATGATCGCATAGGCGCAATTGAGCACCAGCGAGCGGATGAGAATATCGGCATTGAGCTGGAACAGCGCCTTCAGGCGGTCCCGGTTTAGAATATCGGCCTGGTTCGGCCGGCTCCCCGGCATTTTGGCAAACTGCCGGAAAATGATGATGAGGCCCGTGACCGCACCTATCGTCTCGGCTGAGGCCGTGCCCCATGCAACGCCATCGACACCCCAGCCGAGATGCAGGCCGAGATAGATCGACAGGATGATGTTGCTGCCGTTGATGACGACCTGCAGAAACAGACCGGTCGTGCCCTGACCGCGCCCGAGAACATAACCAAGAATGGCAAAATTGATGAAGGTCATCGGGCTGCTGAGCACGCGGATACCAAAATAATGGCGGGTGACATCGGCCACCGCTGCATCGTCCGTCATCAGGCCGGGTGCGTAGGCCAATATCATCGGCGTCGCCATCAGCATAAGGATGCCAAGCCCGATGGCGCTGATAAAGGCGCGCCAGAATACAGCCTGTTCTTCGCGTGCATCGCCGCGGCCGAATGCCTGCGCGGTGAGGCCCGTCGTGGATGTGCGAAAGAAGCTTAGGCTGCCAAAGATCAGGTCGAACAGGATGGCGCCGATGGCAAGTCCGGCAAGGGCGGCCGGATCACCCAAACGGCCAACCACACCGGTGGCAGTGAGGCCGAGAAGCGGTGTGGTGAGAAAACCGAGTGTCATCGGCACGGCGATGGAAAGCACGCTTTTATGCGTGACGTCGAAGGGGCGCACCGGAGCGCTTTCAACGGGATTTCCGCTTGTCGTCTGCCCCATCACGTCCTGCGCCCCCGCGCGGTATTTTCGTCAGTTCGAAAGAACCATGGCCCAATAGGCACGCCCGTCTGATGCCCGCGCCACGGCGACACCCAGACTGCTATAGGAACCCAGCATGTTCTGCAGGTGCTTTGGGCTGTCGATCCAGGCCTGAACAGCGCGTTCAACCTCGTTCTGACCAGAAGCGATGTTTTCCGCAGCCGGCAGCGTCACGTCGCTTGCCTTCATGCGGTTGTAAAAACTGTCGCCGAGACCGATCAGGTGCTGCATTTCCTTGGCTTTCGCCATGCGCACGGCCTGAACGGCTGCGGCCTTGCGGGCCGGGTTCACGCTGGAAAGGGCGGATAGGCCGCTTTTTCTGCGCAGTTCGTTCACGAGCGGCAGAGCGGCTGCCGTCTGGTCGGTCGCACCGGGCGTCGGTGCCAGCACATTGACGGTGGAACAGCCGGCCAAGGCCAGACCCATGCCGGAAAGCGCGAGAAACCCGCGCCGGGAAGGTGTCAAAAATTTTGTCATATCAACGTCGGTAGCTCATCAGTCGTAGGATCAGGAAAACCGGGACAACCACGATTGCGCCGAGCAGGAGATAATTGCCGATATCGCCCAAGGCCTCGAAGCCGTTATTCAGGATGTCGTAAAAATGGTAGCGGATGCTGCCAATGATGTTGTTAGGTGTATATCCGAACCAGGCCAGAACGAAGCCGACGATCAGGCAGACGACGATCAATTTGATGGCGGTACGGCCGGGGGAGTCACCGAGGAAACTGTTCACGGAAGCGGTCATCCTTGTTCATCTGTCGTGCGTGCCAAAGGCATAGCGGCCGCATTGTTGCGCCGCAAGCATGTTTGAATCAGTGCTGCACCTCCTCAGATAGAACTTGAGTTTTTTTATGACTTGCGCGAGATGGCGCATCTTCAATGAAAGTCATGCCGCCCATGAGTGCGAGCCAGTTTTCTTCCGGCGACGTGATCGCCGACCGCCGTGCCGATTATGCCCGCATGCTCGGCGAAAGCGATGAATTTGAAGCCGCCGCCGAACTGATGGAACAGGCGCTTGAAATTACCCCCCAATGGGCAGCAGGCTGGTTTCGTCTCGGCGAATAT
>Ga0075364_10002035_pt1 | contig 11283 bp, 12 predicted proteins | sample EndMetdeltDD1764_FD_71517 | JGI IMG/M metagenome (GOLD analysis project Ga0075364, IMG submission 71517) | Populus endosphere microbial communities from Tennessee, USA - Endosphere MetaG P. deltoides DD176-4 | ecosystem: Host-associated > Plants > Roots > Endosphere | place: USA: Tennessee...
CCCGGCCGGCCGGGACCTGCTCCTGCACCACCACCACCGGCGCCATCAGCGCGACGCGGACCACGTAAGCGGCCGGCGGCTGCCCGCTGCCGGCGCAGCGGAGTGCGACCCGCAGGCGGTCGGGCCGGCTGCCATCGACCACCTCGGCCTCCGGCGTGGCGCAGGCCGGCGGCTGCCGGGCCGGCGCGACCACGGCCAGGTCGATCCGCGGCGAGGCCCGGCCCTGTGCGCGGAGCATCGCCTGCAGCCAGCTGCGGGCCGCCGCCTCGACCGCGGCCTGCGCCGGGTCGGGACCGGCGGACCGTGCCGGCGCTGCGCCCAGGGCGAGCCCGACGGACAGGCCGGCGGCGGCGAGGAAGCGCAGCTGGAACAAGGGCTTCGGCATCGCCGGCGATTATCCGGCGCCGGCCACGGGGCGATCGCTCAAGGTGTTTTTAGATTTCGAGCCGTGGCGGCGGGCCTGCCTACCATGCGATCTCCGGCCGTGGCGATTGCGCGGCCTCCTGGGAATCGGCAAGCCATGGGACTGAATCTCGAGCAGGCGCTGGGCCTGCATCCTGCCGCGCTGAAGCTGCGTGGCGAACGCGCGCGCGTGCTGGCCTCCAACCTGGCCAACGAGAGCACGCCCGGCTACCAGGCGCGCGACCTGGACTTCCGTGCGCGCCTGCGCGAGGCGGAGTTCGGGTTCGAGTCGGCCGGCGCGATGCCGATGTTCGAGTCCGAAGGCACCCTGTACCGGGTCCCCAGCCGCGCCAGCACCGACGGCAACAGCGTCGAACTGGGCGTGGAACAGGCCGAATTCGCCCAGAACGCACTCGATTTCCAGACCAGCCTGACCTTCGTGAACATGAAGATCAAGGGCTTGGCCGGCGCGATCAGCGGGCAGGGGTAAGCGGACATGGCCTTCAAGCAGATCGCCGAGATCGCCGGCTCCGCGATGTCCGCGCAGACGGTGCGGATGAACACCATCGCCAGCAACCTGGCCAACGCCGGCACCTCGGGCACCGAGCAGAACGCCTACCAGGCGCGCAAGCCGGTGTTCGCCTCGGTGTTCAACGGGGTCGGCGCCCGCGTGCAGGTGGTCGACGTGATCGGCAGCCAGGACCCGCTGGAGCGCAAGTACGAGCCCGGCAACCCGCTGGCCGACGACCAGGGCATGGTCTTCTACTCCAACGTCAATCCGGTGGAGGAGATGGCCGACATGATGGCCGCCTCGCGCGCCTACTCCACCAATGTCGAGGTGCTGGTGCGGATCAACGGCATGCAGCAGCAGGTGCTGAAGATGGGTGAAGGCGCATGAGCACGGCGGTGCAGAACAATGCCGCGGCCGCCTTCCCGGGCACCGGCACCGAGGCGGTCAAGAGCAACGGCGAGAAGGTCTCGGACCTGTTCCTGACCCTGCTGGTCGCGCAGATCCGCAACCAGGATCCGCTGGCGCCGATGGAGAGCAAGGACTTCGTCAACCAGTTCGCCTCGATGAGCCAGGTCGAGATGATGGAGAACCTGGCCAGCCTGACCAGCGCCTCGGCGGCGCTGCAGGAAAGCATGCTGGTGGTGAGCCTGGGCTCGCAGGTCGGCTCGGAGGTGATGGTCGCCACCGATTCGGTCGCGCTGGGCGGCGACGCCGTCCGCGGCGGCTTCGTGCTGGAGTCGGCGGTCGCCGACGCCACCGTGGTGCTCAAGGGCAGCGACGGGGTCGAGCACCGGATCGCGCTGGGCGCGCAGGACGCGGGCACGGTCGACTTCCGCATCGATCCGCAGGCGCTGGGCCTGAAGGCCGGGCGCTACAGCCTGCGCGTGGACACCGGCACCGACCAGGCCCCGCGCACCGAGATCCAGGGCCAGCTGCAGAGCGTGCGCCTGGATGCGAGCGGCGCGGTGGTGCTCGCGGTCTCCGGCGTCGGCAACGTCGGCACCGGCGAGATCTCGCGCTTCCTCGGCCGCTCCGGCGGCGTCCCGACCTTTTCCTCGAACGGAGTCTGACCGGCCATGGCCTTCAACATCGCGCTCAGCGGCCTCAACGCGGTCAACAGCCAGTTGAGCCAGATCAGCAACAACATCGCCAACAGCGGCACCTACGGCTTCAAGTCCGGCCGCGCCAACTTCGCCGCCGCCTACATGCAGGCCGAGGTCGGTGGCGTCTACGTCGGCTCGACCAGCCAGACCATGACCAAGAGCGGCAACGTGCTGCCGACCGGCCGCGGGCTGGACGCGGCGATCCAGGGCCGCGGCTTCTTCGTCTCGCGCGACACCAACGGCATGCTGGTGTACTCGCGCATGGGCATGTTCAACGTGGACAAGGAAGGCTACGTGGTCGATGCCTTCAGCCGCCGCGTGCAGGGCTACGGCACCGAGAACGGCGGCGTGATGGGCGACCTGAGCGTGCCCACCGAGGCGATGCTGGCCGAGGCCAGCACCAGCCTGCGCTACGCCGGCAACATGTCGGCCGACTGGACCACCCCGGCGCTGGCGTTCGACATGAACGAGCCGACCTCCTACAACGACCTGCAGGTCTCCAGCGTGTACGACTCGCTGGGCCGCCAGCACACGCTGACCCAGTACTTCGTCAAGGGCGCCACCACGGCGACCGGCAGCGACGTGGACGTGTACTACGCGCTGGACGGCGTGCTGGTCGGCGGCACCCCGGACCACACCCTGAACTTCGGGCTCGATGGCCGCCTGGGCGGCACCGGCGCGACCACGCTGAACCTGCCGGCGACGCTGGCCACGCTGGCCGGCGCCGAGGCGCTGGAGATCGACCTGACCTACACCGGCACCACCTACCAGGGCGGCCGCTTCACCACCACCACCAACCGTCCGGACGGCAACGCTCCCGGCACGGTGATCGACGTGGGCCTGGGCGAGGACGGCAGCATCCAGGTCCAGTACAGCAACGGCAGCCGGGTCAGCGCCGGCACCCTGACCCTGGCGGTGTTCCCGAACGAGCTGGCGCTCAACCCGGTCGACGGCACCGCCTGGCAGCCCAACTCCAGCACCGGCGAACCGATCTACGGCGCCGCCGGCGCCGGCCTGATCGGCGCGCTGGCGGTGGCGTCGCTGGAGAGCTCGAACGTGGACATGGCCACCGAGCTGGTCAACCTGATGACCGCCCAGCAGAACTACCAGGCCAACTCGAAGGTGCTCAGCACCGAGAGCGAGATGATGCGCACCCTGATGCAGTCGATCTGACGTCATGGATGCCTTCCTCTACACCGCGGTCAGCGGCGCCGACTACGCGCAGCGCGCGCTGGCGGTGCGCGCCAACAACCTGGCCAACGCGCAGACCTCCGGCTTCCGCGCCGACATGGCGATCGCCGAGCACCTGCAGGTGAACGGCTACGGCTACGACTCGCGCCACCAGGCCGGCGTCACCGGCACGGTGGTCGACCAGAGCCGCGGCCGGCTCAGCGAGACCGGCCGGCCGCTCGACGTGGCGGTGCAGGGCGACGGCTACTTCAGCGTGCAGGCCGAGGACGGCGTGGCCTATTCGCGCGCCGGCCATTTCGTGGTCGACGAGGAAGGCGCGCTGACCCTGGACGGGCGTGCGGTGCTCGGCGAGGGCGGCCCGATCGTGCTGCCGCCCTACGAGGTGCTGGACGTGGGCGCCGACGGCAGCATCTCGATCATGCCGCTGGGCGGCACCGAGATGCAGGTCGCCGACCGCCTGGCGCTGGTGCGGCCGGAGCCGGCCGACCTGGTCAAGCGGCCGGACGGCCTGCTCGGCTCGCGCACCGGCATCGGCTACGGCCTGGATCCGGACGTGCGCGTCGCCGCCGGCCATCTGGAAGGCAGCAACGTCTCGGCGATCGAGGAAATGATGCAGACCATGCAGCTCAGCCGCACCTTCGAGATGCAGATGCGCATGTTCCGCAACGCCGACGAGATGGCCGAGACCGGCAATCGCCTGATCCGCGGCTGATCGCGGCCACCACCCCACTTCCGAGAGCACTCCGATGAACCAGGCACTGTGGATCAGCAAGACCGGCCTGCAGGCGCAGGAAGCGCGGCTGCAGACCATTTCCAACAACCTCGCCAACGTCAACACGGTCGGCTTCAAGCGCGACCGGGCGATGTTCGAGGACCTGTTCTACCGGGTCGAGCAGCAGCCGGGCGCGCAGCTCAACGACGCCAACCTGTCCGGTGGCGTGCAGCTGGGCAACGGCACCCGCCTGGTCGGCACCCAGAAGGTGTTCACCACCGGCAACCTGCTGCCGTCCGGCGGCCAGCTGGACCTGGCCATCGTCGGCGACGGCTTCCTGCAGGTCGAGCTGCCGAACGGCGAGATCGGCTACACCCGCGCCGGCCAGCTGCGTCCGGACCAGGACGGCAACCTGACCACCGCGCAGGGCCTGCCGATCGTGCCGGCGATCACCATCCCGCAGAACGCCACCGAGGTCACCATCGGCGAGAACGGCGTGGTCACCGTGACCACCAGCGATTCGGTCAACGCGACCGAGGTCGGGCAGCTGCTGCTGGCCGGCTTCGTCAATCCGGGCGGGCTGCTCGCGGTCGGCGACAACCTGTACCGCGAGACCGTGGCCAGCGGCGCGCCGAGCGAAGGACAGCCGGGCCTGGAAGGCCTGGGCAAGCTCAAGCAGTACGCGCTGGAAGGCTCGAACGTGCAGGCCGTCGAGGAGATGGTCGAGATGATCGCCGCGCAGCGCACCTACGAGATGAACACCAAGGTGCTGACCGCGGCCGACAACATGATGCAGCAGCTGGCCCAGGCGGCACGCTGATGTCCGCATCCGCCCGTCTGCTGGCGCTGGCGCTGCTCGCCACCTGCATGGCGGGCTGCACGACGATCCGTGGCGAGGTCGCGATGCCGCAGGTCGACGACATGCCGGAGCTGGCGTGGGAGCCGCAGCAGGGCCAGTCCGGCGGCGTGTTCGTGCCCGGTTCGGTGCGCGCGCTGACCTCCGACAGCCGCGCCTACCGCGCCGGCGACGTGCTGACCGTGGTGCTGCAGGAATCGACCCAGGCCAGCAACCGCAACAACAGCGCGATCAGCAAGGAATCGAGCCTGAGCATGGCGCCGGGACGGCTGCTGGGTTCGGAGGTGGACCTGGACACCGAACTCGGCCTGACCCGCGGCGCCACCGGCGCCGGCAGCAGCAGCCAGCAGAACATGCTGGTCGGCTCGGTCACGGTGATCGTGCAGCGGGTGCTGCCCAACGGCCTGCTCCAGGTCGGCGGCGAGAAGAGCCTGGGCCTGAACCAGGGCGTGGAGACCGTGCGCCTGCACGGCTACGTGCGGCCGGCCGACATCGGCTCGGACAACCGCGTGTCCTCGCAGCGCGTGGCCAACGCCCGCATCCAGTACTCCGGGCGCGGACCGGTCGCCAGCGCCAACCGCGCCGGCTGGCTGACCCGCTTCTTCAACAGCCCGCTGATGCCGTTCTGACATGCACCCCGTGATTCCCGCCCCGCCCCACCTGCGCCACGCCGCGCTGCTGTGCCTGCTGGCGCTGCTGTCCGTGGCCGCACCGGCGACGGCGCAGCGCATCGGCAGCCTGGTCGACGTCGAAGGCGTGCGCGAGAACCAGCTGGTCGGCTACGGCATCGTGGTCGGCCTCAACGGCAGCGGCGACGGCACCCAGGCGCGCTACACCGGCCAGTCGATCCGCAACATGCTCGACCAGTACGGCGTGCGCATGCCCGACGGCCAGGCGCTGCGCGCGCGCAACACCGCCGCGGTGATGGTCAGCGCCAGCTTCCCGCCGGGCTACCGCAAGGGCCAGACCATCGACATCACCGTGTCCTCGATCGGCGATGCCAAGAGCCTGCGCGGCGGCACCCTGCTGCTGACCCCGCTGACCGGCGCCGACGGCCAGGTCTATGCGCTGGCCCAGGGCAACGTGGTCGTGCCCGGCCTGAGCGCGCAGGGCAACAGCGGCTCCAGCGTCACCATCAACACCCCGACCGCCGGCCGCATTCCCAACGGCGCCACGGTCGAGCAGGTGATCCCGTCCGATTTCAGCACCGCGCCGACGATCCGGCTCAACCTCAAGCGTCCCGACTTCCAGACCGCCACCAACATCACCGACGCGCTCAACCGCGAGCTCGGCGCCGATGCGGCCTACTCGCTGGATGCGACCGCCGTGGAGGTGACCGCGCCGGAGGATGCGCGCGCGCGGGTGGCCTTCGTCGCCCGGCTGAACGCGATCAGCGTCGACGCCGGCAGCGGCGTGCCGAAGGTGGTGTTCAACTCGCGCACCGGCACCGTGGTCATCAGCCAGGACGTGACGGTCAAACCGGTCGCGGTCTCGCATGGCGCGCTGCGGGTGACCATCGGCGAGGACTACGCGGTCAGCCAGCCCAACGCCTTCGGCGGCGGCCAGACCGCGGTCACGCCGCGCTCGGACGTGCAGGTGCAGGAGCCGGTGCCGCATGCGTTCCAGTGGCCGGCCGGCGCCAGCCTGCAGTCCATCGTCGACACGATCAACGCCATCGGCGCCACGCCGGACGACATGATGGCGATCCTGCAGGCCCTGTCCGAGGCCGGCGCCCTGTCCGGCGAACTGGTGGTGATCTGATGATGCCCGTGCCGCTGCCTGCCCTGCCGCCCTTCCCGTCCGCGCCCTCGTCCGCGCAGCCGGCGATCGCCCCGTCGGCCGACGGCGTCGACGCCTCGATGCAGCAGGCCGCGGTGCAGTTCGAAGGCCTGTTCATCGCGCAGATGCTCAAGGCCATGCGCCAGGCCGCCGACGCCTTCGGCGACGGCAAGGGAGACGGCGAAGGCGCGGCGATGATGGACCACGCCTACTGGACGGTCGCCGACGGCATCGCCAGCCAGCGCGCGTTCGGCATCGCCGACGCGCTGATCGCCCAGATGGGCGCCGCCCCGACCGGGACCGGCGGACGCTGACGCGTCCCCGGCCCGCACCGCCACGGAGCCACACGATGAGCATCACCCACATCGGCCTGTCCGGCCTCATGGCCTCGCAGACCGGCCTGAACATGGCCTCGCGCAACACCGCCAACCTGCTGACCACCGGCTACACGCGCCAGGGCGTGCTGCTGTCGGCGCGGGTCGGCGGCGGGGTCGAGGTGAACACGCTGCTGCGCTACGCGGATACCTACAAGAGCCAGCAGCTGTGGAGCACGCAGGCGCAGGAAGGCCGCTACGGCGCGACCGAGTCCTACTTCCGCCAGCTCGAGGAAGTGATGGGCCTGGGCGAGGGCTCGGTGAAGGGCGGCGTCGATGCGTTCTTCGCGACCCTGGACGAGGTCAGCACCGAGCCGACCTCGGTGCCGCTGCGGCAGCAGGTGATCTCGGCGGCCGACAACCTGGTCAAGCGCTTCGACAGCCTGCGCCAGACCCTGTTCGGCCAGCTCGAGGCGACCCGCCAGCAGGCCTTCACCATCGTCGACCAGGCCAACACCCTGGCCGACACCATCGCCCGCCTCAACGAGCGCATCGGCGAGGCCGCCGCCACCGGTGGCGCGCCCTCGGAGCTGCTCGACCAGCGCGACCGCGCGATCGGCGAGCTGGCGACCCTGGTCGGCGTGCGCGTGGTCCACCATCCGGACGGCATGGTCGACGTCAGCCTGGAGAACGGCCCACCGCTGGTCGCCGGCAAGCTGGCCGGCAGGATGCAGGCGGTCACCGCGGCCAACGGCACCTTCTCGCTCGGCATGACCCTGGGCGGCTCGCAGTTCGGCCTGGTCGGCGAACGCATGGGCGGCTCGCTCGGCGGCCTGTACGGCTACGCCAACGACGTGCTGGTGACCCAGCTCGATTCCACCCACGCGCTCGCCTCGGAACTGGCGACCCGGATCAACGCCAGCCTGACCGCCGGCTACGGCACCGACGGCCTGCCCGGCAGCGGCCTGTTCGTGATCGACGCGGCCAGCGGCCGGATCTCGCTGGACCCGGCCGCCACCCAGGCCCGGCTCGGCTTCTCCTCCAGCGCCACCGAACCGGGCAACAGCGACAATCTGGCCGCGATCATCGACGTGCGCACCCAGACCTTCGCCCTGCCCGGCCTGGGCACGGTCTCGATCGGCGACGCCTACACGATGATGGTCGGCAAGCTCGGTTCGGACAGCAAGAGCAGCCAGGCCTCGCTGGAGACCGCCGCGACCCTGCGCGAACAGGCGCACCTGAGCCTGCTGTCGATCAGCGGCGTCAACAGCGAGGAGGAGGTGATCCGCATCTCCGAACTGCTGCAGGCCTACCAGGCCAACATGAAGGTCATCTCGGTGGCCAACGAGCTCTTCGACACCACGCTCAACGCGCTGTAAGGAACCCCCCATGCGCATCGCCAACGGACACTTCAGCACCACCATCCAGGGCACCCTGGGCAAGGGCAACCTGCAGCTCGGCGAGCTGATGACCCGGATGTCGCGCGGCGAACGCCTGCTGCGGCCCTCGGACGACCCGATCGCCAGCGTGCGCCTGCGCATGCTCGAGCGCGATGCGGTGATGCTCAAGCAGTACCGCAGCAACATCAGCGCGCTGGGCATCCGCCTGCAGCAGAACGAGACCCAGCTCGACGGCATGCTCGATTCGGTGATGTCGGCCAAGGACCTGGTGCTGTGGGCGCTGGACGGTTCCAACACGCCGGAGGATCTCAATGCGATGTCCTCCAGCATGCGCACCCTGCGCGACACCCTGCTGACCTCGGCCAACGCCAGGAACTCGGAAGGCCATTACCTGTTCTCCGGCACCGCGACCTCGACCGCGCCGATCGCCTACGACCCGGCCCAGCCGGCCGGCGCGCGCTACAGCTTCGCCGGCAACACCAGCCAGCAGCAGGTGGTGGTCGGCAACGGCATCACCCAGGCCGGCAACGTCAGCGTCGACAACGTCGCCGAGGTGCTGAACCAGATGGACGCGGCGCTGGCGCTGATGGAGGACCCCACGGTCAACGTCAACGATCCGGCCGTGCGCGCGACCCTGGCCGCGGCCGAGCGTGCGCTCGACGACGGCATCGGTTCACTGAGTTCGCGCATCGCCCAGCTCGGCGGCGCCCAGAACACGCTGCGCGTGCTCGACGACAGCCACGCCTCGGCCCAGGTCAGCAACGGCGAGGCGCTGCAGCGCGTCGGCGGGCTCGACGTGGTCGAGACCTACGACCAGCTGACCCGGCACACGGTCGCGATCCAGGCCACCTACAAGGTCTACGGCCAGATCATGCAGCTGAACCCGTTCCAGCTGCTGTGAGGCGCACATGAGCGTGCGCCTGCTGCCGGCAGGCATCGAGCGGCAGACGGTGTCGCGCTCCGATGCGGTCGCCGCGCCGCCGGTGGTCGCCGGCAGTGCGCCGCCGCCGCGTGCGCCGGAACGGCGCCAGGAAGGCGACGCTTCCTGGTTCACCGGTTTCGCCGCGCGCCAGTCCCGGCTCAACCAGCACACCACCGCCGCGCAGCGCGCGCTGGCCTTCCTGGAGGCGCTGCAGCCGCGCCTGCGCGACCTCGGCCGTCGCCTCGGCGCCGACCCGGGCGGCGCCGGCGTGCCGCCGGCACTGGGCGAGAGCCTGGAGCAGGTGCGCGCGCTGTGGGCGCAGCGGCACGCGATCAGCGGCGGCACCCTCGATGGCGAGCTGGGGTTCTTCCCCGGCGGCGATGCCCGCCAGGCGTTCCGGCTGCGCGGCCTGGACCGGGCCGCGCTGGCGCTGGCCGAGGGCGAAACGCTGACCTTCTACCCGCGCGGCATGGGCCGTCCGGCCCGGACCCTGTACCTGGCCGCCGACGGCGACCTGCCCTCGCGCGTGGCGCGGCTGGAACAGAGCCTGGCACCGGCCGGGATCCGGGTCCGGCTCGATGCAGACGGCGAGCCGACGCTGTCGATCCTGGAATCGGCCTGGGACGGCCTGCGCGAGCAGCTGCTGGTGCAGGGCGGCGGGCGCCGCTTTCCCAGCGGCTGGCCGACCCGGGTCGCCGCCGAGCCGGTGCCGGGCCGCATCGCGCCGGCGCAGTGGCAGGTGGAGGACACCGACGGCCGCCGCGAGACCTTCCGTCAGACCAGCGCCACGCTGACCGTGGTGGAACAGGCGCGCACCGATCTGACGCGGATGCTGGCCGAGAGCGCGTCCACCGTCTACGCCGAGCACCGCCGGCCGGGCCGCGCGACCCTGGGCGCGGCCGCGCATGCCTTCGCCGCGGCGCTGGCCGAGGACTCCGGCTACCGGCGGCTGTCGACCGCGGGCGCGTGCCTGCGCGGGCTCAACCGGCAGCGCGTGGGGTCGGTGCTGGACCACTGAGCGACGCGCACGGGCGCATGCCGCCCGTCAGGATGGAAGACCGGTCGCGGTCTGCACGGCGGGCGCATGCGGCCCCCTCGTCGTCCCCCTCCCCGGTTGCCGGATCTTCCCGCGCGCGCCGCGCAGTCCGCTCAGCCGCGCGGCAGCACGATCCGCAGCTCGCTGCCATGGCCCAGGCGGCTGCTCATCGACACCTCGCCGCCGTGGCGCTCGACCACGCTGCGGACGAAGGCCAGCCCCAGGCCGACGCCGCCGGCGCCCTCCTGGTGCCCGCACAGCTGCACGAACGGGTCGAACAGATGCGGCAGGTCGGCCTCGGCGATGCCATGGCCCTGGTCGGCGACGCGCACTTCCAGCGTCGCCTCGTCGAGCGCGCGGACCCGGGTCAGCACCCGCGTCTGCCGCGGCGAGTACTTGATCGCGTTGTCGATGACGTTGACCAGCACCCGCACCAGCATCGCCGCATCGCCGGAAATCCAGGTGTTCTCGGCGTCGCTGAGCGGGCCGACCAGCTCGATCGCGCGCTGCTCGGCGGCGATCCACATCTGGTCGATCGCCTCGGCGGCCACGTCGGCCAGGCACACCGGTGAGAACTGGGTGCGGTTGAGCTGCTCGGCGCGCGACAGCTGCAGGAAATCGCGCGACAGGCGCAGCGAGTAGTCGGCCTGGCGGCGCAGTTCGTCGAGGAAGGACAGGTCGATGCCGGTCGGCACCACCGGGCGTTCGCTGATCCGTTCCGAGTGCTCCTCGATCAGCGCCAGCATCGTGGTCAGCGGGCTGCGCAGGTCGTGCGCGATGTGGCGCAGCGCGACCTTGTCGCAGCCGCAGCCGTTGGCCTCCAGATCGACCAGACAGAGCAGGCTGTGCGGCAGCTGCGTGGTCGTCGCCGGCAGCGCATAGGGCAGGTGCAGAGGCAGCCAGCGGCGGCCATCGATGCGCACCCCTACCCCGCCCTGCGGATCGTCCTGCTCCAGTCCGGCCAGGAAGGTCTCCAGTCCGCCCGCGTCGGCCGGCATGCCGGCCGACGCGGGCGGACTGGAGACCTTCCTGGCCGGACTGGAGCAGGACGATCCGC
>Ga0075364_10002036_pt1 | contig 11280 bp, 8 predicted proteins | sample EndMetdeltDD1764_FD_71517 | JGI IMG/M metagenome (GOLD analysis project Ga0075364, IMG submission 71517) | Populus endosphere microbial communities from Tennessee, USA - Endosphere MetaG P. deltoides DD176-4 | ecosystem: Host-associated > Plants > Roots > Endosphere | place: USA: Tennessee...
CGATGAAGTCGCCGGGCTTGGCCAGCGCCGCGCTCGGGCAGAACGGAACCGCCGTCGAGCGCAGCACGGCCTGCTCGGCCCGGAACCTGGCCTCGCTGCGGTAGTTCTCGACCGGTTCGCTCCACGTGCCATCAGCGATGTCGGTGGTGCCGGCCTCGATGTGCCGACGGATCCGCGCCACCACCGTCTCGCTGGGCAGCAGCGCAGATGTTGTCGGGGCCGTTCCTGTGGTTGGCATCGCGCGCCTCCTGTCGTCTGTGGTTGGTTTATCACATGATCCAGACAACTGTCGAGGTACTGTGACAGACATCAGGGCTGAGACCGACATCCACCTGGCCGCGTTCCTGGCTGACATCCGCCCCCTCGGGGCGCGATCGGTCATCGCCTCCACCTTGCTGGGCGCCGAGGCAGCCCGGATGCCGGCCGATCGGCTCGTCCGCGCCGGCGCGCTGTTCGGCATCGCCGACGGGGCGATACGCACCGCACTCTGGCGAATGGTGAGCGCCGGCGAGCTCGTCGCCGAGGACGGTCTGTACGAGCTGGCCGGCCGGCTGCTCGCCCGCCAGCAGCGGTTCAGCGACAACGCCGCGGCGAGACGAAGGACGTGGGACGGCAGTTGGGAGCTCGAGATCGTCGAGGCCGGCCCACGAAGCGCGGCGACACGCCAGGACCTCCGCGTCGCTGCCAGGGCACTCCACCTCGCCGAACTGCGCGAAGGCGTGTGGCTGCGGCCCGACAACCTCGACCCGTCGCGGCAGCCGGAGCACCGGGCGACCATCGAGGCGCAGTGCTTGCGGTTGACCGGGGCGTCAGCGCCGGCGCTGACGGCGGATCGCTTGTTCGACACGTTCGGCTGGGCCGACGGCGCGAGGTCGCTCATCGCCGCGCTCGACGACGCGTCGCATCCGCCGGACGAGCTCGGCCCCGGCGATCTCGCCGCCGGGTTCAGGCTGTCGATCGCCGTCGTCCGCCACCTCGATGCCGACCCACTGCTCCCCGACGAACTGCTGCCCGACCCGTGGCCCGGCGAGCAGCTCCGCGAGCGCTACGCCACGTACCACCGCGCCTACGAACGCCGCTTCGCCGCCTGGTTGAGCACCGACGCCTGATCCGGCCCCGACCAAAGCCGAGCCCGCCCAGCGCAGAGTCCGCGAGCGCCTCCACGGCAGGCGGGCTCTCGTGCGAAGCCGTTGAAGGGCCCGCAGCGTCGAACAGTGAAGAGGCCTCAAGGTGTCAATCGACGCAACCGATGTGAAGACGTGCGATTCGGACTCGCCGCTTCGATCGCGGCTGCCCTGCTCATCCCCCTGGAGGCGTGTGGCGGCTGTGACGATTACCACTGCGCCGGAGGCGAGTCGATCGTGTTCGAGCTGGAAGGCCTTGACGGCGCGCATTCTGCCTCGATCTGCTTCGATGACGACTGCGAGTCCGGTGCAGTCGGCCTCACGGGCGGCAAGCAGATTCCGTACGTCAGCAGAAGCATGGCGGCGTCGACGCTCGCTCGCGGTCAGCACTTTGACCTGAGCGTCGATGTGCTGGATCACGACGGGGAGGTCCTTGCTCACTTCTCAGACTCGGCCCACCGCAAATCCGATGACGAGTGCGGCTGCGGCATCTTTGGGTACGAGTGGTCCGGCCGGTCCTTCCATGAGCAATGACCGAGCCGTTGGCCCCTGACGGATGGTTTCCAACGCATCGTCCCAGCTCACACGCGACGAAACCATCCATCTCGCCCGCTCACAGTCCGACGGATGGTTTCCAACGCAGCGTCCCAGCTCAGACGCGACGAAACCATCCGTCGCCGCGAACTCAGATGGTGCGAACGCCGCCGCCGCCGACTTTGGCGTCGTACATCGCCGCGTCGGCTGCGTCGAGCAGCTTCTCGGCGTCGAGTTGTCCGTGGTGAGCGACCAACCCGGGTGTCACGCGGAGCATGCCGACGCTGACGCCGACCGACACCGTTTCCTCGTTGAGCAGCTCGATCGGTCGGGCTACCTCGGTGCAGATCTTCTCGCCCAGCGCCTCGGCATGCTCGGCCGGAACATCAGCGCAGAGCACGACGAATTCGTCGCCACCGATGCGCGAGACCGTGTCGCCGGCGCGGGTGATCGCGCTCAGCCGCGCCCCGACGGTGGTCAGCACGTGGTCGCCCGCGGCGTGACCCCACGCGTCGTTGACGGCCTTGAAGCCGTCGAGGTCGAGATACAGGAGCAGCGGTTCGGCAGGAGCCTCGGCGCCCATCGTGCCGAGCAGTCGCCGGAGTCGCTTGAGCAACAGCGAGCGGTTGGCCAAGCCGGTGAGGTGGTCGTACTGCGCCTGATGGGCGAGCAGCTGCTCGGCCTCCTCGCGCTTGCGAACCACGCCGTAGAACCGGGCGACGATCGCGAGCGAGGTTGCGAGCACTGCGCTGAGCATCAACACCCGATCGAGGATCGACGACTTCGAGCCGGGGAACGCCGACGCGATGCTCACCGCGACCAGAGCGGCCCCGAGCAGCAGCACACGCCAGCGATGCATGTGCGCGTTGGCGACACTGTCGTGTGACGGCATCGCCACGTCACCGGCAGACGGATGCAGCACCGCCGCGGCCAACAGCCCGTTCACCACCAACAGCAAGCCATCGAGCGCGCCCGCATCGAACGAGGGAGCGATCTTCGGCAGAGCGGCGAACGCCGCGTCGATCAGGAGCGTCGACCCGAGGCACACGATCAACAACAGCCCGGCGACGCTGCGGCGGCCGGGCGCGATCAGCAGCGTCAGCGCAGTCGCCAGAAGGGCCACGTCGCCGAGCGGGTACAGCACGGCGAGCGCGGCGTTCAGGGTCAGCGTGCCCCCGCTCAGCTCCGGCGCGATCATCAGCTTCCAGGCCGCGAGCGCGCCGGCAACGGTGACGACGAGCACGTCGAGCCGAACCTCGTGACGTACACCGGCATCCAGTTGGCGACCGCGGAACATCGCGCCGACCCCGGCGACGATCAACGGATACGAACCGAGCCACAGCACATCCGGCGGTCCCGCCGTGTCAGGTGGGTAGTCGAGCGCCTCCAGCACACGCTGGAGCAGATCGCCGACGAACCAGCAGGTCGCGGCGAGGGCGATGAACTGCCATCCGGTGCGCGCCGACCCGCTGCAGCGAGCCGAGCCCATCCACAAGCAGGCGACGATGAGCCCGAGGCCGGTCAGGTACGTGGCACCGGCAAACGTCCCGGTCGAGCCGAACACTGTCGGCAGGCCGAGGATCGCGCAGAGCGACAGGACGGCTCCCGTGCCACCCAGTCGGGCGTGGCCGGGTGAGCCGACGCGCCCGCCCCACCATGTCTCGGATGACGCGTTCGCCCCGACCGACAGCAATCTGTGGGTCAGTTTCACCCCCGTGACCGTTCAGTACGTGACGGCGAAAGCACGCACCTCAGCCTCGATCGGATCAGCCGGTGAAGTACCCCATCACGTCGGCGATCAGGTCGACGGTGCCGGAGTTGTTGAACAACGCGACCGAGCCGTCCTCACCCAGGCGAGCGAGCACACTGTTCGGCACGATCTGACCCGCGACCGCGTTGAGGTTCGACGCCAACGGCGGATCGCCGCCCGCCGGGTAGACGGTGACGTAGGTGTCGGTGCTCGGCGCGACGGCGGTGACGTTCAGCAGCACAGCGCTGACGCCCGAGTTGGGCACGCCGCGCTGACCGGCGAGCTTGAGCACGATCGGTGTCTGGTCGACCGGGGCGAGCGCGGCCCCCGTGCCGTCTCGGGTGTCGAGCACTCGACCCGGCTGCAAGGCGACGAAGCGCCCCGGAGCGTTGTCGGCGAACGAGCCGAGGACATCGACGACGACATGAGTGGACCCGTTGTTGTTGTAGATGTTGATGTTGCCGTCGGCGCTGAGGCGGGCCAACACCATGTTCGGGACGGTCTGGCCGGTCACCATGTTCACACTCGACGCGAGCGGGCGGTTGTCGTTCGACGGCCACACCGTCAGGTAGCTGTCGGCGGTCGGCCCGGTCGCCGTGACGTTGAGCGCGACGGCTTTGGCGTTCTTGGGCACACCGCCGCGCTCGGACACCTTGAGCGTGATGGTCTCGCCGGCACCGACCGCGCCGAGGCGGTCGCCCGTGCCGTCGCGCGTGTCGAGCAAGCGGGCGGGCGCCAACCCTTGCAGCCTGAGGTTGCTCGACGTCGTGAAGTAGCCGACGAGATCGGCGACGAGGTGCACGCTGCCGCCGTTGTTGAAGATGCTGAGGTCGCCACCTGGCCCGAGCTGTCCGACGACGAGGTTCGGCACCGTGAGGCCCGGCACGGGGTTCAGGTTCGACGAGGTCGGGCGAACGGTTCCGCCCGGCCACACGGTGATGTAGGTGGGATCGGTCGCGTCGACCGCGGTGAGGTTCCACGCGACCGCGGTCGCCTCGGCGGGGATGCCGAACTGGCCGGCCTGGGCGAAGTTCCACGTCTCTTGCGCGGCGAGCGGGCCGGTTCGGCCGCCCGTCCCATCACGTGTGTCGAAGATGCGCAGCGGCGTGATCGACACGAAGCCGCTGGCCGCGGACGGGCCGAGCACGACGGGCGTCACCGTCGGCGACGGCGAGCCGGGTGCGCCGTGGAAGAGGTTGAGGTTCTCGAAGCCTCCGTTGAGGATGCTGCCGGCGCCGCCTCCGAGCCAACCGTCGAGGATGCTGCCGTACATCGCGCGGAAGTCGACGTTGGCGATCATCCGCTTGTTCTTGTCGAGGTTGACGAGCGACGGCATCTGCCCGTACAGGCCGCCACGCACGTTGCTGCCGATCACGAACGACGTGTTGGCCGTGCCGTGGTCGGTGCCACCCGAGTCGTTCGAGCCGACGGTGCGACCGAACTCGGAGAGCGTCATGATCGTCACCCGGTCGCGGAACGCGGGGTTCAACGTCGCAAAGAACGCCTGCAGTCCCGAGTTCAGGTCGCCGAGGATCCCCGGCAGCTGGTTGTTCTCGTTGTCGTGCGTGTCGAGCCCGCCGCGGGAGACGTCGAGGACCCGCAACCCGAGGTTGGCGTTGATGAGGCGTGCTGCGATGGTGAGTTTGCGCGTCAGCTCGCCGCCTCCCGGCAGTGCCGCCTTGAAGGCCGGGGCGACCTCGATCGCGAGATCCAGCTGGCGTCGCATCGTCGCCGTGTAGGTGTCGTGCAGCGCGCCGCGGCCGCCACTGTTGGCAGCCATCGAACGCAACGAGTTGTACACGCGGGTGTCTGAGGCGCCGCCATCGGTTCCGAACAGTCCACCGTTGGGTGGGATGCCGGCCGCGCGCCGGCTGAAGCCCTGCATGAGGAGCGGCACCGACGAGTCGAGCGATGCAGCAGCGAGGTCTGCGGTCGCGGCCGGCTGCCCGTCGAGCCAACGTCCGACCCACCCCGAACCGTTGTTGCCGCTGAACGACCCGGTCATCCAGATCCCCATCGAGGTGAAGTGCGAGAGGTCGGGGTTCGGGTAGCCGACCCCCTGGATCGCTGCCACCTGGCCGGCGTCGTAGAGGGTCTTGAGGTAGCTCAGCTGTGGCGCGAAGCCGACGAAGTCGTTGACGGCCAGCACCTTGCTCGGAGCGATCGCGATGTTGGCCCGCTTGCTCGCGTAGTTGCCGTCGCCATACGGCACGAACGTGTTCAGGCCATCGTTGCCGCCGTACATGGTGACGACGATGAGGATGCCGTCGTTGGGCCCGATCGGCGTGCCCGCCCACGCGGTGGGGATGCTGCCGCCGAAGAAGTCGCTGGCGATGCTGCCGATCGACGCACCGCCGAAGACGCCCGCTCCGATCGCCTGCAGGAAGCGGCGACGGGTCCACCCGCGCGGGCCGGGCCGTTCGTCGTCGGGGTACGCCGATGAAAGCAGGCGACGCGCGTCCTCTGTGGAGATGTCGGGGTCGAGCATGTGCGGTGTCCCTTTTCGCTTCCTGGTCGACGTCAGCCGACGTTCATCTCGCCGGTGAGCATCACCAGCATCAAGAGGTTGGTGACGGTCGTCTTGGCGTTGTTGCTCGCGGCTCGCTCGGCCTGATGGGCTTCGAGGATCGCGTTGTAGCTCGACGCCGACAGCGGGGCGACCGCGAACATCTGCGCCGCAAAGTCGAGTGCTCCCGTCGCCGACATGTTGATGACGGTCGAGTAGTTGGCCTCCGACCACAGGCTGGCCGCCTTGCGAGCCACGGATGCCCGGCCGCTGAGGGCGCTTGTCGTCAACCAGTAGGTGTTGTTCTTCCAGCCGGCCACGTTCGGCGGGTTGAACAACCGCTGACCCATCCGGTCGGCGTTGTTGTACATGCCGACTGCCTTGGATGTCAGCCCGGTCGCGGCAAGGATCGCCGCCGACCATTCGACAGGCGTGCGCACGAGTCCCTGTTTGGCGGCATCGGAGTAGAACTCGGGCCGGTTGAGCAGGGCGCGCAGCAACGGCGCGAGCTCGAGGTTGTTGGCCATGAACACGTCAGCGAGCTCGTCGATGATGTTCTGAGCCGGGTGCGGGTAGGCGAGGAACTCCCACAGCTTCTTGCTGATGTACTTGGCGGCGATCGGGCGCTTCTCGGCGTTGTCGACGAGGATCTCGTGGATGGTGCCCGGGCCGTTCCAGTTGGCGGTCTTGCCGAAGAACGTCTTCTGGCCTTCGTCGTGCTTGGTCGAGCGGTACTCGTAGCTGTGGGTCTCGTTGTCGTAGTTGTAGCCGGTCCACGCCCGGGCCGCAGCGGCAACGTCGTCCTCGCTGTAGTTCCCGACGCTGAGCGTGAACAGCTCCATCAACTCGCGGGCGAAGTTCTCGTTCGGAGCGGTCTTGAAGTTGGTCGCGTTCGAGAGGTAGAGCAGCATCGCCGGCTCGATCGACATCGCCTGGGTCAGGGCCTCGAAGTTGCCGAGCGCCATCGACCGGTACAGCTGGTTCTGATGCGTCATGTGGTCGGTCCGGCCGACGACATCCCATTCGCTGACGAAATGACCGTGCCAGAACAGCGCCATCTTCTCCTGGAACGGCCGCGGCCGGGTGGCCATCGAGTCGAGCCACCAGTTGAAGGCCTCTGCCTTCTGATCGAACGAGCCGTCGTTGTTGACCAGGTTGGCCGGCAACTGGGGGTTCCCGTTCGGACCGAAGTCGAGAATGCTGTCGACCGCCGCGGCGGTGGTACCCGCGCCGAGCTCGGCTATGCGCGCGGGCTTGGCAAAGAACTCCGTTCGACGGAGGAGATGGGCGATGTCGTCGGCGGTCACTCGAACTCCCAGAAGTGGTCTGCAAGAACTATCGGCACCGAATCGGCCGACCTTGACCGCCGCCCCAGATCTTGACCTTCGCTTCGAGCCGTCTCAATCGCCCGATCCACGGCAGACTCGTGCGATGGAACGGATGACCGGCACGGGAGTTTGGGCAGCATCGCTTCGGTATGGCGACGCGGCGACGTCGGCTGAGGCGGCCGCAGAGCTGGAGTCGCTCGGCTACGGAGCAGTCTGGATCCCCGACGTGGGCGGCGACGTCTTCGGAGCCGTGGAGAACCTGCTCGGAGGCACGAAGACGATGACGATCGCGACCGGCATCCTCAACCTGTGGATGCACTCGGCGGAGGAAACCGCCGCCCAGCATGCCCGCCTCACCGCCGAGCACGGGCAGCGCTTCATGGTCGGCATCGGCATCAGCCACGCCCCCCTGATCGATCACACCGAGCCCGGACGGTACCGCACGCCCTTGGCAAAGACGGCCGAGTTCCTCGACGGACTCGACGCAGCACCGATTCCCCTCGCTGCCGACGATCGGATGTTGGCGGCGCTCGGGCCGAAGATGGTGCAGCTCGCCGGAGAGCGCACCGCCGGAACCCATCCGTACCTGATCACGCCCGAGCACACGGCCCAGGCGCGGGCCGCGCTCGGCCCGACAGCGACGATCGCTGCCGAGCAGGCCGTGATCCTCGACACCAATCCTGAGTCGGCCCGTTCGGTCGCGCGGTTGAACCTCTCGACGTACCTCGGCCTGCCCAACTACACGAACAACTGGAAGCGGATCGGGTTCACCGACGACGATCTCGCCGACGGAGGCAGCGACCGTCTCATCGACGCGCTCGTGGCGTGGGGCGACGACACAGCGATCCGCGAGCGCGTGCAAGCCCACCGCGACGCCGGGGCGGACCATGTGTGCGTGCAGGTGCTCACGCCTGACCGCATCGATCACGCTCTGCCACAGTGGCGCACCCTGGCTGCAGCCCTACTGCACTAGCCCGCTTCCCGGCGGGGCAGAATGAGGCGTGGCCACGACTGAGTACCAAACGCTGTCGCTGACGTCGGCGGGCGGCATCGCTCGCGTCGTCCTCGACAACGGCGAGATCAACCTGCTCGACGCGCAGATGTTCAGCGAGCTGGCGGCCGTCGTCGACCGCCTCGCCACCGATCCGGATGTCCGGGTCGTCGTGCTGTCGTCGGCGAACCCCGACTTCTTCATCGCCCACTTCGACGTCACGCTGATCCAGCGGTCGCCCGGCATGCGCCAGGATCCTCAACACGCGGCCAAGCTCGCGGCCGAGTTGTCGCGGGGCACGTCTGCACCAACGCCGCCGAACCCGTTCCACACGATGTGCGAGCAGTTGCGGACGATGCCGAAGGCGACGATCGCCGTCATCGAGGGCCGCGCCGGAGGCGGCGGGAGCGAGGTCGCGCTGAGCTGCGACATGCGCTTCGCCGCGCGCGACCGGGCCGTTTTCAACCAGCCCGAGGTCGCGCTCGGGATCGTGCCCGGCGGGTCCGGAACCGTCCGGCTGCCGCGGCTGATCGGCAGGTCGCGGGCGTTGGAGGTGATCCTCGGCTGCGACGATGTCGACGCGGACCTCGCCGAGCAGTGGGGGTGGGTCAACCGCACCTTCGACGACGGACGGCTGTGGCCACACGTCAATGCGCTCGCGACGCGCATCGCGTCGTTTCCGGGCCATGCGATCGCGGCCGCCAAGTTGACGGTCCTGCGCGCCGAGGCCGGTGTCGACGATCACCTCCGCCTGGAGGGAGCCGCGTACCAGTCCACCCTCGGCAACCTCGCGACGCGCGACGCGATGGAGGCCTTCATGTCCTACGGCGGCCAGACCCGCGAGGGCGAGATGCGGCTCGGCGCGCTCGCCGCTGAGATCGGCGTCGTCCACTGACCGCGCCTCGGCCGGCGTCGCCATGACGATCGGGCTCAGCGAACGAGCACAGGCGCCGCTTCGGATGAACGGTGGGCGGGCTCGATCGGGAGCCGGATCGTGAAGGTCGAGCCGCGGCCGACCGCGCTGGCGACCTCGACCACACCGCCGTGTGCTTCCACCAGGTGGCGCACGATGGCCAGGCCGAGGCCGCTGCCGCCCGTCTCGCGGCTGCGCGAGCTGTCGGCGCGGTAGAAGCGGTCGAACAGGTGCGAGAGGTGCTCGGGCTCGATGCCGATGCCGGTGTCGGCGACCTCGATCACGATCGCTGACGATCGCGGATCGAGTCGGACAGCCACCGTCACCGCGCCGTTCGGCGGCGTGTAGTGCAGCGCGTTGGACACCAGGTTCCCGATGACCTGCCGAATGCGCACGGGGTCGGCGACGAGCGGCGCGGTCGCCGGCGCCTGCAGCGACACGGTGACGCTCGCCGTCTCCGCCTGGTGCCTGTGCGCGGCGACGACGTGAGCGGCGAGCGTTGCCGCGTCGGTCCACTCGGCATGGATTCGCAGCCGGCCGGCATCGGCGAGAGCCAGATCCTGCAGATCGTCGATCAATCGCTGCAGGAGCATCGTCTCCTCCAGCAACGATTCGACCCACGCACCGTCAGCGCGCACGAGGTTGTCCTGCACGCCTTCGAGGTAGCCGCGCACGTTGGCGAGCGGGTTGCGCAGTTCGTGGGCCACGTCGCTCACCAGCTGCTGTCGTTGTCGTTCCGAGGTCTCGATCGAATCGGCCATCGTGTTGAACGCCGAACCCAACCGGGCCAGTTCGTCGTTGCCGGTGATGCGGACGCGAGCCAGCCTGTCACCGCCGGCGATGCGCTGCGTCGCCCGCGTCATCGAACGGATCGGCCGCAGCACACGCCGGCCGACAGCGAGCGTGATCACCACGGTGACGAGCAGCACGGCGAGGAGGGCGAGCATGATCCGCGTCCCACCTGCGCGTTCGAGCCAACCCTTGCTGGTCGGAGCGACGGACGTGTCGGTGAAGTACAGCAGAGCGGCCGGAGCGACGAGCGGCTCGAGGATCGTGCGCGCGGTGGTCGCCTGGCAGTTCGCCACGGCGCGCACCGCTTCCGGGGTGCTCGGTTGCAGCGCGATCCACGCGTCCACACCGTCGCTGCTGTACGAGCGCAGCATGAAGAGGTTGTCGGCCGACAGGCAGTTGGCCACACCGTCGAGGATCTGCGCCTGCACCGCGCCGGTGAGCACGCCGGATGAAGCACCGGCGACCACGGTCTGTGTGGCCTGCGCCGACTGCTGCATCACGACCGGCAAGGCATCGATCCGCTTCGCCGTCGAACCGGCGGCGATCGGCGAGCGATCTGCGGGTGCCGCAGAATCGGCGACCGGGACACCGGTCAGTGTGGTGAGTGTGATGCGTCGATCGCGCGTGCCGAACGACTCGACCAGTTGTTGCGCGTCGTTCCAGTTCGGGTGGGTCTCGGCGAAGGCCAGCAGCTGGTCGTAGACGCTGTCCTGATCGGCCACCGACTCGCTGATCTCACCCTCGAGCTGATCGGTGGTGCTACGAGTGATGATGAACGCGGTCGTGAAGATCGAGCAGCCGAGCACCGCGAGCGACACGATCATGAGGCGGGCGAGGATGCTTGATCGGATCGTCATCTGGAGAACATCTCACCTTCTGGCCCGGGCTCCGCCTCGCGCTGACGGTCGGCGAGCTTGTAGCCGACCCCGTAGATCGTCTGCACGTACCGCGGTTGCGTCGGATCGTCCTCGATCTTACGACGCAGGTTCATGACGTGAACATCGACGGTTCGGTCGAGCGCGTAGTGGTCGAACCCGAAGGCCTCCTCGATCAACTTCTGTCGGGTGAACGCCCGCCCGGGCGCGGTGGAGAGCTTGGCGAGGATGCGGAACTCGGTCGGCGTGCATTCCACCGCGGCGCCGCGCACGCGCACCTCGTGCCGATCGAAATCGATCTCCAAGTCGCCGACGGTCAGCACCTTGTCGGCTGGTTGCGCGGTGCGCATCGTGCGCCGCAACACGACGCGGACCCGAGCGACGAGCTCGCGAGGGCTGAACGGCTTGGTGATGTAGTCGTCGGCGCCGAGATCGAGGCCGAGCAGGACATCGTCCTCTGTGGTGCG
>Ga0075364_10002038_pt1 | contig 11264 bp, 6 predicted proteins | sample EndMetdeltDD1764_FD_71517 | JGI IMG/M metagenome (GOLD analysis project Ga0075364, IMG submission 71517) | Populus endosphere microbial communities from Tennessee, USA - Endosphere MetaG P. deltoides DD176-4 | ecosystem: Host-associated > Plants > Roots > Endosphere | place: USA: Tennessee...
TGATGACCACCGACATGAAAGGCGCCGAAACGTTCTACGACACGGTCGTCGGATGGACGTCCGAACCCTTCGGCGGCTCGCCGCACCCGTACACCGCGTTCAACCGGAGCGGCGGCGTGGCCGTCGCCGGCGTGATGAAGACTCCGGACGGCATGGGCTTCCCGCCGTTCTGGTCGATGTACATCGCGGTGCCGGATTTCGACCAGGCGATCGCCAAGGTGAAGAGCCTCGGCGGCTCCACGCTGTCCGACGTGATCGACATCCCCGGCGTCGGAAAGATGCAGATGCTGAAAGACCCGCAGGGGGTCACGTTCTACGTGATCCAGCCCACCCCGCGCGAAGGGGCGCCCGATGACGAGCCCGCCGTCGGCGAGGCGTCGTGGATCGAGCTGATGACGACGGACCTCGAGGCGGCGAAGACCTTCTACCAGCAGCTCTTCGGCTGGCAGCCCGGCGAGGCGCACGACATGGGTCCGATAGGAACGTATCAGCTGTTCAACCGCGGCAGCCGCATGATGGGCGGCATGATGAAGAAGCCCGCGGACATGGCGCAGGTGCCGCCGCACTGGGCGATCTATTTCCGCGTGGACGACGTCAACGCCGCGGCCGAGCGGGTGAAGGCGAACGGCGGGCAGGTCCTCAACGGCCCGATGGAAGTGCCGGGCGGCGACTGGATCGTGAACGCGCTGGATCCGCAGGGGGCCGCTTTCTCGCTGCACCAGAAGAAGTCCTGACGACTGGCGTATCCTACGGATGACGCCGCCGTCATGAGCCTGCGCATCCGACTCATCGTCGCGTTCTTTCTCTTCTCGGTCGTCCCGCTGGCGGCCGTGACGTTCTACTCGTACACGAGCAACCTGCGTGCGCTGCAGGTCGCCGCGCAGCATCAGGCCGAGATGCTGACCGGCGAGCTGACGCAGCGCATGCAGGTCGTCACCTCGCAGATCAGCGAGCGCGTCGTCCATCTGATGGACATGCCGGTGCCGGGATCGGCGGCCGCCACCGGGACGTCGGGGAAGGCGGAGCCGGCGACGGGCCGCGCGGTCGCGCGCAACACGCGCGCGCCGCGTGCCGAAACGGCGGCCGCGCCCGAGGCCCCGGCGCCGCCCGCCGCGCCGGCGGCCGTGTCTGCGCCCGCCCTGATCGACACGAGCGCCGTCGAAGCGCAGGTGGCCGGTGCGCTCGGCGAAGTCGCGATGCTGCTCAACAACGTCGAAGTGCGCGGCCTCGGACGAGGGGGTCCGCCGGGAGGCCGCTCCGGCCGGTCCGGCGCGATCTCCGGACTGCCGCTCGCGATTCCACCAGGAACGATCGTCCTCGGCGCCACCGTGCCCGCCGTGCAGCCGCGCACGTCGGCGGCACAGCGATCCGGCGGACGCGGACGTCCGGAAGACGGCCGGAGCGGACCGGGATTCCGCTGGTCCGAGACGACGCCCGGCGGGCGTGACGGCGGACGCCGCGGTCCTGGTGGAGGACCTCCCGAGGCAGCCCGATCCGGCGAGCCGCGCGAGAGCGCCGGCCCCGCGCCAGACGGCATGCCGCCGCCGCCCCCCGGCGTGCGCGAGGGATCGGTGCCCGATCCGACGCACATGAAGGTGGACCTCGCGCCGATCCGCCGCGAGCTGTTCCGCCAGATGGCGCCCGACGGATCGTTCGAGCAGATGACGCCTGAAGAACGTCAGCGCGTCGGACGCGAGGTCAACCAGCGCCTGCTCGGGATCGTGCAGGGGATTCAGCTCAGCGCGGCCGAACTGCAGAAGCGGGCGGCCGAGCAGCAGGCCGCCGTGTCGATCAACGTGGAGCACAAGGCGAAGGCCGACGCCGGCAGTCCCACCGCTCCGTCTGCGCCGCCGTCCATCGCGCCAGCCGTGCCCGCACCGCCGCCCGCGCCGTCACCCGCCGGGGCCACGCCGGCGGCCGCTCCGGCGCCGGCCGTTTCTGCGCCGCCCCCCACGGCATCTGCGTCTCCCGCGCCGAAGCCCGCTCCCGCGCCGTCAGGCAAAGCGCCGTCCACGATCGCGGCCGGCGCCCCGGCGCCCCCGCCGGCTCCGGCCGCGCCGATTCGACCGATGACGCGCAAGAGCGCGTTGACCGGCACGAAGCTCGACGTACGGCTCGAGCGCGACGGCGAAGTCGTGCAGCAGGTCAACGCCGAGATCAACCTGCCGAACCTGCTCGCCACCGTGTTCGCGAATACGCGCCGCGACAGTGGCGAGATCCCGTTTGCGATCGGCCGCGACGGACATCTGTATACGCCGACCGACGCCGACCGCGCGAAGCTCACCGGCCTCGACGTCACGCGCATCGGCACCACGCCGGGCACGACCCGCGTCGACAACTGGATCATCGTCACGATGGCGGACCAGTCGGGCGCGGGCCTGCGGTTCGGCATCGCGCGTCCGGTCGGCGATCTCCTGACGGACCTGCGGCGCACGACCGCGCGCAACGCCGGGTTCGGCCTGCTCTTCATCGCCATCGCCCTCGGCGGCATCGTCCCGCTCTCGGGGCGGCTGACGCGCAACCTGAGTGCGCTGACCGCCGGTGTCGGCCGCATTGCGGAAGGAGACTACGCCGCGCGAGTGCCGGTCCAGTCACGCGACGAGATCGGGCGGCTGGCGGAAGCGTTCAACCGGATGGCGTCTGACGTCGAACAGCACCAGCACGCGGCCGTCGAGCAGGAGCGTATCCGGCGCGAGCTCGAGCTGGGCCGGCGCATCCAGACGGAAATGCTGCCGCACGCACCGCTGCACTTCGGACTCACCGAGGTCCAGGGCATCTCGATGCCCGCGCGCGAAGTGGGCGGCGACTTCTTCAACTACTTCCAGCTCGACTCGGGCAAGGTGGCGCTGCTGGTCGGCGACGTGTCGGGCAAGGGTGTCGGCGCCGCGCTGCTGATGGCCAACATCCAGGCCTCGCTGCGCACGCGCTTCGCGCTCGGCCAGGAGCTGTCCGCGATCGCCGAAGCGATCGATCGCGACATCGAAGCGAATTCCCCGGGCCCGGTCTACGCGACGCTCTTCATCGCCATCTTCGATCCGGTGGCGCGCCGCATGCGGTACGTCAACGCGGGACACAATCCGCAGTTCGTCCTCCGCCCCGTCGGCCAGCTCGAGAAGCTGCCGTCCACGGGCCTGCCCGTCGGCATGCTGGCCGGCCACGGTTACGGGGAGCGCGAGGTCCAGCTCGCGGCGGGCGACCTGCTGTTCTTCTACACCGACGGCTGCGTCGAGATGGAGGACGAGGCCGGCGAGATGTTCGGCTCGGAGCGCCTCGAGTCGCTCGTCGCGGCGGCGTCGCGCGGCAGCGCCGACGACGTGCTGGTCTCGGTCGAGCGCGAGATCGCGGCGTTCCGCGGCCGGCGCGATCTCTTCGACGATGCGACGATGATGGCCGTGAAGGTGGGCTGAGGATTCTCAGCCCGGTAATTCCATCCCCTCGTTCAGGATCGTCACGTACTGTAACTCTGCCGAAGGCGATACGGTCTAACGATCGTCATGTCACTGCCACGGCCGTTCCACCGGCTGGCCGCCATCGCTGCATGCGCCGTGATGGTCGCCGTCACGGCTGCGCGCACTCCGTCACAGCAGCGCGCTGCCCGGGACCCGGCCGAGCAGACGATCGCGCACGGCGGCCGGACGCGCTCGTATCTCGTTCACGACTTCTCGCGCGGACCGAATGCGCCCGTGGTGATCGTCCTGCACGGAGGCGGCGGGAACGCCGCCAACGCCGTCCAGATGACGGGATTCGATCGCATCGCGCAGCGCGAGGGGCTCATCGCCGTCTATCCCAACGGCACGTCGGCGCGCGAGGGCGGGCGCTTCCTCACCTGGAACGCGGGCCACTGCTGCGCCGCGGCGATGGACGCACAGGTGGACGACGTGGGATTCATCGGGGCGGTGATCGACACGCTCGTCGCGGCGAAGCGCGCCGATCCGTCGCGCATCTACGTGACCGGGATGTCGAACGGCGGGATGATGGCGCACCGGCTCGGGCGCGAGCTCTCGAGGAAGATCGCCGGCATCGCGCCCGTTGTCGGCGCGGTGTTCGGCGACGAGCGTCCGCCGAACGCGCCGGTCCCCGCGTTCATCGTCGTCGGCGCCGACGATCGCGTCGTGCCCGGCGCGGGCGGACCGCTGCAGCTGCGGCTGCTGCTCGCCGGGAGCGCCGCCGATCGCGACGTCGCGCCCGCGATCGATCAGGCGGCCTACTGGGCCCGCGCGAACGGTTGCGGGGAACCGGCGCGAAGCCAGACGCGCGCGTCGGCGGTGGTGGCGTGGACGGCCTGCCGCTCCGGTGCGCCGGTGGTGTTCCACACCGTCGCCGGAAACGGCCACGCATGGCCCGGCGGCCGGCCGGGCCGCGCCGCGGCCGATCGCCCGTCTGCCGGCTTCGACGCGAGCGAAGCCATGTGGACGTTCTTCAAGACGCGCAAACGCTGACGCTTACCTGATCTTTTCAGCTCGCGTTGCGGCCGGCCGGACTGGTCCATCAGCGGAAGGGCTGAGGGAGAACGGTTTCCCTATACGGGACGCGCGCGCCCGGCGTTCCGGAACCGGAGTGATTATGTTAGCGTAGTTAGCATAAGCACATGCCGCGTGAGACTCTCGGCCAGTTCGAACAGCTCGTCCTCCTCGCCATCCTGCACCTCGCCGCGTCGGGCGCCGAGGACGTCTACGGCGTCCCGATCGTCGACGAGATCGAGCGGCGCACCGGGCGGCCGGCGTCGCGCGTGGCCGTCTACGTCGCCCTGAGGCGACTCGAGGACAAGGGGCTCGTGCGGAGCCGGATGGGCGACCCCATCGCCGAGCGCGGCGGCAAGTCGCGGCGGCTGGTGGAGGTCACGCGCGCCGGAAACCAGGCGCTGCGCGACGCCCGCCACGTCCTCGATCAGATGTGGCGCGGCCTCGATCCGCGCCTGGAGAAGCACCGGTGACCCCCTCGCCTCCGCCGCTCGCGCGGCGGCTTCTGATGCGCGCGCTCCCGGCGGACGCGCGCGGGCACGTCGCGGACGATCTCGACGAGGTCTACCGCCGGATCGCGGCCGACGAGGGACCGGCGCGTGCAGGGCGCTGGTACTGGCGTGAGGCCGCCTCGTTCTCGCTGGGCTTTCTGCTCGAGCGGCTCCGCGATCGCGCGCGCGGCCGGCGCGCCATCATCCCTTCCACGCGCGAGAAGCGAGGACCTGTGCGCAGATCGTTCGAGAGCTGGACCAGCGACCTCAGGTTTGCGGCGCGGCGGCTGCGCCGCGCCCCGGGCTTCGCCCTGATCACGATCGCCACGCTCGCGCTCGCCATCGGCGCCAACACCGCGATCTTCAGCGTCGTCGAAGCCGTCCTGATCGACCCGCTGCCGTACGCGAACGCCGACCGGCTCGTCATCGTGCGCGGCACGGCGCCGGGCTCGGACCTGCCCGCGGAGTTCCCGGTCGGAGCCGAATTCTTCGTCGCGTACCGCGACGGCGCCACCCTGCTCGACGACATCGCGATGTTCGAGTTCTGGCAGGCCACGGTCCGGACCGACGAGCGTGTGGACCGGCTGTTCCTGATCAACGGGACGTCTTCCTTGTTCACGACGCTGGCGGCGACGCCGATGCTCGGCCGGCTCCCGAACAAGGAAGACGACGTCCAGCGCGCGCAGGTGATGGTGATCAGTCACTCGCTGTGGTCGACGTGGTTCGCGTCCGACCCGTCAGTCATCGGCCGTTCGTTCGAGGCGGCGGGCACGAAGCGCACCGTGATCGGCGTCATGCCGCCGGAGTTCCGGTTTCCCGACGCGCGCATCGCCTTGTGGATCCGCGGCGCGATCCCCGACGAGAAGCGGATTACGCCCGGCCGCCTCGGGTTCCAGATCCTCGCCCGCATGAAGCCCGGCGTGACGACAGCCGATCTCGCCGCGCAGCTCGGCCCCATCGCGAAGCGGCTCCCGGAACGCTTCGGCGGGCCCGCCAGCTACGCGCGGTTGATCGAGCAGCACCGGCCGGTGGTGCGCACGCTGGAAGACGTCGTCGTCGGCGAGGCCGCGCGCCCGCTGTGGATCCTGCTGGGGACGGTCGCGATCGTGTTCCTGATTGCGTGCGCCAACGTTGCCAATCTCTTCATCGTCCGTTCCGAGAGCCGGCGACGCGATCTCGCCGTGCGCAGCGCGCTCGGAGCGGGCCGCGCCGACCTGATTCGATCGCAGATGGCCGAGGCCGTCCTGCTGGCGGCGGTCGGCGGGATGGCGGCCGCCGTGATCGCGAAGATGGGCGTGCCGCTCCTCGTGCGCATCGCGCCGGAAGGCGTGGCGAATCTCGACCTCGTGTCGGTCGACGCGCGCGCCGTCTTCTTCACCGCCGGGCTCGCGACGCTGGCGGCGTGCATCTTCGGGCTCGCGCCGGCCCTGCGCTCCTCGCGTCCGCGGGCGCTGGGCGATCTGCGTCAGACCGGCCGCATCGGCTCGCCGCAGGGCCGCCTGATCCGCCAGGCGCTCGTCGTCCTGCAGACGGCGTCCGCGCTGGTGCTGCTCGTGGCCGCGGGCCTGCTCGCGCGCAGCTTCTGGCAGTTGAGCCACGTGGCGCTCGGCTACGAGACGAAGAACATCTTCACGTTTCAAGTGGCGCCGCAGCGGCGGGAGGTCAACGACGGGCCGACCTACGCGCGGTTCCACCAGGGCCTGATGGATCGGATCGCCGCGATGCCGGGCGTCGAGTCCGTGGGACTCGTCAACGAGCTTCCGCTCGACGAAGGGGCCAACCGCGGGCGGTTTGCGACCGAGCGCATCGAGGCGTCCGGGGCGCAGCCGCCCTTTCTTCCGTTCAGCCAGGCCGGCGGGGACTACTTCGAGACGATGAGCATCCCGCTGGTGAGCGGACGGTTGTTCGAACCGGGCGATCACATGGTCGGACGCGACAGCGTGATCGTCAGCCGCGCCGCGGCGCAGCTGCTGTGGCCCAACGAGGATCCGATCGGCAAGCGGCTGCGGTACGGCACCGATCAGTCGCGGGATCCGTGGCTCACGGTCATCGGCGTCGTCGGCGACGTCCGTCTGAGCAGCTTCCGGCAGACGGCGGCCGATCCGATGATCTACCTGGCGATGGTCGGGCCGACGCCGGACATCTGGGCGATCGGGTCGCCGGCCTACGTCGTGAAGTCTCCGCACGCGGCGTCGATGGCAGCCGACATCCGTGCTCTGCTGCGCCAGTACGCGCCGGAGGCGCCGATGTACCGGATCTTCACGATGGAAAGGCTCGTCGACCGGGCGCTCGCCAGCCTGTCGTTCACGATGATCCTGCTGGCCGTCGCGTCGGGGCTGGCGCTCGTGCTGGGAGCGGTGGGCCTCTACGGCGTGCTCTCGTACGTCGTGTCTCAGCGCACGCGCGAGATCGCCGTGCGCATGGCGCTCGGCGCCAAGTCGACGGCGGTGCGTCGAATGGTGGTCGTGCAGGGGGCGCGGGTGGCGCTGCTCGGCGTGGCGATCGGCGTCGCCGTCGCGTTCGGCGTCACCGGCGTGCTGAAGTCGCTGCTGTTCGGCGTCGAGGCGTTCGACGCCGCGACGTTCGGCGCGATGTCGGGCGTCATGCTCGCGGTCGCGCTGCTGGCGAGCTACGTTCCCGCCTACCGCGCGTCGGCAGTCGATCCGATGCAGGCGCTCCGCGGGGAGTAGGTCGCGACAGCCGGACCTTTCAGGTCCGGCCACGAACCATCAGCGCCTGCGTCCGTTCGACGACAGGCCCTCGCCTTCGTGCGACGACCAGAAGTTGGTCTCCGCCGCGAGGCGCGCCTTGTTCTTCTGGTAGTAGTCCTGCCACGAGTCGCGCGGCGACAGGCTCTGCCACGCCTTCTTGATCGTCTGCGGACCGACCTTCTCGACGGCCTGCCGCCACAGCTCGCCGGCTTCCGTGTCGGGGTGGCGCTCCTTGAGCGCCTGGAACTTGTCGCGGATCGGCTCCTGCAGCTTCCAGCGCCACCGGTAGTGCTCGTAGACGTCGAGGATGTGCGCCGCGTACGCCGCGGCGACGCTCCGGTTGCCCTTGATCACGAGGAGGTTCTCGTCGTTGCTGTAGGACGCCTTGTACCCGAGGTTGTGGCTGCCGGTGATGACGACGCTGTCGTCGGTGAAGGGATCGATGACGAGGAGCTTGTCGTGGATGACGGCGTGTCCGAGCTTGTAGATCTCGGCCTCCCAGGCCGCGAACGCCGCGAACATGCCGGCCACCGACGCGACCGGCGCGTTGGCGCGCATGCCCTTCGCCGCGCCCGGCACCGCGCGCACCGGCGCATCGGCCCTGGGGCTGCGATGGTAGAGATCGACGCGGAAGAGCGTCGCCGGATCGGGTGAAGTCGCCGCGCCGCGCAGGTAGAAGAGCTTGCCGTCGGCGACGCGCGCGTCGTAGACCTCCTTCAGCTTCGTCACGATGCTGGGGCTGCCGGGGATGAACGCCAGGAAGAGCACGCCCTGCTTCGCGCCCTCGATCAGCGAGAACACTTCCTCCAGATCCGGCGGCGTCGGGATCGGCTTCTTCGCGGTCGTGCCCTTCTTCGGCCGCGGAACGGATTTCTGCTCCGTGTTCGGCGAGAACCAGACGCGGATCGTGCCCGCGTCGTTGCCCTCGAGATCCTGGACCTCGTGCTCGCGATTCTCGCCGGAGTTCCTGCTCCTGAACGGCTGGCCCTGCAGGGCCGTCCGGTCGTCGCCCGCGCCGGTCGTGTCGCTGTGGAGGCGCTTCCAGTACTTCAGGTAGTCCGCGGCGAGCTCCGGCGATTCGACGATGATCGCGTTGTTGCTCTGCGCGCAGAGGCCCGTCGCCGTCCAGTTCGTGCTGCCCGACAGCACCGCCTTCGGCGTCCTGCCGTCCTGATAGACGATGAATTTGTTGTGGCCGATGCAGCCCTTCTTGAGGAAGCGGTCGGTGACGTCGAAGCCCGCCTTGTGCAGCGCCTCGCGCGCCTCCGTGTTCGTGCTGTCGCCGTCCTTCAGCTCCGGGTCCGTGTCTTCGCCCGCGTTCGACAGCACGAGGTGCAGCCGCTTCTTGTTCAGTGCCGTCAGGCGGTCGACGAGGACGGTGTCGGACAGCTCGTAGAGCGCGCTGTAGCAGCTGCCGCGCGTGGCGGCGCGTTCGAGGAGGTCGACGACGCCGCGTTCGAGATCGCCGGTGAGGCGGGTACGGAACCGGCTGCCGGGCTTCGCGATCTCCTGCTCGAGCACCTTCTGAATCGGACGGCCGCTCTTCGCTTTCGGCAGGGCGCGCGCGATTGCCTGCGTGGAGATGATGCCGCGGTTGAAGAAGACCTTGCACGATCCGTGATCGCTGCCGAGCGTGACGGCGTTCGTCCGCATCGCGCGTGCCTTGTCCGGCTCGAGGTGACCGGGCGTGCCGATCATCGGGATGATCTCGTACCAGTAGGTCCCGCCCCGCCTGGCGACGAGATCCTTCCACGCGAGCTTCTGGATCGGCCACTCGTTCGTGGTCCGGAACCGCTTGCCGGCCTGGCGCTTGTCGCCCGGAAACCCGACCATCGCCGGCAGCGCCTGCGAGGCGCCGGTCCTGGCGTCGTGGCGGATGACCGTGAAGCCCAGGCAGCCCGCGATCTTCTTCGGCAGGGTCCAGTGGAGGTACACCATGTCGTTGTTGCTGATCGCCACCGCGTTCATCGGCTCACCTCTACAAGAGAGACGACGTGGGGGCCGGATTTTCGGGGGGAGGGCCCCGATCCCGCAAAATTCCTGCCCGCGGGGCCGTCTACATAGGCAAATGGCGACCATCACCGGCGCGCTCGTTCCCCTGGCCAGGACCTCCGAAGTCGTGCTCCGGCGGGCGTTTTCGGGCCGCCGGGCCGTCCGGTTGCTCACCGCGCGCGTCATCGGCCCCTGCCTGACGGCCGTCGAGCGGTTCCTCGACGCCCGCGCGGACGCGTTCAGCGAACGAAGCTGGCAGTAGGCGCGGCGCCGCGCCCGGCCCGCTCCCCTGGCCGGGTGCATCTGGCGGTGGCCGCGTAACAGCGATCGGAGGCGTGTGCAGACGCCTGATATCCTTCCATCTCGTACGACGAAGACCGCCGCCATCGGCGCGATCCTGATCGCGGTGCTCGCCGCGGCGAGTGCCTGGATCTGGGGACGTTCGACCGCCTACACCGGCGGCGCCCCCTGGTTCTCGCTCGACGCGCGCGCGCGGTCGATCTGGTTCGCCGACGAGGGTGTCGTCGTCGTCCAGATCGACGGCCTGAAAGTGCAGCGCTGGCGCGTCAGCGCCGGATCGACGCCGCGCGTCTTCGATCTCGACGCGCTGACTGCGCGCAGCCTGCGCGCGCGGCAGGCCGCGGCGCCCGACGAGACCGGCGCGGCGGCGGACGACAAGGGCCTGGCGTACGACAAGGCGCAGGCGTACGACAAGGAGCAGGCGTACGACCGCTCGTACCGGCAGGCCGCCCCGGCGGGACCGGCCGTCGCGATCGGATTCGACGGCAACATCGCGGCGTGGACGATCGGACGCGATCTGTTCGTGTCGCCGACCGAGGCCGGACTCGTCCCGTTCATCGAGACGATCGAACGGGACTGCGTCCCGCAGCTTGGCACCGAGGCGCTCGTGCTGGCGTGCCGCGACAACAGCGTCGAGCTGCGAGACATCCTGAGCAGCCCCGGCCGCCTGCGGGGACTGATCAAGGTCGACGCGCCTCCGACGCTCGTCCAGGATGGCGGCAGCGTGCTGATCCTCTCGGGCCCGGACGTCTTCGAGGTCAAGAACGCGGCCGAGCCGTACACGCGCGTCAACGTCGACGTCGGCAAGTCGGTGCATGCGATCGCACGATCCAGCGGTCACGACGTCGCCGTCTCGTCGAGCGACGGCCGCCTCGTCATCGCGACGGCGCGCGGCGGCAGCGCGGAGATCAAGACGCCGGGAGTCGCCGACGCGATGGCGTTCCTGCCGTCGGGCGATCTGCTCGCGGGCGGCGCGTTCCGAGGCATCTACCTGCTGCGCGCGGGCGCCGATCCGCAGATCTTCCTCCCCGATGTGGTCGGCGTCCGCGCGCTCGCCGTGCGTGACGGACGCGTCGCGTACGCGACCGCCGACACGGTCCGGATGGTCCCGATCGTCGCGACGCGTTCGTTCGATCAGCTCGGCAAGTCGCAGCTCGGCCTCGCCGCAATCTGTCTCATCAGTGCGCTCGGCCTCGTCTTCTGGCCGCAGCAGGCGCGGGCGGCGGCCGACCGCGCGGCGGCCGACCGCGCGGCGGCCGCCGTCGCCCCTGGCGCGCCCTTCACGCTGCCGCTGCCGGAACCGCCAGAGA
>Ga0075364_10002039_pt1 | contig 11264 bp, 10 predicted proteins | sample EndMetdeltDD1764_FD_71517 | JGI IMG/M metagenome (GOLD analysis project Ga0075364, IMG submission 71517) | Populus endosphere microbial communities from Tennessee, USA - Endosphere MetaG P. deltoides DD176-4 | ecosystem: Host-associated > Plants > Roots > Endosphere | place: USA: Tennessee...
GTACCTGGAGGCGGGCCCCAACATCATCGAGTGGGAGCGACCCGACAACGGCCAGATGTGTCAGGTGTGGCAGTACGAGGGCCGCATCTACCCGTACATCGGCCTGAACGCGGTCGCGGGAAAGAAGCCCGAGGAGTACGGCATCGAACCGGTGCGCTACGACGACATGATTCCCGGCTGCTACGACCCCAAGGCACGGGTGGCCGACATGGACATCGACGGCGTGCAGGCGATGACGTGCTTCCCTTCGTTTCCGCGCTTCGCCGGCGCGGTGTTCGCCGAGGGTGAGGACAAGGAGCTCGCGCTGCTGTGCTCGCAGGCGTGGAACGACTTCCACATCGACGAATGGGCGGCTACCGCGCCCGACCGTTTCGTGCCCGTCGCGGTGCTGCCGTTCTGGGATCTCGACGCGAGCATCAAAGAGCTCCACCGGATGGCAGAGAAGGGCGCCAAATGCGTTAGCTTCCCTGACCTTCCGGACAAACTCGGGCTGCCGTCGCTGCACAACGAGCACTGGGATCCACTGTGGTCGGCGTTCGAAGAGACCGATCTAGTGCTGGCCCAGCACTTCGGTTCGGGCGGGTTCCCGCCACCGATCGCACCCGACGCACCGTTCGCGGTGTTCATCGTGCTGATGGGCACCATCAGCATGGGCGCGATGACGGACTGGCTGTTCTCCCATGCACTGCACAAACATCCAAAGCTCAAGATCGGGCTGTCCGAGGGCGGCATCGGCTGGATCCCCTACATCCTGGAACGCTGCGACAGCGTGTGGCGCAAGCACCGCTACTACCAGAACATCAACCAGGAGGTGCTGCCGAGCGATCTGTTCAGGCGTCACTTCCACGGCTGCTTCATCGAGGACGACTTCGGCGTCGAGGCGCGGTACAAGATCGGATTGGACAACATCACCTGGGAGTGCGACTACCCACATTCGGACTCGTTCTGGCCGCAGAGCCGGGAGCGGGCGGCGCAGGCGTTCAAGGACGTGCCCGACGACGAGGTGCACCAGATGGTCGAGTTGAACACCCGAAGGCTCTACAACTTCCCGCGAGTCGCATGACCGGCGACGGCGCCGAGCCCGTCGAACAGCTGCCGCTGTCCGACTGGACCGATCAGGACCTGCTGACCAAGGACGAGGCCCGGGAACGCCTGGTCGACGAGATCGGCCGCACCCGCGCCCGTCTTGATCACCTCGACGCCAACAACCCCGCCGATGACGCCGAAATCTCTTTGCTCTCACGCCGTCTCAACGCGATGGAATCGATCCGGAACGAGTACGACACGTACCTCAAGGGAGGGTGACGTGGCGATCACCCAAGAAACCAACGAGGACATCGCCGCACTGCGCTCAGAGTTCCGCTCGTTTTTGGCGAACGCGCCGAAACCGAGTGGACTTCGCAACTACGGCCCCACTCCCACCGCCGACGACATCGAACCGGGCCGAACCTGGCACCGCTACCTCGCCGGGCATGGGTACGTCTGCCTGCACTGGCCGATCGAGTACGGCGGCGCCGACGCTTCGGTCGCCTATCAGGCGATGGTCGCCGAGGAGTGTGCCCGCGCCGGAGTACCCCGCCAACTCGCGATCACCGGCATCGACCTGGTCGGGCCGATTCTGATCAGGTTCGGCTCCGAGGAGCAGAGATCGCGCTACCTGGAACCCATCCGGTCGGGAGACGACGTCTGGACGCAGTTGTTCTCCGAACCGGGCGCTGGTTCCGACCTGGCCAGCGTGCGGACGAAGGCCGACAAGACAGATACGGGATGGCGCATCAACGGACAAAAGGTCTGGAGTTCGGCCGCGAACTCGGCGCAGTTCGGTCTGCTGCTCGCTCGCACCGGGCCGGGTTCGCACGGCGGCCTGAGCATGTTCATCGTCCCGATGGACGCCGCGGGCGTTTCGGTGCGGCCACTGCAGCAGATGGACGGCGAGAGCAAGTTCAACGAGGTCTTCTTCGACAACGTCGACTTGACCGAGCAAGCCTTGATCGGCGAGGCCGGCGACGGATGGGCGATTGCGATCGTCACGCTGGGCCGCGAACGACTGACACTCGGCTCGCAGGCGGTCGCGATGTTCAAGCTGCACGATCGGATGGTGCAGGCGGCCCGTGACCGCGGTGAACTGGATCCCGTGCTGGCCCGGTCGATGACCAAGCTGTGGGCGCGCATGTGGTTGCTGCGGTTCACCTGGCAGCGGGCCGTCGACGAGGGCGACACGTCGTCGGCGGCGTTCTCGGTCCTGAAGCTGATGACCTCGGAGACGGACCGCGACCTCGGCGATCTGGCGACCGAGGTGCTCGGCACTGATGCGTGCGTCGATCCCACCGATGATTCCGACGAGTCGGAGTTGGTCCACGCAATGCTCGTTGGACGCGCCCAGACCATCCTCGGCGGTACCAGTGAGATCCAGCGAAACATTCTCGGTGAGCGGGTGCTGGGCCTGCCCAAAGAACCGCGGTGACAACGCCTTCGATCGCCCAAACTCACGTTTCGGCGCAACAGTGCGAGTAGATGCCACCAAAACGTCGATTTCGGCGCAGTTCGACGTTTCGCTTGGCGAGCACCTTCGTCCCGGCATGACCGTCGCGCTCGGCGACGGTGTCGGCGCGCCGCGGTGTGTGGAGGACGGGACGTCGGTCTGCTCGGCGGTGAGCACGATCGCGCGCGAGCTCGGCGGGATTCGCCTTGTGTTGGGATGGCTGCCCTCGCCGCTGGACGGGATCGATGCGGATGGCTTCGCGGAGGTTGTGGCACTGATGCCCGGGTGGGGCGTGCGGGATGTCTTGGCCACGCCCACAGCGTGTTTCGTGCCGACCCGGCTCAGCGCCGTCCCCGCTCTGCTGCACGACGTGGTTCGCCCCGACGTGCTGATCACCCGGCTCGTCGAGCGCGACGGCGAGCTGCATTTCGGCACCGAGGTGTCATGGCAACGCGAGCTCGCCGACGCCGGCGTCCCGGTGCTGGCGATCGTCGACGGCACCGCGCCGTGCGCCGACGCCGGCCCGCCGCTTGATCCCGGTGCGGTGCGGGTGATCGGGCACAGCTCCGACGGCCCGGTCAGAGTTGCGACCGCGCATCCCGACCCGGTACACGAAGCCTTGGCCGACGCGGTGTTGCGATTCGTTCCAGAAGGCGCACGGCTCCAGTACGGGCCGGGCAAGTTGGGCACAGCGTTGCTCATGCGCTCACGGCGGGCGCTGAGCATCGACACCGGCCTGCTGACCGACGCGGTGGTGGATCTGGATGGACGTGGTCTGCTGGTCGGCATGCCCAGCGCCACTTACCTGTTCGGCACCGACAAGCTCTACGACTGGGCCGACGGGAAGCCGATCTTGCGGGGTATCGACTTCACTCACGACCTCACCCGGCTGTCGCGCGGTGCTCCGTTGGTCGCGGTCAACACCGCCATCGAGATCGATCCCGTCGGTCAGGTCAACGTCGAGGGCGCCGGCGAAAAGGTGGTCGGTGGCATCGGCGGACATCCCGACTACTGTGCGGCGGCGAGCATGAGCCGTGGCGGCCTGTCGATCATCGCGGTTCCGTCGACGGTGAACGGCCGCTCTCCTCTGGTCGACCGACTGAGCAGGCCGGTGTCCACACCCGCGCACGACGTCGACCTGATCGTCACCGAATCCGGCCATGCGGACCTGCGTGGCGCCGGCTGGGACCAGCGCAGGCGACTCATCGGCGCATTGTTTGAGTAGAGGAGATCCATGACTGGAGCACTTTCCGGGCGCGTCGTCCTGGTCACCGGCGGCGGTCGCGGCATCGGGCGCGGCCACTGCCTGGCGCTGGCCGCGCACGGGGCGGCAGTGGTCGTCAACGATCCGGGCGTCGGTCGCGACGGGACAGCCGGCGACGCGGGCCCCGCGGCCGACGTCGTCGCCGAGATCGAGGCCGCAGGCGGAAAGGCCGTCGCCCACACCGGTTCCGTGTCGTCGTGGGACGACGTCGCCAACATGATCCGCACCGCGGTGGACACCTTCGGCACGCTCACCGGAGTCGTGAACAACGCGGGCATCGTGCGCGACGCGATGGTGGCCAATGCGACGGAGGCCGACTGGGACGCCGTGATCGCGGTGCACCTCAAGGGTACGTTCGCCGTCACGAAGCACGCGTGCGAATACTGGCGCGCACAGTCCAAGTTGGGCAACCAGATCGACGCACGCATCGTCAACACGGTTTCGGGCGCGGGTTTGTGGGGCAATGTCGGCCAGAGCGCCTACGGCGCCGCGAAGGCCGCGATCGCCAACCTGACTGTCGTCAGCGCCATGGAGGGTCGCCGCTATGGTGTCGTCGCCAACGCGATCTCACCGCTCGCGGTGACCCGGATAAGCGAGAACTTCTTCAGCGGCGACCGGGCGGCCGACCCTGCGCTCGATCCAGCACGCAGCTCGGAGGTCGTGGCGTGGCTACAGTCCGCGGAGTCATCGTGGCTCACCGGACAGATCCTTCGCGTCGACGGCCACAAACTCAGCCGGATCGAAGGGTTCACCGAGGCGCCCTCGCGATACCACGCAAAAGATGCTGTGTCACTTCAATTCTCGGAGATCGGCCAGGCCGTCAGCTGGCTCTACGGAACCTCACCGCGCGGCCTGGCCGGGGCGCTGCCTTCTTGAGCGCGAGAACTGGCTGCACCCACGCCGCGTAATACGAACCCAAGGAGCTGCTCGACGTCGTCGGCCACACCGGTGGTCGACTTCTGGTTGAACCGGTTGAGAAATGCCGCTTCGAAAGCGGCGCGTATCGATCTGGCGTCGGCTTCGGGCGAGCATTCAGTGAACGTCCCGTCGGCCTTCCCGCGGTGCAGGATCGCTGCAAGCGCGGCCTGCTCCGCGGTCGCGAAGAGTTCCAGTTCGCGGGGATATCCCGGCGTGCGCCGCATTTCGTCGGAATAGAAGGTCGCCATCCGCTTGCGCCTGCGTGGATCCGAAATGATGGCGAACATATGCGTCATCCACAGCCGCAACGCATCGATCGGAGTCTCCGCGCGGGCGATGACCTCGCGCAGCTGCGCGAGCACCGCCTCCCGATCCCGCCGGAACATCTCCAGCAGGAGGTCGTCCTTGGTGCTGAAGTTCCGGTAGAACGCCCGAGTGCCGAGTCCCGCCTCTTCGAGAATCTCGGTGATCGACGCCGAAGAACCGGAATTGCGGTCAAGGCACCGGTATGCGGCATCGATGATGTGTGATCGTTCGAGCGAACGATCGACGGTCTTTGTCTCAGCCACAGTGGATTACACCGGCGTCCTGCCATTTCGCGATTGTCGCGTCATCGTAACCGAACTCCTGAAGCACCGACGCGGTGTGCTGGCCGGCAAGACATCCGCCGGGTGCCCGGGTCGACGACCTACTCATCTGTACCAGTGGCGACAATCGGAGGTGGTCGTCGAAGACGGGACTTGACGCGTGCGTGGTGTACTCGGCCACCAGCTGAGGATCGACCTGCATGAGCCGTGCCGGGGCACCCTCATGGACCTTTACGCATCCGACGCCGGCGCCGCCGAGGTGCTTCTCCCAGATTTCGGCCGATTCCTTGACGAACACCGCGGCCAGACGCTCGGCGAGTTGTCCGTCGAACTCACTGCGGCCGTGCGGTGTCGAGAAGCGTTCGTCGTCAGCCAGGTCGGTGAAGTCGCTGAGCGCCGAAACGAGCGCCCGCCACTCGTTCGGCTGCGGTGCAGCCAGGAATACGCGTCCCTCGCCCGTTTCGTACATCCGGTAAAGCGCCGACAGCCCATTGCCGTCGTGCGCAGGCTCCACCGGTTCGGGCGCGTTCGGATAGTCGACGACCCAGTCGGTGAGCACGTGGGTAGCGGTGGCAAGCATCGAGGTGCGCACGTCGCTGAGCGCATGGCCGCGGTCCCGGCCGACCAGCGCGGTGAGAATCGCGGAGGCAACGCTGAGGGCAGCCAAGCCATCGCATTGAAGTTCCGGGGCCGTTCCCGCGCTCATCACCCGCGGCGCGTGAAACATGGTGTCCTCCAGGCCCGATGTCGCGCATATGGCATCCGGCGTATTGGTCAGCGCCACACCGCCTGCGGCCGCGATGCTCGGGGCATATGCCGGCCGGTCGCCGTAGGGTCCGTCGTTGCCGTACCCGGGTGCGGACACGTAGATGAGGTCCGGATTGATCGCAAGCAGCGTTTCCGCGCCGATTCCGAGCCGGTCTGCGGCCCCGGCCCGCATGGACTGCAGGACGATGTCGGCGGACGCGACCAGCCGGTGGGCGACGTCGCGGCCTTCTTCGGTGTGCAGATCCACCTGGATGCTTTCCTTGCCCTGCATCACCTTGGCGCCAGCCGCTTCTGGGAACGCAAGCAGCGATCGGATGTTGTCGCCGTTCATGGCCTCGAACTTGATGACGCGCGCGCCAAGGTCGGCCAGAACACTCGATGCGTATGGCGCGGCGAACATTTCGCCGAACTCGAGAATGGTGACTCCCGTCAGCGGCGACTCTTCAGAACTGATCTCGTTGCCGCTCTGCCTCGCGGCGGGCCCCAGGTGCGGCCAGCCACAAGTAGCGTCGTCGATGCGTGGAGCCGGAGCCAGTCGGCGCAACGGGCCCTGCGGGGTGTGAATCAGTGTGGTCGGTTGGCGGACCGGGCCGACGTCGGGATCGTCGACGATGACCGAACGTCCTTCGTGGACCAGCTGGGGGTGGTCGAAGACCTGCGGTCCGGACCGGAACAGCTCGGCGCACAGGTTCGGGTTCGCGTCGAAGCATCGTTGCCACTCGGCCAGGCTGCGTTCGGAGATCTTCGAAAGCAGGATGCCCCAGAATTCCCTGTACAGCGCCGGATCTTCCAGTGCGGGAAATCCTTTCCACTTCGGGTCGGCGAGCAGATGCAGCACACCGAACTCGGTAAGCATCTCCTGGAACAGGTGCGGGGAGACCTGGGCGAACTGCAGCCAGTGGCCGTCCTTGGTCGGGCCTGCCAAGAGCGCCAGCAGCAACGGACTCTGCGGACTGCCGTCAGGCGTCCAGGCCTCCACGTTGTGGTAGGCCTCGGGCCATCGAATGCCAACCATCTCGCCAAACCAGTTCCACGCATCGACGGCGTGGGCCCCGCGCACCAGATCGGCATCGATGATCTGCCCGAGTCCGCTTCGTTCCCGTTCGTGCAGAGCTGACAGGATGCCGTGAAGGGCGATGTGGCCCGCAGCGAAGCTGGCGTAGGGAACCGTGACGTACGTCGGCTGCGGCGGATTCGCCATTCGGCGCACGGCATATGACAGGCCGGTCTTGGCGAAGACCAGACCTTCGTAACCGGCGATGTCGCGCCAGGGCCCGCTGCGGCCCCACCCCGTGATGTGGGCGACCACGAGATGCGGGTGACGGGCGAGCAACGCCTCGGAATCAAGCTGCGTACTGGTCAGCCCGGCCGGACTGAACGTGGTGACGAGCACGTCGGCATCTCGCAGCAGTTCATCGAGTAACTCGGCACCACCGTCGGTCTTGAGGTCGGCGACTCGACTGCGCTTTCCTCGCCCGAGAGCGGGCCAGCCGCGCAGCGCCCGAAGGGGGCTGCCACCAGGCTGTTCGAGCATCAGCACATCGGCACCACTGTCGGCCATGAACTGCGTGCACAACGCTCCCGGAAGCGTCGTGGACAAGTCGACGACGCGTATCCCGGCGAGAGGCTCGACCGATTCTTGCTCAGTCGCCGTGCCGCTTGAAGCTGTCACCTGGTGACCCATTTCCTCGAAAATAACATTTTCAGAGATTCCGCACAATATGAGCTGCATCGCATGCTAGCCGAATGAACACACCGAATCCACTGCAATATCGCGCGTTGGCCGACCTTGACACTCGCCGCAGCGGACCATAGTCTCTGAAAAAGCGTTTTTCAAAAGTGAACGCATGGACAGGGGAACATGAGCACGATCTGGACGAATTCCGGGGATTCACACTTCCTCGAGCCCGACGATCTCTGGCAATCCCGGCTGCCCAAGAAGTTGGCCGATCTGACCCCTCGAGCCGAAAAAGATCCCGACGGCGAGTACGAGACCGTTCACGTCGACGGCCAGATCTTCCGGCGCAAGCTGCCGTCGTCGGCGATGGTTCACTTCGCTGAGCTGAGTTCCAAGCCGCAAGGCATTCGTGATGCCCGAGCACGACTCGGTGACCTGGACAAAGAGGGTGTGTGGGGTGAGGTCATCTTCCCCTCTTTGGGGATGTGGGCCTCCACTTTCCGTACGCCGGAGCTACTCAAGGCCTGCATGCGAGCCAGCAACGAGTGGGCGCTGGAAGAAATTGCGGCAGTGTCGCCCCGCTACGTGGTGACCGCACAGGTGTCCACGCTGGTGGTCGACGACGCGGTCGAGGAGCTGCACTGGGCGGCGGACAAGGGATTCAAGTCGGTGTTCCTGCCGACGACTCCGCACCCCAGCGCCCCAGACTGGCATCGAAATGATTGGGAGCCATTCTGGGCGGCCGCCGAGGAAGCCGGCATGGTGTTGGCCTTCCACATCGGCACCGATCCGGTGGACGTAACAGCCGGCAACAGCGCTACTGGCGGCGCGGGTCAGGTATACCGCGGTCCGGGGGGCGCCATCATGAACTACGCCGAAACGACGTTCTCCGGCCAACGTGCCGCAATGAAAATGGTGGCCTCCGGCGCACTGGACCGCCATCCGAACCTGAGAGTACTGATTTCGGAGGGCGGCGCGACCTGGGTTCCGTTCCTCGGTGACCGGCTGCTCGAGGGGTATCGACAACACCATATGGCGGTGCGGCCCAAGCTCACCCGCAATCCAAAAGAGATCCTCTTCAGCCAGGTCTACGCGTCATTCCAGCATGACGAAACCGCCGTCGCCGCCTTCGACCACATGGGCTACCGCAACGTGATGTTCGGCAGCGACTACCCACACATGGAAGGCACATTCGGCCACACCCAGGACACGCTGAAGGGCTTGTTCGACGGGGTCAGTGACGAGACCCGGCTACGCATCACGCAGGGCACGTTCTACGAACTGTTTCCCGATGTGCCGCCCGTGCCGGTAGAGGCCATCTGAGCCGTGCCCGATTCAGGAGGCCTGCGTGACGTCGCCATCGTCGGCATCGGCGCGACACCGTATTACAAGCGCGGCGAATCATTGCCCAAGACCACATACGAATTGGCAGGCGAGGCGATTCTGGCCGCCTGTGAGGACGCCGGACTGTCGGTCAAGGACATCGACGGTTTCGCGTACTACTCGGGCGCCAGTGCCGGGTACACCGAGAAGATGGATACCGGGGACTTCATGGAAACCCTCGGAATCCCAGAGGTCCGGTTCACCGCCGCGCTGACGTCCGGCGGTGGCGGCTCCGCAGGCGCCATCGGGTTGGCGCGTGCTGCGATTGTGGCGGGCGACGCCTCGGTCGTCGTCACATTGATGGCACTCCAACAATCGAAACAGCGTCTGGGCTCTGTGTTTTCGGCCATCGCGCCCGACCCGATCAACTCCTTCCTGCAGCCCTCCGGACTGGGCGGGCCCGGCCAGCTCATGTCCGTACTTGCGCGAAGGCACATGCACCTTTATGGCACCCGCCGCGAAGCCTTCGCCGAAATAGCGATCTCCACCAGAACCAACGCACTCAACCGGCCGAAGGCAATGCACCGCAAACCGCTCACGCTGGAGGACTACTTCAGTGCGCGCATGATCTCGGAACCGTTGTGTCTCTATGACTTCTGTCAAGAGACCGACGGCGCAGTCGCGGTGATCACCACGTCCGTCGACCGCGCGCGCGACCTGCGGCAGCCACCGGTTCCGGTGGTGGCCGCCGCACACGGTGGAGTCAAAGAGTGGGGACGCGCATTCGCCTGGATGGGCATGCCCGACGAGTACTTCGCCTCCTCCGGCAATAAGCCAATCGCCGAACGGCTTTACCGGCAAGCCGGCATCACCGCCGCTGACATCGATGTAGCGCTCCTCTACGACCACTTCACCCCCATGGTGCTCATGCAGCTCGAGGACTACGGATTCTGTCCGAAGGGGGAAGGCGGTGCGTTCGTCGAAAGCGGGGCCATTCGCTACGACGGCGGATCTATACCGGTCAACACCCACGGTGGCCAACTCTCAGAGGCCTACATCATCGGGATGACCCACATCATGGAAGGAGTCGAGCAGATGCGAGGCACCGCCATCAACCAAGTGCCCGACGCCGAACTCGCTCTCGTCACCGGCGGGCCAGCCAGCCTGCCCGTCAGCGGCTTGGTCCTCGGACGCGCCGCGTGAGCGTCGGGAGTCGAGGCATGACCACCGGCACCGCACAATTGGCGACCACCATCCCAGGCGAGCACGTTCGGATAGTTGTCGACAGGCACACCGAGCCGTTCTGGCTGGCCGCCAAGGACGGTCGACTCACCGCACCGAAATGCGCGGATTGCGGCACTTTTCGGCTGCCACCTACACCCTTCTGCCCGTCGTGCCAATCGACTGCCGTGGACTGGGTCGAGCTCAGCGGCGACGCGACCGTGTACAGCTTCGCGGTTGTGCATGGCATCCCAGGAATGCCGGATCTCACGTTGGTGCCGGCCGTGCTGGACCTGCCCGACGCCCCAGGTGCACGCTTGGTAAGCAACATCATCGATATCGCGCCCACCGACGTATCTATCGGAATGCCCCTGCGCGTTGACTTTTCGCCAATCTCCGACGGATGGATGCTTCCGGTCTTTCGCGCCACACGATCCGACAGCTCCAGGACTGACTGAAGACCATGGCTGACGACAACAACGCACTACACGAGAAACCACTTGAGTTCCTCGCGAGCATCGCCAACACCGGCGGGAGCTGCGACGGACAATCAATCCTGCCCGAGAACGGGCACTTCCGTGCCTCGTGCTCGTGTGGCAATTGGACTGTCGAGGTCGACGATTCCGAAGAAGGCCTGAGATTGGCACGCCTCCACACGGCAGCGTGCCGGCCTGACAATAAGGAGATCTCGTGGGAAACCTAGAAGGCAGAATCGCTTTCATCACCGGCGCGGCGCGCGGGCAGGGCCGCGCGCATGCAGTCCGACTCGCCAGTGAGGGCGCCGACATCGTCGCCCTCGATATCTGCGCCGACATCGACTCGATGGACTATCCCAACGCGACACCTGCCGAACTCGAGGAGACGGTCAAGCTCGTCGAGGATCGGGGCGGGCGAATCGTCGCACGCCAGGCCGACGTTCGCGACGCCGACGCGGTCGACCGCGTCGTCAGTGAGGGCGTCAACGAGTTCGGCCGTCTGGACATCGTCGTGGCGAACGCCGGAATTGTCCGGCTCACCAACGGT
>Ga0075364_10002040_pt1 | contig 11262 bp, 9 predicted proteins | sample EndMetdeltDD1764_FD_71517 | JGI IMG/M metagenome (GOLD analysis project Ga0075364, IMG submission 71517) | Populus endosphere microbial communities from Tennessee, USA - Endosphere MetaG P. deltoides DD176-4 | ecosystem: Host-associated > Plants > Roots > Endosphere | place: USA: Tennessee...
CGTGACGGGAACCTGCTGCCCGTCGACCGACGTCATGTTCACGATCGAGCCGAGCGCCCACCCCTCGTCGCGCGACGCGGAGGACGACACTGCGATGCTGTCGCCTTGCAGCTCCGGCGACCCGGCGACGACGACGCTGTCGAACAATCCTTCCGGGCTCCCTTCGAGCGCGACGCCGAAGGCGGGCTCGTCGTCGATGTCCACCGACACCGGGTGAAGTACGGCGACGCGGTCGACCCCGTTCACTTCCCGGGCGGCTGCGGCGGCTCCCGTCGGGATTCCGATCGACGGTGGGCCGCTGAAGATGTAGTCGGCTTCGATTCCGTTGTCGACCAGGGCGTCGACGCTCGCTTTGGCGGTCGAGCCGAGGACGCCGATGACCGACACCAGCATCAGCCCGAGCATGAGAGCGAAGGCAGTGGCGGCCGTACGCCGGGGATTGCGGACCGAGTTGGTTCGGGCCAGGCGTCCGATCGGGCCGAACGGCCGCGTCAGAACCGAACCGAGGGCACCGACGACCGGCCGGGACAGTGACGGTGCCGCCAGCGCGACGGCGACGATCACGGCCACGGCACCTGCGCCGACGGTCGCTGCGGCAGCGCCGCCGGTGGATTGCGCTCCGATGACGACGGCAGCGGCGCCGATCGCGCCGATCACGACGCCGATCCAGGTGCGCACGCGCAGACTGTCACCGGCGGAGGCGAACTCCTCGCGCATCGCCGCGATGGGTGGCACCTTGGCGGCACGACGAGCGGGTGCGTATGCGCTGAGCACGGTGACGACGATGCCGACGGCGAAAGCGACGACGACGGTTCGAGGTTCGAGTGCCAGTGCCCCCGAGGGCAATCCGAGGTCGAACGCGTTGAGCAGTGCGCGCAGGCCGTAGGCGAGACCGATACCGCCCGCGAAGCCGATCGCGCTGCCGATGACACCGACGACGAGAGCTTCCAGCACCACGGAGCGGCTGACCTGGCCGCGGCTGGCGCCGATCGCGCGGAGCAGAGCGAGCTCGCGAACGCGCTGGGCGACGATCATCGAGAAGGTGTTGTAGATGATGAACGTGCCCACGAGCAATGCGATCGCGCCGAATGCGAGCAGGAAGTAGTTCACGAAGGACAGGGCTTGTTCGATCTCGGCCTGTGCTTCGTCCCGGACGTCGTCCGCGGTCTGCACCTTCGAGTCGGGTAGGGCGGCGGCGATCTCGTCCCGAAGCTCCGTCTGCGACACGCCTGTTCCGGCGATGTCGTAGTACTGCACGTGCTCGCCGTCGGAGAACAGTTCGTCGGCCTGGCCCTCGGTGAACTGGATGCCGATGTACCCGCCGGATTCGACGGCGGTGTCGTAGATCCCGGTCACGGTGACGTCCACGGTGCCTTTCGACGGCACGAGGACCTGCGTGGTGTCACCCACGCCGAGCCCGGAGCGCGTGGCGCCGCCCTCGTTGATGACGACGTCGCCCGGTGCCGTGGGCGCTGAACCTGCGATGAACACCGCGTCCTCGCCCAGTCGCCGCTCGGGCGGTAGGTACGCCTCGCCGATAGTCGGCGCGCCACCGGTCTGCACGGCAGCGCCCGAGGAATCCAGTACGACGATCTGACCGCTGACATACGGTGCGACGGCACGAACGTCGGGTAGGGACGAGATGACGTCGGCTGCGGAGACAGGGACGCCGCTCGAGCGTGCGTCCTCGGCACTGACACGGACGTCGGCGCCCTGGGCAGTGTCGGAGAAGATCGACGAGAACGTTCGTTGCAGTGTGTCGGTGAACACGAAAGACCCTGCAACGAAGGCGGTTCCGAGCACGACGGACAGGACGGTCAGTGCGAGTCTGACCTTGTGGGCGGCGAGATTGCGCAGTGAGACCTTGCGCATGGGATTGGTCGAAGGCATGGTCAGGCCGTTTCCAGACGCTTCATGCGGTCGAGCACGTTCTCGGCGGTCGGGTTCGCGAGGTGATCGATGACCGAACCGTCGGCGAGGAACACGACCCGGTCGGCGTAACTGGCGGCGCGGGGATCGTGCGTGACGATCACGACGGTCTGGTCGAACTCGTCGGCGGCAGCGCGGAGGATGCTCAGCACCTCACCGGACGAGCGGGAATCGAGGTTGCCGGTCGGTTCGTCGCCGAAGACGATATCGGGTCGTCCGGCGAGTGCACGTGCGCACGCGACGCGTTGCTGCTGGCCACCGGACAGTTCGCTCGGCCGGTGGCCGAGACGGTCACGTAGGCCGAGTCGGTCGACGACGGTGTCGAGCCACTGCGGGTCGGCCTTGCGCCCCGCGATGTCCAGCGGCAACGTGATGTTCTCCAACGCCGTCAGCGTGGGCACGAGGTTGAACGACTGGAACACGAAACCGATTCTGTCTCTGCGCAGTCCGGTCATCTGCTTGTCGTCGAGATTGGTCAGCTCGGTGTCACCGATCGTGACCGTTCCCGAGGTGGCCGTGTCGAGACCTGCGAGGCAGTGCATCAGCGTCGACTTGCCCGACCCCGACGGGCCCATGATCGCCGTGAACTCGCCGCGGGCGAACTCCACCGTCACGTCCCGCAGCGCATGGACCTGAGTGTCGCCGGAACCGTAGGTCTTGGTGAGGGCGCTCGCCCGGGCGGCAGGAGTGGAGCCTGCGGAACGACCCGGATGGCCAGGAGTGGAGCCTGCGGAACGACCTGAGGGTCCTGTGTCAGTCATGGCATCAGTGTTTCAGTGTTTTCTGCATTTCCATATCGGGGAGACCACCCATCCGCCCCTAGTATGGAGAGATGCGCATCGGAGCACACGTTCGTGACAGTGCCGACCCGCTCGGTTCTGCGGCAAGCCTCGGGGTCGATTTCGTTCAGATGTTTCTGACCGACCCGCAGAAGTGGAACAAGCTGACACCGCATCCGCAGGGTGAGGAGTTGAAGGCGAGTGACGTCGACGTCGTCGTACACAGTTCGTACGTTCTCAACGTCGCCAGTCTGAACAACCGGATCCGCATTCCGTCGCGTAAAGCGGTGATCGAGCAGGCGTCCGCTGCGGCCGACATCGGCGCCATCGGATTGGTCGTCCACGGCGGACATGTCCGCGACGGTGAGGACACCGCCAAAGGATTCGAGAACTGGCGCAAGCTTTTCGAGCGCCAGGCCGACGACGGTGGTTTCGCGGTGCCGATCTTCATCGAGAACACTGCGGGCGGGGATTTCGCGATGGCCAGGCATTTCGACGACATCGCTCGGCTGTGGGATGCCGTCGGAGAATTCGGTGCAGGTTTCTGCCTCGACACGTGCCATGCATGGGCGGGTGGGGAGGAATTGGTCGGTGTGGTCGATCGGATCAAGGCCATCACCGGACGAATCGACCTGGTACACCTGAACAATTCACGCGACGAGTTCGATTCCGCTCGTGACCGCCATGCGAATCTTGCCGACGGAATCATCGACGCCGACGTTCTGGTCGCGGTCGCGGAGGCATCGGGTGCGCCGGTGATCCTGGAAACTCCAGCGGAGGGACTCGCGGCCGACGTGCAGTACCTGAAGTCGCTCTGAGGTTCAGGACCGAACGAACGCCGAGACGGTCTTCTCCCAGAACCTCTCGAAGTCGTCGACGTCGGCGCGAGTGAAAACTCGGCTGTTCCAGCGGAACTCGGCGTCGACCATGACCACTCCGTCGAGTTCGGACACGCTGCACGTGACGGAGAGGTTGTGGCGAAGGGGATCGTCGTCGCCGGGCGCGGTGATCGCGGCGGCGTCGGGCTCGAACAAGAACGCGATCTGCGCGCCGTGCTTGCGGGCGAGGGCGGGGGCTCGCTTCGCGGTGACGTAACCTGCGCCGCCGTCCGGGACGGCGGCGATGCGGCGTCGAACTTCGGTGAGAATCGTGCTCGGCGCGCCGGTCACCGGCAGCCGAACCGGGTACCGGGCATGGTCCTGCCCCACGGTGCTGCACGGAAGATCCACGAGAACTCCGGACGAGGAGCAGCGGCACCGGTCGCTCTGCCACGCGCCGACGGTGGCGGCGAGGACGGCCAGGAGCGTCGCGGACGTCGGGTGCTCCGGCGCGGCCCATTGCGTGTGCGTCTCGGTGACGACGGACGAGAAGACGGTGTCGATTCGTTCGTCGGTACGCCTGCTGCCGAAGGTGCGTTCCTCGGGCGTGAGGACGGCGACCCAGTACGGAGCCTCCACTGCAGATTGCCCGAGCATGCCGACACCACCTCGAAGTTCTCGTCTAACTGTCGCAAGCCTTACCTAACCTTGCGCCACTGTAGCCAAAGCGGCGGGCATCGCCAAACGCGGGCTCAGGAGAGTAGACGAGGAACGGTGGGATCAGGCGGAAGAGCGCCGGCGTCGAGCTGGTCCTGTATGCCTTCCGACCAGCTGAGCAGCCCCGAGATGTCGAGCCCGTACGGTGGGGCGAGTTCGTAGTCGCGGATCCGGTCGTGCCCCTGTCTCAGCAGGGACTTCGCGCCGACGACGTTACCGCGGAGCACGTGAGTCAGTCCGACGGCGAGCTGGGCGAGGCCCTGCCAGAGTCTGCGTTCCGGCTCGGGCGCGTCCTTCCACGTGCCTTCGAGGATTTCGTGAGCGTGGAACGGCATCGACGCGTCGAGCAGCTTCTGCGCTCTCGTGATGGCCTCGTCGGGAGGCAACCTCAGATCGTCGGGAATGCGTTCGACGCCGACGGCGCCCCGCGCGAGCGGCCTTCCCAGGCCGTCACGGGGGCGCCCGTTGAGCGGTTTGCCGGTGGCGTCGCGTTCACGGTCCGGCACTCGACTCTCACACCTCGCTGGTAGACGTTTCCACGGACTTCGCTCGTGTCGTCTGGGCTGCCGCCTCAGGAGACTTTCGGTCCTCGCTCGCGTGGATCGTCCGACTTGCCTGGGCCTCCGGCTCGGACCGGCGTCCGGACTGTCGTGCGGAGGTGACCGTCACGCCGATCAGAGCCAGCAGGGCGATGGCCGACACGGCAACCATCGTCAGCGATACTGCCACGTTGTCGTTGCCGAGCGCACCCACGACGGGAGCGATGATCGCACCGGAACCGAACTGTGCGGCGCCGAGGAGTGCGGCTGCCGTTCCGGCTGCTTCGCCGTGTCGCGACAGCGCGAGGGCAGGCGCGTTGGGCATCACGAAGCCGACGGCACCGAGCACGAACCACAGTGGGACGAGGAAGCCGAAGATCCCGCCGATCCCTGCAACCGCCAGGATCGTCATGACGAGAGCCGCCACCACAGCTGCCGACAGTGCGCTGATCACGATGCGTACGGGAGTGAAGCGTCCGAGCAGCACGACGTTCAACTGCGAGGCGCCGATCAGCGCGATCGCTCCGAGCGCGAACACGATCGCGAACTGCTGCTCGCTGAGACCGAACTCGTCCTGCAGCACGAAGGACGATCCGGCGATGTACGCGAACATGGCCGACATCGCGAGGGCGGCGACGAGGACGAGTACGACGAATTGCCCGTCGCGCAGGAGGCCGCCGTACGTGCGCACGACGGGCATGACGCCTCGGCTGCGACGACGCTCGGGCGGCAGGCTCTCGCGCAGAGCGAAGACAGCGAGAATCAGCAAGGCAACGCCGAGTACGGCGAGGACACCGAACACCCACCGCCACGTTCCGACGATGAGGATGCCGCCGCCGATCGACGGTGCAAGTACGGGTGCGACGCCCATGACCAGCATCAGACGAGACAGGACGGTTGCCGCCGCCCGACCGGTGAAGAGGTCACGAACGACTGCCATGGCGACGACCGCCGCCGCTGCCGCACCGAGTCCTTGCAGGCCACGGAACAGTCCGAGGACAGGGACGTTGGGAGCGATGACACAGAGAAGGGATGCGCCGATGTGCACCGCGGTGCCGACGATCAGCGGAAGGCGTCGCCCCACGATGTCGGAGAGAGGTCCGATGACGAGCTGGCCGAGCGCGAGCCCGATCAACGTTCCGGTGAGCGTGAACTGCACGGCGGCTGCCGACGAGTTCAGATCGTCGACGATGGACGGCAGAGCGGGAAGGTACATGTCGATCGTCAATGGACCGAGAGCGATCAATGCGCCGAGCACCAGAATGATTCGCAGGCGCTCGGCAGAGGTCGGTTCTGTGGATGCCGACACGGCATCGGTTGCTTGCGTCACCCAACCGTCAGCAACCGATGCCGGCGCGTTGTTCCCGACTCTGCGGAAAAGTTCCCGGTGTGGCAGAGGTTACGTAGCCGAGAAGGCCGGGAGCGGAGCCCGGCTCAGATTCGTCCGGATACCTCGGTGAGTCGTGCGATTTCGTCGGAGGCGAGCGACAGGCGTGGTGCGTCGAGCAGTGCGGGTAGTTGAGAGATCTTGCTGGCGCTGGCGATCGGTGCGGTGACCGTCGGCTGTGCGAGAAGCCAGGCGAGTGCGACGGTGGAGATCTCCGCGTCGTGAGCATCGGCGATCTCGTCGAGCGCGGTCACGACGTCGAGGCCTTTGTCGGTGAAGTATCCCGTGGCGAGCCGCTCGCGTGCCTGTCCTTCCAGGTCTTCGCGAGTGCGGTACTTGCCTGTCAGGAAGCCCGCTGCGAGCGAGAAGTACGGGAAGACGCCCAGGTTGTTGTCGGTGGCGAGTGGTGCGAGTTCGCTCTCGTACTCGCGGCGCGTGACGAGGTTGTAGTGCGGCTGCAGCGCGATCGGCTTGGCGAAACCGTGCTCGTCGGCGAGCGACACCCACTCGCGGATGCGGTCGGCGGAGTAGTTCGAGATGGCGACGTACCGCACCTTCCCGTCTTTGACGAGTTGGTCGAACGCGGCGAGGGACTCGACGAGCGGGGTGGACTCGTCGTCGTAGTGGGCGTAATAGACGTCGATGTGGTCGCTCTGGAGTCGCTTCAGCGAGGCCTCGGCTGCAGCGGCGATGTTCTTCGGGGCGAGGCCCTTGAACTCGGGGTGCTGGCTCACCTTGGTGGCGATCACGACGTCGTCGCGGTTGCCGCGTGCGGCAGTCCACTTACCGATGATGGTCTCGGATTCGCCGCCCGAATTACCGTCGGCGAAGGCGGAATAGGAATCGGCGGTGTCGATGAAGTTGCCTTCACCTGCCGTGAACGCATCGAGGATCTCGAACGACGCTTTCTCGTCGCTCGTCCAACCGAACGTGTTTCCGCCGAGAGCGAGGGGGAAGATGTCGAGGTTCGAGTTTCCGATGGCAACCAAGATGACTCCTTATCTAGGCGAACTATTCCTGTGTGGCAACGCGGGGAGGTCGCCGGATTGTTCCCGCGAGTGTCATTCCTCGATCCACGTATCCACGAACGACGGCCACCACGGTGCCTGGAAGCTCAGCCCGTGCACGGTCGACGGGGCGGCTTGGGTCTGGCTCCCTTCGGTGATCGGGAATGCGTAACCGCGGTCGACGATCGTGTCCTGAATGCGGTTGGCGAGCTCACGGCGGGTGACATCGTCGAGCTCGGACGCCTGCTCGCCGAGGAGGTGTTCGAGCTCGGGGTCGTAGGAGGACTTGAAGTAGTTGCTGTACGTCGGGTCGAACGCGGACACCAGCACGTCGGCATCGGGCCGAGTCAGGTTGCCGTACTGGAGCTGCCATCGACCCGACGAACGGTTGGCGGTCACCTCGGCGGCGGTGAGCTGCTCGAGCTGGAAGTCGATGCCGATCTCTCTCAGCTGCTGCTGTGTGAGCTCGTGGATCGGCTTGTCGCCGTTCGCGCTGAATTGAATTGCGACGCTCAGCTTCCGGCCGTCCTTCTCGCGAATGCCGTCGGGGCCTTCGGTCCACCCCGCGTCGTCGAGGATTCGACGCGCCTCGTCCTGGTCGGCTTTTAGGGCCTCGGACAGATCCGTGTAGTCGGGGTGCGTCGAGGACAGCACGCTCGTGGGAACCGTCTGGAACTCGTTGAACACCGTGTCGTGAATTTCATGGCGATCGATGCCCAGCTGCAACGCTTTTCGGACGGATTCGTCGGCGAGGATCGGGTCCGTCACGTTCGGGTAATAGGTGTAGACGACGCCCGCCGAGGAGCGGGAGACGATGTCGAAGCCCTGTGCCCGAATGGAGTCGACGTCGTTGCTCGGTACGGTCGTCGAGACCTGGATCTGACCGCTGAGCAACGCTCCGGTTCGGACGAGGTCTTCCGGGAGTATCTGGAACGTCACGCGGTCCAGGTAAGCGGGTCCCTCGTGTGCGTTCTTCGGCGAGGACCATCGGTAGTCGTCGCGGCGCTTCACGACGAACTTCTGGTCTGCAACAACTTCCTCGATGACGAACGGACCGCTTCCGATGACGCCCTGCGCCAGTCGCTCCTCGGGTGTCCTGGTGGTGATGGTCTCCGGTGCGATGATGCCGAGCGGTTTCTCCGACAACGCCTGCAGAAAGCCGGCTTTCGGGGCGTCGAACTCGACTCGGAGCGTCAGCGGATCCACGACGACCGACTCCCGATAACCCTGAAGGTATGCGGAGGACTGAAATGCGCGCCCCTGCTTGCCGAGTTCCACCACGTTGTCGAAGTTCAGCTTCACGGCTTCGGCGTCGAGAACTTCGCCGTTGCTGAACGTGACTCCGTCCTTCAGCGCGAAGGTGTAGGACGTCCCGTCGTCGCCGATCTTCCACGATTCCGCGAGCCAGGGTACGACCTCACCGGTGTCGGGGATCTGCTCGGTGAGATTGTCCACGATTTCGACATTGGCGAAGTTGCACCCGGACGTCTGTGCTTTGTCCCAACCGCAGGCAGGAATGATCCCCACGGTGATCTCCCCGCCCGACCGGGGAGTCAGGCCCCCGTCGGTGCTGGTGCTGGTTCCTGAACTGCACCCGGCGAGAAGCGCACTGGCCGCGGCGATCGCAACCGCCGCCGCCCGCAGACGTGGGCCGAGACTCATGACGTCATCCTCCTGCTTTTGTGTCCCGGAAAACTAGCAGTTGAAATTCGGTGTGCAAAACGCTCGCGAACTGCCAGGTCAGGGACGTGGAGGAGAAAAAATCACCGTGCTCACAATCATTGTGCCGCAGGTGGATTGGGTGCTACTCGTACTCGTGCGTCAGTGCCAGGTGTGGTCGACGAGGGGTGTGCGTGGACCGAATTTCGGTTTGATTGCCCGGCCGCTGATTTGAAGTAGCTTGACGGCACGAAAGCGATGCGGTGCAAGCGGTTTCATGTACTCGATCATTCCGGCGTCGTCGAGGGGGTGACCGAGAAGCGACCAACCGACCACAGCGGCCAAGTGGTAGTCGCCCACGGACAAGGCGTCGGGATCGCCGAAGGCACGTTGCGCGACTTCCGCTGCCGTCCAGATGCCGACGCCGGGGACAGCCCGCAGGCGACGTGTCGCATCCGCGAACGGCATCGAGGCGGCTTCTTCCATACGGTGCGCCACCTGTGCGCATCGCACGATGGTCTTGGAGCGAGCAGGATCGACGTTGGCGAGGTGGTACTCCCACGAGGGAATGCGGCGCCAGACGTCCGGAGGGGGCGGAACGAACATCGGCTTCGGAGTCGGGCCAGGTGCGCGCTCGCCGAATTTCGTGACGAGCCTGCGCCACGACGAGAACGCGGACAGCCCGTGTACACGCTGCTCGAGTACCGCAGGCACCAGGGCTTCCATGACGAGCCCGGTCCTGCCGAGGCGAAGGTGCGGATGCTGTCGGTGAGCTTCCTTCAGGGTCGGATGCTCCGGCGCGAAGCCCGACGAGTCGTCCTCACTGCCCAGCAGCGCGGGCAGAAATCCGGTGAACTCCTCGGCACCGGGACCCCACGCCTGGCTCCGGACGGCGGTGCGCGAGATAGGGGTGATCCTGTATGTGACCGGACCGGACGGAAGACGCGACGCTCGCCAGACACTGCCTGCGCTGTCCCGCTCGAACGTGGGGTCTCCCTTGCCCCTGCGTAGATCCCGAAGGCACGCCATCGGGTCCAGCGGGGACGCCGACTCGAACACCGTCGAGACATCACTGTCTCCGGCGGCGGATGGAGAGCCTGGCGTGGTCTTCGGGAACATCGTGCCGCCGACTTTATCCCCTCCGACCGACACGCCGGAACTGGATCCGAGCGCCGCGGCCTACGCGAAGCCTCCGGAGACGGCGACGACCGTTCGGCCGGTGACGCCACCGCCGGAGATCGAGTCGAGAGCACTCGCGACGTCCGCCACGGGCACCTCGGTGGTGAGCGCCGACAGACGCTGCGGGCGCAGATCGGTTTCGAGTTTCTGCCACAGTGCCCGGCGCTTGTCGATGGGGAGTAACACGGAGTCGATGCCGAGCAGAGACACGCCGCGCAGAATGAACGGAAGCACCGTCGTCGGCAGCTGCGCGCCTCCGGTCAGACCGCTCGCGGCGACAGCGCCGCCGTACCGGACCGTGCTCAACGCATGTGCCAGCGTCTTGCCGCCTACGCAGTCGACGACGCCGCCCCACTCCGCCTTGCCGAGCGGACGCGGCTTGGCATCGGGATCCTCCGGCAGCCGGCCGACGACCCGCGATGCACCCAACTCTGTCAGCAGTTGCGTGGCGCCTTGCTTGCCGGACGATGCGACCACGTCGTAGCCTGCGGCCGAGAGGAGGTCGACGCTGACCGTCCCCACTCCGCCGCTGGCACCCGTCACCAGCACCGGCCCGTCGGACGGAGTCACGCCTGCCGCTTGCAGCGCACGTACGCTCAGTGCCGCGGTGAAACCCGCGGTGCCGATGGCCGCGGCCTCACGGGTGGACAGGGTGGTCAACGGCACCACCCACTCGGCGGGAACGCGCGCGAACTCGGCGTAACCACCGTGCTGCGCAGTACCGATGTCGTACCCGTGCGCAACGACGCGCTGACCCACCTCGAACTCCGGCGATGTGGACTCCGCAACGGTTCCCGCGATGTCGATGCCAGGGACGATGGGGTACTCGCGGACGACTCCACCCTTCGGCGTGATCGCGAGAGCATCCTTGAAGTTGACCGACGAATACTCCACGGCAATCGTCACCGACGGACCCGACACCTCCGGCAGAAACGACGCGTCGACGCGTTCTCGCGTGAGCGTGATGCCGTCGGCCTCCCTCGCCACCAATGCTTCGAACGACGACGGGATGGATTCTCCTGGCGCTGCAGTTGTCACGATTCGAGTCCTCGGTGAGTGCGAATGTGTGATCGACCCTGTCGGGTGCGTTCTCGGATGCTTTCCCACACTACCCATTCGGACACCCACACAGCCTCGAGCGGTCCTCGGCCCCCGAATTCAGAGGTCCGCAGGCTCCACTCCTGCCTCATCAGGTCGTTCCGCAGGCTCCACTCCTGCCTCATCAGGTCGTTCCGCAGGCTCCACTCC
>Ga0075364_10002041_pt1 | contig 11261 bp, 5 predicted proteins | sample EndMetdeltDD1764_FD_71517 | JGI IMG/M metagenome (GOLD analysis project Ga0075364, IMG submission 71517) | Populus endosphere microbial communities from Tennessee, USA - Endosphere MetaG P. deltoides DD176-4 | ecosystem: Host-associated > Plants > Roots > Endosphere | place: USA: Tennessee...
CCGACGGCCAGTTCGCGCGTCTCTCGCCCGGCGGCGCCGCGCGCCGGACACAGGGCTGTCCCGTGCTCGCGGCGCGTACGGGGTTCTGGCGCTACACGCGCGACGGCTCGTCGCTCCGCGTGCTTCCGGCCGCGGGCGCCGCGCGTCCCGGCGAGCGCCGCCTCGTCGACGGGCGGTTCACCGACGAAGTGATCACCGGCGCGCCCGTGAGCGGCGCGAACGAACGCGCGTCGTTCACGCTCGTGCCGACGGCCGCCGCGGTGATGTGGTGGGATGCGGCGGGACGTGTCGTCGACATGCACGCGCCGCCGTTCCAGGGCAAGTCCGACGTGCCGCGGCTGCTCCAGTGGACGGCCGGCAGCCCGCCGGCGTACGTCGCGGACGGAACGCTCTACTCGCTCGAGCGCGACGACAAGCCGCGCGGTTCGTGGACCGTGCGGCTGCCGCCGAAGGCCGTCTTCGAACGGCTCGCGAGCGGACCGGGACCGCTGCTGTCCATCGACTGGTCGGAGGACGGCCGCCGCCATCACAGCGTCGTCGATCCGCGCAACGGCTCGATCTCGCACGACGACATCCCCGTCGACGCGCGCCGTATCCCCGCGTACTTCCGGCGCGCAATGACGGAGCAGTCGCAGGACGGACTGATCCGCCTTCGCCTGCGCGATCGCGTGGTCTCCGCCTACGCGTCCAACGAGGGCTGGCCGATCGTCGAGGCCGACGACTCGTTCCAGCTGCTTGCGGGCGTCTCGCGCGGCACGCGCGCGATCCTCGTCGGCCCGCGTCATCTGATCGAGCTCAACATGGAGCGGATCGCGCGTGCCGTCTACTCGGGCGAGCCGCCTCCGCCGGCGCCGGGAGGCAGGAAGTGATCGCCCGAACCGCAGCCGGCGGCCGACGCCTACCCGCGTAGCGTCGCCGCGGGATCGACGCGGCCGGCGCGCACGGCAGGGATCGCGGCTGCCAGCAATGCCGTCGCGACAACTCCCGTGCAGAGCGTTGCGACGGTGAAGACGTCGTGCGGCTGCACGCCGTAGAGCACGCCGCGCATCAGTTGGGCGACCGCGACGGCGGCAGGCAGCCCGATCGCGATGCCCGCGGCAGCGTAGCGCAGCCCCTGCCGCAGGACGAGCGCGTGGAGCGATCCCCTCGCGGCGCCGAGCGCGATGCGGATGCCGAGCTCCCGTTCGCGCCGGCGCACCGTGTAGGCGACCACGCCGTAGACGCCGCACACGACGATCGCGCTGCCCACGCCCGCGAACACCAGGAGGAGCGTCGCGAGCATGCGCGGCTGCCCGAGGTTCTCGCGCACCATCGCGGTCATCGGTCCCATGCCCGCGATGGCCACGTTCGGATCGACCGACCACACCGCCGCGCGGACCGGAGCGCCCACCGCGGCGGGCGGACCGGCCGTCCGCACGACGAGTGTCATGGCCATTCCGAAGGCCTGCGCGACCGGGCTGTAGAACTCCGGCGCGGGCGCCAACGCGATCGACTTGTGCCGGACGTCCGCCACGACGCCGACGATGACGGCGCGCGCTTCTCCGACGGGATCCCTCATCCGGATGCCGCGTCCGAGCGCGGCCTCCGCGGTGCCGAACAGCGTGCGCGCCCCGGTCTCGTTGACGATCACCACGGGCGGCGCGTTCGCACCGTCTGACGTCGCGAACAGGCGTCCCGCGCGCAGCGGAACACCCATCACCGCGAAGTAGTCGCCGTCGATCATGCGCCAGCCGAACCGTGGCTGCGACGACGGCGGAAGCGGAGGCTGATCGTCGGGCTGCACCGTTCGTCCCCAGTCGTAGCCCGACAGCGGCAGGTGATTGATCACGCCGGCGTGTGTGATGCCCGGAACGGCCGCGACGCGCTCGGCGACCTCGCGGTAGTAGGCGAGGATCCGCCCTGGGCCTTGATACCGCGGGCCGCCCGGCTGCAGCCGTACGGTCAGCACGCGTTCGGCGTCGAACCCGGGATGGACGTGCTGCAGCGTCCAGAGCGACCGCGCCATCAGCGCGGCGCCGAGACCGAGCACCACCGCGAGCGCCAGTTGCGCGACCACGAGCAGATCGAGCAGGCGGCGGCTCCGGCGCGAATCGGTCTGCGCTCCTTCACGCAGCAGCGGCTGTACCGACGCGGGCGCGGCCACGAAGGACGGCGTCACCCCGACGATCAGCACCGCGGCGACGCTCGCCAGGACGACCGTGGCGATGACGAGGGGATCGATCGTCACGTCGTCCAGCCGCGGCATCTCAGGCGGGAGGATGCGCACGAGCGCCGGCAGCGCGATGCGTGCGGCCGCGAGTCCCGCGATCGCTCCGGCGACGGCGACCATCGCGCTTTCGACGATCGCTTCGCGAGCCAGGCGCGTCCGCGACGCCCCGAGCGCGGTGCGGACGGCGGCGTCGCGGCGGCGGCCGATCTGGCGTCCGAGGAGCAACGTTCCGAGGTTCGCGGCGGTGAGCAGCACCAGCAGCGCCACTGCGGCCGTGACCAGCAGCAGCGGCGTGCGCAGGTCGCCGACGATCGCGCGCGTCAACGGGAGGAGCTCGATCGTCGCCGGCGCGATCGCGTCCCCGCCCGCCTCCCGCAGCACCTGCGGCAGCAGCGCGCGCAGCTCGGCGAGGGCGGTCTCGAGATCGACGCCCGGACGCAGGCGCGCGTACCCGAGCGAGTTGCGGGCGGCGTCGAGACGCGGATCGCGCTCGAACGGGACCCACGCGTCGGCCTCGACGTCGAGCACGCCGGACGCTGCCGCGAGCACGCCGATGACCTCGAGCGGCGCGCCGTTGAGCGTGATGGTCCGGCCGATGATCTGCGGATCGCCGCCGAATCGCGCCTGCCACAGCCGATGGCCGAGCACGATGACGCGGGCCCGTCCCGCCGTGCCGTCGCCGGGTTGGAACAGCCGTCCGTACAGCGGCCGGACGCCGAGCACGTCGAAGAGGTTGGGCGAGGGGCGCGCCGCGGTGATCTGCACGGGGTCGCCGTCCCCCGTGAGCGGCATCCGCCAGCCTGGCGACGAGGCGGCGACGTCCACGAAGGCGCGCGAGCGCGCGCGCAGGACATCCACGTCGCGGATCGAGAGGAAGCTGGCTGGCGCGATCGCCACCAGGCGATCGGGATCCGCGTACGGCAGCGGGCGCAGCAGCACTGCGTGCACGACCGCGAAGACCGCCGCGTTGGCGCCGGCGCCCAGCGCGACGATGAGCGCAGCCAGCGCGGCGAAGGCGGGGTAGCGGCGGAAGGAGCGGATCGCGAGGCGAACGTCCTGCAGCACGGGGACACCTCCGGTCCGCTTGGACGGCCCCGTCGCTGGTTCGGTTTGCACCCGCCGTCACGTCGCTGGTCACATTCCGTGCGGCCGTGACACGCGGTTTGGCATGACGAAACACGCCGTGAGCGGCAGACGGGCCGCATCGTGGAGAACGCCGCAAACCCGCGCAATTCTCGACCGGACGTTTCTCATACCGAAATCACTCTTCGCCGGACGCAATGTTTTGACACCTCTCGGACCCGGGCGTAGCGTTCGTGCGCCCGGGCCGCCCGGCAGGGGCAGGCCATGGCGGGGAGGAAGCGTCATGCGCAGGGTTCGGATCTTCGTGTGTACCGGCGTGCTCGCGCTCGTGCCGGCGATCGCGAGCGCCCAGATTGGCGGCAGCGGATCCATCCAGGGCACGGTGCTCGATCCGTCGAAGGGGGCGCTGCCCGGCGCCACCGTCACGGCGAGCAATGCCGCCACGGGGATCGAGACTGTCAGGCAGACGACCGACGCGGGGGTGTACGTGCTCGCGCCGCTCCCGGCCGGCACCTACCGCGTCACCGTCGCGCTCGACGGCTTTCAGACCTTCGTGCGGGACGGCGTGGTCGTCGATGCGCTGACGGTCGTCGGCCTCAACGTGACCATGAAGGTCGGGGGCATCGCGCAGGACGTGGTCGTCTCGGCGGCGGCGCCGCAGCCGCTCGCGACGGGCGACGCGCGGCTCGGGTCGACGCTGCGCAACGACGTCTACATGGCGCTGCCGCTCGTGATGAACACCGGCGGGCCGCGCGATCCGACGCAGTTCATGTTCCTGATGCCCGGCGTGCAGTCGGTCGGACGCTGGGGCAACGTCATGGGCGGGCAGGACTTCACGACCGACACGTACGTCGAGGGTGTGCCCGTCACCAACGCGGTCGTGCAGGGCGAGGGGCGGAATCTGTCGTTCGGCATCTCGGTGGAGGCGGTCGAGCAGTTCCAGGTCGAGACGAGCGGCACCGCCGTGCAGTACAACGGCCAGGGCGCCTCGAACTACGTCGTCAAGTCCGGGACGAACAAGACGCGGGTCAGCGCGTTCGAGTTCCTCCGGAACAAGGCGTTCGACGCGAAGGCGTTCTTCGCCACGACCAAGCCGGACGACAACCAGCACGAATACGGGTTCACGGTCGGCGGGCCGATTCGCAAGAACCAGATGTTCTACTTCGTCGCCTACGACGGGTACCGCGACCGCCGGCAGACCGCGTCGGTCCTGACCTCGATTCCCTCGCTCGCGCAGCGCAACGGCGACTTCAGCGCGCTGCCGGTCCAGATCTTCGATCCGCTGACGACCCGGCCCAATCCCAACGGCACCGGCTTCGTCCGCGATCCGTTTCCGGGCAACATCATTCCGGCCAGCCGGATCTCGCCGATCTCGCGGTACTTCCAGTCCTTCCTGCCCGATCCGACCAACGGCGGCCTGCAGAACAACTACCTCGGGGGATCGCTGCCGATCGGGTTCAACAACGACAACGTGACCGCGAAGGTCGATCTGCGCCTGGACGCGCGGCAGCAGATGTCGGTGCTCTTCGCGACGGGGCAGCGCAGCCAGTCCACGCCGTACCGCGGCGGGACCAACGCGCAGACGGCGCTTCCGCTGCCCTACACCGAGACGCGGCTGGTCGAGGAAGTGCCGACCAGCGCGCAGATCAAGCACACCTACGTCCTCGGCTCGCGATGGGTGAACCAGGCGAGCGTCGGTTTCTCACGCCTGTCGGTGCCGATCTTCAACGCCACGATCGACGGCCAGTATCCGCTCGAGGCGGGGCTGCGCGGCCTGCCGCCCGGCGAGGCGAACGCCTCGTTCCCGGAGGTCGCCTTCGCGGGACCGAACGCGCCGACGCAGTGGCGCGGCACGGACGCGCGTGCGTTCACCGAGTATCTGAACAACTACACGCTCCAGGACAACCTGAACTGGACGCGCGACAAGCACTCGCTGACCTTCGGGCTGCAGGCGCAGCGGATGGATGCGAACGAGCGCGAGCGCGCCTACGGCAGCCTCGCGACGTTCGCGTTCAGCAACGTGCAGACGGCGGGCTTCAACGCCGCCGGCACGCTGAACGCGGCGAGCGGCAACGCCTATGCGAGCTTTCTCCTCGGCGATCTGAACGGGACGAACGTCATCGAGGATTCGCAGGTGGCGACGAGCGGACGGTTCTTCACCTACGCCTTCTGGGCCCAGGACGACTTCCGGCTCCGGCCCGATCTGACCCTCAACCTCGGCCTGCGCTACGACATCATGCAGCCGTACACGGAGGTCTACGACCGCTGGTCGTTCATGAATCCCGATCTGCCGAATCCCGCCGTGGGCGGCTACCGCGGCGCGATCCAGTTCGCCGGGAACGGGCCGAACAGCTGCGGCTGCCGCACGCCGATCGACACCTACCACGGCGCGCTCGGGCCTCGTCTCGGCGTGGCCTGGAGCCTCACGGACCGCACGGTGATTCGGGCCGCGTACGGCATCAACTATTCGCGCCGCGGCGCCGTCGGCGGACGCGCGGGCGCGCGCAACGGGACCGGCACGCTGGGGTTCTCGGCCAACGCCTCGTTCCCGAGCCCCAACGGGTTCGATCCGGCGTACAACTGGAACAACGGCGTCCCGTCCTATCCCGCCCCGCCCTTCTTCGATCCGTCGCTCAATGCCGGCTTCGTCACGGGCCGTCCGACCGGCGGCGGCGTCACCTACGGCGATCCCGAGATCGGTGGGCGGCCGCCGCGCTATCAGAACTGGAACGCCGGCTTTCAGCGCGCGTTGACCGGCACCATCACGGTCGGCGCCTCCTATGCGGGGAGCCGCGGAGACTTCCTGGGCGGCGCCGGCCGCGGGTTCTACGCCAACCAGCTCGATCCGCGCTATCTCGTCCTGGGGAACCTGCTGACGCAGCAGGCCACGGCCGCCAACATCGCGGCCGCCGCGGCGGTCGTGCCCGGCGTCGCGGCGCCGTACCCGAACTTCACCGGGACGATCTCGCAGATGCTGCGGCCGTTCCCGCAGTACTCCGGCGTCACCGACGTGTACGGCGACGTCGCCTGGTCGAACTATCACTCGCTGCAGATCGTCGCGGACAAGCGGCGCGCGGCCGACGGCCTGACGCTGAAGTTCAACTACACCTACAGCCGCACCGAGGACAACCTGGCCGCGCGCACGGGATACAACTTCGATCAGGATTGGGCCGTCGGCGTCAACGATCAGCCGCACGTGTGGAACGCCATCGTCGTCTACGACGTGCCGTTCGGCGCCGCCGGCAAGCCGGGCGGCGGCAACGCCCTCGTCAGCGCGCTGATCAGGAACTGGCAGATCTCCGGCATCACCCAGTTCCGATCGGGCCGGCCGCTCGGCGTCATCGGCGCCGCGTGCAACCTGCCGAACGCCGGCGCGTGTTACGCGGATTTCAACCCGGCCTTCAGCGGTCCCGTGCGGATCAACGGCGACTGGGGCGACGGCGACGTGCTCGGGGCGAACCCGCCGACCTACATCGATCGCAATGCGTTCCAGTCGCCGGCGGCGTTCACCTACGGCGACACGCCGCGCACGCTCGCGTTCGACCTGCGCAATCCGAGCTTTTTCAATCAGGATCTCAGCGTCAAGCGCGACTTCCACGTCGGCCGGGCCAGGTTCGGGATTGGCGTGGACGTGTTCAACCTGTTCAACAACGTGGTGTTCGGCGGCATTCAGACCAACATCACGAACGCGAACTTCGGCCGCGTCAGCTCACAGGTCAACACGCCGCGCGTGGGGCAGGTCAAGCTGCGGTTCGACTTCTAGGGCGCTTTCTCTTTCTCTGTCGTTTCTGCCTCCAGGCGGAACTTCGCGGCGGCGTCTTCCGCCTGAAGGCGGACGCGACAGGAGGAGCGAGGCCCTAGCGCCGCGCCAACGCGGCGAACGCCGCGTAGAACACTTCGTCGGGGCACAACTCCGGCGTCAGGATGCGCTGCATCACCAGGCCCTCGATCAGGACGTGAATCACGCGCACGAGCACCTCCGGCGGCATGGGCAGCTCCGCCGGGTCGAACTGGCCCAGCCACTCGGCGCCGAAGTCGTAGCTGTCCTGCGTGACCGCGACCACGCGCGAGCGCAGCTCGGTCTTCTTCAGCGCGTAGGCGAGTCCGGTCAGGCGCCCGACCGCGGCCAGCGCGCGCTCGTCCACCGCCGCGAGCGTCGCCGTCGCGAAGGCGTGCATCGTGTCGGCGAACGTGGCTCCCGGTGCGATCTTCGGCGCGATCGGCGCCCAGTAGGTCTGGCCGAGGGCGATGAACAGCTCCTCGCGGTTCTTGAAATTGCCGTAGATCGCGCCGGTCGTCATGCCGGCCCGGTGCGCGACCTTCTCGAGCGTGGTCCGCTCGTATCCCCGCTCGCGCACGAGTGCGCGCGCGGCCTCGAGCAACGCGGCCCGCGTGCGGTCCCGCTTGTCCCCCTTCGGCTTCCCGCGCGGCGACCCTTTCTTTGCCCTTGCCATCGACTAAAAAATAGTACATTTATTTAATAATATCAATACGAACCATCCGAAAGGTGGCTGGCACCTTTCGGGCAAAGGTGCCAGCCACCTTAGGGAAAGGGATGACTGTGACTGTGAAGAACGCGATCGAGGACGGGCTGCTGGCGGCGGTGGAGGCCGGGGAGCTTGCCGGGGCCGCCGCGCTGGTGTGGCGGGACGGAGCGATCCGCCACATCGCCACGGTCGGACGACGAGATCTCAGCTCCGGGGCGCCGGTCGAGCGCCGCACGATCTTCCGCATCGCCTCGATGACGAAGCCGGTGACGACGGTCTGCGCGCTGACGCTGCTGGACGAGGGGCGCTTCGCGCTGGACGAGCCGATCGCGACGTGCGCACCCGAGCTCGCGCGCATGCGGGTGCTGCGCGACCCGGAGGGTCCGCTCGACCAGACCGACGAGGCGGCGCGTCCGATCACGTTCCGCGATCTGCTCACGCATCGCTCCGGCCTGACGTATGGCGACCTGCATCGCGGTCCGATCGGGCGCGCCCATACGGAAGCGCTCGGCGCGACGATCGACAACCCGCTCACGCCCGACGAGTGGATCGCCCGCCTGGCGACGCTGCCGTTGATCGACCAGCCGGGGGCCGGCTTTCACTACGGCCATTCGACGGACCTGCTCGGATTCCTGATCACGCGGCTCGAGGGCGCGCCGTTGAGCGTCGTGCTGGATCGACGGGTCCTGACTCCGCTCGGGATGCGCGACACGGGCTTCACCGTTCCGCCGCACACGCGCAAGCGGTGTGCGGGCCTGTGCGGATTCGACAACGAGGGCCGCCCGACGGCGCTGACGGCCGCGCCCGGCTGCCAGGCGTTGGACCAGCGGCCGGACGACATGACATTCGAGTCAGGAGGCCAGGGTCTCTGGTCGACGCTCGACGACTATCTACCGTTCGCCCGGTTGCTGATCGGCGACAGCGGGATCGGCGCGGACCTCCTGCGTCCGGAGACGCGCGCGATGATGACGTCGAACCAGCTGACGCCGGCACAACGCGCGACGGCGCGGATGTTCGGACGGCCGCTGTTCGCCGCGGGCCACGGCTACGGCATGGGCGTGGCGGTGGTCATGGAACCGGAGCAGGCGGATCCGCTGCGGTGCCGCGGCGGCATCGGCACGATCGGATGGCCGGGGGCGTACGGCGGGTGGTGGCAGGCCGATCCGACCGACGGCTCCGTGCTGATCTTCCTCGCGCACAACATGGTCGAGCTGCATCAGATGGCGCAGGGGATCGGTCTCGGTGTCTGGAGCGCGATCGCGACGTTTCACGGCCTCGCCAGCGCGGCAGTCACTGCGTGACAAACCGTAACTCGCCGACGACATCTGTAATGCACGTCGAGCGGGCGCGTGTCTTCGAGCAAGCGGGTATGACATGACGGACGGCATGATGGTTGCGGCTGCGCGCCGGCACTTCCTCACACACAGGAGACCCACGTGCGCGTTCGCTCCCGTCTTGCCACCGTCTTCATCGCGCTCGTCCTGATCGCCCTCTCACAGCCGTTGCTGTCCGCGAAGCCGGTTCGCGTCTATCAGGTGCGCGACCTCGGATTCATCGGCGGGGCCAACTACCTCGTCGGCATCGCCATCAACACGAACGGCGACGTCGCGGGCTACGCTCTCGGAGCCGACGGCCGGCTGCGCGCGTTCCGGTGGACGGCGGCGGGCGGGCTCGAAGATCTCAGTACGACCAGCTGGCAGGCGTCGATGGCATCCGCCATCAACGACAACGGAGATGTCGTCGGCACGTTCTGGGACGAGAATTGGGCCGATCATCCCTTCATCGCGAGACGGGGACAGCCGTTGACGGATCTGAGGCCGTTGTATCCCCAGATCTTCACGATCAACGCCGTCAACAACCTGGGACAGCTGACGGGTTACACGCGATACGACCGCGCGTTCAAGACACAGCCCGACGGCGAGCTCCAGGAATTCGGCTCTTACTTCGCCTTCGGCGCCGGCATCAACGAGGCCGGCGAGATCGCGGGCGTCGGCTGGCACGATCCCGACCGGATCGTGCAGCAGACCGCGCTTCGCTACTCGGACGCGGCCGGCATCGTCGATCTCGGCACGCTGGCGGGCGGCGGCAGCGGCGCGACGGCGATCAACGAGAGCGGCGTCCTCGTCGGATGGTCGGGCAGCGCGGACGGCACGGGGCTGATCCCGGCGCGCGCATTCCGCGCGAAGCCCGGACTCCCGATGGAGGACCTCGGCGTCCTGCCGGGCGGGGTCTTCGGCGGCGTCGCGGCGGCGACCGCGATCAACGACGAGGGGGCCGTCGTGGGCCAGGGCGACGGGCGTTTCAGCTGGGCGCCGTTTCTCTTCACCGACGCCGACGGCATGATCAACCTCAGGGATCGGATCACGACGGCCGAGCGGCTGGTGTTCTCGATCGACGCGGCGACCGCGATCAACAACGCCGGCCAGATTCTGGCGGGCTACAACGGCGCGAACGGAGACTACGGCACCGTGATGCTGACGCCGGTGTGGCGCGAGTTCGGCGGACCCGTCGCCGCGCCCACCGCGGAACCCTCGTTCCTGCGGCCGGCGAACAACCGGATGGTGCGGGTCGACATCGATCCGCACGTCACCGACGACTACGATCCCGAGCCCGCCTGCCGGATCGTGCGCGTGGTGAATTCGCAGAAGCCGCACGCAGGGCCGGATCGAGACGTCGAGATCGTCGCGCCGCTGACCGTCAACCTGCGCGCCAGCCGGCGCGGACCTGGCAACAGCCGGACGTATACGATTACTCTCGGCTGCAGTGACGCGCTGGGCGTGACGTCGACCAGCCTCGTGGTCGTCAGGGTGCCTCACGGACTCGGGCATCACGACTGAGGCCGTCAGCGCCCGCGTGCATGCGGGGCTGCAGCCTCGAATGCTGAATCCCTCCTGAAAGATTTCCGCGTCTTCTTCCCATCACCGTGAGCGAGTCCGGTGAGGAGGAAGACGTGCGTACAAGGATGCTGGTCCTGGCTGGAAGCCTGTTCTCAATCGGCATGGTCGTAGCCGCCTCCGATCACCATCGGCCACCCGTCGTCGATCCGGTCATCACGTACGCCAGCTACTTTGGCGGGGGAGGCGACGATGAGTCGGCCGCGGTGGCTGTGGATGACGAGGGCTTCATCTATGTCACTGGAACGACCAGGACGTCCGAAGTCACGCGCCTCATTCCCACGGTGAACGCGCTGCAGCCGGTGCCCGGCGGCGGGTCGGATGCGTTCGTGACGAAGCTCTCTCCGGACGGCCGCACCATCGTCTACTCGACGTTTCTCGGGGGCCGCTTCGGCGACACGGCGCGAGCGATCGCCGTCGATCGCCGCGGACGGGTCTATGTCGCAGGCTCGACCAGCTCCCCGGACTTCCCGCAGGTACACGCGCTTCAGCCGAGGTGCGCCGGACAGGGGCGCGAGGATGCCTTCGTCGCCAGGCTGAATGCGAGCGGCTCGGCGCTGGACTATTCGACATGCCTCGGCGGCGAAA
>Ga0075364_10002042_pt1 | contig 11260 bp, 5 predicted proteins | sample EndMetdeltDD1764_FD_71517 | JGI IMG/M metagenome (GOLD analysis project Ga0075364, IMG submission 71517) | Populus endosphere microbial communities from Tennessee, USA - Endosphere MetaG P. deltoides DD176-4 | ecosystem: Host-associated > Plants > Roots > Endosphere | place: USA: Tennessee...
TCCAACGGCGAGGCGCAGATCTATACCCACGCCGGCTTCGAGGGCCTGGGCAACCACGACCTGCACCTGGATCCGTTCTCGATCTCCAACGGGGTGCTCTCGATCACCGCCCAGGCGATCCCCTCCGGCGATACCGACGCGTCCTTCGGCCACGCCTGGTCGTCGGGCATGCTCAACACGCTCGGCAACTTCCAGCAGAAGTACGGCTACTTCGAGATCCGCGCCGAGCTTCCCAACGCCGCCGGCAGCTGGCCCGCCTTCTGGATGATCCCCTGGCCCTACGGCGGCGGCCAGGAGGGCGATGTGATGGAGTCCATCGGCCTTCAGCCCGGACAGAACTTCGTCCGCGCCACCGGGTCCGACAGCTACCTCTACGACAACACCCTCAAGCTCGACCCCAACGGCTGGCACACCTACGGGATGCTGTGGACCAAGGACACGGTGTCGCTCTACCTCGACGGGGTGGCGGTGATGAGCGGCCCCACGCCCGCCAGCTGGACCAACCCCATGGGGATGATCCTCAACATGGCGCTGGGCGGCTGGGGCGGGGAGCCCGACGCCAGCCAGTTCCCGGCCGCCATGAAGGTCGACTACATCCACGCCTACGCCCTGGCCGACGGCTCCAGCGTGGTGCAGACCTCGACCCCGCTCGCCCCCATCGGGACCATCCAGGACACCACCCAGCCGGCGACCGCGCCGGCCGCCAAGGCCCTGACCTTCGACGACACCGGCCAGGCCCTGTCCTCGGGCAAGATCGTGGTCCTCTCGCACGACCCGACCGCGGCCGACCTTCCCGCCGGCCGGGCCTTCGTCATCTGGCAGAGCTCGGGCCAGGTCCGCGCCGCCGAGGCCAACAACGGCCATCTCGACAACTTCACCGTCCTGATGGCCGGCGGCTCAGGCCAGTTCACCGGGGCCGGGACCTTCCTGACCGATGGCCGGGTGGTGGCGGGCTTCATGGGGACCGATCAGGGCCAGCCCGCCGCCTGGGCCGTTCTGTTCGACCCGGCGACCCACACCTTCACCACCCACGAACTTGGCCCGGCCAGCGGACAGATCAGCTTCACCGCCCTGCCTCACGGCGACTTCGCGGCCAGCTGGCATACCGCCGGCGGCGGGATCGAGGGGCGCACCTACGACGCCTTCGCCTATGACAGCAAAGGCTGGTGGGGCCCGGTCACCGACCTCACCGGAGATGTCACCGGCGTCACCGCCGGCGGGCAGCTCATCACCACGGCGGGAGGCGCGGCGACGGTCCACGACCTCGCCACCTTCGCCATCACCGCGCCGGACTCGGTGTCGATCAGCGCGCCCACCGTCACCGCCGACCCGAACGGGGGGAGCGACTACACCTTCACGATCACCCGCTCCGACAGCTTCTGGCAGCGGGGCACCGTCGCCTGGTCGGTGAGCGGCTCGGGCGCCCACGCGGCCACCACCGCCGACTTCGCCGACGGCTACCTGCCCAGTGGCGTCGTCAGCTTCCAGGGACCGCAGAACACCGCGACCTTCACGGTGCACACCGCCGCGAGCGCGAGCGCCAACGACCAGTTCACCGTCAAGCTGATCAACCCGGTGGGAACGACCATCGCCACCGGCGCGACCGACGTGGTCATCGGCGGATCCAGCTCCGGGGGCGGGACCACGCCGCCGCCGGCGCCGACCATCGGCCTGGCCACCGCCAGCGTGACCCTGGCCGAGGGAAACAGCGGGTCGACCGCCTTCGCCTATACGGTGACCCGCAGCGGCGACACCTCCGGCGCCTCCAGCGTCCACTGGACGGTCGCCGGCTCGGGCGCCAACCCGGCGAACGCCGCCGACTTCCAGGGCGGGGTGCTGCCCTCCGGCGACCTCGCCTTCGCCGCCGGCGAGACCAGCAAGGTCATCACCCTCAATGTCGCCGGCGACACCACGGTCGAGCCGACCGAGACCTTCAACCTCACCCTGGCCAGCGCCACCGGCGCGAGCCTTGGGGCGACCGTGACGGCCTCGGGCACGATCACCAACGACGACACCGCGTCGGGCGGCGGCGGCGGCTCCACCACCAGCGGCCAGGTCTACACCTCCACCGGCGGGCAGGCCCTGGCCGGAACCGCGGGCGCCGACACCTTCAACGCCTCCGACCACAGCGACACCCTGACCGGCGGGGCCGGGAACGACGTCTTCGCCCTTCAGAGCGAGCCCTGGTCCCCCATCCACATCACCGACTTCGTGGTCGGCCAGGACAAGCTCGACCTGTCGGCCCTGCTCTCGGCCGACGGCTACCGGGGCTCCGACCCCGCCGCGGACGGCTGGGTCTATCTCTATGGCGACGGGGCCGGCGGCACGATCGTGCGCTTCGACCACGACGGGCCGGGCCCCAATCCGCAATGGCCCAATACGATCATCGACCTGGAGCACGTCTCACCCACGGGCCTGACCTGGGCCCAGCTCGCCGGCGCAGCCAGCTCGGGCGGCGGGACGACCCCGCCCGCCGCGCCGACCATCGGCCTGACGACCACCAGCCTGACCCTCGCGGAAGGGAACAGCGGATCGACGGCCTTCGCCTACACCGTGACCCGCAGCGGCGACGCCTCGGGGGCCTCCAGCGTGGCCTGGTCGGTCAGCGGCTCAGGCGCCAACCCGGCGAGCGCGAGCGACTTCCAGGGCGGCGTCCTGCCGTCGGGAACGCTGAACTTCGCCGCCGGGGAGACCAGCAAGGTCATCACCCTCAATGTGGCGGGCGACACCACGGTCGAGCCCACCGAGACCTTCAACCTCACCCTGACCAGCGCCACCGGCGCGAGCCTTGGGGCGACCGCGACGGCCTCGGGCACGATCACCAACGACGACGCCGCGTCGGGCGGCGGCGGCTCCACCACCAGTGGCCAGGTCTACACCTCCACCGGCGGGCAGGCGCTGAGCGGGACCGCCGGCGCCGACACCTTCAACGCCTCCGATCACAGCGACACCCTGACCGGCGGCGCCGGGAACGACGTCTTCGCCTTCGCTCATGAGCCCTGGGCGCCGATCCACATCACCGACTTCGTGGCCGGCCAGGACAAGCTGGACTTCACCGCCATGTTCCGCGCCGCGGGCTATGCGGGCCACGATCCGATCGGCGATGGCTGGATGTACGTCTACAGCGACGGCGCGGGCGGCTCGATCCTGCGCTTCGACCACGATGGGGCGGGCCCCAATCCGCAGTGGCCGAACACCATCATCGACCTGGAGCACGTGGCCCCAAGCCAGGTCGTCAGCAGCGACTGGATCTTCTAGGCGCTGTAGCGGCGCGCCAGGGCGTTCGAGCCCTGGGCGCCCGCGGCGTAGTCGGCGCGCTCGAAGCTCCGCGCGGCGCGCTGGCGGGAGGGGCGGCTGGGCGCCAGCTCATAGGCGCCGACGCCGACCCCGAGCGCGGTGAACAGCAGCAGGGTCGGGTGGTAGAGCTGCTGGAAGGCGATGGATTCGATGGCCATGCGGCTCACCTCGTAGAGGGCCACGCTGGTCCAGCAGAGCACAGGCAGGCTGGGCCGCACGACGAAGCGGCGGATCAGGCAGGCCATGCCGATGACCACCACGCTGAAGAACACCGCCACCCCCAGCCAGCCCAGGGTCACGCGAAGGTCGATCACCGTGTTGTGGAAGTTGAAGCCGCCGCGCCCGACGATGCCGGCGTAGCGCCACAGGCCCTCGGCGTCGAGATTGCCCTGCAGCCAGAAGGCGGAGTAGCCGCGGCCCAGCAGCGGGACCTGCTGCATCACGTCCTGCGCCCGGTACCACAGGTAGGTCCGGCCGGTGAGCGTGGGGTCCTTGTCGAAGGCGCTGGCGCCGAACGCGATCAGGGCCTGGGCCAGGGCGCGGAAGTTGAGGCCCGCCACCACCATGATCAGCAGCAGCATGCTGGTGGCCGAGGCGCGCACCGCCCGGCCCGCGCGGGTCAGCAGCAGCAGCCCCGCGAACGCGGCGCAGGCCACCGCCACCGCCATCAGCGCCCCCGCCGAGCGCGCGGCCACCAGGGCGTAGGCGGCCAGCAGGCCCGTGAAGCAGAAGCCGGCGGTCATCAGCCATTGCCGCCGCCCGATGCTGATGGCGATGGCGCTGAGGGTGATCAAGAGGCCCGTCCCGGCGATGTCGGCCATCAGGTTCTTGCTCTCGGTGAGCCCCGAGAAGGCGGCGCCGCCCGCGCCCACGCCCACCGCCACCTGGCCGCCGGTGGCCACCGCGGCCACCACATAGGCGGCGAACGCCAGGGCCACGGCGCGCACCACGTTGCGCTTGTCGGCGGCCGAGGCGAACAGCACCCCGGCGACCACCGTGATCAGCAGCTCCACCGCGTACTTCAGGCTCTCCCCGCGCGCGCTGGACCACAGCACCGAGCAGAGGGCGAGCGTGGGGAAGGCGAACAGGAAGGCGCGCTGGGTGAAGCTGGTCAGCAGGTCGCGCCGGCGCACGAAGAGGTAGAGGGGGGTCAGCAGGGCGATCGCCGCCGCGCCCTTGGTCCCCAGCGTCGAGATGAACAGCATCGAGACGGTGATGGCGAAGGCGAAGGCCGCGTCGAGGTCGACGGCCAGCCGGCCGAGCTGCAGGACCGGCGCGCCGCCCGGGGGCCGCGCGGGCGCCTGCCGAAATCTTGCGTCCAGGATCTGCCGCTGGCGGCGCCAGGGCAGGGGATGTGGCGGCGGGATCGGCTCGCCGCTGATGCGACGCATGGTCGAAAGGCTCGCGCCGCGGGGGTCGGTGGGAAGGCTCATGGTCCAGGTGTCCGCTAGGGCGCCGGCGCGAGCGCGGCGGGGCTGGCGGCGATGCGGCGCCCGCCCCGGTACTTGACCAGCTTGAGCAGAGGCCGCTCCACCAGCAGGTAGACGGCGGCTCCGGCGATCAGCCCGCAAAGGGTGGCGGCGGCGACCTCGGCGGCGGCCGGCAGGCGGCCCTGGCCAAGCACGCGGAACACCGCCGAGACGGCGAAGCCGTGCGCCAGGTAGATTGAATAGGAGGCGTCGCCCACGAAGTGCGGCAGGCGCAGGTAGGGAACCTTGCCGGCGCGCTCGAAGAGCACCGCGCCGGTCACGATGGCCAGCGCCGGCAGGCCCCACTGCAGGATCCGCCAGTCGGCGATGTGCAGGGACATCAGCGGCGTCGCCGCATAGCCCGCCACGCCGGCGGCGATCAGCAAGAGGCAGAGCGGGGCGGGCAGGCTTGCGCGGCGGGTGTAGGCGAAGCCCAGCACGACCCCGGCCAGGAACTCGAGCAGCATGGGATCGGTGTAGGTCTGCCAGGCCGGGGAAGAAGAGGCGTGCAGGCGGCCGGCCGCGACAAGGCCCAGCATCACCGCCGCCATGAAGACCAGCCTGACGCGCGAAGCCATCGCCAGCGCCAGGGCGAAGATGGCGTAGAAGAACATCTCGTAGTTCAGCGACCAGCCCGGCACGATCAACGGATAGATCTGGCCGGTGGCGTCGCGGTGGGGGACGAAGAACAGCGAGCCCAGCACGTGGCCCAGGCTCGCCTGCATGTTGGGGAAGGCGCGCGGCACGAAGATCGCCAAAGCCGCCGTGGCCAGGGTCACCACCCAGTAGAGCGGCACGATGCGCTCGATGCGGCGGGCGACGAAGCCCATCGGCGTCAGGGGTCGCGCATCGCTGACCACCCACATGATGAAGCCGGAGATGACGAAGAACAGGTCCACGCCCGCGGCGCCGACGCCAAAGTCGAGGCCGGCGCGCTGGCAGGCGTGGAAGACGACGACACCGGTCGCCGCCAGGCCGCGAAGGTACTGGATCGACACCAGGTCCTTGGGGCGCTGCGCAGGCATGACCGGCTGCGACGCGGAAGCGCTCGCGACCATTTTTCACCCCGACTGACCAGAAGCTAGCAGGCGGCGCCGAGGGTGGGGGCCCCCGCCGCACGATCAGCTTAACTACGGGCTCGCGCGTCGGTTCCGGATCTTCCGCCCGCCTGCGACGTCAGAGAGCACATGCCCATCGGCGCGGGCGGGCCTATATAGCCGCCATGCTGGAGACCCCGGCCGCGCCGCTGACGGGCGCGGCGCTGATCAAAGACGAGGTGAAGCGCCTGCCGGATGGGCCGGGCGTCTACCGCATGCTGGGCGAGGGCGGCGAGGCGCTCTACGTCGGCAAGGCCCGCAGCCTCAAGAAGCGGGTCATCCAGTACGCCCAGGGCCGCTTCCACACCCAGCGCATCGCCCACATGGTCGACCTGACCCGGTCGATGGAGTTCGTCACCACCCGCACCGAGACCGACGCCCTGCTGCTTGAGATCAACCTGATCAAGCAGCTCAAGCCCCGCTTCAACGTCCTGCTGCGCGACGACAAGAGCTTCCCGGAGATCCTGATCCGCCGCGACCATGCCGCGCCGCAACTGCGCAAGCATCGCGGGGCCCACTCGATCAAGGGCGACTACTTCGGCCCATTCGCCTCGGCCTGGGCGGTGAACCGCACCTTGAACACCCTGCAGAAGGCCTTCCTGCTGCGGTCCTGCTCCGACAGCGTCTACGAGACCCGCACCCGGCCGTGCCTGCTGCACCAGATCCGCCGTTGCTCGGCGCCCTGCACCGGCCTGGTGAGCCTGGAGGACTACGCCGCCCTGGTGGAGCAGGCCGAGGACTTCCTGCGCGGCAAGAGCCGGGCGGTGATGGCCCGGATGGCCGGCGAGATGCAGGCCGCCGCCGAGGAGCTGGAGTTCGAGCGCGCCGCGCGCCTGCGCGACCGCGTCCGGGCGCTGGCCTCCATCGCCCAGGAGCAGCAGATCAATCCCGAGACGGTGGACGAGGCCGACGTCTTCGCCCTCCACGCCGAGGGCGGCCAGGCCTGCGTGCAGGTGTTCTTCTTCCGCGCCGGCCAGAACTGGGGCAACCGCGCCTATTTCCCCAGGGTCGACAAGAGCGACGAGGACCCCGACGTCATGACCGCCTTCCTGGGGCAGTTCTACGACGACAAGCCGATCCCCAAGCTGGTGCTGGTCAACGTCGCGCCCTCGGAGAAGGAGCTGCTCGCCGAGGCCCTGGGGCTCAAGGCCGGCCGCAAGGTGGAGATCAGCCGCCCGCAGCGGGGGGAGAAGTGCCGCCTGGTGGAGCACGCGCTCACCAACGCCCGTGAGGCCCTGGGCCGCAAGATGGCCGAGAGCTCGGCCCAGTCGAAGCTGCTGGCCGGGGTCTGCGAGGCCTTCGGCCTGGAGGGCCAGCCCGAGCGCATCGAGGTCTACGACAACAGCCACATCATGGGGACCAACGCGGTGGGCGGGATGATCGTCGCCGGCCCCGACGGCTTCCAGAAGAACCAGTACCGCAAGTTCAACATCCGCTCGACGGACATCACCCCTGGCGACGACTTCGGGATGATGAAGGAGGTGCTGCGCCGCCGCTTCGGCCGGCTGGTGAAGGAGGAAGAGGAGGGCGAGGGCGCGGCGCGTCCGGACCTGGTGCTGATCGACGGCGGCCAGGGCCAGGTCGCCGCGGTGATGGAGATCATGGCGGACCTGGGCGTTGACGACATCCCGGTGGTCGGCGTCGCCAAGGGCCCCGACCGGGACGCCGGCCTGGAGCGGTTCTACATCCCCGGCAAGCCCTACTTCATGCTCGAGCCCAAATCGCCGGTGCTCTATTACCTGCAGCGCCTGCGCGACGAGGCTCACCGCTTCGCCATCGGCAGCCACCGCACCCGCCGCACCATGGATCTGAAGAAGAATCCGCTCGACGAGATCGAGGGGGTGGGGCCTGGCCGCAAGCGCGCCCTGCTGCATGCCTTCGGCTCGGCCCGCGGCGTGGCCCGCGCCTCGGTCGACGACCTGGCCAAGGTCGACGGCGTCAGCGAGCCCCTCGCCCAGCGCATCCACGACTATTTCCGCAAGGCCTGAGGCCGCAGGCCCCCGCAAGCGGTGGAGGAATCTGGCGCCATTGCTCCACCGTCTACGGGGGAGCTGTCGGCGAAGCCGACTGAGCGGGCGTGCGGCCCACGCGCCGCATTCCCGTTCGGCCCTTGGTCCCCTATCTTGCGCAAGGGGACGCGCTCGGAGACATGGGTCGCTGATGGACGACGCCGGGGGACCCCCCAGCTGGAGCTATGGCTTTGACGGCGTGGAGGGCGCGCCTGGGCCCGAGCACGCGCCGCCGCCCGCGCCGCGCCGCCGCTTCTGGACGCTGCGGCGGATCTTCACCGGCCTCATCGTCCTGGCGGTCGCCTTCGCCCTCCTGGTCGCCTGGCTGAGCTGGCGCCTGCCGGTCTCCCGCGCGCTCGAGCCCCTGCCGACGCCTGCGCTGGTGTTGGTCAGCGCCGATGGCCGCGCCTTCGCCCGGCGCGGGGCCATGAAGGACCGGCCGGTGGACGTCACCGCCCTGCCGACTTCGGTCCCGGCCGCCTTCGTCGCCATCGAGGACCGCCGCTTCTACCGCCACTTCGGCGTCGACCTCTTGGGCGTGGGCCGCGCGGCGGTGACCAACATTCGCCGCGGCCACACCGTGCAGGGCGGCAGCACCATCACCCAGCAACTGGCCAAGACCGCCTTCCTCAGCCCCGAGCGCACCTTCCGCCGCAAGGCCCAGGAGGTGTTCGTCGCCCTCTGGCTGGAGGCTAGGCTCAGGAAGGCCGAGATCCTCTCGCGCTACCTCTCCAGTGTCTATTTCGGCGACGGCGCCTTTGGCCTGCGCGCGGCCTCGCAGCACTATTTCGCCAAGCCCCCCGAAGAGCTCACCACCGGCGAGGCGGCCCTGCTGGCGGGCCTGGTCAAGGCGCCCTCGGCCCTCAATCCCATCGACCACCCCGACGCGGCCATCGCCCGCCAGAGGGTGGTGCTGGACGCCATGGTCGACACCAAGGCGATCTCGCCCGCCGAGGCGCTGCGCGCGCGCCGGGTGCGCATTCGCCCGCCGCAGACCCTTCCCGTGGGCGGCTATTTCGCGGACTGGGCCGCGCCCCAGGTCAAGCAGACCCTGGACGCCCAGTACGGCGAGGTGCGCGTGGTCACCACCCTCGACTCCCGGCTGCAGCGGCGCGCCGAGCGCGCCGTGCGGGCCTGGCTGGACGGCCCCGGCCGCCGCCAGGGGGCGACGCAGGCCGCCCTGGTGGCCATGCGGCCGGACGGCGCCGTGGTCGCCATGGTCGGCGGGCGAAGCTACGGCGAGAGCCAGTTCAATCGCGCCGTCCAGGCCAGGCGCCAGCCCGGCTCGGCCTTCAAGCTGTTCGTCTACATGGCCGCCCTGGACGACGGCTATGGCCCGGACTCGATGATCTCCGAGGCGCCGATCACCGTCGCCGGCTGGACGCCGCGCAACTTCGAGCGCACCTCGGGCGGCGAGCTCTCCCTGCGCGAGGCCTTCGCCGAATCCAGCAACATCGCCGCCGTGCGCCTGTCCCAGCGGGTCGGCGGCGACCGCATCATCCAGGCGGCCAGGGACCTGGGCGTCGCCAGCCCCCTGGTGCACGACGCCACCCTGCCGCTGGGCACCTCGGAGATGACCCTCCTGGAGCTGACCTCGGCCTATGCGGCGGTCGCGTCGGGCCATGCGCCGGTGCGCCCCTACGCCCTGGCCGACCCGAACGCCCCGCCGCCCTCGTCGGCCCCGCTCAGGCCGCGGGTGCGCGAGGGCCTGCTGCAGCTCCTGGGCGCGGCGGTGGACGCCGGCACCGCCCGGGCCGCGGGCCTGGACCAGCCGGTCTTTGGCAAGACCGGCACCACCCAGGACCATCGCGATGCGGTCTTCGTCGGCTTCACCGGCGACCTTGTGGTGGGGGTCTGGGCCGGCAACGACGACCATTCGCCGATGAAGGGCGTCACCGGCGGCGGCCTGCCGGCGCTGATCTGGCGCGACTTCGTGGCCGGCGCGCTCGACGCGGGCCTGGTGGAGCGCGTGCGTCCTGCGCCGCCCCCGCCGCCGGACCCTGTCGAGTCCGCCACCAAGGGCGTCGAGGGCTTCCTGCGCCGCGCCTGGCGGGGCCTGTTCGGGGGCTAGCGGTCCGCTGGCGCGCGCCGCCCATCCCTGCCAAGGTGGCCGCGATGAAAGCCTTGCCCAATATCCTCACGTCCATGCGCCTGGTGCTGGCGCTGTTCATGTTCGTGGCGCTCGCCGCGGCGGCGGGCGCGGTCCCCTGGCTCAGCGAGCGGTTGACGCCCGAGCAGCAGTTCTCCCTTGAGCGCTGGGCGCTCTACGCCTTCGTGGTGGCGGCGGTGACCGACTTCTTCGACGGCTGGCTGGCGCGCAAGCTCAACGCGGTCAGCATCTGGGGCGCCATCCTCGATCCCATCGGCGACAAGGTGCTGGTTTGCGGCGCGGTGCTGGGCCTCCTGGCGCTGGGCGGCCAGCCGCTGGTGGTGCTGCCGGCCGGGCTGATCCTGTTCCGCGAATTCACCGTCAGCGCCCTGCGCGAGGTCGGCGCCGGCAAGGGGCTGAAGCTGCCGGTCACCCAGCTCGCCAAGTGGAAGACCACCCTCCAGCTGGTGGCCCTGTCGCTGGAGCTGTTCGTCGCCGCCTGGGGCGCCTTTGGCCTTCCCGACGACCCGGCGATCAAGGGGCCGGTGGAGATCGCCGCCCACGGCCTGTTCTGGCTGGCGGCCCTGGTCACCCTGATCACCGGCGCCCAGTACTGGGAGCAGACCCGCAAGGGCCTCCAGGCCTGAGCCGATGGCGCGCCGTCGCACGCACAGACCGCCCCGGCCGCTGGCGCACCGGCTGCGTCGGCCCGAGCTGCTGCAGCGGCTGGGCCCTGGCCTGATCACCGGCGCAGCGGACGACGATCCCAGCGGTATCGCCACCTATTCCCAGGCCGGGGCCGCCTTCGGCTTCAACATGCTCTGGACGGTGGTGCTCACCTATCCGCTGATGACCGCGGTGCAGGCGATCTGCGCGCGCATCGGGCGGGTGACGGGCAAGGGCCTGGCCGGCAACCTGATCGAGGTCTTTCCCCGGCCCCTGGTGCTGGGTCTGGTGGGCCTGCTGTTCGTCGCCAACGCCATCAACATCGGCGCGGACCTGGCGGCCATGGGCGAGGCGGCGCAGCTGCTCGTCGGCCGCGGCGCCCAGGCCTTCACCGTCGGCTTCGCCGTGCTCTCGCTCGCCCTGCAGGTCTTCGTGCCCTACCACCGCTACGTGCGGGTGCTGAAGTGGATGACGCTCGCCCTGTTCGCCTATGTGGGCGTCATCTTCACGGTGAAGATCGACTGGGCGGACGTGGCCCTGCGCACCCTCATGCCCAGGCTCTCGGGGACCGAGGCCATCGTCACCGTGGTGGCGGTCTTCGGCACCACCATCAGCCCCTACCTGTTCTTCTGG
>Ga0075364_10002043_pt1 | contig 11260 bp, 13 predicted proteins | sample EndMetdeltDD1764_FD_71517 | JGI IMG/M metagenome (GOLD analysis project Ga0075364, IMG submission 71517) | Populus endosphere microbial communities from Tennessee, USA - Endosphere MetaG P. deltoides DD176-4 | ecosystem: Host-associated > Plants > Roots > Endosphere | place: USA: Tennessee...
TGCAGGCCGACCGGTACTGGCCGCGCTTCTGCGAAGCGATCGGACGTCCCGAGCTCCTCGTCGACGAGCGCTTCGCGGACTCGGAGGGGCGGCGACGGAACATCGAGGTCTGCGTCGAGCTGATCGACGCCGCCTTCGCCGAACATCCCTTGGAGCACTGGGTGACGGTGTTCAAGGACGTTCGGCTGCCGTTCGGCGTCATCCAAACGCCGCGAGGCGCGCAACACGACCCACAGGCCAGGCTCAACGGCTTCGTGCAGGACCTGACCCTCGGGACCGGTGTCACCCTCCCGATCACGATCGCCCCCGCGATCTTCGACGAGGAACCACCCGTCCCGACGCCGGCACCGGCTCACGCCTCGAACACGGACGAGGTGCTCGGCGAGCTGGGCTACTCCGCCGATCAGATCCTCCAGCTTCGCATCGACGGAGCGATCACATGAGCGCCGAAGGAACGATGCCGATGAGCAGAGAACAGGTCACGCTCACCCTCGACGGCGAGCTGCTCCACGAGCTGCGCACGTTGACGGGAACCTCCGACGTGACGGCGACGATCGACGAGGCCATCGCCTCCCACATCCGGTGGCTCAAGCAGTTGCGAACGGCCGACGAGTGGTTGGAGGAGCTGCGAGAGCCGGGGGAGCGATGAACCCTGACGAGCTCGACTTCTTCGCCAGCGGCAAGGTCCTGGGAGACCCCTACCCCTTCTACGACGCGCTGCGTGAGCGATGCCCGGTGCACACGGAGCCCCATCACGGGGTGGTGATGATCACCGGCTACGACGAAGCGCTACAGGTCTTCCGCGACACCGAGACGTTCTCGTCGGCCAACTCGGTCACGGGGCCCTTCCCCGGCTTCCCGGTGCCCCTCGAAGGCGAGGATGTCGCCGAGCTCATCGACGAGCATCGTGGCGAGCTCCCGTTCCACGACCAGCTTCCCTGCCTCGACCCACCTGAGCACACCCGCAGTCGGGGACTCATGCTCCGACTGCTCACGCCGACCCGTCTCAAGGAGCACGAGCCCTCGATCTGGTCGCTCGCCGATCAACAGATCGACGAGCTCATCCGGCATGAAGCGTGCGAGTACATCGCCGACTTCGCCTCCCCCTACGCCATGTTGGTCATCGCCGGCCTGCTGGGCGTGCCAGAGGAGGACCATCCGGACTTCCGGGACCAGCTTGCAAGGTCCACGGGCCTCGGCGGTGGTGCGACCAACACGATGCCGCACGCGCCCCTCGAGTTCCTCTACGACCGCTTCTCGGCCTATGTCACGAACCGCCGGAGCGAGCCGAGGGACGACGTGCTGACCCGCCTGGCGCATGCGACCTATCCCGACGGGTCCACGCCGGACGTGATCGACGTGGTCCGGGTCGCGACCAACCTGTTCGCTGCCGGCCAGGAGACCACCGTGCGCTTGTTGGGGGCGGCGCTCCAGATCCTCGCCGAGCGCCAGGACCTCCAGGATCTCCTTCGCTCGGATCTCGGGTTGATCCCGAACTTCGTCGAAGAGGTGCTCCGATTCGAGGGCCCGATCAAGGGGGACTTCCGGTTGTCCCGTACACCCACATCGGTTGGCGGCGTGAGCATCCCTGCCGGAACGACCGTGATGGTCCTCAACGGTGCGGCCAACCGGGACCCGCGGAAGTTCGAGCGCCCGGACGAGTTCCTGCCAGAGCGAACCAACGCCCGTGAGCACCTGGCCTTCGGCCACGGGATCCACTACTGCGGTGGCGCGGCCCTGGCCCGGGTGGAGGCCAACATCGCGCTCGAGCGGATCTTGGTTCGCACGTCGTCCATCCGGATCGCCGAAGCGGACCATGGTCCCCCGACCGCACGTCGGTACCGATATCTCCCGACGTACATGCTCCGGGGTCTGCAGCAACTGCACCTCGAGCTCGCCGCCACGCACCCAGACGAATGACCACACCGAACGCATGGGCGGCCCCACGGTCGGCCATCGTGACCGGCGCGGGGCGCGGGATCGGCCTCGCGATCGCGCGAAGGCTCGCGCAGGAAGGAGCGACCGTCGCCTGCTTCGACCTCGCGGGAGCCGACGACGCAGCCGAACAGATCAACGCTTCTGGCGGGCGAGCGCTGTCGTTCGCCGTCGACGTCACCGATCGGTCCTCGATCGACGCGGCGCGTGCCGAGCTCAACGCGCTCGTCGACCCGGCAACGATCTTGGTCAACAACGCGGGGATCGCCCCGTTCACCCCGTTCGTCGCCGTGTCACGTGAGGACCTCGACGCCGTCTTCGCCGTCAACGTCCGCGGCGTCTTCGATTGCTGCCAGGCGGTCCTGCCGGACATGGTCGCCAGTGGCTGGGGCCGCATCATCAACATCGCGTCGTCGAGCGCCCAGACGGGCAGCTCGATGCAGACGGTCTACGCCGCGAGCAAAGGCGCCGTCCTCGCGTTCACCAAGAGCCTGGCCCGTGAGGTGGGGGCGCGCGGGATCACCGTGAACGCCGTGCCACCGTCGTTCATCGACACGCCGAGCCTCCGGTCCGCCGAGGATCTGGGCCATCTCGGCCCCGGGGTCGAGAAGCTCGCCCGGTCGATGCCCATCCAGCGCGTGGGCGAACCCGAGGACATCGCCGCAGCCTGCGCGTTCCTGGCGCGCGACGACGCGGGCTTCATCACCGGTCACGTCCTCGGCGTCAACGGCGGACGAGTCATGGGATGAGCGACATCATCGACCGACCATCAGGCACGGACCCCGCGGATGAAGATGTCTTCAACGATTGCGGTACGGCTCCGGGGCAACGGAGGTCGACCAGCTGCGATCTGCGACGACGCCAGGAGCAGGCCGAGCCACGCACGAACCGACGTCGTGACGTCCAGGTCACGGAAGTCACCAGACTCGATCCCGGCCTCGATGATCGCCCCGACCGCAGCCTCCAGCGCCGTCCGGCGGGCGACGAGTCGCTCCGGTTGCACGGCGACCAACACGGCGTAGCTGTGGATGACCACCCGGAGGTGGTGATCGAAACGCACGAGCACCTCGGCGTACTGCCTGCCCAACTGCTCGAGCTGATCCGGGGGCGAGGCGTCTGCCTCGCAGATCGGTGCGGCCGTCCAGACGAGCTCTTCGACGAGCCGCCCATGGATCGCCAGGAGGAGCGCCTGCTTGCTCTCGACGTAGCTGAGCAGCGTCGGCTCCTCGAGGTGGGTGGCTTGGCAAAGGTCGACGGTCCGGGTCCGCTCGAAGCCCTCGTTCGCCAGGACGGCTGCACAGGCATCGACGACCTGCAGCCGTCGCTGGTTCCACGCGGCTCCACCGTCGACCGTGTCGAGCATCGCGCCGTTCGAGTGACGGCCAGCTGGAAATGCGGTATCCGAGGTGTCCTGCATGGAGCAAATTCTCGTTCCTGCAGGCGCTTGTTTCAACCCCCATTGCAGCCATCTCGCAGTTGTACATGTCACCAAAAGCCTGGATGCAGCGACGTCATTCGTGTGCAACTCCTGCCCGGGACGGCAACGAAGAGGGCTCGTTCTCGATCGATCGGTCCATGGAGTTATCCCATCGATGCACGTACCGATCTTCGACGCCGACAACTCGCTCCATGAGCGCGAGGGGGCCCTCACGAGGTTCCTCCCCGCGACGACCCGAAGGCCATGCACGTCGTCATCCATGGTCGAGAACGGCAGCGACTGGCTCGAGCTCCTCCTGAAAGCCTGGCCGGCGCGCACGAGAAGATGCCTGGAGCGTTCGCCGACGATCCTGTTCGGTTCGGACTACCCGCACCCCGAAGGACTGGCCAACCCCAGACGCGACGGCAGCGGCACGGCCTTGGCTCCGCACGGCAACGCGGTGTCCGTCTCGGGCGAGACGGGTCCTGAGGATCCGGACAGCGCGCACTACCTCAATGGGTTAAGATAGCCCCCACCATCCGGAGGGAGGAAGCGCCCATGGGTCAACTGATCATGCTCGGGTCGCTGGCGGCGGTGATCGGGGTGATCGTGGGGTTGGTGCTGCGGTTCGATCCAGAGGCTCGCGCGGAGCGCGCCGAGGAGGGCGAGCGATGAACGATGAGCTCACGCCGCTGCTCATCGGATCGATGACCTTCGCGTACGTCACGGGTGTGGTGTTCCTGGTCGGGGGCATCTACCTCTCCTGGAAGCAGCGCCGTCCCCACCCGCTGCTGCTGGTGTCGCTGTCGGCGATGGCGATCTCGTGGATCGAGGCGCCCTACGACTGGGCGATGTACGCGCAGTTCCCGCCGGCGCTCCCGCGGATGCCGTCGTGGTGGCCGATGAACGCCACGTGGGGTGGCCTGCCGTCGTCGGTGCCGATCGGGTACATCTCCTACTTCGTGCTGCCTGCGCTCATCGGCGCGGCGCTGGGAAACAAGGCGGCGAAGCGGTTCGGCTGGCGGCGGCCGCAGGCGTTGCTCGGCGTCGGGTTCGCCGTCGGGTTCGCGTGGGCGTTCTGCTTCAACGCGATGCTCGGTGCCCGCCTCGGCGTCTTCTACTACGGCAAGGTGATCCCCGGCCTGGCGATCTTCGAGGGGACCAAGCACCAGTACCCGATCTACGACTCCATCGCGATGGCGCTGCAGATGATGGTGTTCGCCTACCTCCTCGGTCGTACCGACCTGCACGGGCGGAACCTGATCGAGGCGTGGGCCGACCGGCGCACGAGGAGCAAGATCGGGACCTTCGTCCTCTCGATCGTCGCTGTCGTCGTGGTCGGCCACGTGCTCTACCTCGCGGTGTTCGCCCCGCACTTGATCACCAAGCTCCGCGGCGATGTGACCGCGGGACCGACGCAGCAGCTGTTCCCCGGTGTCGAGGACCAACCCGACCAGGGGGGCTTCGGCGGTACACCCACGACCACCCCGGGGCCCGCCGGGGGAGCAGGAGGAGATCAATGACCGCAGGCGCCCCGACGTCGGCCCTTCGCTACGACCCCTACGACGCCGACATCGACAACGATCCCTACCCGACGTGGCGGCGTCTGCAGGACGAGGCCCCGCTGTACCGCAACGACGAGCACGGGTTCTGGGCGGTCAGCCGGTGGGATGACGTCCGTGACGCGCTGCTCGACTGGAACACGTACCGCTCAGGTCGAGGGACCGTCCTCGAGATCGTCAAGGCCGGCGTCGAGATCCCGCCCGGGATCCTCCTGTTCGAGGATCCGCCGATCCACGACGCGCACCGGGCCCTGCTGTCGCGGGTGTTCACGCCCCGGCGCATGCTCGACCTGGAACCGCTGGTGCGGAGCTACACGGTCAAGGCGCTCGACGCGCTGGTCGGTCGTGAGGAGTTCGACATCATCGCCGAGCTCGGAGTTGAGATCCCACTGCGCACCATCGGCTTCCTCTTCGGCATCCCCGAGGCCGAGCAGGACGTGTACCGCAAGGCCACCGACGACGCCATCGGAACGGACGGGTCCGTGATCACGTTCGATCCCTCGTCGTTCGACGCCGTGCTGTCGGTGCTGGCGGACTACGTCGAGTGGCGGTCGCACAACCCGGGCGACGATCTCATGACCGAGCTGCTCAACGCCGAGGTCGACGAACCCGACGGCTCTCGGCGACCGCTCAGCCGCGACGAGGTCGTCACCTATGCGTCGATGGTCGCGGGCGCCGGCAACGAGACGGCGACGCGCCTCATCGGGTTCACGATGCAGCTGCTCGCGCAGCACCCCGACCAGCGCCGTCGGCTCGTTGAGGATCCGTCGCTGATCCCTGCCGCGATCGAGGAGGTCCTGCGGCTCGAGTCGCCGTCGCCGGCGCAAGCCCGGTGGGTGCAGCACGACATCGAGCTCCACGGCGAGACCGTGCCGGAGGGTTCGATCATGTTGCTGCTCAACGGCGCCGCCAACCGCGATCCGCGCCACTGGCGCGAGCCGGAACGCTTCGACGTGCACCGCGACGAGGGTGCGCACCTGGCGTTCGGCTATGGCCTGCACTTCTGCCTCGGCGCCGCGCTCGCGCGCCTGGAGGGACGCGTCGCGCTCGACGAGATCCTGCGGCGGTGGAGCGAGTGGGACGTCGATGTCGACCGGGGCCAGATGGCCCACACCGCGAGTGTCCGTGGATGGGGCTACCTGCCCGTCCAACCGAAGTAAGCACCGAGGGGGAAGCACATGGGAGAAGGCACCGTGGATGCGCCGACGCGAGTCGTCGTGTGGTCGACCGGGGGGATCGGCTCGCTGTCGATCGTTGCCGTGGGGGAGCGGCCCGACCTCGAGCTGGTGGGGGTGTGGGTCCACTCGCCCGAGAAGGTGGGCCGGGATGCGGGGGAGCTGGCCAACGGGGTCCCGAACGGCGTGCTGGCGACGAACGACGTCGACGCGCTCCTGGCGCTCGAACCGGACTGCGTGATCTACGCCGCGAGCGGACCTGATCGCGACGCCGGGGCCATCGCCGACTACGAACGCATCCTGGCCGCCGGGGTCAACGTGGTCACGACGACCTCGACCACCTTGATCAACCCGCGCGGGTACGACCGCGCGCACCGCGAGCGGATCGAGTCCGCCGCCCGCGCGGGCGGCTCGTCGATCTTCGCCTCCGGCATCGAGCCCGGGTTCCTGTGCGACTACATCCCGCTGGCGCTGTCGACCGCGAGCCGGTCCGTCTCGAAGGTCCACTGCTACGAGATCGCCCTCTACGACGACTACGGCGTCAAGGAGATCATGATCGACGCCCTGGGCTTCGGGCAGCCCCTCGACTTCGAGCCATGGATCAACATCCCCGGCGCCATCGCCGGCGAGTTCGGGGCGCAGGTGGGTTTCATCGCCGACGGCTTCGGCGTCGAGCTCGACGAGGTCCGCGAGTTCTACGACCGGCGCCCGACCGAGCAGCCGATCGAGACCGCGTTCGGCACCGTCGAGCCGGGCACGACCGGGGCCATCCGCTTCGGGGCGATCGGGGTCGTCGATGGGCGCGAGGCGATCGTCATCGACCACATCACCCGGCTCGCCCGCCACGTCGGCCCGGACTGGCCGATCGGCGAGGCCGATCTGACGTACCGCGTGGTCCTCGAGGGCAAGCCCAACTTCGACTGCTGGTTCACGCCGACCCTCGACGACCCCGCCGAGGCCGGGATCCCCGCGATGGGCAGCGGCGCCGGAGCGATGCTGGCCACGGCGATGCGCGTCGTCAACGCGGTGCCCTACGTCGTCGAGGCCGAGCCGGGCCTCCTGCGATCCCTTGAGATGCCGCTCACCCTCCCCAAGGCCGGATTTCGGGTCTGAGAACCGCATGTTCACGCTCCGCTTCGACATGCGGGCGCCCGACTGGGGTGCCCCCATCGACGACCTGTACGCCGCAGCGATCGACATGGCGGCCTGGTCCGAAGGACGCGGTGCCGTGGCGGCGGTCCTTTCCGAGCACCACGGCACGGCCGACCGCCACCTGCCCTCGCCGATGGTGCTGGCGACCGCGATCGCGTCACGCACGGAGCACCTCGCCATCATGGTCGCCGCGCTGGTGCTGCCCTTCTACGAGACCGTTCGCCTCGCCGAGGACATGGCGGTCCTCGACGTCATCAGCCGTGGCCGAGTCTCCTACGTGATCGGCGTCGGCCATCGCCGAGAGGAGTACGAGCACTTCGCAGTGCCGTTCGAGGGTCGCGGCGATCGTGTCGACGAGCAGTTGACCGCCCTCCTCCGATCGCTACACGGCGAGCGGACCCGAGAGGGCGTCACCATCACCCCGACCCCGACCAGCGGCGGTCCCACCTTCTTCATCGGCGGCGGCAGTCTGGCCGCGGCGCGCCGCGCGGGGCGCTTCGGCCTCGGCCTGATCGCCCAGTCGCCGACGCCCGGCCTCGTCGAGGCCTACGAAGCCGCGTGCCGCGCCGCTGGGCACGCCCCCGGGTTCGTCCAGCTCCCCAAGCCCGACCAGATGACGGTGCTCTTCGTCGCCGACGATGTCGACGCCGCCTGGGACGAGCTCGGCCCGCACCTGTTGCACGACGCGATGACGGCCGCGTCGTACCGCCACGGCCAGACCGGTGTGGCGAGCATCAGCGCCGCCACCACCGTCGACGAGCTTCGTTCCGATCCCGCCTACCGCATCGTGGCGTTCGACGAGGCCGTCGAGCTCGTACGAGCGGGCACGATCCTCCCTCTGCACCCGCTCTGCGGTGGGCTCCCGCTCCCGGCGGCGTGGCCCTACCTCCGCCGCGCCACCGACGCCGTCGCGCAGGCACAAGCTCCTCTTGGACGCAAGATCTCCGCTTGACCGCACCGACGCCCGTCGTCGTCTCGTCGACCCGGTCTGCTCAGCTCGGTCGACCGCCCCGCAACCGCTGCGCACCCGAGCGACTTTCGCCGACGGTCTGGCGCTTCGACGTCGTTCGATGGAGGAAGCCGTGCAGGTTCGCCTTGACGAGCTCGTCCACGATCTCGTCTCGCCGTGGACGCTTGCCCCCCCAGAACGTCGAGCTGAACGCCGCCATCCCCGCCACCATCGCCACCGTCGAGCGCGCGGCGAGGTACTGGGAGTCGTCGTCGATGCCCAGGATCTCGAAGCCCTTCCCTCCGAGCTCGGCCATGACGGCCAACGCCCGGTCGATCTCGACGATGCCGGTCTCCTCGAGCTCCTCCTCGGTGAGCGCGTCTGCGGTCCACAACGTCATGACCAGACCGCGGTTCTCGACGAACAGGTCGTAGAGCGAACCCAGGAACTCGCGGGCGACGGCTTCCGAGCTCTCGAGGCCCGGCTCGAAGGTCTCCCAACGGGCGTTCAGATCGTCGACGAGCTGCAGGAAGGGAACGACGACCGCTTCGTTGAACAACGTCGCCTTCGAGCCGAACTGTCGGAACAGCAGGTGTTCGAGCACCCCGGCGGTATCGGCGATCTCGCGCGTCGTGACGCTCCGGTAGTCCTGGTGCGCGAAGAGCCTGCGGGCTGCCTCGAGCATCAGCAGCCGCGGCGCGCCCCGAGCTCGGCGCGTCGCCTTCGCCGCAGTCGGGTTCTTCGTGGCCATCGCTTCCCCTTGCCTGGATAGTGCTCGCCATCTTATTATCGCGCAGATGACAGATGTACTTGGCTATCAGGGTGCCGCACTGGTCGTGACCGGCGCGGCGAGCGGGATGGGCGCCGCAGCGGCCCAGATCCTCGTCGACCTCGGTGCGACCGTGACGGCGCTGGACATCAGGACCCCCGAGGTCGCGGTGGACCGCTTCATCGAGGTCGATCTGCGCGACGCCGCAGCCATCGAGAGCGCCGCCGCGTCCATCGACGAGGTCGACGGCCTCTTCAGCTGCGCCGGACTGCCGGGGCCGCCCTTCTCCGAGCTCGACACGATGAAGGTCAACTTCGTCGGTGCCCGGCACCTCGCCGAGCAGCTCGTCTCCAAGATGCGACCGGGATCGGCGATCTCGGCGATCGCGTCGTCGGCCGCCGTCGGGTGGTGGGACCAGATGGAGACCATCGCACCGCTGCTCGAGACCAACGGTTACGCCGAAGCGGTGGCGTGGCTCGAGGCCAACGAGGAGAAGTGGTCGTGGAGCGGCTACCTCTTCTCGAAGTGGGTCGTCGACGCCTGGGTCGGCTACTGGTACGCCGACCTCGCTCCCCTGGGCATCCGCATCAACTGCATCAACCCCGGTCCGACGGACACGGCGATGATGCCGGCGTTCCAGGACTTCGCCACCAAGGAGGTGGTCGATCAGGCCGTCGGTCCGATCGGCCGCTACGCCCGAGCAGAGGAGCAGGCGTGGCCGCTCGTCTTGGTCGGCAGCCCGCGTGCGAGCTACCTCGCGGGCGAGGTGATCAACGTCGACGGCGGCTTCCAAGGTGCCCGTTACACGGGCCGGCACCAAGCGGCATGGGCGGATCAGATCGACGGCGGCGCTGCGTGATGGACCGTGATGATCTGATCCTGGTCAGTGTCGACGACCACGTCGTCGAACCGCCCGACGTGTTCGAGAACCACCTGCCGGCGAAGTACCAGGAGTTCGCGCCGAAGCTCAAGGAGCGCGACGACGGCACACTGGCCTGGTACTTCTACGAGCACGAGATCACCAACGTCGGACTGAACGCCGTCGCAGGGCGCCCCCGCGAGGAGTACGGCATCGAGCCGACCCGCCTCGACGAGATGCGCAAGGGCTGCTGGGACGTCGACGAGCGCATCAAGGACATGGACGCGGGGGGCGTGCTGGGCTCGTTGAACTTCCCGTCGATGCCCGGGTTCGCAGGCCGCATCTTCATGTCCGCCAACGACGACGACATCTCCACCGCCCTCGTCCGGGCCTACAACGACTGGCACGTCCACGAGTGGTGCGGCCGCCATCCCGGCCGCTTCATCCCGCTCGGCATCCCGATGATCTGGAGCGCGGAGCACACCGCAGCCGAGGTTCACCGCCTCGCAGACCTCGGTTGCCACGCGATCACCTTCCCCGAGAACCCCGCCCCGCTCGGCCAGCCCTCGTTGCACGACCCGTACTGGGACCCGTTCTGGCGGGCGTGTGAGGAGCGCGGCACGGTCATCTGCATGCACATCGGCTCATCGTCCCAACTGGCGATGACGACGCCGGACGCGCCCGTCGACGTGCTCATCACGCTGCAGCCGATGACGATCGTCCAGGCGGCCGCTGACCTCGTGTGGAGTCGGGTTCTCAAGGAGTTCCCGAACATCAAGATCGCCCTCTCCGAAGGAGGGATCGGGTGGGTGCCGTACTTCCTCGATCGCATCGAGCGCACGTATGACATGCACCACCACTGGACCGGTCAGGACCTGGGTGATCTGACGCCGACCGAGCGGTTCTTGAAGAACGTCCTCCTGTGCTTCATCTCGGATCCCGTGGGTCTGCGACTCGTCGACGAGATCGGATCGCAGAACATCGCGTGGGAGATGGACTACCCGCACTCGGACAGCTGCTGGCCGGGCGCGCCGGAGGATCTCGACCGGGACTTCTCCCGCGCGAACCTCGGCAGCGAGGACATCGCCAACATCACGCATCGCACGGCCATGCGCTGGTTCCAGTACGACCCGTTCGTCCACGTCGCACCGGCCGACGCCACGGTCGGAGCCCTGCGTGCCCGAGCAACGGGTCACGACATCGCCGTTCGTTCGATGGGCGCGGCGAGCGCCAACGCGGCGAAGGTGGGGCCCGGTGTGAACATCGCCGAGCTCTCGGGCCTGGCCGAAGGACGCTGATCTGCACGCAGCTGATCACACAGCGCAACGCGAAGCGGCGCGTCCCCGACCGACCGCTGACATGAACCGGTACCCCGCGGGCGGGGGCCACCATGGCGCCCGCCGAGACCCGTCTTCGTTTCGATCGACGCCTGGAGGCTGAGA
>Ga0075364_10002044_pt1 | contig 11258 bp, 12 predicted proteins | sample EndMetdeltDD1764_FD_71517 | JGI IMG/M metagenome (GOLD analysis project Ga0075364, IMG submission 71517) | Populus endosphere microbial communities from Tennessee, USA - Endosphere MetaG P. deltoides DD176-4 | ecosystem: Host-associated > Plants > Roots > Endosphere | place: USA: Tennessee...
GCCATGACGTAGAGGCCATCGAGCGTCTGCCATACGCCCGATGATTTCAGGTCTTGAACGAGCGCCGCGATAAGCTTCGCGCGGGCGGCGTCGGGCGGCACCGCCATCCGTGCGATGAGAGCCACGACATCAAGGTCCGGACCGGTCGCCCGGCGACAGAAGGATACGCCGAGGCCGGGGCCGATGGCCGGCGCCATCAGGCGAGACCAACGATGAAAGTTGCCGTGGTTCCCGTTGCCAGCACGCGGGCCGTGCGCACAGGCAGGATAGAGCCGCCGGGCACGGCCTTGAAGGTAACCGGTACGGCGGTTACCGGGTCGGCCACCGATACGTCGCCGGCACCGCCGATGTAGAGGCCCGTCGTAAGGTAAGCGAGCTCCGCGCCATCGTTTGGCGTTACGGCGAAGAAAGCGCCGGCCGGCCCGAACGGCGCGGCCGGGAAACTGGAATATCGATCTGGCATGGTTCACCTCATGAAAAAAGCCGCTCGCGGCGGCTTGTCGAAACAGGCTATGCGTCCGGCGTTCACCAACTGACGATGACGGCCCCGGCCCCGGCGGCCGTATAGTATGCATTCGTCTGGTTGAGCTGTTGCGCAGAGCCACCCGCGCCCGGCCATGGTGAGACGGCGTCGAACCAACCGATAGCGCGGCCGCCGAGCGGCCCACCGGCCATCCCGCTTTTTGCCTCCACACCTCCCATGGGGGCGGGTCTGCCTCGGCCGCCCATCTGGAATATGGTTGCCGAGTAAGGTGCGGTACCGCCCATTGCGACGTCCCCGTCGTACTGCACGGATTTACCGCCACCGGCGCTGAGGAAGGTGCCGAACGAACTATCGCCGCCATTCGTGCCGGGGCCAGTCGACCCGGTGGCTCCGGCCGCGCCGACCGTTATGGGGATAACCGCGCCGGGTGTCACGTCGATGTAACTTGCCGCGTATCCGCCACCTCCACCGGAATACATTTTGGCATTCGCCGTCCCCTGGTAGAAGCCGGTGGTGCCGCCGCCCCCGCCGTATACCTCTACCCAGACACGCCTCACGCCTGCCGGCACTACCCACTGCGTCGTGGTCGGATATTGGAAGGCCAACCTGCCTGGCAGCACCACGGACAGATCGGTCCGCGCCTGCTCGGCGGTCCGGAGTTCGAATGCCGTGCCGGCGGCGTTCGTCCGCATATATTGTCCGGCATTAGCCGTTGCCGGCACCGGGAAAAGCGACTTCTGAGTTTCATGAGCGGTCTTTACGATGGTCAGACCGGCGGTGAGATTGTCGAATTCATTGTCGACCTTCTCGGCGGAAATGGTGTTGCTGGGTGGCCCCGCGTTGCGGTCCGAAACGAAGTTCTGGTTCCGCACGAAATTATTGCCTGCGAATGGCATGTGAATCTCCCATCCTGCGGTCGCAGCACGACCACCCTATGAACGTTGCATGTTGACATTTAGCGATTAGTGCCTTCAGTTCCCGGTCTGTTCCTCGCGGTCATATCGGCATTCAGGCACTGGGATTTGCTGGCCGATGCCTCGCGCGGGGCAGCAGCGATAAGGAATATTTTCTTATGATCTGGAGACGTTGTTCCGTTATCGCGCCGCAAAGAACGGGAGAAATCGGCTTTGGCTGCCGCAAAAATCCTGCTGGGAAAGGCCCGCTGACGATCGAGCACAACCCCTACGAAATACCATCAATATTTTATCCCTGGAATCGTTACGTCAAAATTGCTCTTCTCTGCCTCGCAGTAAACAATTTCTTCGTATTAAGTCCAGATAAAATATATAATTCTGCGCCGCCTCTGGCAGCGACACTTGGACTTTTCTTTGGCTCCTGGTTGCAACAACATACAGGCGGCTATGTCCATTATTCTCAGATACCAAGAATAACTTGTAACGCTATCCGCCAGTTTTTTCGATGAGCCTTGTACGAGGCATGGAGTTATCATGAGAAAATCCGACCCCGTATCCGGCAAGACTGACTCTAATTCTGAGCGATCGGCCGAAGAACGCATGCGACGCGGGACCAGGCACGTCGAGACCGGTCCCTTTGAGCGCACGAACGAGTATAACGGCTACACACCCCCCAAACGCGGATTCAGTGTCATTTATGGGAGCCTTATCCTGTTCTTACTCAGTTGGGGATTATGGTACCAGCTAAGAACCTATGGCCTGCTGAACCTGGCGGCCCTTACGGGTGCAGCCGCGTTCGGTTCCCTCTGGAGGCACATCGAGCATCGGTGGCCTTGAATGCATTCTACTTTCAGTCGGTGAATATACGGCCCTCCGATGTCGAAGCCGCTTGTGCGCCCACGAGTGCAGCGACGATCCTGGCCCTTCGGGCATTGACTGCATTGGAAAGTTGTGCGGATCGGGCACCCATTTCACGCAGCATCCCGGCATCGGTTGAAAGGAGGGCATCGGCGACTGCCTCGTCCAGCTTCTGCGGGCGAAGCTTTGCTGCAAAAGGCGAACCGAGGCGAACGAGGGCAGATCCGAAATTGCCTCCGGCGACATCCGCCGCTGCGTCCACCATATCGCGGCCAAAGTCTAAGGACACCGGACTTCCGCCAGCACGTAAAACCTGCTCACCGGTTTTGAACATCTCGTCCTCTCGGCCAATCTGCCGCATCAAACGCTCGCCTTTTCCCGGCGATGCAAATACCGGCAGTTCCTTTAGAGTTCGCTCTGTTTGGAACATTGATGCCCTGTTTGCCGGCGCCGTTCCCGCTGATGCCTCAAGCCGTGCAAGATGGGGATCTGCGTAGCCGACCCTGAAGCTCGATTGCTCATCCGCCGATCGCGCCAGATAATCCGGAATGGTTTTGCCGGGGTCGGCTCGTATCCCCTGAGCGTGCAAGCCGGCGTCAACAGCGTCGATCAAACGCGATGGCGCCCCGCTTTCCACCAGTTCGCGCTTTGCCCCGGCCGCAGTTCTCTGCGCATCGAATGCATCCCGCACCTGTACACCGAGCCGCTCCGATTGACTGTTCTGCCGGACGGACAGCGCTTTCGAGGCATCTGGCTTGAGTATCGATGCAAGCTTCGCCAATCTGTCACGGCCGTATTCGGCCAAGGCATCGACCACGGCAAACTGCGGCTGACCGTCAGCCGCCGCAGCTTCCAGAGAAGCCGCCAGCTCTTCGATTGAGGAATTAGCCTTTGATGCCAGCCGGCCCAACTCCGCGCCAACCGCAGGGGCGGGATTTTTCCAGGCGCGTGCGTAGTCAGCAACCTTCCTGGAAGCGAACTCGCCAAATGCGGCCACCTTCGGCGCAGCCAGCCCGGCAGCCCCCCCGAGTATGGTGCCATAGGCCGCTTTAACGAATCTGTCCTCTAAAGTGTCTCCTGATCCGAACCCGTTCACCGCACCCACGCCAGCAGCCGTCAAGGGAGTTGCCAACTTGCTGGCTATCATACCTCCTCTCGCAAGGCCTATACCCGAAGCGACAGGTGCGGCGGCTAGACCGAGGGCCACGCCGCCCGTCAGCTCTCCTGCTATGGACGCGTATGGATGCTCGGCCCTGGCCTGTTCCAATCGTTCATTATACGTCTGATTCAAGTCGCTATACGTATCGCCGACGCGCTCCCAAAAGCCCTTTCCGTTATCCTCAGTCGTCATCACCTCGTAAGGTGTCATCAAGGCGGCAGCCAGTTCGTCGCCGAAGTTCAACGTCAAACCCTGTCCGGCATGCATCGCGAAGGCGGCCGCCGTGGAACCCAATTCGTCGATCGCCCCCTGGAAATAAGAAGGGGCTGTTGGCTCCTGATTTTGAAGGTTGCCTTGCGACCCGACCTGAAATCCGAAAACGTTCACAGTGCACTCCTTACTTATAGGAATTTATTCTTATTCAAGTTTTCGGTTGAGTGAGAAAGACGCGCGTTGCATGCCTTTCCGATCCGGCAGCCGAAAGCTTTCCGGTGACAGCGCTTTGCTTATATTCCTAACCACCGTCCGAACCACGGTGCACCGATGGCGGTGGTGGCAAGGTTTGTGGCGCTGCCGTACAGGGCTTGCTGACGCTGGTTCGCGGCGGCCACCTGATTGCGGTAGTTCGCCTCGACCAGGCCGGAAATGTCCGGCGCCTCGACCGAATAGGCAGGTGTATGCTGGAAACCGGGCATCTGGAATGACGGCGCGGCGCGCAGCATGGCCGCCGTTTCCACCAGGGGCTGGTTGCGCAATGTCAGGGCTTCCGACAGGGCCCTGTCGCGCTGGTCCGCCGAGAAGGATGCCTGTTGGGCGGCCTGCGAGAAGCGCTGGTTCTGGGCCGAGTTGGCAAACTGCGCCGACGCAAGGTCCTGGCTGAATCGGCTGTTTGCGACATCATTGTTGAACCCGGCCGTCGAGAGCCCCTCATTGTAGAGCTGGCCGCGCGCGGCGGAAGCAAGCCCGAACAGACGCGACTGCTCCTGCGAGCCCGCCGCAACGGAATCATAGGCCGCCCTGTTCATCGCCTCCGACTGGGCCCGGTCCAGCCGGTCCAACTCCGCCTGGCCGGCAGAGCTGTCGAGTGGAATACCCCTGTCGGACAATGACTGGACGAGGCGGTTGCGCGATTGGGTCATGTCCGGCTGCAAAAGGGCCTGCGCCTTGCCGAACGACGCGCTCTGCGCCCGTGCCGCGTCCGCACCGAAGTCTGCAAGGCCGGGCAGTGACGGCAGCCCCGTGGCGGTAACGGTTTGCAGGGCGTTGCCCTGATTGGGAATCGTGTCCGTAACCGTTCCTGTCGTGGGGATGGTCGTTGGCCGCGCCGGCAGTTTGGATACGTCGAGCGGCAGGGCTGCGATGTTGTTGGCCATGGATGCGGCCCTGGTGGTCAGCGTGTCGGCTGCCCGCAATTGTCCGTCCAGGACCGATTGGGCCGACGGCGCAAGAGTAACGGTCTGCGCATAGGGCGTACCGTCGCTTCGCCGCTGATAGGTCGTTGAGCCGAGCGGCCCGTACTGGTTGACCGCATTGTAAGCGGCGCTGTCGCGCACGGCTGCGCTGTTGGCCTGCGCCTGCGCCGCTGCCGTGGTGTACGGGTTTGGCGCTGTCGGTGTGCTCTTTCCCATCGTCTCAACCTTTCAGCCAGAGGCATTCGTCGGCCAGAAGGCCGTAGCTGCAGAGAATGTCGCCATCTTCGAAAAAGCCCGGGTGCTGCCCTTCGCGGCGGAAACCGAGCCGCTGCACCAGGCGCCGGGACGCAAGGTTGCCTTGCTTGACCACGGCGCTGATGCGGCGGCATCGCAGATCCTGGAAGGCGTAGGCGAAAGCCGTGCGCAACAGGCGACGCGTCAGCCAGGCGCCCTCGCCCGCCACGGTTACCCGGATATCGCGGCCCCGAAACTCGGTGAAGGCGATGCCGCCGACCAGCCGGCCATCGCGCATCGCGCCGAAGGCGACGGCGCCATCCAGCGACTGGCAGGATTCCACCCGGGCGGCGATCCAGCCCGCGACATGGGCATGGTGCCCGGTCAGGATGACGTAGCTCATACGCCGGCCTCCACCATGAGCGTCGTGGCCAGCCATTTGACCCGCCCGACGCGACTGTCGACCCGCAGGCCGACGGCAAACCATTCGCCGATGGCCCCGCCGCCCCGAAACTCGGTGGCGACCTGTTCGGCGCCGCCCCATGTGGCCACATTCCAGACCGATTGGTTCCAGATGCCCGAAGCCGCAGCCAGGGGCACGGCGCCCTCCGCTCCGTAAACCGGCGGTTGGAAGTCCACGCCGAGCACATGGCGGATGCTGGGCGCGGAGGTTGCGGTGACGATCGGCTTGACGAGCCCGATCCGCTTACGGCGGCCTGGACTGCCAAGCGCATTCCAGGCGGCCTGGGCCGTCGCGACGATGGGCGTGCCGTTATCGCTGTCGCTGCCCAATTGGCAGATGCGCCCATCGCTGGTGCCGAAGCACAGCGCTTCGCCCACATTGCCCCAGACCGTGGCGGGAAGGCCGGCCCATCGCGACCACCCGCCCGCTGCAAGGCCGTAGACATGCTGCTGCGCCGCGCTGGCGGTTTGCGGCACGTGGACGATGATGATCCGTTGGGCCGGGCTGTACAGGATCTGCCAGCCGTCATTATCGCCGAATGCGGCGGCGGAGCTTTGGGCAAGCCGCCCGATCCGGCTGCCGAACCCGGCCACGGGAGAGCGGCCCGACGGAAGCACGCGGGACAGTTCGGCATAACCGTCCAGCGACACGGTGAGCACGTCGCCGCCGTGGCTTTCGACAGCAATCGGCCGCGCGACCGGAAAGACGCCGACCCGCCCCCAGCTTGACGCATCGCCCGGGTTGGACCCGCGATAGACGATGGCCTCACCCGACGACATGAAGAAGGCTACGGCATCATCGTCGCCGCCGGTGCCCCCGTCCGGGGCCAGGGTGGCGATCTCCTCGAGTACGCCGCCCTTGTTGCCGACGCCCGACAGGTCGAACGGCAGCAGCGTTCCCGACACATTGCCCGGCGCTTCGGTGTACCAGAACTTCGCCGAACCCCGCTCGGCAAAGAAAAGCCGCCGTGCATGGGCGCGCACCCGATGAAGGGCCGACAAGGCGGCGGGGCCGCTGAAGCTCGGCGTCTCCAGCGTGGTGCCGGCAAGCGCGCGGGGCGCGTCCGAGCCATTGACCAGGAACAGGCGCCCATTCATGACTGCGGCCCGCCAGCCATCGGATGCGAAGCCGCTGCCAAGCTGGGTCGTGCCCGTTGCGACCAGATGAAGCTTGCCGCCACTGGCGGCCAGGCTGCCCATCGAAGGATCGGGCAAGGGGTGCAGGAAGCCGACACGCGCGCCCGTGCCCAGGCTGTTGCGCACGGTATAGCCGGGCCGGCTTTCCACCCCGCCGCCGATGCAGACGAAGTTGCACAGGTCCACGGCATCCACGGGGTTCATGCCGCCGGCTATGGCATCCGCACCGTTGATCCCGCCGTAGGGCGCGGGCACCGTCACCGGCGCGGAGCGTGCCGACCCGAATGCGGATAGCAAGCGAAGCGGCCGCCGCATCACAACGCCACCGTCTCGCGCGTGGCGCGCATATGCTGGCTCGCGACGCGGGAAAGCGCTTCCTCGCATTGGCGGAAGGCCTCGGAATAATCGAAGCCGTTCGCCTCCTGCCAGCGCCATTTGACGGCAGCGCGAATGACGGGCGTATCGAACAGGATATTGTCCGTATCCAGCGTGGCCGTATCGGTGGCCGCGGTGGCAAGCGGCTTGATCCATTTTCCGTCGACGAGGCGCCGCGTGTAGGGGTAGCGGCGGACAAGCTCGTCGGCGGCACTGGCAAGCACCGCCAGCATCTGCCGGACGACGGGGTCGGTATTGCCGATGACGGAGGCCGGAGCAGGCAATTGCAGGCTGGGCATGATGGAGCGGATCAATTCGCCGAGTTGCATCATCCACGCTCCGCGGCGGTGCGCCGGCTGCCGGCTCTTGCCGCGCGCTGAGGCGCCCCTTGCGCCAATGCGGCACGCAGTTCGGCATTTTCGGCCGCCAACGCGGCAACCTCCGCGCGCAGCCTCTGCACCTCGGCGGCGCGCTGCGGCCCCTCTTCCCGCAGCGTCTGCAGGAAGGCTTCGGCCCGCTCCTTGGCTTCGCGGTACTCGATGGGCGCCGATGCGAGGTCGGCGGCGGCCAGCCGCTCCACGGTGCGTATGCCGCGCTCGGCCAGGCCCAGTTGCACCGCCTCGTCCGCCGCGGGCCAGGCACAGAGCGGAAAGCCGTCGTCGGCCGCGGTCCGCGCCTGTGTATAGGCGGCGTACTGCGCAGGATAGGCGGCGATGTCCGCGGGCCGCGCCCGCCGAACGATGCGGGTTGCGAAATCGCGGTAGCATTCGAAGTAGGTTTCGAGGCGATAGGTGGCGAGCCCGTCCGGCCCCAGGCCGGACGGCTCTGCCTTGTCGAAGAAGCGGATCATGGAAAAAGCCCTCGGGCGCCTAAAGCCGCCGCGCCCCATTGCGCGGCGGCGAACTCGCGTCTGGCGGGCCCTTACAGGCCGGTGACGATCAACCGTCCGTGGCGGTTGCGCTTGTAGCAGGTGAGCGCACCCATGAAGCCGATATGCTTGGTGACGGCGTCCATGTCCGGGGTGGATTCCGGCAGGTCGAGTTCGTCGAAGCCCCTGCCCTCGTAGTATTCGAGGTTCAGGAAATCGGTGTTCAGGAAGAAGCCGTTATCGTCGGGATGGGCCGATCCGGCGCTTTCGGTAATGACGGTCGCCGACCGGTACTTCAGCGTATCGAAGCCCAGTGCCGCCGCATTGGCATCGGCGTAGCGCTGGTTTTCCTGCAAGCCGCTTTCGTACAGACCGTAGACATCGTCCGACAGGGTGACGATGTCGGTCTTCTCGGTGCCGACGCAGCACTGGCGGTACAGGGCGCTCATGCCGAGGCGCAGCCGCCTGTAACGTTCCCGGTCGTCGGCGGCGCCCGCCATGGCAACCGTCGTCGCCTTGTTGCGCCACCACGGCTTTGCCGCGGCGTCGATGCCGCCGACGGTGCCGACGGCCGGCGTATCCGACACGATGGCATCCAGGCCGACGAAGGATTTGGCAACCGAGCCATCGCCGTAGAGGGCCCGGGTGATGCCCGATTTCAGGGTGTTTTCGGCGTTCTGCGTCTTGGCCCGCAAAAGCTTGACGATCTGCGAGCGGCCGGCATTCTTGGCCATCTCCTCGCCCGACAGCGTTATAGAGGCGGCCGCCATGCCCGGCGTGTAGACCGCCTCGCCGATCGTCTCCTTTTGCGTGCGGCCGAGGCTGTCGACGCCGTCATACCACCTGAAATCCTCCTCGTCGAAGACGACGGGGCCGCGAATGTCGGAGCCGCCGTCCAGGGGAGTGATGCGCCCTTTCTGCTGCAGGGTGGCCAGCACGAGGTTGGACCCCGTGACATTGTCGTAGAGTTGCCGGCGATAATTGGCGATCGTCGTGGCAAGCAACTGGCGAAGCTGGGCTGCGTTCATCGATGTCCTCGTTTGTTAAGCGTTGACCTGCCGGAGCGCGATGGCGATCGCGTCATCCAGGTTCCTGACGTCCGGTGTGCGGGCAAAGCCGCCGCCACCGGGCCGAATGTTCTGACGCGCCGCCAGCGCGGCATCCGAGGCGGCGCGGCGGGCCTTGTCGGTGTCGTCCGCGTGCAGCTTCGCCTGGCGGTTCGCCAGCTCCGCCTCGATCAGGGTTTCGCGGACCTGCGGGTTCATCCACACGGCGTGGCCGTAGGCCTGCGCCAGATCCAGCGAGGGGTCGGCGCGGATAAGCTGCGCCATCTCGCCCGACACCGCCTCGTAATGCGGGTGGCGGGGTGCGCCTGCGTCGTCCGTGGCATCGCGGAACGCCTCGATCCGGCGCATGACGGTGGCGCGGGGGTCCGCGTCGGCGCCGCCCGCATGCACGGCCTCGCGCAGCGCGGCGCCGATATCCACCCCATGCCCGGCGGCATGGCGCGCCACCAGCTTCAGGTAGCCGGCCGGGTCGGAGGCGGCATAGCGCTCCATCTCGATGAGATGGCCGATGCCGCCCACCTCGTCGAAGCCGGACTGCTTCATGCGCGCCATGAGATCCTCGGTGATGAGGGCGCGCAGCCGGGCGCCGAGATCGTCCGCCTCGACGGGCGGCGCGGCGTCGTGCGGCAGCGGGGTATCTTCCTGTTTCAGGTCCGTATCCACGTTAACATCCCTCATGCGTGGAGCCTTCGGCCGGCCGGATACCCTTCAGGTCCCGGGCATCGACGCAGCCATGGCGTTGCAGATCCGCGCGGCGTTCGGCGCGGGTCGAAACCACCCGCCCGGAAATGGGCGAGCGATAGGGTTCGATGTCCCGGATCAGGCCGGGACATGGAAAATCGGACCGGCAGTCGGTCATGGCCGTTCCCCTTTGCGAGCGGTTGCGGAAGCGATGGCGCGGGCCGTGTCGAGCGCCAGCCTGCGGCGCTCGATGTCCATGTCCTGCCGGCCCTCCGCCATCGCCAGGGCATGGCGCTCGCGCTCCATGGCCAGCGCCTCGCGCCGGGCCTGCAGCCGCACCGCCGCTTCCTCGTCCACCGGCGGCTGGGCCGGCGCGGGCAAGCCGGCGGCCGCCGCCTCGGAAAGCTGGTCGAGAAGGCCCATCAGGTCCCGCGCGCCCTTGAACGGGCGCAGCGCCAGTTTCAGCACCTCGCCGACAAGGCGCGGCGGCGCCATTCCGGACTGCACCAGCGGGCCGAAGGTCTGCAAGATACTGGCTGCTGCCTGCACCAGCCGGGCGGACGATTCCTGCTCGGCCACCTCATCTGCCGCGATGGTGGAATCGCTTTCGATATCCACCCTGCAGAGCAGCAGCACATCGTTGCGCAGGAAGGATTCCACCTCGGCATCCACGGTGCGGCCCGTCATCACCGCCAGCGTCTCGGCAGAGAAGCAGGTGGCGACGATTTCGGCCGCGATCCGCAGCGTATCGCGGATACAGGCGTTCAGCGCCCGCCGCCTGTCGTCGATCCGCAGGGTGCCGAAATTGCCCTTGATGCGTTGCGCCGTCGCCGTTTCGCTGGCCACGGACGCACCCCGCAGCACATCGGAAATGCCGGTAACCTCGTAGAGAGCCTGCTTGGATTGCTCCCGCGCGCCGTAAAGAGCCATCGCCGTCTGCGCCAGCATATCCAGCGGGATCATCCAGATATTGCTGGCCAGCGCCTCCATCTCGACGGCGGCGACGGGGATCATCTTGCCGTCCTCGCCCTCCAGTGCGTCGGCCAGCTCCTCGATCGAGCCGTTGAAGAGACCGCGCACGCGCATGCGCTGCATGATGGCGTCGATACGCTCGGTCAGCCTGGCGATCTCGGCGGCCAGATCACGGTAGATCTCGTATTCGGGCACCGGCACCATGGTATTGCCGGTGGTGACCGCCGTCAGCGGCTCGGCACAGGGGAAGAAGCCCTTCAGCTTGAGGCGGTCGCCATCCCGGCGCAGGGACACGGCCCCGTCGGGCCCCATCGCGACAAAGGAAACGGTGCGCGTTTCGCGGTCCCAGCATTCCCAGACCAGGGCACGTTTCTCGACTGCGTCCGCGCCATGCTTCTCGTCCTCGTGCTCGGCCGGCCTGTGCACGAACGCGCCCCGGCACCAGGCCTCGTCGGCAAGCAGCCGGGCGGCCGCCTCGCCATCGCCGAAGCCGGTTTCGACCGCGGTCCGCGTCAGATAGTGGCGGAAGGCGCACCAGCCGACATCCTTCCAGCGCCGTACCGGCTCGCAGACGAAATCCTCCCAGAAGACGTGGTCGAACTCGACACTCTCCCAGACCTTGCGCGGTTCGGTGA
>Ga0075364_10002045_pt1 | contig 11257 bp, 6 predicted proteins | sample EndMetdeltDD1764_FD_71517 | JGI IMG/M metagenome (GOLD analysis project Ga0075364, IMG submission 71517) | Populus endosphere microbial communities from Tennessee, USA - Endosphere MetaG P. deltoides DD176-4 | ecosystem: Host-associated > Plants > Roots > Endosphere | place: USA: Tennessee...
GCAGCGCGTCGTGCGCCAGCGGATCGCCGATGCGGGCCAGCGCGGAGGCCCCGGCGACCGCGAGCGCGCGCGATCGGGTCAGCGTCGCGGCGAGCGCCGGGGCCGCCCGGCGATCGCCGAGCCGCCCAAGCGCGACGACGGCGGCCAGCTGCGTGTCGGGATCCGCCGCCTCGAGCTGCTCCACCAGGACGTCCACGATCCCCGCGTCCTGCCGGACGATCGCTTCGATCGCGTCGGCACGCACGTCGGGCTTGCCCAGCAGGCGTGCGAGCGCGCGGTTGACCGCCTCGCCGCGCAGCCAGCCGAGGACCGTGATCACGGCGCGCAGGTCCTGGCTGTCGCAGCTCGATACGGCGTCGAGGATGCGGGCGGCACCGGGGGCCGCGACGGCGGCCTCGAACTCCGCGACGATCAGCGCGCCGCCGCCGTAGCGCTGCTCGTAGCGCTGGTGCAGGCGCGCAAGCGCGCGTGCGACGGCGGTGGCCGGTCCGCCGATGTTCAGCAGATCCACGAGGGGACGCACGACGTCCGCGCCGCCAATCTCGCCGAGCGCCTCGGCCGCCGGCTCGGCGACGAGCGGGCGCGTGAGGAGCGGCACGAGCGCAGGGGCGGCCCGGGCGTCGTTGATCCGCGCCAGCGCATCGACGGCGGGAAAGACCAGGAAGAAGTCGTCGCCGGCGGCGATCTCCGCGAGCGCGTCGATGGCGTCGGCGGCGCGCAGCTTGCCCAGGGCCTCGATGGCGTGGAAGCGGACGTTGGGATCGGGATCGCCCAGCGCGCCGATCAGCGCGTCGATCGCCCCCGGCGTGTGATGGTCGCCGAGCGCCAGCGCGGCCTGGATCCGGAGGTCGGTGTCCTCCTCGTGGAGCAGCGTCGCGAGCGGGCCCGTGACGTCCACGTCGGAGGCCGAGAGGAGCTGCAGCGCGCTGCTCAGGACGTTGAAGTTGCGATGCTCGTGGCGGAGCGTCTCGACGATCGCCTGCGCCAGATCGAGATCGGCGTGCCGCGCGAGCTCGTCGACGGCGGCGCGGCGCGCCTGCCAGTCGTCGGCACGGAGCGACGCGGCCAGCTCGCGCTCGCGGTCGAGCCGTGCGGTCACGTCCTCGACGGTCGCCATGACCCCGGTGATGTTCGTCCCGTCGCGGATCGGCCCCAGCGTCACCCGCTGCTGCATCTGCTCGAAATGCGGCGACGGCTCGGCCGGGGGACAGGGAATCAGGTAATGGTGAAAGGCGGGCGCCAGCACCTGCACTTCACCGGTGCGGAGCACCTGCTCGAAGCGCGCGAGCAGGCCCCGCGCCGCCAGTCCGGGCACGACGGCGGCCAGCGGCTGCCCGATCGCGGCGGCCGGCGGGACGCGGCTGGTCGCCGCGATCCACGCGTCCCAGCCGCGAATCGTCAACGCGCCGTCGACGGTCAGGATGCCCAGGCGGCTCAATGGGATTTTTTCGCCACGCCGTTCATCAGGCTGGTCAGCGACTCGGCGGTGCGGAGGAGGTCGGCGGTGCCGGCGCGCGTGTCCTGCACGCCGCCGGCGTTCCGCTCGGTGATGCGGCGGACTTCGACGAGGTCGGCGGAGACCGCCGTCAGCGCCTGCGAGTGACCGCGGTTGGTCTGCGTGATCGTCTTGACCTGCCGCGCCGTATTGGCGGCGGCGGTGCTCACGTCACGCATCGCGCGGCTCTGCTCCTTGAGCGCCTTGGCCGTCTGATCGGCCTGCGTGCGCATCGAGGAGGCGGCCTGGGCGATCTCCCCGGCGGCGGCCCGCTGCTCGACCATCGCGGTCGACACGGTGCCCGCCATCCGGGCCAGCATCTCGGCGGCCTTGACGATCTCGTCCGAGGAGGCCGCCTGCTGGCCGATCGTCCGGGCCGTCCCCGCCGCGCCGCGACGCATCGAATCGTTGGCCTGGGCGATCTGCTCGGCGCTGCGTGCCTGCTCGGCGGTGGCCTTGCGCACCTGGCCGGCAAGGCGCGCCGTGCTGCCGGCGGCCTTGATGACGTCGCGCGTCGCGCGTCCCTGCTCGTTGATCGCCTTGGACACTTCCTGCGCCACCTTGCGCATCTGCGTCGTCCCCTTGACGACGCCGGTGGCGGTCGCCGCCTGCTCGGCGGTGGAGTTCGCGATCAGCTTCGCCTGATCGGACGTGGCGGCGATGGCGTTGACCACCGTCTGGCCGGCCGTGCGCTGCTCGGCGGTCGCGTTGGCGATCTGCCCGACGAGCCCCCCCGTCTCGCTGATCCCGCCCAGGATCTTCTTGAGCGCCGACGCCCCCGACTCCGCGAGCAGGCTGCTCTCGTCGGCGACGCGCAGTCCGTCGGTGGACGCGGCGATCGCGTCCTGGGCAATCTCCTGCAGCCCGCGGATGATGGCGGCGATGTCGGCGGTGGCGCGCGCCGAGCGATCCGCGAGGTTGCGGATTTCCTCGGCGACGACGGCGAAGCCGCGGCCGGCGTCGCCGGCGCGCGCCGCCTCGATCGAGGCGTTGAGCGAGAGCAGGTTGGTCCGCTCGGCGATCAGGTTGATGGTGTCGACGATGGACGTGATGTCGCCCGTGCGCTTGCCCATCTCGCGCATCACCGACGCCGACTGCGCCATCGAGTCGCGCATCCGCGTCATGCCCTGGATGGTGCGCTGGACGGTGGTCCCGCCCTCTTCGGCGTCCCGGGTGACCCGCCGCGCCACTTCGTCGGCCGACCGCGACAGCGCCGACACCGACTGGATCGATCGCTCCATCTGGACGGCGCTGACCGACGCGTCGCGCGCCACCTCGGTGATGCGGACGCTGCTCTGCGCCACGCTCTGCACCGAGCGCGACATCTGCTCCATCGCGGTGGCGGTCTCGTCGACCGACGTCGCCAGCCGCTCGGTCATCGCGCCGACCTCTTCGATCGAGGCCGCGATCTCGTTGATCGACGACGAGGTTTCCTCCGCGGCCGCCGCCAGGTCGTCGGCGTTCCCCGAGACGCTCTTGATCGACTCGGCCATCTCCTCGACGGCCGCGCCGGTCTCGTTGACCGCGCTCGTCAGCGACTCCGTGTCGCGGGTCACCGTCTTGATCCCGGACGCCATCGCGGCAATCGACGACGTCACCTGCTGCGACTGCACCGCCATCTCCTGGGCGGTCTCGGTCACGTGCTGGATCGAGGCCGCGGACTGCTGGATCGACGCGGCCGTCTGCGTAATCGACGCCGACAGGCTCGTCGTGCTCGCCGTCACCTGCTCGATCGACGCCGCCATCTCGTTCGCCGACGAGACCAGTTCTTCGGCGGAGACGGCGATGCTCTCGGCGTGCTGCGAGGTTTCCTTCAGCGACGAGCCGATCTCGTTCAGCGCGTTCACCGAGCGATCGAGGGCGCGCGACTGCTCCTGCGCCCCTTCGGCGACCTGGTCGGTGATGCGCGCGAGCGTGCCGGCCGCGCTGGTGACCTGCTGTGCCTGCGCCAGCGCGAGTCCGGTGTCGAATGCAGACGTGCGAGGCGCCACATGGGACCGGCGACCGTTGACTTTCTTGATGGCCATGGCTGTACCCTTCTTACGCTTACGGACGGCCCTCGAGCACCGGGTCGTCGAACGTCATCACTTCCGCGAGGTCGAGCACGAGAATCAGGCGGCCGCCGACGTTGGCGATCCCCTCGAGGTACCGGCCGCTGAGCCCCGTCATCGAGGTGGACGGCGGCTGGATCAGCGACGGATCGAACGACGCGAACTCCCGCGCCCCATCGGCCACCAGGCCGACGCTGCGCCCCCCGCTCTGCACCACCACCAGGCGCGTCGCCATCCCGTAGGGCGCGCGCTCGAAGCCGAAGCGCGCGCGCAGGTTCAGCGCCGGCACCACCTGCCCGCGCGAGAACACCACGCCGTCGACGAACGCCGCCGCATTGGGGACGGCCGTCACCTGATCGAGCATCTCCACGTGCGCGACGTCGCGGCTCCGCACCGCGTACGTCGTCCCGGCAACGGTGAACAGGATGAAGGTCTCGGCGGCCGTCATGACGCGGCCCTCACGAGTCCGGGGAGATCGAGAATCAGCACGGCACGTCCGTCGCCGAGATCGGTCGCGCCGCTGATCCCGTCGACGCGCACGAGCGAGTCGTCCATGCTGCGCACGACGATCTCGCGCTGGCCGCTGATGCGATCGACCGCGACGCCGACGGCGTCCACGCCGGCGCCGACGATGAACGCGTGGAGCGCGCGGCCCGGCCGCGGCGAGAGACTGAACACGTCGCTGAGGCGCAGGACGGGCAGCGAGCCGCCGCGGAAGGGCACGATTTCGTGCCCCTCGACCTTGCGGATCGACGCCGGATCGAGCTCGACCACTTCGCGGACACCCGCCTGCGGAATGGCGAACGTGCGATCGCCCACGTGCGCAATCAGCGCGTCGGCGATGGCGAGCGTCAGCGGCAGCTCGATGGTGAATCGCGTCCCTTCGCCGGCCGCGGTCCAGAGCGACAGCCGTCCCTTCAGGTCGTCGACCGTCGTCTTGACGACCGACATGCCGACGCCGCGGCCGCTCGCGCGATCGGTCTCGTGGCGCGTCGAGAAGCCTGGCGCGCAGATGAGGTCGAGCAGCCGCGCGCGATCGAGAGGAGGATCGGGCGTGTCGAGGCCGATGGCGCGGGCCCGCGCCACCACTGCCGTTTCGTCGATGCCGCGGCCGTCGTCCGCGATCTCGAGCACGACCGCGTCGCCGATGCTGGACGCCGCGATCGTCAGCGTGCCTTCCGGCGGCTTGCCGGCGGCGACCCGCTCGTCGGCGGTCTCGAGCGCATGGCTGACGGCGTTGCGCACGAGGTGCAGCACCGGGTCCATCATGCGCTCGACGAGGAACTTGTCGATCTCGGTCTCCTGCCCGCGCAGATCGAGCCGCACGCGCTTGCCGGTGTCGCGCGCGAGATCGCGGACGACGAACGGCACGCGCCGCAGCAGATCGCCGATCGGCACCAGGCGGATGCGCATCACGCCCTCGCGCAGGTCGCGGAGCTGGCGCTCGATGGTCTGGGCGTTCTCCTGAACGTCGCGCCACTCGACGGCCGGCACGTGACGTTCGACGCGGCCGAGCGCGTCCTCGAGCCGCGATCGGCTGATGACCAGCTCGCCGATCAGGCGCATCAGCTCGTCGAGCCGCGTGAGATCCACGCGGACGACGTGCGACGGTCCGAGAGGCGCGGTCAGTTCCGGCGCCGCGGGCGCGGGGACATGTTCGGCGGGCGCTGGCGCGGCGGCAGCCGCCGATTCGACAAGCATCCCGTCTTCGCGCCACGCCGCCACCGTCGCCTCGTCGAGCGCGCCGTCGAAGAGGAAGTCGAATGCGATCCCGCCGGGCGTCACCCGGGGAGCGGCGTCGACGATCTCTCCCGCGTCGCGAAGGCGCGCGCGCACCGTGTCCACGTTGATGCCGCGCGCGAGCAGGCCCGCCGACGGCGCGAACGTCACGCGCCAGGCTGCCTTCGGGACGTCCGCCGCCGGCGCGGCGTCGGCGGCAAACGGAGTGGACGTGACGGCTGCCTCGAGCCTGGCGACGGCCGCTTCGACATCCCCCGGCGGACTGTTGTCGCGCCGCGAGGCGATGGCGCGCTCCAGCGCGTCCACGCCGCCGACGAGCGCGTCGATCCCCTCGGCGGTGACGAGCGATCCCGGCCGGCGCAGGACACGCAGGTAGCCTTCGAGATGATGCGCGAGCAGCTCGGCGTCGCGCGCGCCGACCATCCCGGAGACGCCCTTCACGGAATGGAAGCTGCGGAAGAGCTCCTCGACCACCGCCGGGCGCAGGAACGCAGGAGGAGTGGGAGAACGGGAGACCTCACTCGAGCTCTCCCGAGCTCCGGTCCCGCCTGCGATCTCCAGCAGCAGCCGCCGCACGAGCGACAGGTGCTCGTCGCACTCGGCGAAATAGTCGTCGAGGAACCCCGCGGCGAAGACGTCTTCGCTCATGACACCAGCGTTCGCGCCTGATCGGCGAGCGCCTGGGGCGTGAAGGGCTTGGTGAGATAGGCCGTGGCGCCGGCGGCCAGCGCCGCCGCGCGGCTGGCGTCGTCCCCGCGCGTCGTGAGGACGATCACCGGCAGCGCCTTCAACGAAGGATGGCGCCGTACGAACGACAGGACCTCGATGCCGTGCATGTCGGGCATGTTGAGATCGAGCACCATCATCGCGGCCGGACCGAGCGCCAGCTGCTCGATCGCTTCGAGACCGCTCGACGCCTCGGCGAACCCGCCCGTGCAGACCTCGCGCAGCGATGCCATCACCATGCGGCGGATGGTCGGCGAATCGTCAACGACCAGGGTCCGGTCCATCAAGACGGGTTCCATTCTGCCCGATCGCCCCGTGGGATCCGACGGCTCATGCGCGTTTCTGCACCAAAGTTGGGCACGGGACATTCAAGAGGCTATCCATGGATGAGCTGGGACCGATCACCGCTGATCGGCGACCGCGCGGACCACCGCCGCCAGCTCGTCGACTTCCACGGGCTTGGACACGAAATGCTGGAAGCCCGCCCGCAGAGCGCGGCGGCGATCCTCGGGCTGCGTGAAGGCCGTCAGCGCCACCACCGGGACGTTCGCGACCTGCGGGCGCAGGCGGCGGATCGCCCGCACCAGCGAATAGCCGTCCTCGCCGGGCATCGCGATGTCGGTGACGATGACGTCGGGCTTGAAGTCGGCGACCATCTCGAGCGCTTCACGGGCGCTGGCGACGGCGGCGGTCCGCGCGCCGCATTGCGCCAGCGCGGTCGACACGACTTCGCGCGCGTCGGGCTCGTCGTCCACGACGAGGACCTTGAGCCCGGCGAGCAGCGCGTCGGCCGCGAGTGTGTCGGCCGCCTCCACGTGCTGCACGGCGCGCACGGGCAGCATCACCTGGAACGTCGCGCCGCGATTCGGCCCGTCGCTCCACGCCTGCACCTGTCCGCCGTGCAGCTCGACGATGTGACGGACGATCGACAGGCCGAGGCCGAGACCGCCGTGCGAGCGCGTGGACGAGCCGTCGCCCTGCCGGAACCGATCGAAGATGAACGGCACCAGCTCCGGCGGCATGCCTTCGCCGGTGTCGACGACCTTGATCGTCGCGTGGGCGCCGGCGCGGCCGGACGAGACGATGACGGTGCCGCCGCGCGGCGTGAACTTGATTGCATTGGACAGCAGGTTCCAGAGCACCTGCTGCAGGCGCTCGCCGTCGCCGAGCACGGCGCCGGTCGTCTCGATCCGGGTCTCGAGCAGGATCCCCTTGGCGGCGGCCGTCGGCCGGACGGAGTCGAGCGCCGCGTCGATAATCGGCGCCAGATCGATCGGCCGCAGGGCGAGCCGCAGCTTGCCCGTGACGATCCGCGACACGTCGAGGATGTCCGAGATGAGCTGCTCCTGGATGTGCGCGTTGCGCTCGATCGTCTCGAGCGCGCGCCCCCTGGCGTCCTCGTCGAGCCGCCCCATGCGCAGCAGCCGCGTCCAGCCGAGCATGGCGTTCAGCGGCGTCCGCAGCTCGTGCGAGAGCGTGGCCAGGAAGTCTTCCTTGGCGCGGTTGGCGGCTTCGAGGTCCTCGGCGCGGCGGCGCAGATCGTCTTCGAGACGCTTGCGCTCGGTGATGTCGCGAATCACCAGCGAAAAACCGGCCTTGGTCATCGGCCGGATCAGCGCGTGCGCGTCGAAGGCCGATCCGCCGCGGCGGATGCGCAGCCCTTCGACTTCGTGACGGCCGGTCGTGCGCGCTTCGGCGAGGTGCGCCTCCGGCACGCCGTCCTCGCGCTCCACCGGCGGGAAGAAGCAGGCGTAGTTGCGGCCGATGATCTCGTCGGCCTCGAAGCGGAACAGGCGCTGCGCGCCGGCGTTCCAGCTCGCGATCTCGCCGTCGGGGCCGAGCATGCAGATGGCGTAGTCCTGCACGCTGTCGAGCAGCATGCGCATCCGCTCTTCGGCCTGCCGGAGACGCTCGGTCTGATCGTCGAGCTCGGCGTAGATCGCCACCACGCCCCGGTTGGTTTCCTGCAGCTCGACGTGCATGTCGCGCAGCGCGTGCTGCACCTGGTCGTACTGCTCGCGCGACGGAGGGGTGCCGGCGTCGGCCGGGGCCGGTCCACGCGGGGGGAAGGCCTCGGCCCGCGTCTCGGGCCCGCCGGCGGGATAGATGATGAGCGTGATCGTCACGCCCTCGGCGCTTCCATCCACGGTGAGGCGATCGACCAGCGACTCGAGGTGCCGCGACGCCATCTGGACGCGGCGCAGGAGATCCGCCCGGGCCTCGTTCGTGGCGGCAAGCGCCGAGACGACGACCCGCACCAAGGGAGGGCCGGTGCGGACGACGGAGAGTTCGGCCGTCACCGAGCCGGCGGTCTCGTACACCTGGCGCGCCGCCTCATAGGCGGCCGTCGAGAGACGGCTGATGTCCCGCTGGTCGAAGTTGAATGCGTCGGCCGCCGCCCGGAGGTGGCGCCGGAGCAGGATCAGGTCGTGCTCGTGGTGCAGTCCGATCGTCGAAATCGCGACGCCGTCGCCCGCTGATCTGTACTGTCCCGCGTCACTCACGACCCGAACGACCCCCTAGCCCGGCTCATGCAAGCCGCACTCCGCCAGCTCGGCGCTGAGCCAGGCGGACGCGGTCCGTCTCAGAATCGGGCGCGCGCGCCTGAGTTACGGCAAATAATTCCACCCTCGAGACCTGCGCGCGCCGTTTTCCGTGGAAATCTCGACGGCACAGGGATTGATCTCTCGAGCCGGCGGACCATGGCTTCGGTCAAGACATCTCCCGGCGATCGGACCCCGACGGCTGAGCTCAGAGCGTGGGTGCAGGAGTCGCTCGACCTCGATTCGACGCGCGCGGCCGAGCTGCTCGGGCGCGTCGACAACCTCGTCGCGCGGACGCGCGCGCTCGTCGAGGAGTCGAAGCACGACGCGATCCGCGCCCTCTCGGAGGGGTTCGCCGCCAAGATGGAAACGCTGCAGCGGCAGCTCAGCGAGAAGGACATCACCGTCAGCAACATCGCGCGCTACTTCGAGGACGTCGTCGCCGACCTCACCGAGAAGTCGCATCGCGACCCCAAGACGAAGCTGCTCAACTTCGACTGGTTCATGGAGCGCGTCGAGTCGTACCTGGCGGTCGAACAGCGCGTCCGCTGGTGCGGCGTCGGCGTCGTCGACATCACCAGCTTCAAGTGGTACAACGACACGCTCGGGCACGCCGTCGGCGATCGCATCATCGAAGGCGTCGCCCGGATCCTGTCGGATCAGATCCGGTCGCAGGACTTCCTGGCGGTCGAACGCGGGACCGAGGCGCGCGATCTGCACGCGCGCTTCGGCGGCGACGAATTCTGCTTCCTCATTCCGGACCTGCCGGGCTGCAGCCAGGCGGTGGAGATCGCCGGCCGCTTCAAGTCAGCGGTCGAGAAGCACGACTGGACGCGCGAAGACCGGCGCCTGACGGAGCGTCCGGTCCAGGTGGACGTCGGCGTCGTGTGCCTGCGGCTGGGCGCCGTCCAGGAGCGCCGCGGCGTCGCGCGCAAGCTGGCCGCGGAGCTGATCCACCGCGCCGACGCGCTGATGTACGACGCCAAGGGACGCAAGTCCGCGCACGTGCACTGCACGGCGGTGGGCGTCTCGAACGGTCAGCTGATCGATATTCCGAAGGCCGAGGCGCTCGCGAGCTAGCCGCGCGAGCGCGCTGCGCGAGTTCGCGCGGCAATTCCGCAACGCCGCAACTCCCGATTGACGCCCAACGCAGCTCCCAAAACTGCCAAGCGAAAAAGAAGAAGACGTTTGGCTTCTTCGCTTGGGCGTTTTGGGAGTTCTTCGCTTGGGCGTTAGTTGGAGGTTGGGAGTTGCGGCGTTGACGCGCGAAGCGAATAAGTTGGGGTGGATGACGGGGCTCGAACCCGCAGCGTCCGGAGCCACAGTCCGGTGCTCTACCTTTGAGCTACACCCACCATAGAACGGCCACGCAGCGTCATCGTGACGAATTCGTGGCTGGAGAACCTTACAAGTGTAGCAGAAGAGCGCCGCTCGACGCGAACCGTCGGCACGCGGCGGGCGGCAGTCGGTAGGGGAACGCCGGATCCGGGAAAACTTCTTCCACTCCCGCGCGCGCGGGGACGGAATTCCCGGCGAAACCGCGTGGCATCCCGCTCGCAGTGCGTGCGTCCGTGTTGAAGACGAGCTCTCTGCTGGCCGCGTTGTGCGGCGCACTCATTCTCAGCGTCTCCACTCCTGTCTCCGCTCAGCCGCTCGCATCGCAGCAGCGGCTCTGCGACCCGACCTATGACGACTGCCGGGCCGACATCCTGACCTACATCCAGCAGGAAACGGTCGGGATCGACATGGCGTTCTGGATGATGACCGACGCGCGCTACTCCAACGCGCTGGTGGCCGCCTACAACCGCGGCGTCCGCATCCGGCTGCTGATGGATCCGCGCTGCGCCGATGCGCACGAGAAGTGCCAGCCGCAGAACGATCAGATGGCGGCCGCCGGGCTGCCGATGCGCAAGCGCCTCACCAGCGGCATCCTCCACTGGAAGATGATCCTCTTCCAGGGCCAGGGCCAGGTCGAGTTCGCGGGGGCGAACTTCGCGCCGTTCGAGCTGACGCCCGACGTGCCCTGGGTGAACTTCACCGACGAGATCGTGTTCTTCTCGAACGACACGTCGATCGTGCAGAGCTTCATGCGGAAGTTCGACGACCTCTGGGTCAGCACCACCGAGTTCGCCACCTACGCCAACATCACGGGACCGCTCCAGCGGGTCTACCCGACGTATGCGATCGATCCCCAGCTCAACTTCCCGCCGGACGACAGCTACCGCAACCGGTCCACGCAGGCCTACGGGCAGGAGCAGCAGGCCATCGACGTGCTGATGTTCCGCATCACCGACGAACGGCAGTCCGACGCGATCATCGCCGCGGTCAACCGCGGCATCCCGGTGCGGCTCATCACCGACGAGGGGGAGTACCGGAACACCTCGCGTCTCTGGGACTCCTACAACGTCGACAAGATGTACAACGCCGGCGTCCAGGTGCGGCTCGACGCGCACCAGGGCATCAACCACGAGAAGGCGGTGCTGCTGCGCGGCCTCGGGATGTCGATCTTCGGCTCGTCCAACTGGACGTCTCCGTCGACCGACAGCCAGCGCGAGCACAACATGTTCACGACGCAGGCGTGGATTTTCGACTGGCTCGAAACGCAGTTCACCCGCAAGTGGACCAACGGTCACGGCACCAGCGAGACCAAGCCGTTCGTGCCGCTCCCGCCCGACCAGCCGGAGTACAACTTCCCCGCTGCC
>Ga0075364_10002046_pt1 | contig 11255 bp, 11 predicted proteins | sample EndMetdeltDD1764_FD_71517 | JGI IMG/M metagenome (GOLD analysis project Ga0075364, IMG submission 71517) | Populus endosphere microbial communities from Tennessee, USA - Endosphere MetaG P. deltoides DD176-4 | ecosystem: Host-associated > Plants > Roots > Endosphere | place: USA: Tennessee...
CGCGGCGGCTAGTCCCGCAGCATCTCCGCGACCAGGAACGCCAGCTCCAGTGACTGCTGAGTGTTGAGCCGAGGATCGCAAGCCGTCTCATAGCGGCCGGCCAGGTCGGAGTCCGAGATGTCCTGCGCGCCGCCGAGGCATTCGGTGACGTTCTCGCCGGTGATCTCGACGTGGATGCCGCCGGGATGCGTGCCGAGTGCACGGTGCACCTCAAAGAAGCCCTGCACCTCATCGACGATGCGGTCGAAGTGGCGGGTCTTGTAGCCCGTCGAGCTCTCGTGGGTGTTGCCGTGCATCGGGTCGCACTGCCAGATCACCTGGTGACCGGTGGCCTGCACCTTCTCGATGATCGGCGGCAGCACGTCACGCACCTTGTTGTTGCCCAGCCTGCTCACCAGCGTCAGTCGTCCTGGCTGGTTGTGCGGATCGAGCCGCTCCACGTACTCGACCGCGAGCTCGGGCGACATCGTCGGGCCGATCTTCACGCCGATCGGGTTGGCGATCACTTCCGCGAACGCGACGTGTGCGCCGTCGAGCTGACGGGTGCGCTCCCCGATCCACACATAGTGCGCGGACAGGTCGTACAGCCGCGGCTCGGGCTGCTCGACAGGGAAGTCGGTCGACAGCCGCAGCATCGCCCGCTCGTAGTCGAGCACCAAAGCCTCATGGCTGGCGTAGATTTCGGCCGTCTGCAGGTTGTGGTCGGCAACACCACAGGCCGTCATGAAGGTCAGACCGCGGTCGATCTCGCTGGCGAGCGCCTCGTACCGGGCACCGGCGGGCGAAGTCCTGACGAACTCGCGGTTCCAGTCGTGCACCTGATGCAGTGACGCAAGGCCCGATGCGGTCAGCGCGCGCACCAGGTTCATCGCCGCGCTGGCGTTGGCATAGGCCCGCACCAGACGTGACGCGTCGTGCTCGCGGGCCGCCGCATCAGGGGCGAAGCCGTTGATCATGTCGCCGCGGTAGGACCTCAGGCCAAGGGCGTCGATGTCCGACGACCGCGGCTTGGCGTACTGCCCCGCGATACGTGCCACCTTGACCACCGGCATGCTGGCGCCGTAGGTCAGCACCACGGCCATCTGCAGCAGGGTGCGGATGTTGGCCCGGATATGAGGTTCGGTGTTGTCGACGAACGTCTCCGCGCAGTCGCCGCCTTGCAGCAGGAATGCCTCGCCGCGGGCGACATCGGCCAGCAGGCCCCGCAGGCGCTCGATCTCGGCGGGCACCGTCACGGGTGGCACGCTCTCCAGCACGGTCCGCATCACCTTGGCCGACTCGGCGTCCCAGCTTGGCTGTTGCGCCGCGGGCTTGGCCAGCGCGGCGTCCAGCCGATGCCGCAGGTCATCCGGCAGCGGAGGCAGCGGAGGCAGCTGGTCGATAGGTACGTCGACGGTCCAGTTCACCCATTCATGGTAACGGGCGGCGACACCTGCTTTTTACCGCTGGGCTGGCACTACACCCTCGTCGGACCCGGTGGTCATCAAGCGAAATCGCACCAGGTTGTGCTTGGCGTCGACCAGGGCGTCGTGAGCGTCACGCGGCCTCGGCGGCATCCGCGGTGATCCGCGCTCCTCCCAGAACTGCCGCAGCTCCCGAGTGAAGCGCGGGATCGCGGGCGGCAGGTCGGTCATCGGCCCCCACAACTGGCACAGCACCACGTGGTCATAGGCGCCGACCCACGCCCACAGCTCGATCGGCTCATCGCCGTCGACGCCGAAGAAGTCCTCGAGGTCCATCCGAATCTGTCTGCGCGAGCGCCACAGCTGCGACGCCGGCGACGGCAGCTTGGGCAGTACATGCTTGCGCACCCAGCTGCCTGCCCGCTCCGGGTCGAATTCCGTTGAGATGGCGTAGTATTCGCGGCCGTCTTCGGCTGCCACGCCGATCGAGATCAACTCGATGGTGCGGCCATTGTCGATGAACTCCGTGTCGTAGAAGTACCTCACGCCTACAACACCTGAGCCGTTTCGCGGTTGGCCGTCGGCCGTGGCGCTGCGGCGGCGTGGATCTCGCGGTCGAGCTGCTGATCGACTTCGCTGTCGTCAGGAAAGTGCGGCTCCCCTGCGATCACGTGCTGCAGCCACAGCTTGGCCTGCACGACCGGTCGGCGCAGCCGGCGTTCCCGCTCCAACGCCCTGTGCATCTTTTTGGGCTTGTCCGCGTAGCGCCAGCGCGCCCACGGCGCGTGTGGCCGCGACAACCGGATGGCTCCGAGAAACAGCAGCGGCGTGATGAACATCCCGACCAGACCGGTCCACACCTTTCCCTTGAGCAGCACAATCACCGCGAACAGCAGGGTCAGCACCGCCACAGCAATCACCAACGCCCGAGCCTGCAGAGACTGGTCCTCGCGCCAGATGGTGACATCGAAGAACGACAGCGGATTGAACCCCAGAATCAGCAGGCCGGCCACTGCGACCGCGGCGAACACCGCATCCACCGACGTGCGACCGTCCTCGGCCCAGTAAACGTCCTGCAGGTGCAAGATCAGGGCGAACTCATCGAGCACCAGAGCCGCCCCGATCCCGAAAAAGGTTGCGGCGACCGTGAATTCGGGTACTCCCCCGTCGACCGCCAATGTCACCATCGAGATGCCGGAGACCATGACCAGGACCACGCCGATCACCACGTGGTGGATGTGTAAGCCGCCACCCGCGGAAATGTTGCGCGGCTGCCACCATTTCCGCGGCGCATCGCTGTCTGCATGGCTTCGGATATACCGCACGATCGTGCGGGTCACGAAGAACGTGAGGATGAACGCGACGAGGCAGAACACCAGCGGCAGCCGCCCATGCGGGATCGAAAGATTGAGGTCGAACGTCGCGTGCACGCAGAAAACTTACGCCGACGTGCGCGTGTCAGGGTCGGGATACCACCCGACTCGCCGGTGGGCCCCGATACGCTGGTCTGCGACATGAGTACTTGGCGGTCGCCCGGCGGGGCTGGTTTGTGGCCAACACTCGCCTGGCGGCTGTTCCAACTGCTGACCGTGGCGGCGTTGGCCTGGGCTTGTTGGCAGCTGCTTGGCCACATTCCGTACCGCATCGACATCGACGTCTACCGAATGGGCGGGCACGCCTGGCTCGAAGGGCGTCCGCTGTACGCCGACGGGCAGATGTTCCACACCAGAGCCGGACTCGACCTGCCCTTCACCTATCCGCCGCTGGCCGCGGTCGCGTTCGCACCGTTCGCGTGGCTGTCGCTGAACGCGGCGAGCGTCGCGATCACGCTGACCACCCTTGTGCTGTTGATCGTGTCGACGGTGATCGTGCTGACCGGGCTGGATGTGTGGCCGCAGACGTCCATCACCCCCGAACCCGCCTGGCTGCGACGGTGCTGGCTGGCCGCCGCGATCGTCGCGCCCGCCATCATCTATTTGGAACCCATCCGGTCGAACTTCGACTTCGGCCAGATCAACGTCGTGCTGATGACGCTCGTCATCGCCGACTGTGTGCCGCGCAAGACGCCGTGGCCGCGGGGCATGCTGCTCGGCGTCGCGATCGCGCTCAAGCTCACCCCTGCGGTGTTCCTGCTCTATTTCCTGCTGCGCCGCGACACCCGCGCGCTGCTGGTCACCGCGGCGTCGGCGGTCGTCGCCACGCTCGCAGGGTTCGCGTTCGCGTGGCGGGACTCGTGGGAGTACTGGACCGACACCGTGCGCAACACCGACCGCATCGGCACCGCGACGCTGAACACGAACCAGAACATCGCGGGTGCACTGGCCCGCCTTGGTCTCGGCGAGGGCGAGCGGTTCGTGCTGTGGATGGTTGCCTGTTTCGCGGTCCTCGGCCTCACGGTGTGGGCGGTGCGGCGGGTACTGCGTGCCGAGCAGCCGGTGCTGGCGCTGATCTGTGTGGCGTTGTTCGGGCTCGTGGTGTCGCCGGTCTCGTGGTCACATCACTGGGTGTGGGCACTGCCGACGCTGCTGGCGGTCATCGTTGTAGGCGTCCGCCAACGGCAGATCGCGCTGGGCGTGATGGCCTTGGCGGGAATCGCGTTGATGGTGTGGACGCCGATCACGCTGATGCCCAAGCACCACGAAACCTCGGCGTCGCTGTGGCGTCAGCTCGCAGGTGGTTCGTATGTGTGGTGGGCGATCGCGGTGATCGCGGTGGCCGGCACGGTGTCCGCGCGATCGGCCGCTCGGTCCGTCAGCCCGCAGCTGCTTCCGGCATCCGCGCCGGCGGCTTGATAGCCGCCTCAGCTTTTCCCTCTTTGACGTCGGCGGCGTAAAGGTCGACGTACTCCTGGCCGGACAGCCGCATCAGCTCGTACATCACCTCGTCGATCACCGCGCGCTCGATGAACCGGTTGCCTGCCAGCCCCTCGAACCGGCTGAAGTCCATCGGCTTGCCGAACTTGACCTCGACGCGACCGAACCGCCACATCTTGCTGCCTGGCGGGTTGACGACGTTGGTTCCGATCATCGCGACGGGAATGACTGGCACGCCGGACTCCAGTGCCAGCCGCGCGAGGCCGGTCTTGCCCTTGTACAGCCGTCCGTCAGGCGAGCGCGTGCCCTCGGGGTACATGCCGAGCAACTTGCCTTCGCTAAGGATCCGCTCGGCGGTGGTCAGTGCGCTCTGGGCGCTGTCGGCGTCGGTCCGGTCGATCGGCACCTGCCCGGCGACCGTGTAGAACCACCGCTGAAACCAGCCCTTGAGCCCGGTGCCGGTGAAGTACTCGGCCTTGGCCAGGAAGGTGATCCGGCGGAACACCACCAGCGGCAGGTAGAAGCTGTCGGCGACGGCCAGGTGATTACTGGCCAGGATCATCGGGCCGGAGTGCGGAACATGCTCCAGCCCTTCGACTTTCGGACGTCCGAGCAGCGACAGCAAAGGGCCCATGAAGATGTACTTGAAAAGCCAGTACCACATGGACCCTCCCCACAACTCCAGCACCGGACGGTGCTTTGCGACAACTTTACCTACGCACTGTGGATGCGACCACAGGGCCGGAGGTCACTCGTCCACCGTCACAGGGATGTGCTGATAGCGGCCCGGGCCGCTCGGCGACGGTTCACCCCCGTTGGGACCGCCCGGCGGCGGTGGGCTCTCCGGCGGCGGTTCGCCAGGTCCGGTCGGGCCCGGCGCCCCGTTCTCGAGGATTGCGCGAACGACCGTCAGCAGCGCCACACTGTGCTCGGCGATGACCTCCAGCATCGGATGCTGCTCACCGGTCGCCAGCGCCGCCAGCGCACACACCGGGCACCACACCTGCTGGCACTTGCCGGGCCCGTCGCCGCTGCCCGCCGCCCGCCCGGCCGCCAGGCGCACCGCGGGGTCAAGCTTGTCGAGGATCGTCTGGGCCAACTGCCGCAGTTCGGGGCCGATATCGGCGTGCGACCCGGTCATGCTGGCCACACCTCCGGATTCGGTCGAAATCGCACGATCAGTTCACTGCCTTTTAGCTGGGCATCCATCACAATGCATCGCCGCAGGACGGATGCCAGCCGAACCCGGCGCCGCATACCGCCTGCGCCGATGATCAAGTCGTCGTCGACCCGGCCCAATGTCAACGCGGTGGAATCGACCTGCGGCAACTCTAGCCGCAACCGGTAGGTCGATTCGAGTCCAGTTCCCGATTCGCGGTCGACGATCGGCCGCAGCGGACCCGGCGGCGGTGATCCGTCGCGCCGTCGCGCGCTGTCGAGCAGTTCGACGAGCGCCTTGGGGCCGATCGGTTCGCCCGCGAGGTGCGGCACCAGCACCAGCTGCACGTCACCGATCGTGGTGTCCAGCTCGTCGAGCACCGCCTGTTGCTCGGAGATGCGCTCGGAATACCAGTCGAACGCTGGATGTTCTGGCAGATTTCGGTACTCGTACGAATCGTCTTGAACCAGAACCTGATTGACGATCAGTTCATCGACCCGGACACCCATCAGTGCCAGCGAGCCCATAGTGCGGACCGCCTCCGCGGCGACCACCCGCTCGGCCGTCAGCACCAGGTATGCGCAGACGCGTTCGCCGTCGGTGAGCAGTGAGCCCAGCTGCTCAGTGCCGGCATGGATCCGTTCGACGAGTTCGATGACCGCTGCCGCGCGGGCGTCGTCGGCGCCGGCGGACAACCGCCGATGGCGCGGCCAGGCGCGCTCCAGATACAGCCCGAACGTCGCGGGCAGCGTAAGCATCCGCAGCGCGTCGGCGGTCGACGCGCAGTCGACCACCACGTGGTCCCACTGCCCAGAGGCGGCGAGTTCGCCGACCTCGTGCAGTCCGAGCACCTCCTGGACGCCTGGCAGAGCCGAAAGTTCTTCTGGCGCAATATCTCCCAGATCTGACTCGGGAAATCGGCCGGACAGCAGGCTGGCGACCTCGCGCCAGCGCGTCTCCAACAGCGCCAAGGTGTCCAGTGCCAGCGCGTCGAGAAAGCCGCCGCCTGCATCGGCGGCGTCGGCCAGCACCCGGGTGGGAACACGGCGACCCGTCGGCGTGACGGCGGTGCCGAGCACGTCGCCGATCGAATGCGCCTGGTCGGTGGAGACGATCAACACCCGCATACCCGCGAGCGCATCATGCACCGCGGTGGCGGTGGCCAACGTTGACTTACCTACCCCGCCCTTACCGACGAAGAGACTGATCCGGGGACCGGTCGGGGCTGCGAGATCACTCAGCCTCGACTCGTTTCTTGAGGTCCTTCAATGCGGTATCCGTCAGCCTGCGCTCTGCCTTGCGCTTGAGCAACCCGATCATCGGGATGATCAAGTCGACCGAGAGTTCGTAGGTGACATCGGTGCCGGAACCCTTGGGCGACAACCGGTATGCGCCGTCCAACGACTTCAGCAGTGAGCTGGACACCAGGCTCCACTTCACCGATCCGCGGTCAGCGGGCCAGTCGTAGGACAGCACCATGGTGTCTTTGAGGACGGTGGCGTCCAGCACCAGGCGGGCGGTCTTCGGATAGCCCTCGGCGTCTGCCTCGAGCACCTCGGTCTCCTTGTACTCGGCGACCCAGTCCGGATAGGAGCCGATATCGGCGATGACGTCCATCACCGTCGAAGGATCGGCATCGATATAGATGGTCTGCGCCGTCTTGTCCGCCACGTGAAAAATCTACCCCCTGCTGCTTGGTCCGGCCGAAGTATCAGGCCAGGCGCGAAACGCCCACCGGGCGCGTCGCCTCGAGTGTCCGCTTCACTTCGAATGCCATGTTCTTACCCGCCACCCGGCGGCGATGGTTCAGCTTGGCCAGGTTCATCTTGGCCAGCTGCCACGCCGCCACCCCCGAGGGTTCGGCGTGCAGGAAATAGTGCAGCACGACCCCGTCCAGGACGGGTTCCAGCCAGATCTCCATGGTCCCGGTCAGCGCGCCGGCCACCGTCCAGCGGTGCCCCTTGTCGGCGCGGTCCTCGACCACCGTCAGCAGCAGGTCGGGCCACCACCGGCGCCAGCTCGCGGGATCGCCGACGGCCCTGCCCACCTCGGCGGGATCAGCCGCAACGAACGTCTCGTCCGCGATCTGGATGCTGTTCATGGCATACAAGCTTCACATACGCACCGACCACCGCCGACGGTGGCCGACTAGGCTGTGGACGGCAAAGTCGCTAGTCATCCCCCGAGAGGTCAAGATCGTGCGCGAATTCAGTGTGCCCGCCACGTTCACCGTCGGTGAGCACGACAACATCGTCAGCTCCGTGTTCAGCCACGAACGCGACGATCCCGACCACGTGATTTTCCAGCGCCTCGTCGACGGCGCATGGACCGACGTCACCTGCAAAGAGGCGGCCAACCAGATCCGTTCGGCCGCACTGGGTTTGATCGCCGAGGGCGTCAAGGCCGGCGATCGCGTCGCCGTACTGTCGGCAACCCGCTACGAATGGCCCATCCTCGACCTCGCCATTCTTGCCGCGGGCGCGCTCACGGTGCCGATCTACGAGACCAGCTCCGCCGAGCAGGTGCGGTTCGTCCTGGCCGATTCCGGGGCCGTGCTGATCTTCGCCGAGACCGACGCGCACGCCGACAAGATCGAGCACCTCGAAAACGAGCTGCCCGAACTGCGCAAGGTGCTGCGCATCGACGGTTCGGGCACGCCTGCGCTGGAGGCGCTGACCGAGGCGGGCAAGTCCGTCGACCCGACACAACTGGACGACCGGCTGGCGGGCATCTCGTCTTCCGCCCCGGCGACGCTGATCTACACCTCTGGCACCACCGGGCGGCCCAAGGGCTGCCAGCTCACCCATTCCAATCTGATGTACGAGATCCGCGGCGCCAAGACCTGCTTCCCCACGCTCCTGGACAAGGGCGAGCGGATGCTGGTTTTCCTGCCGCTGGCACACGTGCTGGCGCGCGCGATCACGTTGGCGTGCTTCACCAACAAGGTGACGCTCGGGTTCACCAGTGACATCAAGAACTTGGTGCCGACGTTCGGGGTGTTCAAGCCGACGCTGGTGGTGTCGGTGCCGCGCGTGTTCGAGAAGGTCTACAACACCGCCGAACAGAACGCGCGCAACGACGGCAAGGGCGCGATCTTCGAGCGCGCGGTCAACACCGCCATCGAATACAGCCAGGCGCAGGACTCGGGCGGCCCCGGTCTACTGCTACGCGCCAAGCACGCGCTGTTCGACCGGCTGGTGTACGGCAAGCTGCGCGCCGCGCTCGGTGGCAACTGCCGCGGCGCGATCTCAGGCGGCGCGCCGCTGGGTGCCCGGCTGGGCCACTTCTATCGCGGCGTCGGCCTGACCATCTACGAGGGCTACGGGCTCACCGAGACCAGCGCGGCGATCACGGTGAACCGGATCGACGACGTGAAGGTCGGTTCGGTCGGAAAGTTGGTGCCCGGCAACAGCATGCGGCTGGCAGATGACGACGAACTACTCGTCAAAGGCGGCGTGGTGTTCAGCGGCTACTGGCACAACGAGCAAGAGACCGACGCTGTCTTCTCGGACGGCTGGTTCCACACCGGCGATCTCGGTGCGATCGACGACGACGGCTTCCTGACCATCGTCGGCCGCAAGAAGGAGATCATCGTCACCGCGGGCGGCAAGAACGTCGCGCCTGCACTGCTGGAGGATCGGTTGCGGGCGCACCCGCTGATCAGCCAGGCGATGTGCGTCGGCGATGCGCAACCGTTCATCGCCGCGCTGATCACCATCGACCCCGAGGCCTTCCCCGGCTGGAAGCAGCGGCACGGCAAGGACGCAGGAGCCACGGTCGGCGAGCTGGCAGGAGACCCGGATCTGATGGCCGAGATCGAGCTGGCCATCAAGGAAGCCAACCAGGCGGTGTCCAAGGCGGAGGCCATCCGCAAGTTCCGCATCCTGCCTGTCGATTTCACCGAGGACACCGGCGAGCTGACGCCGACGCTGAAGGTCAAGCGCAAGGTGGTCGCCGAGAAGTTCGCCAGCGACATCGACGCGCTCTACGGCACGAACTAGAGGAGCTCGGCAAGGCGCTGCGCCTTGCCACTCCACTGCCAGTTGTCGACGACCCAGCGCCGGCCCGCTTCGCCCATCCGCGCAGCGCGGTCGGGGGCGGCAAGCAGATCGCTGACCGACGCCGCGATCGCGCCGACGTCCCAGCCGTCGACCACCACACCCGTCTCGCCGTCGAGGACGGTTTCGGGTGCACCGCCGGACCGGCCGGCGACGACCGGGACGCCCGTCGCCGAGGCTTCCAGAAAGACGATGCCAAGGCCCTCGACGTCCAGGCCCGCACCGCGGGTGCGACACGGCATCGCGAAGACGTCGGCAAGCGCGTGGTGCGCGGGCAATTCGTCACCGGGCACCCCCTCGGTGAAAACGACGTGCTCGGCCACGCCGAAGCTGTGCGCCAGCCGCCGCAGCGATGTCAGGTACGGGCCGCCGCCGACGATGACCAGCGCGGCGCCCGGCACCCGCTCGCGGATCGCGGGCATCGCCCGGATCAGCATGTCCTGACCCTTGCGAGGCACCAGCCGCGACAGGCACACCACCACCGGCCGCTCCCCCAGCCGGTATCGGGCGCGCAACTCGGCGCGGGCCACCTCGTCGGGCGTAAATCGGTCGGTGTCGACGCCGGGCGGAAGGTGCTCGAGCGCGGCGTCCGCACCAAAGGCGGACGCGAACCGACCGCGGGTGTACTGGCTGACATACGTCACCACGTCGGTGCCAGTTCCGATGCGGCGCAACGCGGTTCGGGCCACCGGCAGCATCGACCAGCCGACCTCGTGGCCGTGGGTGCTGGCGATGACGCGCCCTGCGCCCGCGTCGCGGGCCAGCGGTGCCATCAGAGCGAGTGGCGCGGCGGCGCCGAACCACACGGTCTCGGCGTCGTGCCGCTTGATGAGGTCGCGCATCCGGCCGGCCACCGTCGGCACGGGCAACATCAGGGTGCCTGGATGGCGCACGACCTCGTATGCCGCGTCCCGATCGAACTCGTCGGCACCCTTCCACTTCGGCGCGTAGACCGTGAGCGTGTGCCTCCCCGCCGCGACCAGATGGTCGACCAGTTCCTGCAGATACGACTGGATGCCGCCACGGCGCGGCGGAAAGTCATTGGTAACCAGCAGGACTCGACTCATCGTCAGTCAGGCTAACCCGACATCCACTGCCGCCACCGGGTGAGGACCCCTGGCAGGTCAGCGCCGAGGGTCTCACGCACAGCGGTGGCGGCGTCGGGATGGCCGGGTCCGCAGGCGCGCAGATACAGCGCGCGCAAAGCGTCGGCGCCGTCTGCGTCGGCGACGAAGCGGGTGAACCACCAGGCCCGGTCGTAGGCCTGCGACCCGGCTGGACCAGGATCGCTCAGTTCGGCGTCCGTCGGCAATTGCGCCAACTGCGCGGCATTTGCCGGCCGCGGTATCGGTGGGCGACCGACAAAATCGGCGACGCCCTCGGTCAGCCAGCGCGGCGCGTCGCCAGCGGTCCTGGCGCGCGACGCGTAGTGAAAGAGCTCGTGGCGCAACACGATTCGCAACGACGCGTCACTCATCACGGCGGCGCCAGGGGCGAACATGATCCGCTCGGCGGTGGTGGTGGCCGCGGTGTCGGGGCCACCACCTGCGAGGGTGCCGAACTCGGCGTCCGTCCCCGCGGCCACGATGACGATGTCATGCGGCCAGTCGGCTCCCCAGAACTCCGTCACGGCCCGCGAGGCGTCGTTCATCTCCGGGGCGATTCGGGCCAGCAGCGGCGCCGTGCGTGCTCCGCCAAGGCCGACGAGGTGAACCGTGCGCCCGTCATCAAGCGTCTCGGTGGTCGACGCCGCCGTGGGTGTGGTGAGTGACGCGGGCGCGGCGACCACAGGGGGTCCGGCGTGCGGTCTGCCGACCAGAAA